>Ga0310124_10000775_pt1 | contig 22509 bp, 18 predicted proteins | sample CB11b_AW_Bot5_MG_FD_203507 | JGI IMG/M metagenome (GOLD analysis project Ga0310124, IMG submission 203507) | Marine microbial communities from Western Arctic Ocean, Canada - CB11b_AW_Bot5 | ecosystem: Environmental > Aquatic > Marine > Oceanic | place: Canada: Western Arctic Ocean | collected... | reverse complement strand
CAGCCACTTCATCAGACCCACCTGATCGAAGTTACCCAGACCGCCCTGGGTAACCACCGTCGATGCCGTGGCAGCAGCGACATAATGTTCATCCTCCACCAGCGAATGGCCACCGGGGCTGTACGCCGAAAATCGGATCTGATCGTTCTTGAAATCCGTCGCTTTGAGGAAGACCCGGACCCCATTCGACAACTCCCAGATGGTGACGCCGAGTTCGGCGATCGCGTCGCTGCTCACGATCTGTCCGGGCGTGGGTTCGTTGGCCAGAAGTGGCAGATCCTCCCCCTGATCGACATATGGCGCAACGTCGGCAGCGGCGGCGGTCTCGAAGGTGGCCAGCAAATCCGCCTCCGTTGGTACACCTACACCCTCCTTCTCCGGTGCGTTGATGGTGATGACACGATTCGCCTCTCCCGCGGAGGATTGAGCCATTTCATTGACCTCAGCCAGTGTGATCGTCGGCAGCAATTCCTGGTAGAGTTCATACTCCCGGGCAATACCCGGAATCGTCTCATCCTCCAGCAGATGACGGACGTACTCTGAAGCGAAGCCACCCGACTGCAGTTTGTCACGCTCGCGCCAGGCCTGCTCCATGCCGCGCAACATCTGCTTCTTCAGCCGCGCCAGCTCGGTCGCAGTGAAGCCGTGGCTTGCGACCCGTTTCTCCTCGGTGAGCAGCGCATTCAGACCCCGCTCAAAGCCATTGTTTTCAACGGCAGCACCGATCAGCAGAAACTTCTTCGTGCGTACCGACTGTCCGAGACCGGAGTATCCGCCTAGGAAGGGTGGGTCCGCCTGGATCGTCAGTTCGTGAAATCTGCGATTGAGCATGCCGTGGTAGAGGCGCTCCAGCAGGTTATGCCGGTAGGCCCGCGCCGTGGCTTGCTCAGAGACATCCTTCTTGTGGTGGACGAGGACCGTATTTCGCGTCGCCTCGGGGTCGGTGGTGATGGCAAACAGCGTCTGCTCGTGGTCCGGCACCGGGGATTCGGGACGGATCGTCGGTGTTGATGGCGTCGGCACTCGACCGAGGTATTCGACGATAAGACTCTCCACGTAGGCCGGCTCGAAATCGCCGACAGCGACGAATCCCATCAGGTCCGGTCGATACCATTTCCGATAAAAGCCGCGGACCGTTTCGTGATCGAAGGTATCGAGGACGGCTTTCTGACCGATGGGCAGGCGCAACGCATACTTCGAGTCGGCAAACAGCATGGGTAGTTGCTCACGATACATGCGGTTGCCCGCGCCCTGGCTGCGTCGCCATTCCTCGATGACGACGCCCCTCTCCTTGTCGATCTCCTCCCCATCGAATGTCACGCCATGGGCCCAGTCTTCGAAGATCTGAAATGCAGTCTCCATGATCTGCGTGGAATCGGTGGGAACCGTGAGCTTGTAGACGGTCTCGTCGAAACTGGTGTGCGCGTTGAGGTCTGCACCGATGCGCAAACCCACTCGTTCCAGATAGTCCCAGAGTTCCTGCTTGGCGAAGTGTTGTGTTCCATTGAAGGCCATGTGCTCGACGAAGTGGGCCAGGCCCTGCTCCTGGTCAGATTCCAGGATCGATCCCACGTCGAGGGCGAGGCGCAACTCCGCCCGCTTTTCCGGTTTGGCGTTGGCGCGTATGACATAACGCATGCCATTGTCGAGAACACCGATGACGACATCAGGGTCTACCGCCAGCGGCAGGTCGAGCTCGCTCACAGCTTCCGGTGTCGGTTGAGGCACCGTCGGCGCGCATCCCGACAGGGCCAGGATGAGCAGTAGTGGCAGATACGGAAAGGTCGTCGTCTGGCGTGGCAACATGGGTGGTCCTTCGGTCCGTCGTGGAGAGATCCTGAGCAAGGGGCACGGCCCCCCAGTGTCAGAACTGTTAAGCTGGCCAACTTTCTGGCGCAGAGCAATCCTATGGCCTTCTATTGTGCCATGAACGACAAGGGGGAATTCAGCGTCTGGGTATTGGGGTGCTCACACGTCGGCACGGACCTGCGACGGGATGGCCGTCGGAGTCTGGCCGAGGCCATCGAGCAGGCGGAGCGGGGCGGGGACCAGGGCGGCCCGCCCTTCGACTGGGACATCGCTCTCCACCTTGGTGACCTGTCCGGCAGCCAGACTGCTCCCGACGACGAAGAGGGGGAGGAGGTCATCCGGCAGTTCGGCGTCTCAACAAAACACCCGCGGGAGCACTTCTACAACCTGATCGGCAATCACGACGCCTCTGGGCCAGACGAGGAGTGTCAGTGGTGGTTCCGCAAATGGGTGGATCCTGAAGGCCTGCACCCGGAACACTCCGGCGTCGATCGGAGTCGTCGCCCCTATCCGATCGACGGTACCTGGGAGCGTTACCAGTTCCGTGTAGGCAACCTGCTGTTTCTGCTCATGAGTGACCGCAACGACGGGGGGCCACCGGTGGGCCGCGCCGAGCGGGGCGGTTATCCCGCCGGCGCCGTCACGGGCGACACCTTCCGTTGGTGGACCCAGCAGGTCGAGGCGCATGCGGACGGTATCATCGTCAGCGCCCACCACCACATGCTGAAGGAGACCACCGTCGCCTCCGGCCCTTGGGAGGGGTTCCGCAAAGACGAGGATGGCGATTGGAAATCCCACTATCATGGGTATTTCCCGGACGGGGGTCCGGAGGGCGCGTCCTACCTCTATTTCGTTGATGACAAGCCGGATGCTCAGGCCTTCGAGGGATATCTCGGCACGCACGAAGGTGCCACCGACTTCTGGCTCGGCGCCCACACCCACACGAACCCCGATGACACCTACGGTGGGCGTTCCCATATAGAGCGAAAGTGGGATACCACCTTCGTCAACTGTGCGTCCGCGTCAAAATATCACGCCGGTCGCACCACCATGCCCATGAGCCGGTTGATTACCTTCACCGAAGGCAGCGATCAGGTGAGTATCCGTTGTTATCTGCACACCTCTGATCACGCTCCTCAGGGCTGGTACGCCCCAGCCGAGCGGAGCGTTCAGGTCCGCGCGCCCTTCAACTTCTAGGCCGTCATGGGAGTCTGGGCACGACCTCGTTCGCCAGTCGAGCCATCGATGCCCGCCACTTGTCGGCGTCGTCCCAGTCGTGGGCGATCATGAGCAGAGTGCCAAAACCACCCGTCTCGCCGTGCAACGCGTGCAACTGCTGTGTCACGGAGTCGACATCTCCAACGATGCAGAGCTCCTCTAAGCAGTAGTCGGGTGTGACGTCGGAGTCCGCCATGTTCGGGTCCCGCTTCATCAGCCCCAGTTGGCCGAGTGAGCCCAGCACCTGGATGAGATACTCGAAGGACTGACGTGTCGTTCCCGAGGCGACATGTTGTTCGGCTTCTGCTTGTGAACTGCCGACGTATATCGAGCGAGAGATCCGCCAGATGTCCCGCGTCGGTACCTCGCGCTTCTCTTCCCGTGCTCCGGCGCAGTACGTGTCCCAGTGTTCGGCCACCGTCGGCACGGGCACCAGATTTGTGCTCATCGGAATCCAACCACGCGCCCCGGCCATGCGCGCCGCCATGGACGTACCCTTGATGACACTCATGGCGATCGGTGGATGCGGTTGCTGATATGGCTGTAGCAGTTCACCGATTCCCAACTCAGGCACCGGGTCGGTAATCTTCACATGCCAGTGCTCCCCTTTAAAGTCGAAAGGGGCCTTCTCCTGCCATAGCTTGAGCACCAACTCGATCCCCTCCACCGTCATCAGACCCTGGGTCTTGGGATCCGGCAAGTCGAACAGGCCCCAGTCGGTGGGCACACCGCCCTGGCCAAAGCCGCAGTTGATCCGTCCCCGCGACAGGTGATCGAGGAAGGCGAGGCGCACGGCAATATTGACTGGGTGATGTTGTGGCACGATCGATACCCCCGTGCCCAGTCGGATATTGGTCGTACGCGGCAACAGATTGGCGATGAACAGATCGTTCGCAGGAATCGGCTCCCAGGCGACCGAATGATGCTGACCGATCCAGGCTTCGGAAAAGCCCAGCTCATCGGCCAACACAATGGCCTCAATGTCCTCCTCGAAACAGATCGTGCGATCTTTTTTCGGCGGGTGCAGGGGCATCATGAATAGTCCGAGTTGCATCTCCTCTTCACTCCCTTTTTTCATCCTGCTTGTTTACGGCGCGACGCACGATGGCTTCGGCGGCGCTCGGTCGCAAACCATGCAACTTGGTAAGGGCTCTCAACTTCCATGGGATGACGAGTTCCCGTTCGCGTTTTGCAACACCCCCAAGGATCGCCGCGCAGGCTTGTTCGAGACTTACCGACTCGCTGCTGTGGCCGCGCCGACGGTCCCCCATGGGTTCACCATCCGCGCCGAAAGCATTGCGCCTCAACTCGGTCCCGCGCAGCCAGTGCAGCAGCACGGTGAGAACCTGAACCCCACGACTCGCCTGCTCCATGCGTAGCGTGTCGCAGAATCCCTGCAGCGCGTGTTTGGCGGCGACGTAGCCCGTGTGGTTTGGCACCCCGAGTCGTCCCTGAATGGAGGAGATGGCGACAAACAGACCCTGTCGTTGTTGCAGAAACGCCAATGCGGGATGCACGCAGTGTACGGCACCGAGATAGTTCACCTCGAGCAATCGGCGGAACAGAGACAGATCCGTCACCTCCTCAAAGGGAGCCCACATGCTCATGCCCGCATTCGCGATCAAACAGTCGATACCGCCGTGGGCGGCGACGGCGCATTCAGTCAGTCGCCGGCCATCCTCGACGAGGGTTACGTCACCGATGACGGTGGTCACCTCCGCCCCCCGGGCACGACAGTCCTCAGCAACCTGCCCCAGTTCGTCCTCCCTGCGAGCCAGCAGGGTCAACCCCGCACCGGCGTCGGCGAAGGCGCGAGCCAGAGCCGCCCCAAGACCTGCGGAGGCACCGGTGATGACGACCGATTTTCCCCGGTGTGGTTCGGGCATACCTGTTATCAGCCTGCCATGTCGGCGAGTGCCCCGTTACGGGCGCCGAAAATATTGTCCGGATCGACGGCACGCTTGGTCTCACGCAGAACTTGCAGACTCGCTGCCGACTGCACCTGTGACAGGAAGCCGGCGCGGATCTTGCCGATTCCATGGTGATGGGACAGGGAGCCACCATTGTCCAGAATCGCCTGGCGGAGCCCGGCTTCGATCTGATGGTAGGTCGCGTCCGGCTTGTCGAGACCCTTGCCTGAGAAGCCCATGGTGAAATAAATGCAGACGCCCGTGTGGTAGGTCTGGGTCACACGGTATGCCAGATACGGAATGCCGCGAATGTGGTGGGTGGCACACTCTTGCTGCAGCTTTTTCTCGACCGCCTTCGTCACATCGTGAATTCGATTCCATGGAACGGAGGTCTCGAAGGTTTCGCCCATGATGTGGAACTGGTTGAAGAAGTCGCGGATGTAGGCGATGCCGAAGGTCAGCATGTAACCACGCTGGCCGTTGTGCGACCCACCGCTCATGCCGCCATAGGCCTTGACGAGCGTGAAGATGATCTTCTTCTGGTGAGCGACCTCGCGCTGTGTGCCCTCCATGACGATGGTGCACGCCGCCATCTCCAATGGATCGAAGCCCTTGAGCGTCAGCAGAACGAATTTCTGCACTTTCGACATGACACCCTGGATAGCGGATGGCGCTGGCTTGAGGGCCTGGCCGAAGCGAAACTCGGTATTGTTCACCAGCCGGATGCTTGCCGGCAGTCCCCCCTCTTGCCGCAACCTTTTGAGAAAGCGAACGCCATTGTCGAATCGTGGAAACACGAGCGAGCCGTACTCCTTGGCCGCCGGTAGTGGGTGGATCTTGATCGTCGCTTTGGTGATGATGCCAAAGTTTCCCTCATTGCCGAACAACCAGACCCGCGGTGGCACACCGGTGGAGTTGCGGGGTGTCGCATGGAATGTCTCGATGTCGCCGGCGGGCGTCACAAGGGTTGCCTCGAGAACGATATCCTCAATGTTGCCGTAACGATTCTTCTTCATACCACTGGCATTTGTGGCAATCCACCCCCCCAGAGTGGACAGTTCGACGCTGTCCGGATCGTGGCCCGAGGTAAAACCGAGGGCGCCGAGTTCGCGCTCCAGTTCCTTGCCCGAGATACCGGCTTCGATCGTGGCCTGCAGATTCTCGTCGTCGAGCAACAGAATGTTGTTCATCCGTCGCATATCGACGGAGACGATGACGCGCTCCTCGTTCTCGGGCAGACTCAGCGCGCCACTGACATTGGTGCCACCACCATATGGGACCAGGCACACACCGTGTGCTATCGCGGTGTGCACGATGTGGCGTACATCCGCCTCGCTTTCGGGGAACACTACGCGATCGACGATGCGACCGAGGGCTCCCAGATAGAGCAGACGATAGATCTCGTCGACGCTGAGCTGACCGTGGCTGTGTACGAGTCGATCGTTGTCTTCGGTGGAGATCTGGTCGTCGTCGAGATGTTGACTCAGTGAGGCGTCGAAGTCTCCGTGCACCCGTGGCGTCGGCGGCGTCTTGTGTGGCACCTCCGTCATCATCTCCTCAGGTGTGATCGGTACCCCCAGGACCTCTTCAGCAAAAGGGATGAAATAAGGCATCGAATAACCCGCCAGGGGGTATCGACTGCCGGTAACACGGACGGAACGGGGACCGTCGAATTCGAAGATCGTATCGGTGTACCCCCACTTGTGCGGCTGCCGCTCGCCGTCAGACAAGTCATAGAACGTATCTACTTGAGCATCCCCGGGGCGCCGCAGGATGAGCCAGGCGAGCAGGGCGACGGCGAGTGCGGCGACAACGAGGGTTTCAGACATGGAGGACTCCGCGAGATTCTGTGGCTGATGTGCTCGAACAGCCCGTTGATGTACGGCCGTCGAGGTGGAGGCGTCAACCGCCTCTGCCTACCTTTGACCGTCTCATGACGATCCCAAAAGAGATGGCGATCCCAAAAGAGCTCAGAATTGCACGCGTTGAAGCATTTCCGATCCGGCTGGCGCCAGCCGGCGCCGACAGTGGCCGAGGCCCGTCGCGACGGGACATGCAGCCACAGGATGTCGGACAAGACTACTTCATCTCCAGCGAAGGCTGGCGTTCCATCTACTCGCGCCGTCACGAAACCTGCCTGGTACGCATCGAAGATGACACGGGCCAAATCGGCTGGGGTGAGGGTCAGGCGCCGGTCTCTCCTCGTACTGTGGCCAGTATCGTCGAAGAGCTGTTGCGCCCTATGCTTCTCGGTCATCATCCGGTGGACATGGAATATCTGTGGTATCGCATGTACTCCGCCATGCGCGAGCGTGGCCATGCCACGGGGTTTTACGTCGATGCCCTCGCCGGTGTCGATCTGGCACTCTATGATCTGGTGGGGAAGAGACTTGGCCTACCGGCTCATCGACTGCTGGGTGGCCGATATCGAGACCGAATTCGGGTCTACGCCGGTATCGGCGGCGGCGATGCCGAAGTCGTGGCCAACAGCGCCCGGGAGCATGTCGAGAACTTCGGCTACGGCGCGCTCAAACTGCACGTGCACGCACCCAATCGAGAGATTCTTGAGCTCCTCTCAGCCGTACGAACCGCCGTCGGCGTGGACGTGGAACTCATGGTTGACGTCCATGGCACCCGTGATGTATCCGGCGCCATCGAGCTCGGTCGAGGTATGCAAGAACTGGGCGCACGCTGGCTCGAAGCCCCGACTCTGGCCGAAGACGTTCACGGCCACACGCAGGTCGCCGCCGCCCTTGATCTACAAGTCGCCACCGGAGAGTGGTTGCGAACGGCCTGGGAGTGGCGACCCTGGATCGAAGGGCGCGCCTTTGATGTTGCCATGCCTGACATTGCACGCACAGGGCTGACAGAAGGCAAACGCATTGCGGGTTTGTGTGACACCTTTGGACTGCCCGTGGCGCCGCACGTGGGAGGGGGAGGAATCCTGTCCGTCGCCGCCTCGCTGCAATTCAGCGCCGCCATTCCCAATTTTCAGATCCTCGAACACTCGCATGGCGCCCACGCCCACAAGGCCCAGATCGCCCATACGTATCCGCTTCCCGAACAGGGCGCCTTCGTCGTCGACGACACACCCGGTCTGGGGGTAGACATCGACGAGGAGCGTGTGCGCGCACTCGCCGCCAACTCATAGAGACCCGGTACCCTTCAACCTTCCACACTCTGGAGCATTTCATGTCCGAAGCCGACACGCATACACCCGACATCGTCCGTCCACCACAAGAACTCGTGGATGGACTCCGTGAGGTCGGCGCTGCGACCGCCGCTGGCGAGATGAGAAAACTTGGAATCGACAATCCCACCATCCAAGGCCCCACAACCCACAATCCTGGCAAAGTCGTCGCCGGGCCGGCTCTGACCCTGCAGTTCATGCCGAAGCGTAACGATGTCTACAACCAGGACGAGTATACCGGGCCGGAGCGACAGCTGCATCGCCACGCCCTGTATCACACCCAACCTGGTGACGTCATCTGTGTCGATGCCCGAGGCAGCATGACGAGTGGCGTCTTCGGCAACATGATGCTGACATTTTTCCAGGGCCGCGGCGGCGTTGGTGTCGTCGTCGATGGCTGCATTCGTGACTTTCCCATCGTCCAACGCGATCTGGATCTGGGTCTTTGGTTGCGTGGGGTGACGCCAAACTTTCACACGCAGACCAACATCTACCCCTACGCCGTCAACGTGCCCATCGCCATGAATGAAACCCTCGTTCTTCCGGGGGATATCATCGTCGCCGATGACGACGGCGTCGTTGCCGTACCGGCGAAGCTTGCCGCTGACTTACTCGACCTCGCCAGCCAACACGCCGAGTGGGAGGAATTCAGTCGCGACAAGCTGCTGGCTGGTGGGCATCTGAAGAGATACTACCCGCTGTCGGATGAGGCCCGACCAGAATACGAAGCTTGGAAGAAGGAGCAGGGCCAATAGCGGAGAGAGCCCGAGGAATGGTTGCTAGCCGACCAGTGCCTGCCATCCACCTTCTGGTTGACGTAACGCAGTCACCCCCCCTTGCCGGATTTGCGGCGCCAGTTCCCCCGCCGTATCACGCTCGGTCAGGACCATTCGTTTCGAGTCGCTGGGTTCCGGCATGACGACAGCGGTGATCGTCGTCAGCCGACCATCGACGCGACGACCGGGGAAAGTTTCGGCTCCTCATCCAGAACAGCCGCCTCCTCGCCGTCGGCGTGATCGAGCATGGTCTCCAGGTCATCCAGCACCTCGTCGGTGTCGGCAGCCTGCTTCTGCTGCAACAGCTGCTCCGCCTTGACCCGGGAGTCGGGAAGCACGCCACCGACCTGGTAGATGCTCTCGATCTCGCTGTTGCAGTCCCGCAATACACGATTTGCGGCCAGCAGTCGAACCTTGTGCCGAAAGGGACTCGCCTCGAGCAGTCGGAGTAGCAGATATATGAGACTGTGGATATCGGCCTCGGCGCGAGTTCGATCGGCGCCGTCTCCTGAATGCAATCTCGCCGAGTATTGTTCCGGTGTAAGGCGACGCAGATCATCAACAAAGGAATCTTCGATCGTCAGGTTGGTGCCCTGCTTGCGCGGTTGAACCGTGTCGTAAGGTGGCTGTCGCTCCGACAACTGGCGCAACTCCGGATCCTTGCGCTCTATGGCAGCCATGGCCAGATCGAGGAGACCGGGGCTGCGCATCAGTGCCGTCATCAACGCCGAGCGATCGCCGTCATCGCCGACGACAAGTTCCTTATGCTCCACCAGAATACGCAGCAGGCCATCGAATTCGGGCCCAATCCGCTGCAGTGCGGTGAAAATCTCCACCTCCGCTACCTTCTCCCCTCCATCCTTCTCCAGAATTTCCTGCAAAGAGGGCACTCCCAAGGCGTCGAGTTTCTCCGCCCGCTGCTCGGCTGTCACGAAGAACTCCTGGGGCTCTCCCCTGACTCCTGTCGTACCATCCGCTCCATAACGACCCTTGACGGCGCCCTTCCGGGGTGGCGATACGGCAGCAGTGCTGGCAACGCCATGGCGCACGCAGGCGTAGAGATCGATCAGGGCCGGGTCCAAGCGACTGATCAAAGTCATAGACTCTGGTCAAGCTGTGGGGAGGAGTTGAGGAAACGAACTTGTATCAATTAAACCGGAGCAGGGGGTACGAATGATGCCTCCAATCTACGGATAGAGCCGTGATTCCGGTCATGTCTCAAGGTAAAGAACTCAGGTTGACGGTGTCCACATGGTCGGTGACCTTCCACTCATTGACTGACCCGTCAGTCTAGAACAGACACGCTCTTCGTAACTACTCACCCGAGGCCGATGCAAGCAAATCCATTCAGGCCATTCCGTCGCTGGTTACGGCCTTACCGACGCCAGGTCATTCTCGGACTGCTATTGTTGTTTGCCGCTCAGTGCATCCAAACCGTCCTGCCCCTATTGCTGAAGCAGGCGATCGATGACGCCAGCGGCACCACAGCGGCAGGCTCGGGCGTGCTGACCATCCAGCTACAGTGGCTCAGGGATATCTCGGATCCGATCGAGGTGTACGCAGGCATCATCGCCGGACTCGCCGTCATCGGCTGGGCCGTCAACTTCGGCATGCGCTGGTATTTCACCAGCCTGTCGCGCTACGTAGAGGGGGATATTCGTAGTGCCTATGTAGAACACCTCGTCCGTCTGCCTCTGCGTTTCTTCCATGAGCGTCGCGTCGGCGATCTCATGTCACGCGCAATCAACGACGTCGAGGCGATCCAGCGCTTTCTGCATCACGCCTTCCGCATGACTCTGACGGGGCTCCTCACCTTCTTCCTCAGCCTGACGCTGATGTGCCTCATCGATTGGAAGCTGGCACTGCTCTCTCTGGCGCCGATGCCGGTGATGGTGCTGGCAACCAACGCCGTCGCCGGTCGGGTACGGGACGGCTACCGTCTGGTGCAGGAGCAATTCGCCACCATGAGCTCGCGCATCCAGGAGAATCTGTCTGGCATGCGTGTCGTCAAAGCCAACGCCCTCGAATCACGCCAGATCAATGGTTTCGAGGAATTGAATGATCAGTATGTTGAACGCAACCGCAAACTCGTCGTCGTACGCAGCCTGTTCTACCCCTTCGCCAGCTTCCTCAATGGCACGTCCATGGTTGTCGTGTTATGGCTCGGAGGTCTGCGTGTCATCGATGAGTCCTTGTCTCTGGGAGCCTTCGTCGCCTTCAACGCGTATCTGATTCGCATGAGTCGCCCGTTGATGATGCTCGGCCGCATGGTCGACGAATTTCAGCGGTCCATCGCCTCGCTGGCGCGCATTGAAGCCGTCATCGACCATCCGCCTGAGGATCGCGGCTCCGGGGCGGATCGATGCATCACCGGCGAAATCGAACTGCGCGACGTCTCTTTCACCTTTCCTGGCGATGATACGCCCGTCCTCGACAGGATCTCCTTGCGGATACCTGCTGGCGACACACTGGCAATTGTCGGACGCGTGGGTTCCGGCAAGTCGACGCTGGCACGCTTGCTGCCACGTCTGCTCGAACCGACGACGGGAGAGGTCCTCGTCGATGGCACGCCGGTACAGCAGATGCCATTGGCGACCCTGCGAAGTGCCATCGGCTACGTACCACAGGATTCCTTTCTGTTCTCCGAAACGATCAGGGAAAATCTGTCGATCGGTCTGGATGGGGTTTCCGACTCCCCCTCCAGCCGCCCCGAACCCGTGGAGTGGGCAGCAGGTATCTCACAGCTGGCAGGGGATCTCGAGGACTTCCCTGCCGGATACGAGACGATGGTGGGCGAACGGGGTGTGACGCTGTCCGGCGGCCAGAAGCAACGCGCAGCCCTGGCACGCGCCGTCATTCGGGAGCCGCGAATCCTCATCCTCGATGATGCTCTGGCGAGTGTCGACACGCACACCGAGGAACGTATCCTCAAGAGTCTGCGTGAGATCATGAAAGCGCGCACGACGATCGTGATTGCCCATCGGTTGTCCACCGTGCGCGACGCGGACCGCATCATCCTCCTCAATGACGGTCACATCACCGAATCGGGGACCCACGACGAACTCGTCGCCAAGGGTGGACGGTACGCGGATATGTATCGGCGGCAGAATCTGACCCAGGAATTGGGTGACCTCTAGCATGGCGCAGGAAGAGTCCACCCCCCTCGGTCGCGGTCTCGATCTGCGGGTCCTGGCACGCCTGCTGCGGTACCTGCTCCCGTACGCACCATGGGTGGGTCTGACATTGCTGTTCATCCTCATCGGCTCACTGGCCCGCCAGGCGGGTCCCCTGATAACCAAGTTTGCTGTCGACGACCACTTCAGACCTGGCATCGTTGATGGTTTCGACACCCTCGTTTACATCTACCTGGGTCTGCTCATCCTGCAATTCGCTCTCGGCTATTGTGAGAGCTGGGCGACCAACATGGTCGGTCAATGGGCGATGCGGGACGTACGGATGCAGATGTTCCGTCACCTGCAACGTCTCCCTCTGCGCTTTTTCGACCACACCCCCATCGGTCGCTTGATGGCACGCAACACGAGTGACGTAGACGCCCTCAACGAGCTGTTCACCGATGGCCTCGTCGCCCTTGTCAGCGATGTCGTCACCATCGTCACCATCCTCAGCCTCATCTTCTACATGGATGTGCGCATGGGTCTGCTCACGGCGGTCTGCTTACCTGTGTCCTTCGCCGCCACCGTGTGGTTGCAGCGGGTGACCTATGGCTCCTACCAGGAGGCGCGTACACGCTTCGCCAGTTTCGCCTCATCCCTGCAGGAGGCGATATCGGGGATGGAGGTCGTCCAGCTGTTCGGCTCCGAGGATCGTCGCTCACGCAGCTTCGCCCACAGCAATGAGCGCTACCTCGAAGCACGACTGTTGGCCAGTCGCTACCATTCAGCCTACTTCCCGTCGATGGAAATGTGGGGCGGGCTGTTGCTGGCCTTGACCCTCTGGTATGGCACGGGACAGATCAGCAAACAGGAGATGGAGTGGGGTGTGCTCGTCGCCATGCTCCAGTATGTGCCCCGCTTCTTTATGCCCCTGCGCGATATCGCCGAACGCTACGCCACGGTGCAGACCGCCATGGCCTCGGCGGAGCGCATCTTCGAACTCGTCGAGACGGAGCCGGAAGCAACGGGCTCGCACCGCCCCCCGCAGCAGGTTCAGGGACGAATCGAATTCCGCTCTGTCTCCTTCACCTACGGGGACACCCATGGCGACGACGCCGAGTGGATCCTGCGCGATGTCTCCTTCACGGTGGAGCCCGGTCAGAGTCTTGCCATCGTCGGCGCTACGGGTGCGGGAAAGAGTACCGTTGTCAGCCTCTTGTGTCGGTTCTACGAGGTACAGAAGGGCGCCGTCCTCGTCGATGGCGTCGACGTCAAGGACTGGGACGCCCGGGACCTGCGCCGCCGCATCGGTCTCGTACAACAGGACGTGTTCCTTTTCGCCGGCACCATAGGGGAGAATATCTCTCTCGGCGATCCAGAGCTGTCACGCGAGCACCTCGAGGCAGCGGCACGTCACACCAATGCCGATCGTTTCATCCGGCCCCTGCCGAAGGGATACGATCAACCGGTGGGCGAACGGGGCGTGTCGCTTTCAGCGGGTCAACGACAGTTGCTGTCCTTCGCCCGGGTGTTGGCGGCGAACCCCGAGATCCTCGTCCTCGACGAAGCGACAGCGAATATCGACACGGAAACAGAGATGTGGATTCAGGACGCGGTGGGTAGATTGATGCAGCAGCGCACGAGCCTCGTCATCGCCCATCGCTTGTCAACGGTGCGCACGGCAGATACCATTCTGGTGCTGCACCACGGAGAGGTCCGCGAGATGGGGCCACATGACGCCTTGCTTGCCAAGCGTGGCCTCTACTACCGTCTGCACCAATTACAGTACGGGGAAGGAAAATCGGCATGAAAAGCCAGGAGCGACGGGACAAGATCCTCACCTGCGCCGCCCGATTGTTCGCCTCTGCTCGTTACGACGAAGTGCTGATGGAGCACATCGCCCGCGAGGCCGGCGTCGCCAAAGGCACGCTTTACAGCCACTTCGCCGACAAGGACTCGCTGTACTTCGCCGTCGTCTTCGACGGCATCTCGCAACTCAATGAACGCTTGCACGCCGCTGCGACCACTGCCAACCACTCGGCCCAACAGCAGTTGCACGCTGTGATGAACGCAATCCTCTCCTTCTTCGCCCGCAACCGGGTCTTCTTCCGCCTGCTGTCGATGGAAGACGCCAAGGCCGGTCCCGGTGGTAGCAAGAGCCGGCAGCGTTGGCAGACGGAGCGCACCGAACAGATCGACGTCATCGAGTCCGTGTTGCGCCGGGGGGTGGCCAGCGATGAGTTCGATATCGATCATCCACGATTACAGGCTTTCGTCCTGCGCGGCATGGTCCGCTCCGTGCTGACCAGCGGCGAGAAACTGTCCCCTACGGAGATGGTCGATGTCATCGTTGACACCTTTCTCGGAGGGGCCCGTCGTGTCGCCGACCCCGCCGAGGCGCCCTCTTCGTGAGCTGGCGGCGCAGGCTGGCGCTGGCAGCTGCCGGCGTCCTCCTCGTATGGGCTTTTCTTGCCATCCTGCCTGCACCCATTTCTTTCCCACACCCCTATTTCGCTCAACATCCTCGCTGGGGAGAGTCGATACCACAGATCATCGCCCACCGTGGTGGTTGGGGACTGTGGCCACAGCACACGCTGTATGGCTATCGTCACGCCGTCGACATGGGGGTCGATGCATTGGAACTCGACATACAGCGCTCGTCGGATGGTGTGATGGTCGTGTTCCACGACCGCCGCGTCGGTCGTGTCACCGAAGCCGGGGGCCGGATCGACTCCTACACCTTCGAAGAGCTCCAGAGCCTCGATGCCGGCTACAACTGGTCGGCGGACGAGGGCGCCACCCATCCATTTCGTGGCCAGGGCCTGCGCATCCCCTCCCTCGACGAGGTCCTGTCCACCTTCCCCGATCAGCACATGATCATCGAGTTGAAAACCAACGATGCGCAGAGCGCCGAACAGCTCTGTGGCCTGCTGCGCGCACACCGCCACCAACACCGGGCCATCGTCGCCTCCTTCGACACGGAATCTCTCGACATCTTCCGCCAGGTCTGTCCAGGGGTTGCTACATCCGCATCTTTTGCGGAAGCGTTGTCGTACACGATCCTGCACCTGCTGCGGCTGGATGTGCTCGCCAACCCCGAGTTTGAGGCGCTGCAGGTGACCGAATTCAAGGGGCCCCTGACTCTTGTCAACGAACGATTCGTCGACAAGAGTCAGGGACGCGGAATCGCGGTCCAGGTGTGGACCATCGACAAAGAACAGGACATGGAGCGATTGACCGACCTTGGCGTGCAGGGCCTGATCACCCGTCGTCCCGACCGTCTCAAAAGGGTACTGGAGGCGCGAGGCCGGCGATGACGAATGTGCTCGAAGTCCGCGACCTGACCCGAACCTATCGCAGCGGCGATCGTGACTTGACCGTGCTCGACGGTGTCACCTTCAGCGTCGCCGCCGGCACCACCTGTGCCATCGTCGGTCCGTCGGGCAGTGGCAAGACAACCCTGCTCGGCCTGTGTGCGGGGCTCGACCGGACGAGTGCCGGCAGAGTCATCCTCGATGGGCAGCCCCTGGAGGGACTGGACGAGGACGAACGTGCGTTGTTGCGTCGTGATCTGGTAGGCTTCGTGTTCCAGAATTTTCAACTTTTGCCGACACTGAGTGCCGTGGAAAATGTCTCCGTACCACTCGAACTGCGTGGAGAATCTGGTGCCCGCAATGGCGCTGCCGAACTGCTCGACCGCGTCGGCCTCGGTGACCGCCTCGACCATTACCCGGTGCAACTGTCGGGTGGTGAACAGCAACGGGTCGGTCTGGCGCGCGCCTTCATTCACCGTCCAAAGATCCTCTTCGCCGACGAGCCGACAGGCAATCTCGACGCCGAAACGGGCGCTTCGGTGGCAGACCTGCTCTTCGACTTGAATCGCGAGGCAGACACCACCCTCGTGCTCGTCACGCACGATATCGACCTGGCCCGACGCTGCGGCCGGATCATCCGCCTTCGTGCGGGTGCCGTCGTCGAGGACAGCGCCTCCGAGGGGTCCTGACATGTTGTGGGTTTTGCGCATGGCCTGGCGCGACAGTCGCGGTTTCCGTCAGCGATTGCTGCTCTATACCAGTGCCATCGCCATCGGCATCGCCGCACTGACCGCCCTGCGGGGATTGAGCCACGCCATGGAGGAAGGCATGGCGCAGCAGGCCTCCGAACTACTCGGCGCCGACCTCGAAATCGAGAGCAATCAGCCCTTTTCCGCCGTGGCGGAGACCGTTTTCGACTCCATTGGTGGACGCCAGTCGCGCATGGTCGTCACCTACTCCATGATACTGTTGCCCAAAAGTGGCGGCACTCGTCTTTCGGAAGTACGCGCGATCCGGGGTGGCTGGCCATTCTATGGAGAACTGCGCACCGACCCGCCATTGGCAGCGCAGAGCTTCCGTCAAGGACGCAGGGCACTCGTCGACAATGGCATTCTCCTTCAGTTCGGTGCCGACGTAGGTGATTCCATCAAGGTCGGCCGTGTCACCTTTTGTATCGCTGGCCGCCTGCTCGGGATCCCCGGTGAGACGGCGGTGCGCACCGACGTGCGTCCACCTGTACTCATCCCATTTGACTATCTGGAACAGACCGAGCTGGTGCAGTATGGCAGCCGCGTCGAATACAAAGCGCTGTTCCGGTTCGACGACGGACGTGACGTCGAGGGCCTGGCACAGAGCGTGCAAACGAGACTGAACGACAGTGATGACGACATTGACGCCGATACTGCCAGGGATCGTCAGCGACGCCTCGGGCGGACCGTGCGCAACCTCGATCGTTTCCTCGGGCTCGGAGGGTTCATCGCGCTGCTGTTGGGGGCCGTCGGCGTCGCCAGTGCCATCCATGCCTATATAGAGCAGAAACTCGAGAGCGTCGCCATCCTGCGATCGTTGGGTGCCACCTCACGTCAGGCTCTTTGGATCTACTTGATACAGGCCGGCGCTCTCGGCTTTATCGGCTCCGCCACAGGCGCCGCCGCCGGCGTCGCCGTGCTGATGGTGTTGCCAGGACTCGTCGCCGACTTCCTGCCGGGGACTCTGACCGTCTCCCCCTCGCTGAGCGTCGCCCTGGAGGGAATCACCGTCGGCACCCTCATCGCCCTCCTCTTCGCTGCACGGCCCCTGTTGGCGGTTCGTAGTGCCAGTCCATTGCTGGCCATACGCGCCTCCTATGAAACGGGCGTGCGCCCCGGAGACCGCGTGCTTCGCGTCCTCGTGATGGTCGCTGCTGCCTTGGGCGCCTACCTGCTGGCACGCGTACTGGCGGGCCGGCCCGATCACGCACTCATGTTCACCTGCGGTACCGCAACGGCTCTGCTGTTTCTCGCCATGTCGGCGCGACTACTGCGCGGTGGCGTACGCCGATACTTCCCGCGCTCCTTCTCTTATGTGAAACGCCAGGGGCTGGCCAACCTCTACCGGCCTCATAATCAGACCTTGCTGTTGATGATGAGTCTTGGTCTCGGCACGTTCCTCGTCGCCTCTCTTTACACCGCACAGAACTCTGTGCTCGCCCACATCAACAGCATCGGCGGACAGGACCAGCCAAATGTCGTGCTATTCGACATTCAGACAGATCAGGCGGAGGGGGTGCGACAACTGGTGCGGGAGATGGACATGCCGGTGCTGCAACTCGTACCTGTTGTCGCCATGCACATCGCCGAAGTCGGTGGCACACCCGCCGATAGCCTAGGGGATCGTGGTGGTTGGGCGCTGCACCGAGAGTATCGCTCGACCTATCGTGCCGATCTGGTCGATAGCGAAACCCTCGTGGGGGGCACCTGGCATGGCGACAGACCGGGTGCTTCTGTCTCCCTGGAAGTGGGCGTCGCCGAACGCCTCAGCGTCGACGTGGGAGACTCCCTCACTTTCGATGTGCAAGGCGTACATCTTACCGTCGCCGTGGGCAGCCTGCGGCGTGTCGACTGGCAGCGCATCATGCCGAATTTTCTCTGTGTCTTCTCACCAGGGGTGCTGGAGGCTGCGCCGCAGTTCCACGTACTCGTCACCCGCGGCGACAGCCCCGAAGCGCGCGCCGACCTGCAACGGCGCATCGTCGAAACCTATCCCAACGTGTCGGCCATCGATCTCGACCTGATCCTGCGCACTGTGGACGAGATCCTGGATCGCATCGCTACACTCGTACGCTTCATGGCCCTGTTCAGCGTGGCGACGGGGGTCGTCGTGCTCGTGGCCTCGGTATCGGCGAGTCGCTTTCAGCGCCTGCGCGAGAGCGCCCTGCTGCGCACCCTTGGCGCCAGCCGCAGGCAGATAAGCCGCATACTCATCGTGGAATATGCCGCCCTCGGACTGCTGGCCAGTTTGACGGGACTGCTGCTCGCCATCGGTGGCGGCTGGGGACTGGCTACCTATGTCTTCGAGGTCACCTATGCTCCGGCGTGGGATTGGCTCGCCAGTGCCATGATCGTCGTGCCGTCACTCACCGTCATCGTCGGCCTCTTCGGTAGTCGTGGCGTCGCCACTGTCCCCCCCCTCGAGGTCCTGCGCCGCGCCGGGTGAGTCGGCCCTACCACACAGCAGTGGCGCCAGTTCCAGCCACACGGTCCGCGCCACATGACGGTGCCCGCTGACATTCGGATGGAGGCCATCAGCATTCATCAACTGCCGATCGCCTGAGACGCCATGCAACAATCCGGAGATGAGTCCCGCGCCATTGGCCTTGGCCAGGCGCTTAAAAATGGCGTGAAATCCTTCGGTGTACTCGGGCCCAAGATTCGGCGGCAGACGCACCCCGGCGATGACGAGCCTGGCGGCGGGCGCCCTCTTTTTTACCCGGTCGATGATCCCCTGCAGATTGCGCTCGGTCTCGGCCAGGGGCACACCACGCAGGCCATCGTTGCCGCCCAATTCGAGCACGAAAACATCAACCGGCTGCTGCAGGATCCAGTCGACGCGCCGCAGACCACCCGCCGTCGTCTCTCCCGCCAGACCGGCGTTGACGATGCGGGCCCCACAATGGAGTGAATCAGCCTGGGCCTGTACCAGCGCCGGAAAGGCGTTGGCCTTGCCGACGCCGTAACCGGACGTCAGACTGTCACCAAAAAACAGCACGACTTGGGGCCCCGCAGATTCGTCGGCCACAGCGACAAACGCCAGCAGCGTGGCGCCGAGGAGAAATCGGGTCCGGTTGCTAGTTCGTGCCAAGCATCTGCTCCGTAAAGCCCGGTTTGTGGTGACACGTTGATGTGATTGTAGGCGAAGAACAGCGCCATTCCTTGTCCTGCCGCAGCGCCAAACACTGGGCGCGAAGTGGCGCCATCTCCGTCTCGCTCAGCACGGCTGGGAACAGCAGAAATCCCTTCAGATCGAACAGCACCTTGTCCCGCTCCGTGAGCGGTGTGTATTCGGTTGATGTCATCGTCTAACTAACTCCCCCTTTTCCGGATTTCCATTTCCACGCCGAACTCGGCCGCCGTCGTCGAAAGTTCGCGAATCGTCGCCTCGTTCAGGGGGATCCCGTCACGTAGGTACTCCACCCGAGGCTGGGCTTCCGGCTCGCCTGAAACGTAGAGTCGATCCACTCCCGGTGCTCGGCCGCAGTCGCGGGTCTGTCGGATCACCCCGTCGACGGGCTCCTTGAAGCGGGCCACATCTATACGAATCTTGCCGTGGGATGATCCACTGAAGGCGGCATCGAATACGATGGGAATCTCATGATGCTGCGCGCCGGCGATTTTGAGGGCGCCTTGTGCAGCCACACGAAAGTCGACGACCTCATCACCAAAGAGCTCGTCATGTAGCGGGGTTTCTAAGTGCCGGAGGGCCCCGGTCTGGGTGTTGAATTGGACGAGGATGCTGTCGCCAGATATTCGGCCCTGTCCCCCAAACAGTGGCCCCACCACCTGTCGGTGGTGAGTCTACCCGGTAGGCTCGAAGCTACTATCGAAATCTGCAGCAGGCAAAGAATCTGATGAAACTCGGTGTCGATGAAGCCTTTGCGCCTGGCGTAAGGCTCGACGAATGGGAGGATGACGGCAGCGACACATTCGACCGACTCTGGCAACAGCTTCAGCAACAGGACTGGCCCATCTGGGAAGAGGAGTAGCTAACCCCCTCTACTCAACTCACACCGACGTTGGTCGGCCCCAGATCCGCATCGACCAGGCTTCGATGATACGCCTTGCCCATGAGATACCGGATCTCCAACTCTACGTCCCGTAGTCTCATTCCAGGCACCGCCTCCGGCTCTCGGTGCACCAACTCGACATCGATCTCGTTTTCCCCCATGATGGGCCAGAATGGCGGCGTCAGACGGAATAGGAACCAGTAGCAGGATCCGGTGCGAAACCGGGGCGCATTCATGCGATACATCTCGTTGATGCGGCGCAGGGCGGCCACCGGCAGCTCTGTGCCATTGAGCCGGAAGCGCAGTTCATCAGATTCGGTCACATTCTCCAGACGCAGCCGCAGGATGACCTCATGCACTCGCCCTTGTTCCTGCCAATGCGCGAGATCGTCTGAGACCACGAGGGGCGCTGATACCGATTCCCCGTCGCTGATCGCCAGGGGCAGAGGACAACGCGCCCCCGGTTCGAGTACGGGTTGCGGATACCTGCCCGTCCCGGTGGGGACGTAGTAGTACTTGTCTTTTGCCGCCATCACCTCCGGATGGGGCAGCTCCCGTAACTTCTCGTAGAACTCCGCTTCATATGGCCAGTTGCCGAACCAGTGGCCGAGATACAGACCATCCACGCCCTGGTCCCAGTAGTTGCAGGCACAAGCGCGGATCACCTCGGGCGTACCTTGCCCGAGCCGGTCTGAATCGACAAGACTCTGCAGGGTCGCCATCACGTGGGTCCCCGTACCCTTTGCCGTCGCCACGAGTTCGCGATAATCGGCATTGCAGTCCACGAGTTCCGGACCGGAGAAGGTCTGACCGATGACGATGTCCACGAGCCCCTGACGCATCCAGCTTGCTACATCCAGGCCGATATCGTAACAGCCCTGGACCCCGACAGGTACGCGCACCGTCAGGCGTCTGCCACGACCGCTGTTGCGCAGTGCCTCGGACACCCGCTGCACCCACGCCGTCATCACCTCACGACCGTCGCCGACCTCATCGGGATGAAAGTAGAACGGCTGGTAGTTGAGTTGCAGTTCGAACCCATCCACGGGATACCGCTGCAAGGTCTCCTCGATAAGATGGAAACGCTCACTCCGGACTTCCTCGTGCAGGAAGTCGAGGCATGCGTGGCCAGGCCAGTTTTCGTCGACACCAACCTTGGCCCCAATCTCCAGGGCTTTGTTGTCGAAACGGAAGTCAGACCCCCGACAGTCCTCACCTCGCACACCACTGCCCTGCTGCACGAGCAGTGTCGGGTAGATGGGCAGCCCCTTCGCCTGCGCCCGCTCGCAGATCACCATGAGTGGGTCCTCGCCGCGGTCGATCATGGCCTGTGCATTCTGATGGGCGCGACGAAAGACCAGATGGGGCCAGCGCTCCACATTGTGACCCCAGAGCTCCCCCACCTTTGTGTCGTGCAGCACCGTGCGACCATCTCCGAGACAGAACATGAGGGCGTCTACCGGTGTACCGAGCAACTCGTCAACGCCCTGCTCGTACTGCTGCCGTTGGATCGGCGGCTCATACATATAGATGAGGGGATGCCGTCCATCGTGGTAGAATGCGAGTCGGGGTGGTGGTTGTGGCAGATCTGCAGACATTGGGTCACTCCGGTTGAGTGCACTGAGGAGGGCTGTGCTAAACAAGCAGCACCCGGAACGAGACCACAACCCGAGTCTGCGGCAGGGACTGGTGGCTGGCGCGAACCGCCCGAAGGTGTTTATGATGAGGACAATGATTCGCTACAGCTACATGTTCATCGACACGAGGGCGATCTTTGCAGGAGATCTGTCTCCCACTTTCGATCTTGTGAGATCCTGCGGTTATGAGGGGGTCGAGTTGAATCTCTTCCCTGGACTGACCGAACAATCAGACCGTCTGCAACAGGCGCTCGACACCAATGGCTTGACGGTGCCTTCAGTTCTGACGGGAGCGGCCTACAACGATGGTCTGTGTCTGAGTTCTGCCGACCAAAGTGTCCGGCAAGGCGCAGTCGAGTATCTGATAGACTGTCTCGAGATCGCGCAGCGGTTCCAGTCGATTCTTGTTGTCGGTCTGCTGCAGGGCCTTCGCAGCGATGAACCAGATCCAGTGGTCGCCAACCGGCGTATCGTCGACGGACTCCAGCGAGTGGGGGCGTCTGCCGAGAAGTTGGGAGTGGAATTGGTGATCGAGCCGATAAATCATCTGCAGGTTGGATTCAACAATTCCGTATCCGAGGTGCGCAAACTGATTGCCGCCGTCGGTTCACCTGCCTTCAAGCCGATGGTGGACACCATCCATATGAACATAGAGGAAACCTCACTGACGGAGCCCATCCACGACTGTGGCGCAGAGCTGAGGCATGTGCACCTGTGCGAAAGCAATGGCGCCGCCCTGGGTAGTGGCCACATCGACTTTGCGGCGGTAATGCGGGCATT
>Ga0310124_10000774_pt1 | contig 22529 bp, 26 predicted proteins | sample CB11b_AW_Bot5_MG_FD_203507 | JGI IMG/M metagenome (GOLD analysis project Ga0310124, IMG submission 203507) | Marine microbial communities from Western Arctic Ocean, Canada - CB11b_AW_Bot5 | ecosystem: Environmental > Aquatic > Marine > Oceanic | place: Canada: Western Arctic Ocean | collected... | reverse complement strand
CATATATTTGGAAGAAATTAGAGGTGCCGGCCTCTATAATGAAATTTGGCAGGCTTTTGCAATTTTATTACCGGTGCAAACCGTAGGTGTCATGGGTGATAGGCGAACGTATGACTATGTCTGCTCCCTCCGTGCAGTCACTTCAACCGACGGCATGACAGCAGATTTTTTTCCCTTCGATATGGAATTTTTAGGGAGAACCACCAATCGAATTATAAACGAGGTACGCGGTATTAACCGGGTTGTATATGATACAACCTCTAAGCCACCTGGGACCATTGAGTGGGAGTAATCCGTATAAACAAATAGTCATTTAGAACAATGACTTAATAGTTTATATGGACATTCAAAGTAGATTCAAAGTACAATAGAATCAATGGTTTAAGTTTGAAAGTTTCAAAGTAGATTCAAACTTGGGGGATTATTGATTTCAATGAGTCCGGCATCAAAAAATAAGCAAGTGGGTAGAACCCCAAATGAGAAATTGCACGGTGATTTAGCACTTGGTGAAAACCCACCATCGGCATCAAATCCCAAGACGGAGTTCTATACCGAAGAGGTAGAGATTTTAGACGGTGCGGTGAAACTCATGCGTACCAAGCAATCCAATAAAATTTGGCAGATGCGTGTCTGGGTTGGTGATGAGAAAAGGCATTTCCGTAAATCCATGCGTACCAGAGATTTGGATTTAGCAAAGGAGAAGGCACGAAAAACCTACTACCAAATGATGGGGCAGAAGGAAGTTGGAAATAAGATATTTTCAATCACGATGGGGAAGTGTGTTGAGGAATATTTGGAGTTCCAGCAACAAAGGGTTGATGGCGGTTTCATTACACAAGGCAGACGGACAACCATTTCATCCCAAGTGAAACATCTTTTAAAATTTGTCGGTGAAAATACGAAACTGGATAATATCCAGAGGCACAAATACAAAGATTATTATGCGTACCGAAAAAGGATAAACCCAGAGGTGCGAAATGTGACTCTCATCAATGAGAGGGCAACCATTGGTCATTTGTATAAATGGGCAATGGAAAAGGGATATGTAAATCAGTCCCAAATTCCACTGTGGAGTGAAATAAGGAAAATCGTTGCATACCGTAATGCAATGCAAAGGGAAGAGTATCGGGTCCTCTATACCTATCTACGCAACTGGCATAAAAATTTAGACAACGAAAGAGAAGTGTATGAACGGCAGTTGGTTCGTGATTTCATTCTCATTCTTGCAAATACTGGTATGCGTTTTGGCGAGGCAAGACGCATAAAATGGAATTTTGTGCAGGTTAAGAAATCCCCACCATCAAATGATGGAAGAACCAACTACCCAAATGTCCATATTCGTATCCCGGCAGAACTGTCCAAAGTAAGGAAAGACAGAACAGCAATCGGGATGCGGGGTGATATTTTTGGGCGCATCAAAACCTACAGCAAGCATCTGCATGCACAGGATTTTGTCTTTGCAGGTTTTGATACGAGTGAGGCGGTTAGCAAGATGACACTTTATCGTCTGTGGGATGTGATACGGGCAGAGAGTGGCATCACAGAATTTCCAGAGGATTACACCTACTATTCACTCCGGCACACCTATGCGACTTACAGATTGCAACTCGGCAATGTGGATGTTTTCACCTTGTCCAAGGTAATGGGGTGCAGTGTGAAATACATTGAAGAACACTATGGGCAGATACAGACGGAGAAGATGACGGATTACATCACCCGCACAAAAAGCACGATGGATGAGGTGGATGCGTTGTTTTTAGATTGAGATACTGGAAGTACCAGTACCTTGATTTTATAGATTGAGAAATCGTTGGCAGTTCTGGTATAGGGGTATCATCTGTTCAATAATTGTTCTTAAACAAACAGATAGAACAGGTAAAAATGAGACATGTTAACAGCAAACGCAATCACGGTTCTCCATACACTGTTTAGGGAATCGTGGTCTCAATTGGAAGAATCTTAGTAATGAATCATGCGGTTACACATTCAGTCATGTTTCACCATTTTCATGATGAGATCCATCCACCTGCACAGGGCAGTCTTAGTGAAAGTAACTTCAGGGAAATGTTGTCGTGGTTAGGCAAAAATTACTCATTAATAGGTGCAAATGACTACAAAAATAAGTTTGAATCTGGAATCTTGTCGAATGCTGATATCTGCCTTTCCTTCGATGACGCATTGAAGTGTCAATATGATGTTGCTGTTCCAGTGCTGGAAGAGTTTGGACTCGATGCCTTTTTCTTCGTTTACTCAAGTGCGTTTACCGATAATCCAGATTATCTAGAAATCTATAGATATTTTAGAACCTCTTCGTTCGATAATATTGACGAGTTCTACTCTGATTTTTTTGTCATTGTTGAACAACTGGATAGGGAAGCATTCACAAATCATAAATCGCTCTATAAGAAAATGGACTATTTGTTAGAATTTCCGTTTTATTCAGAAAACGACAAATGGTTTAGATATCTTAGAGACCAGTATTTAGGGTCGGTTCGATACCACGAAGTTATGAACAAGATGATGTCAGTTCATGGGTTTGTGGTAGATGATGAAAAGAAAAACCTATGGATGTCTGAGAGTGAGTTAAGAACTATTCACCAGAACGGTCATACAGTTGGTTTACACTCCTACTCTCATCCCACGCAAATGAGCAAATTATCTAGGTTAGAGCAGGAAATTGAATACAACAAAAACTACGAACATCTATCTAAGGTTACTGGCAATCTTATCAAGGTGATGTCGCATCCGTGTGGTGATTACAACCAAGATACTCTAGATATTCTAAATTCAATGGGCATTGTGATGGGGTTTCGTTCAAGCATGTCAATTACTGATATCAATTCATCCCTAGAAATTCCTCGTGAAGACCATGCAAATGTTTTCAAGGAGATGAACCAGTGAAAGTGACGATATTCAGTAGTAACCAACCAAGGCATCTCAACTTAGCAAGAGTGTTTGGTCAAATTGCAGACGAAGTTTTTTTTGTTAGTGAAGTAAATACGGTTTTTCCAGGTCAGGTCGCAGATTTCTTTCAAAAAACTGAGGTTATGCAGACTTATTTCACGCATGTCATTTCATCAGAAAAGAAGATTTTTGGTGATATTATTTTCTTGCCTGAAAATGTAAAAACACTAGCAATTAAGTCTGGTGATTTGAATCGGTTGAACGAGTCCCAGTTAAAAGATGCGTTGTCCTCCGATGTGTTTGTTGTTTTTGGAGCAAGTTACATCAAAGGTTGGTTGATTGACGTTTTGGTTGAACGCAAGGCAATCAATATCCACGTGGGTCTATCACCATACTATCGAGGTTCTTCGTGTAATTTCTGGGCACTGTATGACGATAATCCTGAATATGTAGGAGCAACGATTCATCTACTTAGTAAAGGTTTGGATAGTGGAGATATGTTATTTCACTGCGTCCCAAAACTAGTCAAAGGAGATACTCCATTTGACTTCACGATGCGTTCAGTATTGGTCGCACAACAGGGTTTAGTTGAAGCAGTAAAAAGTGAACAAATATTTTCCCTGGAGTCTGTAAAGCAAGATAAATCGAAAGAAGTCCGATATACGAAAAATAAAGAGTTTACAGATGATATTGCAGAGGAGTTTCTGAACCGAGAAGTTCGGTTGGATGATAGGGAGTTTGTTTATCCGGACTTGCTAAAACCCCAATTTGGATGAGGAATTTATACATCTGTATTGAACCCCACCAGATGCAGCATCCCGAAACCCCCGTTTTCTCCCATTTTCAGGCACCAAAATATGAGGGGTAAAAACACCCCTCCCATATCACCAACTGGATAGGGAAACCCTGCGTTTCCTCTGTTGGGCAATCTGTTCCATCTTCTTATCACGCACCAAACGCAGTCCCTCATTTACCATCGCATTGATGGAGGTTGTCCCTGCATCCAAACTCTTCACCTTGGTCATATCGTTCCAAAGGTCATAATCAATCCGTGCGGCATATTCGTGTATCTGGTTCATCGGCAATTCCTTTCATCATTCTGTATTCTGGCGACTATGCGGGTAATCATTTCCAGTATCCGTTCTTCCTTTGGTTTATTGGATAAAGGTTTTTTCTTCATACCCCATAGGGATTTGAATTCAAGTTCCTGTTGGTCATTCTTCATTGGGCAATCTCCTGTTCCCCATCGTCTGGCGTCTCATTGAGGTGTTGTCTGGTGCGTTCTATGAGGTCATCCATCAAATCTTGCGTGATAGGTCTTTTTTGAGGGTTTCAAGTTCATTTTGGATGGAACCAAGCACAATCAATTTCTGGAAAGGGTCTTTCGTTCTCTCAAAATCCCTAATCAGGGTTTTTATCTTGTTCATTGGCATCCTTCCCCAAAATCACATTCCTGATGTCCTCTATGGAAAAACCCTTGGTTTTCTCTTCCTTTGGTTTGTCCAGGCGAGGTTTCCGTCTGGGATTTACCGTTGGTCTTAACTGCATCTGTGTCCCCCTCTCCCTGTAAGTATTTAGGTGTTTCCCCATAGGTATAAGAGCAGATACGGGGGGCATCTGTTGGGGCAGGCACAAAACCGCACTTAACATCGGGACAGATAGTTAGGCAGCAACCCTTGTCGGGTTCATATTGGACGGTGTGGTGAAGAACCAATCTTCACCGGCATCAATCCTGTTCATCCACTTTGAGCAGTAGATTGAGGTGGCAATAACATTCTCCACCTTCTGGACATCCAGAGGTCTTTTCCCATCAAGGCAAAACTTCCTCATCTTTCCAGAGTATGGATTTTGTGATGGCATCATTATCCAACCCATCTGGATGTCTGCACCCACATTCTCAAATTGTATTTTCTTGTGCAGCACAGATGGGGTGTGGAGCAGGATGTGATAGTGAATTTGATGTCCAAATCCATCACCCTCACGAAACCCCACCATCCAAAATCTATTATCAGCATCCCACTTCGGGAAACTGGATTTTAGATATTTCTTGTTCAACTGATATTCCATCGTCCTCATCCGTTGGATGATTTCATCCTGTTTGAATGGCAACGATGGTGTGGGTTCAATGGTAATAAAATGCGTCCAAGGAATGGTCTTCAACCATTTCTGCATTTCATATTTTTGTTCATAACCCATTGAATTCAAACTCATAACTAACAATTAAAGAACACAGGCGAACTGTGTTTTTTCTCATATTCCAGACGATATATTTATAATATCTATGATTTTCATATCACTAGCGGAGAACATGGGGCAGCAGCAGAAATCTCTGGCAGCACCTTCCGCACTGTCTGGTGCGATACCGCAAATTCCTTTGCGAGTTTTTTAATTCCCCAACCCTCTTTGCGTCTTTCAAGGATTTGAATTGATATATATATTTCTATTGTTTATAGAGGTTTATCAATGATTTATAGGTGAAAGGTAAAGGTTTGTAAATGGAAGGAAAACTTAAATATAACTGCATAGAGTCTTTAAAAAAAGCAGGTGCCCCAATTATAATTGTTACGGCTGTGGAAGAAGCGGAGGCTGTTGCTTATGCTTGCCGTGACAATGGAATAACTGTTGAAGCATTTTGTGACAGTGAAAAAAGAACAACAGAAAAACCTTTTTGCGGGTTCGAAGTAATTCATACCCCCACTTTGCCTAAACGTTACCCCAAAGCTAGATTCATAATTGCATCTCAACATATACCCGACTGTGTGAATCAGTTGGCTGGTTTGGGTTATGGTGATTGTGAATTTTATTCTATTTTGGAGCTGGTAGAGAATTATGAAGTTAAAAAGCATCAGTATGGAATATCTCAAGATTACATGAGTTCCCGGCTTGCAGTTTGTAAAAAAACTCACGAATTCTATTTTGATGAAGACAAGTTGTACATGAGAAGTTTGGATGTGATGGTGACAACTAAATGTTCCCTGAAATGTGAGTACTGTTCTAATCTTATGCAGTACTATGTTGATCCAAAACATACTGGACATGAGCAAATTCTTTCAGCATTAAACATACTTAGTGAAAATGTCGATCATATATCTGAATTCAGAGTTATAGGGGGTGAACCTCTTATGAATAAAGATTGGGCTGACATTGTTAATGGGATAAGCGAAAAAAATGCCGAGGCTAGAATAGATATTTACACAAATGCAACGATAGCACCTAAAGACGAACAGTTAGAAAGTTTTCAAGGTAAAAATGTGAATTTTATCATTACAGATTATGCAGAACTCTCTCGCAATATGGATAAAATGATAGAAAAATTAACAAAGTATAATATTAGTTTTAATCGACAGCAAAACCAAAGATGGATTGATTGCAGCAGCATTAGACATCACAAGAGATCTGTTCCTCAGTTAGAGGAAGTTTTTAAACAATGTTGTGTTAAGTATGTCTATACTTTATTACACGGTAAAATTTATCGTTGTCCATTCATAGCTAACGCAGCAAATTTAAATGCCATACCGGATAACCCGGCAAATTATGTGGATTTATTATCAAATCAAAATAATATAAATCAAAAAATACGTAGATTAGTTAAAGAGACGAATTTTTTCCCAGCTTGTGATTTTTGTGATGGCAGACCTTATGATCCTTCTAGCAAATTAGGCTATGATGGCAAAGGAATGATCCCCATGGGTGAGCAGGTTTCTAGTCCACTGTCTTATAAAACTTATAACTAGATAATCACAGTGACTTACCAGAGAAATTATATTGTTCTTTAAAATAAAGTTTCTCACATTCCCACTCTCTCTCAATTTTCTGTTTTTGTTTGGCCGTTCTTCAGTCATTTGAATTGATGACTTGCAAGATGCAAAGTTCTGTTGAATCGCTTTTTTTTAATGATTTCCCTCCGGCAAACATATCCATCAAGATGCTGATTAAGAAAATCAGAGAGAACATCCTTAAACTTCATACGGCTATTTGCTGCGCTTTCTGTGGGGCAGAAAAAATATAATGAATTCGCAAATAATCATATTGAATCTAAAAATTCAATGAAAATATAATTGTTATGCCAGAATATTGCTGTGTCAGTGTCATTGTTCCTTTTTATAATGCTGAGCCGTATTTAAAAAGATGTATTGATGTATTGTTAAAGCAAGATTTCAATAAGTCTTTTGAAATAATCATGGTTGATGATGCATCAACTGATAACGGTAAAAATATTATTAAAACGGAGAATTCACCTTTAATCACATTGCGTTCTTTGCCATCAAATAGTGGCCCTTCAGCAGCCAGGAACATTGGTTTAAAGATCGCAAAAGGAGAGTATCTATTTTTCCTTGATGCTGATGATACAATATCCACAAGTACATTAAAAACTTTATACAGTCATGCCAAAGAAAATGATTATGACTTAGTATGTAGCGATAAAGAAAGAATAGAAAATTTTCAAAATCAAAGAGAAAATATTTTTGTTTACCCCGCAGATAAAACTTTTAGCAATAGTGATATTACGGAAGAAATTAAGAAACGAGTATATGATCCATTGTACGAAGAAAGTTTGATAGGAATTCAAGGGAAATTGATTAAACGCTCGATAATAAGTCGGAATAATTTATCGTTTGAGGAAGGGTTAAGATATAATGAGGACGAAATATTTGGTTGGGATATTATAACTTATTGTAAAAAAGCTAAATATATTCGTAAAAAGCTATATTCATATTATGTGCATCCTAATGTAAGTTCAGCGGTATCAGAAGGAATTAATCGTGGTTTTGCGGTTTCAAATTTTAAATTAGCAAAAGACCGGGTACAGAATTGCTTTAAACATCGTGGGCTATCTATTCAGGAAACTGGAAAGCTAGCTGATCAGATGTTTATAAATCATGTTATAGGCTCACTCATATCTTACAGTCGATCAATTATACTAGGAAAAGTTGATTTAAAAAATGGTAAAAAATGTAGAAAAAAACTCATAGAAGATATACTAAAAGACCGAGATATTTCTAAGGCTATAAGAAATTATGTCCGCTCCGAAAATGAAAACCAATGGATTCCAAGAGCGATTACTTGGAAGTTTCACAAGCTTTTAGAATTTGCATGCATTATAAGGGCTAAGGAAATTTTAAGAATCAGAAGAAAAAAGCGAGAAGCATTCGATGAATCTCTTGGACACTAGTTCGAGTTCTTCACGAATGATGATGAAAATGATTGGGGTTCTGGAAGAATGGAATCGTGAGATGTTGATTGAACGCACAAATGCGGGACTCGCACGAACCGTTGCAAACGGAACCAAGTTGGGACGTAAGAGTGTTCTGACCCCATCCATTAAAAGACGAATTATGGATGCAAAGGAGAACGGTCTATCCATTCGCAAGATTGCAGAGACGGTTGGTATCAATCGTGGTGCAGTTCAGAGATTTCTACAGGTTGCGTGACTGACATGAAATCGGTGCTGAAAATCCATAGAATGCACCCTTGAAAATAAACGATATTTTCCCTCCCAAAATCCTGACACAGAATCAAACGATTTCGTGTCATCTCCAACCTCTCCCATCTCACCAATTCTCTGCTATACTCACAGCATGAAACGACTGCTGCCAGTTCTGATGGGTTTTGTGTTCCTGTTGTTGAATTCAACAGAGGGGTGGAGTGCTGATTTTGCGCCTTATTTGAAGGGGAAATAAATGACTAGAGTTGTAATATTCGGTGTGTCGGGTCACGCAAAAGTAATCGTAGACATAATTGAAAATCAAACAGACCTAGAACTCATTGGGTTGATTGATAACTTTGCCTCCATAGACGCCAAAGTGTTGGGGTATTCAGTGCTCGGAAATGACGCTTTACTTCCCGATTTGATGAAAAAACTTGATTTTGCAAAAGGGATAATTGGTATTGGAGACAACAGTCGAAGGTCCTATGTAGCAAAAACAATCAAATCAATAAGTCCAGAATTTGAGTTTGTGAATTGCATCCACACTAGTGCAAAAATTGGTAAGTCCATATCTCTGGGGCAGGGCAATGTGATTATGCCTGGAGTTGTTATTAACGCCTGTTCAACTATTGAAAATCACAGCATTTTAAATACCAACTCATCCATCGACCATGATTGTCATATGAAGGATTTTTCTAGCATTGGTCCAAATTGTGCAGTTGGAGGCAATTCTTCAATCGGAGAATACTCTGCGATTGGCATAGGTGCATCTGTTTTTCACAATATAAAAATTGCCGATAATTGCATTGTCGGAGGAGGCAGTATTGTCACCAAAAACACACATGCGAACTCAGTTTACTTCGGTTCACCTGCGAAATTTATTAGAAACCATAATCTGGGTGATAAATATCCTTGACGCTGAAATGCCTTGCCCTAAATTATATTTACTACCCCACCCCCAAAAACTGACAAACTTTTCCTAATCTATAAATGCAATAAGGTGTTTTGGTCAATCAAATAAACAACCTGTTTCGGACGTTTAATGGTAAATAAAATAGAAAAAATAGCTAATCCCATTTATTTTGAATTGGTCGATCTGGGTATAATAAACCCAAATACTATTAGCATCATAAACTCAAAAACCAGGGATAAAGATATTCCGGTTCTAATCGATGAGACATCGGGGGTAATTTTTCTCGAACGTCAAGAGACGACAAATGAATACTATGAAAGTAAAATAACCGAAGATAGAGATAGCGATAAAACAATAATATCACTTGGAGAAGGGCATTCCATCGCAACTGCATCATTAGAAGATGATGAGCGTAGGTTTCAGCAATTTAAGAGCCTAACTGAAAATGCAAATATTTGCGATTTTGGCTGTGGTTATGGTGGTTATTTGCAGTTAAATAAAGATCATGCGGAAAGTATATCTGGTATTGAATTAAAAGAACATTGCAAAGCGCATCTAATTGAAGTTGAACCTTCAATCAGGGTTGAAAAAAATATACAAGATTTTGATGAATTATTTGATGTAGTGACAATGTTTCATGTTCTCGAGCACATTCCGGACCAGACGACTGTGTTGAACGAAATATGCAAAAAAATAAATACCTCTGGTCAGTTAATCGTGGAAGTCCCTCATGCCCAGGATTTCCTCATTCAGTCGATTGATTTACAAGAGTTCAAAGACTTTTCTTTTTGGAGTGAGCATCTTGTATTGCATACTAAAGAGTCACTTGCCAAAATTCTTGAAAGTGCCGGGTTTGTTGACATTCACGTTAATGGGTATCAGCGATATAGCTTTACCAATCACCTTGGGTGGTTTCTCAATAAAAGCCCCGGTGGTCATGATTGTTTCTCCGACTTTGAACGTAGCAGATTTCAAAAATCTTATAATAATTACATGAAGCAATTGGGCGCTACGGATACATTGATTGCCACGGCAAGGCCCAACTATGTTTGATGGAATAAGCTTCATACAATCAACCTGTGCTACATTTTATTTCATCACCTTTGCGACGATGATAACTACCTATGTTTGGCTCGTGATAGAGTATAAATCTTTCCAGTTTGGAGGTATAGAGCAATGCCACCGGTAAGAGTTATTGCTCGCTTGGATATCAAAGGTGAAAACGTTATCAAAGGCATTCATCTTGAGGGTTTACGGATCGTTGGAAAGCCCGGTGAGAAAGCACGCATGTACTATTCTCAGGGTGTTGACGAGCTATTATATATGGATGCTGTTGCTTCGTTATACGGCCGTAATAATATTTTGCCGATTATTGAAGAAGCTGCTCGAGATATTTTTGTCCCCATGACAGTCGGGGGAGGATTGAGGACGTTGGACGACATCAAGGCAGTGTTGAGAAGAGGTGCAGATAAAGTTGCGATCAATACTGCAGCGGTACATCGTCCCGAATTATTACGTGAAGCGGCTCAAGCGTTTGGTAGCCAATGCATCGTATTATCCGTCGATGTTGTTCGTCGTGGTGATAATTTTTGGGAAGTAATGACGGATAATGGACGTGAGAAAACCGGACGAAATGTGATAGACTGGGTACGTGAAGCTGAAGAAATGGGTATTGGTGAATTATTGTTAACGTCTATCGATTCTGAGGGAACTCGATCTGGATTCGATGTTGAGTTAATAAAACAAGTTTCAGACTTGGTCTCAGTACCTGTCGTGCCTTGCGGCGGGGCTGGAAATCCTGGACATGTTGTAGATATGGTATTAGAGACACGGGCTGAATCTGTAGCTTGCGCCTCTGTTTTCCATTATGACCAGTACTCCATTGCCGAAATGAAGGAGGCTCTTTCTGAAGCCGGGATTGAAGTGCGGGCATGATTGCAGTAATTGATTATGGACGCGGCAACCTATTTAGTATCGGACAGGCATTGCAGGTTTTGGGTGTTGAATATTTAATAACAGACAATACCGATATTGTGGCAAAAGCGGACAAAATTATTTTACCTGGCGTTGGTGCCTTTGGCGATGCTATGGAACGGCTAAAATCAAACGATATGGATAGGGCGATTTTAGACGCTGCAAAAACTGATAAACAGATATTAGGAATTTGTTTAGGAATGCACCTTCTCGCTACCCAAAGTGAAGAGTTTGGGAATTACAACGGGCTCAATTTAATAGAAGGTCATGTCAGCCGTTTGCAGGCATCTTCCGAAGATACAAATGAAAATTCACGTATTCCAAACATGGGATGGCGATGGGTGAAGGTTCTAAATAATCATAAATATTTTGCTGGAATCAGAGAATCTCCATACTTTTATTTTGCACATTCATATGCATATAGGTGTGCTCACAGTGAAGATATTGCTGGAGTTATATCGATAAATGGTGAACACGTTCCAGCGATTATTGGTCGTGGAAATGTCTGGGGTTTTCAGTTTCATCCCGAAAAAAGTGGCCCTATCGGCTTGAAATTGTTCAATCGTTTTATTAATTCCTAGATCTTCAATAATAGAAATAAATTATCGGAAACCCATTTTTGACAAAACACGACGTTATTAAAAAATATAACCTCCCAGCAGAAGTAAAATTTTGCAAACGTTGCACGATTTCCAATCAAAGACCTCGTATTAGTTTTGATGAAAACGGAATTTGCAGTGCGTGTAATTTTTCTGATTACAAAAGAAGTGTCGATTGGATGGAACGCGAGCGAGAGCTATCTGATTTAATGGACCAACATCGTCGCAACGATGGTCGATTTGATGTAATCGTTCCATGTAGCGGGGGAAAAGACGGGAGTTATGTCGCCCATCAGTTGAAACGCGAATATAATATGAACCCGCTTTGTGTAAGTTGGTCACCAAATATTGCTACGGAAATAGGGCGAGTAAATTTACAGAACTTTATTGACGCTGGATTTAATCATATTATGGGAACTCCAGACGGTTTGGTTAATCGCAAGCTGGTACGCTTGGCATTGCTACATGTCGGCGATCCTTTCCTACCTTTTATATATGGGCAACAAAATTTTCCAATGCAGATGTCTGTTCGGTATGATGTACCATTGATCATGTACGGTGAAAATGGCGAAGTGGAATACGGTGGTGATATGAAGAATGCTTACCGCCCGACCCGTAAAATTGATGATCACGATAAGCATTATTTTTCAGGATTGTCCCTTGAAATTTGGCAAGAGCATGGCTTAAATGCAGTAGATTTATTTATGTATCAGGCGCCAGACTACGATCAAATTGAAAAAAATAAAACAGATATTCATTTTTACAGTTACTACAAGTTCTGGGACCCTCAGGAAAACTATTATTATAGCAAAGAGCATACGAATTTTTCAGCAAATTCAGAACGTAGTGAAGGTACCTTTTCGAAGTATGCGAGTTTGGACGATAAACTTGATGGCTTTCATTTCTATTTGAGTGCTATTAAATTCGGAGTCGGACGATGTACATCCGATACTGCCCATGAAATCCGCGATGGAAAAATCACGCGGGAAGAAGGTATTGCACTGGTTAAACGTTACGATGGAGAATTTCCGCAAAAGTATTTGAAATATTTGATGGAATATTGCGATATTACCGAAGATCAAGTTATTGAATGGATTGATTCCTGGCGTTCAGATCATATTTGGGCCACTCATAGAAATGGTTGGAAACTTCGCAACCCTATTTGGGAGGAGAATCATTAGGATCTTGCAACCATGAACCAAGATCCACTACCAGAAAATTCGAAAAGAAATTTCGTCCTCCTCTCTATGTATATAGTTATGCAAAGGGATGTAGAGCGTTTTGGCTGCGAATTATTTGCTAAAAGGAACTATAACGTCAAGCTTGTGAGTTGCTGGAACGTTTTCCATAAAAAGAATTATAAAGAATTTGAAGTAGGTAAGTATCGCAATGTGTCACAAGCAATACTACCTAGTTCAAGAGAAGAGCTTGAAGCGTTCTTGGATACGCTCTCAACAACGGATTTTATTTTAATGCGTGTCCCGTTGCTTCTAGAAACTTTTTGGCTTTATCTGGAATTGAGCAAGCGTAGTTTACGTTATTCTTATACTTCCTTGGGGGCAATCCCAACAACTTTCGTTTGTCGATTAAGTAGTCTGCCCGCTTTTTCTAATTGTCTACAATCACTATTTAAAAATATCTATCAATTTGCCGCGCGATTAGTTGAAAGAGTTAGACTAGTGAAAGCACTTGGTTTTTCATATTTTAAATTAAAGGGTCCATTATATTTTATACGTAGTGGTGTTTTTAAGAAACAATTTTCTGTACCGATCCCTTTTTTGTGGCGTAGCAATGTTATAGATGTTGAAAGTTTTGATATGGGTTGGGTCCGGCGCATAGAAAATAAGGAATTTAATAGCTTAAACTACAAATATGCGGTTTACTTAGATGATGCCGGGGGCTCTCACCCTGATTGGGATATATTAGGAGGGAGACCGGAAAACCTCAATATAATTTATGCCATCCCCCATAGCTTGTTCAAAAATTCGAACTCGACTCACATAGTTTCTGAATTCATCTGGCGTAAGTGAGGCCGCGTGGTCCGGACCTTTCGCTGATTTGTCGAAGGTAATATGCTTTTCCAATAATTTGGCCCTGGATGCAACAGCCCAAGCGCCGACTTCTTTAGATTGAGTATGGTCAGAAAATCCAACCGGCACGTTAAACGCATTTTCCATATTCCGAATTGCGGCGAGGTTAATTTCTTCGAGCGGTGCCGGATAATAGGATAGGCAATGAAGTAAGCTGAGATGATCATGATTGTTTTCGTTGTCGAATGCATCGACGACCATTGATAATTCCCAAAGGTCGGATGCTCCGCTGGAACAAATAATATTTCTACCGCCGGCGGCAGCCCGGCGCAAAAAAGGAAGATTTGTTACATCTGTCGAGGCGATTTTAATAAACGGTAGATTGAGTTTTTCTAGAAGTTCGAGCGAGGGAACGTCATAAGGCGTAGACACAAAATCAACATCAATTTTGTTGCAGTGCTCTTGTAACTTGTAATGTTGTTCATCGCTCAATTCCACTTTTTTGAGCATTTCAAATTGGGTAACATCACCCGTGCGATCGGTAGTTTGATATGGCATCCGGGGTGCGTCGGGTAAAACGAGAAGTTCCGTTCTGAAACTTTGAAATTTAACCGTATCTGCCCCGGCCTCTTTGCAATCGTCAATAAGCTGATGCGCAATTTCCATATCATCACAGTGATTAATACCGATTTCGGCGATGATATATACTGAATTAAATTTCATCGAAGTTGAATCCTTGTTCAGCCAAGGCCTGGGCGATGGTTAAATCAAAGTTGTCATCGATATCAAGTGATCGTTCCTTTGGCATTTTTAATGCCAGAGTCTCAGATGAAATAAATGACTCATTTTCGCGAAACCAATCTACTTTGGCCACATATACAGCCCCATTTATTACATAAGTTGCTGACGCGCCTTGCCTCCTGTAGGGAATACTGTCCTTGCCACTTGGTATTTCCAGCTGGGAGTGCCTGTTAACTTTAAAGCACCATTCAGGCGGTTTTCCGGTTTCGGTTACTGATATAGCGGCAGGAGCATTATTCTCATGGCAGAGCTCAATACATTCGTCGATGTCTTTGGAATTTCGAAAAGGGGACGTCAGCTGTAGCAACAGGAGATAATCGACTTTTTCGTTAATATTATCTAGCGCATGAAGAAGTGTTTCTGAAACTGGTGATTCATCGGTAGCCAGATAGTCCGGGCGTTTAAACGGTACGGCACATCCTAATTCTTTAGCAGTATTGATAATCTGATCGCTGTCTGAGGACAGAATAATACGGTCTAAGTACTGTGATCCTTTCGCCGCTTCTATTGTCCATTCAAGGAGCGATTTTCCACCTAATTTTATGAGATTTTTCCCAGGTATTCCTTTGGATCCCCCGCGTGCCGGGATCACGGCAATGCATGTAGAGTTTTGTATCAAATAACTATCTCAATTCAGTGATTATTTAGATCGCGTGACTATTTTAAATTCAAAAATTGCTTAACTATGAGAAAATTCAAGGCACAAGGACAGAACGGACTCCATAATTAGTATGATTTTTATCAAAGTCCTTAAAAGTTTTGGTTCTTATACCGTGGTAATCTTTTTGCATTTTAACAATAATTTTTGACAACTCATTATCTGGGTTATTTTGTATTCTTTCAATAATTTGACTAATGGGTATTTTCTCCAAGTCAAAGATTCCTAAACTACGCAGACACTTATCTCTTTCAGTTGGTGCTAATCTAACCTTTCCCCCAGTATTGGTTTCTAAATAACCCGTTAAGAGTTGTATAATAACCTTAAAATCTGTCCATCGTGTTGCAAAAGCAATAGCAACATCCTTATTCAAAGTATAACTTAAACCCAATCCTTCTTTTTGATTGAAATACTCTTCTTCATTTTTATCATTGGTTTCTCTTATTTGGACTCCAACGTCTTTGCGACAAACAAACCCTCTATAGACTTCAATTTCATCTTCATGAATAATTTCCAACCCCTCCCTGGCACGCCAGTCTATGACGACCTTGTGAACCAGGGACAGATTGAGGATGGACTTATGCCAATCAATTATTCTGATGGCGTGAGGGTATATACGCCCCCAGGTTTGGAAAATTTCAATTTTCCAATGTTCGTCCTTAAAAAATATTTATCGTTAATGCTTCGGGATCCCCTGAATATTCCTTATATGGTTAGACTGTATCGGCCACTGTTGCTGATCAAGAAGGTTTGTAAAAAAATTTTAAACATGTTCGACAAACGCGTAAAATTAAGTATCCATGAAAGCCCGAAGTCGAACCTCATGCCGACTGCCCGCGTCTAACATGTAAAGAAATGTGATCGCCTCCGCCAATAACTTATCTGTTGTTGTACCTCATCAACATGAGATTGATCGCTCCTCATTATTGTCCTCAAGCTGCCTGAGTCGGCGCACTTATTCTTTCAATTAAAGTACGTCGCCTGGCTGTAACACGCCAAGAGAGAAAGATTGATCGATCCTAGTGGTAATTTTACATTCCGCCGCTTAATATTATCAACCAGATGAGCAAATTCCTCCTTTAGATCAGGCCGGTGATTGTTCCGACTTATATGACGGCAGACATGTAAAGAATTTGGCTTTACGGACGGGATACTTAGAGTGCGTTGACTAAAGGAAGGAAGAAGAAATGCCTAACCTACAAAAAGAACCCCAGATAATTCAATCTCATCGCGAAAATTATTTGCCAGCTATTCGCTTTTTTACAAAAAGAGCCAGCTCGTCAATTTTGTTAGCTCGCTTTTCTCGGTTTGTTAACAAAAGCCTATATCACCTTGGTATAGGTTGCGGCCTCAATCGATATGCAAATTGCTTCAGTTTATATTCATCACACGCTGATCAAAAACTCTATAAAAATTATCCGATGGGGTCAATTTTTTGCAACTTTGGCTCTGGCGCTTTCTTTCACAATAAATGGAAAAACTACGATTACCCAGGGCAGTCTAAGTATTACCAAGCCATTCAAGGTAAAGAGGGGGATGATTTTATTGGCATAGATTTGTGCGCTGGAGACTTATCTATACCCGAAAAAGACAAAAGCGTGTCACTAATCTACTGTTCACATACGTTGGAACACTTGGAGGAAGCCGCATCGCGAAAATTTATTGGGGAATGCCTTCGAATTCTTGAACCTAATGGTGTTATGAGAGTGGCGCTTCCCAATACTTCTTCTGACTTTGAAATGCTAGGGCTTATCGAACGACAATCAAATATAAGCTCTGATACGAAGCAAGCGCTTCGCTTGGCTGCGGCAGTACAGGTGTTAAACGATACGAAGAGCGATCTCACTAACGATAAAATTGAAGAGCTAATTGTAAATTCAAAATATTCTGCGAAAAATTTCTTTTCGACTGCTGTAAGTGAGGGCGTGTCCAACAAGTTTATCGGAAGTAATCCAGAGAGACATATTTGTTTTTGGGATTATGAAGAATTACTCAGCGTTTCTCTCGAGTTAGGCTTTAAATTTTGTATGCCGTTTTATCAAGGCTCCTCAATAGCAAAACCGTTCACAAATCTTAACGTCTTCGATAATTCTGAACCTCACATCTCTTTTTACGCTGAATTTGTAAAGTAGTTAGTGTGAATAGTTATTCGTGATAGATAGTTTCTTCGGATTGTTTTTGGTGCACGTTCCCAGAGCCTGTAATTGTCCGTCGTCAGCGATTGGAACAAAGAGCGTGCTGATCTAAAGGAGGATCTGGCTCATCTGGTTGATAATATTAAGCGGCGTATTTGCGGTATTGCAAGTGCCGGGGCGGGGCCTGCCGAGATAACTGCTGGCTATGAACTGCTAAAACGAACGAACATCAAACCCTTAATCTTTGAGAAGAGTGATTACCTGGGAGGTATATCCCGTACCGTTGAATATAAAAGTAATAGAATTGATTTAGGGGGTCATAAGTTTTACACGAAGAGTCAAAGAGTTCTGGACTGGTGGTTCTCGATTTTGCCTCTCGAAGTGGAGAAACAAAGAGACAGGGTTTATGAAAAAGGTCCTCGCGTAGACGAAGATTGACACTCAAAAAACAGTATAATCAAGACAAAATCAAGAATATGGGAAATGCGTACAGAAACACATTTGAGGGAACAGTAACTTGTCCAAAAAACCGTCAGTAAATTGTTTTGTGCCTGGCCTGCCATCAAACATGATGGCCGTGGTAACGACGGGTAATGGTGGCTATGACAAGCTGGAATACAAGAGCATCTCGACACCTGTTCCGGCGTCAAATGAGGTTTTGCTTCGGGTCTTAGCGGTCGGAGTCAATAATACGGAAATCAACACACGGCTTGGCTCAATTGTAAATCGTCTAACATAAGGCTATAAAATTGCTGTTCACTCAGCTGATTCATCCCCTGAACTCCTACAGTAGAACCAGGGTTTGTAATTGAAAGTTACAGATTGAGAAATTATTGCTCATACTTTGACAAGAATTATGTGGTCCGGGCTTTAACTCTGTTAGATTCGTTACGGCGATTTGGCGGGGAATTTAAACTATATGCGTTGTGTCTTGATGAACAGAGCCTATTTGTAATCCAAGCACTAGGTAAAGACAACGTTGTTCCCATTCAAATTTCTGAATTGGAAACCTATGACCCTGAACTAGCTGCAACCAAAGCTACCAGGAGCCTGATCGAATACTATTTCACTATAACGCCGTGCTGGCCGTTATATCTTTTCGATACATTCAAGAAAATTGAACAAATTACTTACCTGGATGCTGACCTCTATTTTTTTTCCGATCCGGAGATAGTTTTTGCTGAGATCGATAATGCCTCTATCGCCCTTAGCCCCCATAACTTCTCGCCCGATCACGCCGAGGACATTGTGTACGGTAAATATAATATGGGTTGGGTAACCTGGCGGCGAGATGAAAATGGTTTAGCCGCCCTGAAATGGTATCGGGAAAGCTGTATTGAATGGTGCCATGATCGATTAGAGGGAGACAGGTTTGCCGATCAAAAATATCTTGAGGAGATTGCCGGCTTTCCCGGAGCTGAAGATATAAAGCATATTGGTGTTAATATCAGTGGATGGAGCTGCAACAACTATGAATTTACCCTCGACGACAACGACACACCCCTGGTCGACGGGAAACCCCTGGTTTGCTATCATTTCCAGAGGTTCTGGATGACGGATGACAAAAGTATAAAAACTGTCATTCCAGAGCGCCACAAGAATCCGGGTTCGGTTGTAATGAGGCATGTGTTTGAGCCTTATTCTAGCCGTCTTGACTACTTCCTCGACTTGGTACGAAAGATTTATCCCGAAGCCAGCTTGGAAGAAATAAAAAGAGGCAACCCATTCCCTGACCCACACCTGGACAAGGATCTCCAATATTCAAAGGCTTCGAACGGCAAAAATTCAGCATGGAGTGCGCCTAGCGTTTTGCAAGCGCGAGTAGACCAGTGGGACAGGATGCAGACCAGTTTACAATCAGCCTCCCCGATTGGTCAAACCGTTGGAGATCACCAAGTTTATACAAGCTTTGGTTACGTGGTGGGGCTCGTAGCGCAGGGTAAATCCAAGATCTCAATCTTGGATTGGGGAGGCGCGTTCGGCCATTTCCTCCTTTATGGAAAACGTCTGTTCCCGAAGTTAAGCATTGACTATACCTGCAAAGAATTACCTCTCCTGGCCGAGCAGGGGAAATTGGCAAATAGGGAGGCTAAGTTTGTAGATAACGACGAGGTGGCGTTCTCACGATGCTACGATCTCGTCTTCGCAAACAGTTCTCTGCAATATAGTGATGACTGGGTTGAGACACTTATAGGCTTGGTTAGTGCTACCAGTACTTGGCTATTTATTTCCCGTATTCATTTAGTTTCAAATATTGTAAGCCAAATTTATTCTGATAGGGCTTATGAAAGCGACGTTCAAGTCTGGGCGATAAACAGGAATGATTTTCTTGAGACTTCTCGCAAATGTGGCTTGGTAAAACGCCACGAGATGCATACATTTGAAAATCTACCGAGCCCCTTCGGAGAATTGAAAGGTCGCTCCTTTCTTTTTGAGAAATTGAACTGATTGAGGATAATTGGAAACCGCTCTCGCGGAATGGTTACATATCCCAAATACAATAATTCGAAAAACCGTATGAATTCCCAGGCTAAAACCTTTCAAACAAGTAATAACCGGACGTTCGGGTACCCATTTCTTAGGCTAACCGGAATGTAGCGTGTTTCGTGGACTATTTTCAATATTTTGAGTTCTATGAAGAGATTTCCTGGAACTAAGGCCTACAATTAAGCATCTATGTATTAGGGTCCATTATAGTAATGAAAATTACAAATGAAGTTTGCCTCGTTACAAGCCTAATTCCGGGACAGCGCGTAGATATTCAATACGAGGCCATCCAAAGCTGGCTAAATTACGGTTTTGAAATTGTTTCCCTTAACACTCAGTCGGAAATCGATAAATTAACAGATAAGTTCTCCCATGTAAGATTTATACCACAGCCTCGCGATGGGCGAATAATAGCCGGAAAGCCCGTCATTTATGTCAACGATATTCTCGACTATTTGCAGGAAACGAACCACAAAATATGTGGCATTATAAATTCAGATATATATCTGGCACCCGATTATCAAATTAGGGAAAGAATCAAAACCGCAGTTAACGGCTCTCTTTTGATAAGTCCTCGAACAGATGTATCTAACTTCACGGCAGTTAACGGCACACTGGATCCATACGGTTTTGATGCATTTTTTTTTGAAAGAGAGATGCTGACGCTCTGGGATCAAACTCAATTCTGTCTAGGTATGCCGTTTTGGGATCATTGGTTTGCTATAATGCCTATTTTAAATAAACAAACAGTCACCAAGTTTGTTTCATCGGGTATTCAACATATTCCTCACTCGGTACATAGAGACCACAGCTTTTTTTTCTTTAATGATCATTTTGCCAGTCGAATTATTTCATACATCAAAAAAAACGACGTCGGTTTTGGTCTTGATTTCGACCATAGCCCCTACGAAACCTTACGTGCGGCGGCATTAGCATCTGAGGCCATGTCCATTAGTGAAGAACCGAAAACACTTCACTTTGAGAAGCTTGCAATTTTTTTTGACAACCTCACCAAATATGTAATCCGGTTCATCGATGAAAAGTCAGAAAAAATAAAATTTTGAAGAGGACCTATTATACTCTTTGTTCACTTCCTTCCGGTTCGAAGACAATTATTTTGCTACCGCTTGTATCAAATTCAAAAGATACATGTATCAAATCTTTTAGACGTTCCCGAACCCTAGCCCTATCTTCGGGCTTGACTATAAACAACATAAATCCACCACCCCCAGCACCCAGTAATTTGCCTCCTAAAGCCCCCGCCTCGCAGCCAGCGGCATAAATACCATCCACTGCTGGGGTAGTAACACCATCTGCTAGTTGACGTTTTAAATTCCAGGCTTCATGGATTAGCGCTCCTAACTCAGTGACCGGGTCTTTGTTTTGGAGCAGGATTTTAACCGCTTCATGAGACATTTGTTGTAACACCCGCAACTCTTTTTGCTTTTTATCGAAGTTATCAATTTTCTTTTGGGCAATTAGAGGTGCATATCTTGAAAACCCGGTAAAAAATAGCATCAAAGAAGACTTCAAGGATTTTCGGTTTTTGGTGCTCAAAATCAAAGGTGACACCTCGAAACGACCATCACGGAAAAAATCGATTTGGTTCAATCCGCCATGTGATGCCCAAATCTGGTCTTGGCTGCCCACGGCTTCCTTCATTATATCCTGCTCAATATGGATTGCTTCCTTCGCGAGGTCGTTCTTGGAGACCATTCGCCCTTGTAGAGCGTTCAAGGCATTAAGAAGTCCAACAGAGAAAGACGAACTACTCCCTAGTCCAGACCGCGCTGGCAGATCAGCGTTGTAGTTAATTTCTAAGCCCTGCTCAAATTTCATTTTGTTGAGAATGGCGCGAACTGCCGGATGCCTAATTTCATCAATCTCATTGATGAGCTCGATATTTGACCACACGATACGGTGCTTGTGCTCAAAAAACGGCGGCAAGTAACGAACGCTAATATAGCAATATTTATCGATAGTTGCCCCGATAACTGAACCACCGTTCTTCTCATACCAATCCGGATAGTCGGTTCCACCTCCAAATAGCGACATGCGAAAGGGGGTTTTACTAATAATCACAATTTAACCCTCCTCCAACGCCGCATGAAAGGCTGAAAAAATTCCTGCGCACGCTCGTAGTCCTCTGGTGTACCTATATCAAGAAAATTAAAATTTCCGCTAAAAGTATTAAGTACACCAACTGGTAATTTCTGGAAGACGTCCTTTTCCAATGAACCACGTTGGATCTTTCGCACGCGCTCGAGCATATGACCACTCACCACATAAATACCAGCATTTATCATTCCTGATGACTTAATCTCATCTTTTTCCCGAAATGACTCAACATATCCGTCTTTGGTAATTTTAATCGAACCGTATCGTCCAGCGTTAGCTACTCTCGTACAGAGTATTGTGGCCTCACCAGCAAAAGAGTTATGGCAGTGGATTAATTTACAAAGGTCCGCGTCGACGAAACTATCTCCATTCATCACCAATGCCAAAGAACTCTTGATATGAACTGAGGCAAATGCCAGTGCACCGGCGGTACCCAGAGGTCTAGGCTCTCTAGCACAGATAATTTCGAGCCTTTTCGTAAA
>Ga0310124_10000773_pt1 | contig 22540 bp, 19 predicted proteins | sample CB11b_AW_Bot5_MG_FD_203507 | JGI IMG/M metagenome (GOLD analysis project Ga0310124, IMG submission 203507) | Marine microbial communities from Western Arctic Ocean, Canada - CB11b_AW_Bot5 | ecosystem: Environmental > Aquatic > Marine > Oceanic | place: Canada: Western Arctic Ocean | collected... | reverse complement strand
CGCGGATCGAACGGCGCGGGAATTATATATTCCGGGCCATAGCGCATGTGGGACTTACCATAGGCTTCGGCCACTTCGTCTGGCACGTCCTGACGGGCCAATGCCGCCAAGGCCTGGGCGGCGGCGATCTTCATCTCCTCATTGATGGAGACGGCGCGCACATCCAGGGCGCCGCGAAAAATATAAGGAAAGCCGAGCACGTTGTTGACCTGGTTTGGATAGTCGGACCGCCCTGTGGCCACGATGGCGTCGCCGCGCACCTCCGCCACTTCCTCGGGCGTAACTTCCGGGTCCGGGTTGGCCATGGCGAAGATGATCGGCTTTGGCGCCAAGGAGGCGACCATGGCTGGCGACAGCGCGCCGCGGGCCGAGAGGCCAAAAACTACGTCGGCACCCCTCATGGCGTCTTCCAGGGTACGCAGACCCGTCGCCGCCGCGTGGGCCGATTTCCACTGGTTCATGCCGTCTTCCCGGCCCTGATAGATCACCCCTCGGGTGTCGCAGACGATGACGTTTTCGGTGCGCATGCCCAGGGCCTTGACCAGTTCGACGCAGGCAATGCCAGCCGAACCGGCGCCATTCACAACCAGCTTGGTTTCCGCCATGTTGCGCCCGGTCAGATCCAGCGCATTGATCAAGCCGGCGGCGGCAATGATCGCCGTGCCGTGCTGGTCGTCATGAAAAACCGGAATGTCCATTAATTCGCGCAGGCGTTGCTCGATCACGAAGCAATCCGGGGCGCGGATATCTTCGAGGTTGATGCCGCCGAAGCCCTTACCCAGAAAGCGCACGCAGTTGATGAATTCGTCCACGTCCTCGGTATCGATCTCAATATCGATAGAATCCACATCGGCGAAGCGCTTGAACAATACCGCCTTGCCTTCCATCACCGGCTTGGCGCCCAAAGGGCCCAGATTGCCCAAGCCCAATACAGCAGTGCCGTTGGAAATCACGGCAACCAAATTGCCCTTGGATGTGTAGTCGTAGGCCAAATCTGGGTCTTCAACGATGCGTAGACAGGGCGCGGCCACGCCCGGCGAATAGGCCAGGCTCAAATCCCGTTGCGTCGCCATGGGTTTGGTCGGCGAAATGGACAGCTTGCCCGGCCGCCCCTCAGAGTGAAAACGCAAGGCCTCTTCATTGCGGTAGGTATTGTCCATGTTTACCCCGTCCCTGTTAGCCCGCGGCCAAAAGCTGCGCTGCCACGCTTCAACGCCGCCCGATGCGGGCAAACGATACAGCATTTGCGGCTAGCTATCACAACGCTTTCAGGCGCGCCAATATTTTCAGATAGTTAGTGGGAACGGCGCAAGGGGCCTGGAAATCGGTTTGGTGCCGTCTCGGCGTTTAGCTTGCTGACCCATTGGAATTGGGTTTCGACCGTCTCCGCCTATTCCAAAACTACCCAGCCACTGGTGCCAGGATGACGGCCCATAACCATTGATACTCGCTCTTGAAAAGCGAAACCACCTTCTGGTCCCGGGTTAACTGGGCCGTGATTTCTCTATCGAAGGATCAAATGGTCCTTTGCGTGGCCACCCCGTCGATATTCATCAAGACCGATAGTGTTAAATGTAGATACTGGCGCCCCTCGCTTTCCGGCTTAACTTCCCATTTCTACTCGGTAATATCGATCCGTGAGACGGCCTGTAAATCCGGCGTTACGGCGGTGATGGCAAAGTTCGGGCTGGACAAACGGGATACCATGCGATCCAAACCCCGAATGCTGGCGCCCACCTTCCCGCCCGCGGCCTCGATCATTTCCTTCAACTCACTCACCGACTTTTCGAAGCCCAACAGAAGCTGAATGATGGCTTTATCGTGGAGATTTATTGCATGGGCAAGATTAAAGGCGATGTTCCCAAGTTCCAGTTTGGCCAGAATTTGGTCGACGGTCGCAAGAGGATCGTTTGACGGCGGCGTCCCACCACCGGACGGCTGTGATCCCCCGTTCCCAGCCGCGGGAGACGATGGCGCAACTTTAGCCGCCGGTGGCAATCGTCCCCCTAACCTTGGCACGGTAGGTGGTGGCGCCAGCCTAACGGTAGAGGTGGATCGTCCCCCGTTCTTAGCCGCGTGCCGTGGCGGCACCAGCCTGGCGGCGGGAATAGGTCATCCTATAAGCACTACCTTAATCCGGGTCGCGGCGCCATTACTACGGCCCAAAGCGTACTTCCCCCAGGGATTCGCGCCTCCATATACGGAAATTTGTACGATCCATGGCCGGTCCCTTTGAATTTTAACTTAGACCATCCTATTCATGGGGACCGCAGTAATGCCCTGGAGTATGCCCGAAGTGCTATCCCGAGATTGCCCTTTTAGAAGCAGCCGAACCTTATTTTTTGCCTTCCCGCCAATCCGGAGCCGCAACGTATCGCCGCGTTTAAAGTTCCTTGGGCTGTCGAGATCAAGCCAGCCAGAACCCAGGCGGGAAGATGATACCGTTTTGCCCGACAGCACCTCGGCCGTCTTGGCCGCGGTCAGCGTAGGGATCCCAACCAACAGGAAACTCAGGGCGCCAAGCATGTAAAGACGAACAGCCATTATGTCTCCGCCTGATCGTGGGGCCATTGGTTCGTGGCGCGAGCCGTAAAAGATGTAAGACCTTACCAAGAGCCACGACCACGGGAAGAGTTTTCACCATGCTCAACGTCTAACCTGTGATAAACATGGGCTGCAGGCTCATTGCCGGCCCGGCCTAGGACAATATGTTTTCCATTCCCGATGTGCTTCGCCACGCTGGGAAAATCAGCCCGGCTTTGTTAGCCTTAAGCCGTAATAAGCCCTGGTAATTCTGGTCAAAGAATTAAAACCATTGAGTAATTCATGAAAACATCAGCCACGGCGGGGACTGAAAAGTCGACGCCCATGATGGAACAGTTCCTGGCGATAAAAGAGCAATATGACGATTGTCTGCTGTTTTACCGCATGGGCGATTTCTATGAAATGTTCTTCGATGACGCGGTACAGGCGGCCGAGGCCCTGGATATCACCCTGACCAAACGGGGCAGGCATCTGGGCGACGATATCCCCATGTGCGGCGTGCCCGTGCATGCCGCCGATGGCTACCTTTCGCGGCTGATCCGGAAGGGCTTCCGGGTCGCCGTGTGTGAGCAGACGGAAAACCCAGTGGAAGCGAAAAAGCGCGGCGGCAAATCAGTGGTTCAGCGTGCCGTGGTGCGTCTGGTCACGCCCGGCACCTTGACCGAGGAAACCCTGCTGGATGCCCGCGCCAACAATTATCTCGCCGTCCTGGCCCAGGTGCGCGGCGCCTATGCCCTAGCCTGGATTGATCTGTCCACGGCCGAATTCCTGACCGCTCCCCTTGGCGCCGAGGCCATTGCCTCGGAACTGGCCCGCCTGTCGCCGGGGGAAGTGGTGGTCTCGGATACGCTGTTGGCGGAGCCGGAGGCGACGTCAGGAGAGGGCGAATGGCGCCAGAACTGGGCCGACCGGATCACGCCCTATGCGGATGCCTGCTTTGACTCCGGCTCGGGCGAAAGACGCCTGCAAGCGCTGTACAAGGTCGTCGCCCTGGATGCCTTTGGCAATTTCAGCCGGGCCGAACTAGCGGCTTGCGGTGCCCTGGTAGAGTATCTAGAAATGACCCAGGTGGGCCGCCTGCCCCTTCTCGCGCCGCCACGTCAAGTCTCCACCCAGGAGAGCATGGCGATCGATCCTGCGACCCGGCGTAATCTGGAACTGACCCGCACCCTCGCGGGCGATGTCCGGGGCAGCTTGTTGTCTACCATCGACCGCACCGTAACCGGCGCCGGGGCGCGGCTATTGCTGCGGCATCTCTCTGCGCCCTTAATTGCGCCCGAGGCGATAAACTGGCGCCTGGACATGGTGGATTATTTCATTGCCGGCGAACGCCTGCGCCAAGATGTGCGCGCCACATTGCACCAGGCCCCCGACATGGCGCGGTCCCTGGCGCGCCTCGGGCTGGAGCGCGGCGGACCGCGGGACCTGGCCGCAATTCGCGAGGGCCTGGGCGCAGCCCATGTCCTGGGCGGGCTGTTGGCGGCGCCCGGGTTGCCCTTGCCCCCCGACGGTATCACGGAAGCGGCTCGGGACCTGGGCCGCCACGATGCCCTGGTCGATGAATTAACCAAGGCCTTGGCCCCGGATCTGCCCCTAAGCATCCGCGACGGCGGCTTCATCGCACCTATTTATCGGCCAGAGCTGGATGAATTGCGCAGCCTGCGCGATGCCTCGCGGAAGCTGATAGCCGGGTTGGAGGGGGATTACCGCCAACAAGCCGAAATCGACAGCCTGAAGATCAAGCATAACCGGGTCCTGGGTTATTTCATCGAGGTCGCGGCGCGCCGGGCCGATGGCCTGATAGCGGCGCCGTTGAACGAAGTCTTTATCCATCGCCAGACCATGGCTAACGTGATGCGCTTTTCCACTGTCGAGCTGGGCGATCTGGAACGGCGTATCGCCGAGAGCGCGGATAAAACCCTGGCCCTGGAATTGGAACTGTTCGCCGCATTGGCGGCAACGGTCCTGGCGGAAGCGGCCGCCATCGGCCGGGCCGGTGGGGCCATGGCGGCCCTGGACGTGGCGGCCGCCAATGGGGAGATGGCCGTAACGGGACGGTTTTGCCGCCCGCAGGTCGACGACAGCCAGGCGCTGGTCATTCGGGGCGGCCGCCACCCGGTGGTCGAAGCCTCCCTGACGGCGCGCAACGAAGGCGCCTTTATCGCCAACGATTGCGCCCTGGGTCATGGCGCGGACGAGGGGGTCGATGATGCGGCCCGCATCTGGCTGGTCACCGGCCCCAACATGGCGGGCAAAAGCACCTTTTTGCGGCAGAACGCGTTGATTGCCATTTTGGCCCAGATGGGCAGTTATGTGCCCGCCACCCAGGTCCGTATGGGCGCCGTTGACCGCCTGTTCAGCCGGGTCGGCGCGGCAGACGACCTGGCGCGTGGACGCTCCACCTTCATGGTAGAAATGGTGGAGGCTGCTACAATTTTGAACCAGGCCACGGCGCGGTCATTGGTAATTTTGGACGAGATTGGCCGGGGCACGGCAACCTACGACGGCCTGTCCATCGCCTGGGCGGCGGTAGAGCACCTGCACGAGGTGAATGGCTGCCGGGCGCTCTTTGCCACCCATTATCACGAGCTGACCGCTCTCGCTGGCAAGCTCGACGGCCTGGCCAACGTCACCATGCGGGTCAAGGAATGGCGGGGCGACGTGGTATTCCTACACGAAGTCGGCCCCGGCGCCGCCGACCGCTCCTACGGCATCCAGGTCGCCAAACTGGCGGGCCTGCCGCCCTCGGTCATCGGGCGGGCCGAAGTGGTGTTGGCCGGCCTCGAAGACGGCGAGGCCTTTGGCGGCAACCGTGGCCGGGATAGCGCCGCCCGCCTGGCCGACGACCTGCCCCTGTTCGCCACCGTCAGGCCAACTTCGGGTAGCCGGCAAGCCCCCGGAGAACCCTCAGCCGTCGAAAAAGCCCTGGCCGACGTCCTGCCCGATAGCCTCACCCCCCGCCAGGCCCTGGATCTGATCTATCAGCTAAAGGCGGCGGCGAGGGAGGATTGAGCGGTGGCGCTTTTCTATGATGGGCACAAGATTGGACTGCACCCATTGCTTAAGACAGAAAAATCAAGGACTGGTTACTCTCGGCGGAGGCAATCTGACGCTGTACTTTCAACGCACGAGGTTTTTGTTCGTGTGGGTTGGATCTGTCTACCAGTATAGCCCCAGGGCAGCGACCGATAGAACGCGTCCAGGCGGGCAAAGCAAGCATCACCACTTGTCCTGGTATGCGGCGTCACGCGCAAATTCACCGGGCTGTCCTTCAAGGCCTGGCGGTTAGCACGGTTATGGAACGGAGCCATACATCGTTGAGCACATGGTTTTGGGCGGCTTATTTGGTTGCCAGCCAAACGCCTGGCATCTCGGCGGTCCAGTTTTAGCGGCAGCTTGGCCTGTCGAGCTATGAGATGGCTTTTGGCATTCTTCACAAGCTACGTGCTGACATGGTGCGGGCCAGTCAGGATCGTATCGGTGGCAAGCCGGGAGAGCATGTCGAGATAGACGAGACATGGGTTGGTGGACGGCCCCGCGGCAAAGGCCGGAGCGTCCGTCACAAGGTTTTCGTCGCTTGTGCCGTTGAGGTACGCCATTGGAAACCGAGGACCGCGCAGGACAAACGAAAGGACGGGCGCTATGCCGGGCGTGTCCGGCTCGCCCTCGGATCCGACCGGAGCGCCGGCTCGCTTTGCGGGTTCGTTTAGAACACCGTCACTCCGGGATTGCTGACTGTCACTGACGATTGGAGTAGATATGCCGGTCTCGGCAAGCGGGGGTTAAACATTTTGCCGCTGCCGAATGTGACGACCCAGAGGTTGCCGAGGACCATCTGCCGATAATACATCTCGTCTTCGCCAATCTTAAAACGTGGCTCATCGGCATCCATCACGGTGTCAGCCACCAGCATCTCCAAGCCTACCTTAATGAGTTCACGTTCCGCTTTAACAGGCGCTTCTATCCATTCAACGAATTCCGCTCCTTGTTCGGCATCGCTGGCGACGTCAACGCACCGAACTTCGAAGAACTCTATTCGGGAAAATAGGAGCACCCTACATGTTGTAGGGATCTGCGCTAACCGGATAGGAAAGCCCCACTCCAATACAAATTTCGTGAATTAAGTACCGGGTCACCGAATTAGTTGAGCAATTCACACCGCCGTGATGCCGCCGTCGACGACCAGTTCGGCGCCGGTGACGTGGCGGGCTTCGTCGGAGGCCAAAAACAATATGCAGTTGGCCACGTCCACCGCCTGGGCCGGCTCGCCCATGGGGATGCGTCTAATCGAGGCCGCCAGGGTTTTTTCCGGGTCGCCACCGCCCATGCGCATGACTTGATCGCCCATGTCGGTGCGAATGGTGCCTGGATGCACGGAATTACAGCGGATGCCCAGGCCCTTGCGGGCGCAATCAATGGCCACGGACTTGCTCATCTGCCGCACCGCGCCTTTCGAGGCGCCATAGGCCACCGCGCCGGGCGTGCCGATCAGGCCGGCGATGGAGGATAGGTTGACGATGGCGCCGCCGCCCGCGCCGCCCTTCTGCCGGCCGCCAACGGACATGGCCGCCACGCCATACTTGCAGCCCAGAAAGACGCCCTCCACGTTAACCGCCTGTATGGCGCGCCACTGTTCCATGTCCGTCTGGTCCAGGAACTGGTAGGGCGTGGTCGCCAGGATGCCAGCGTTGTTAACCAGAATATCTGGGCGGCCATGGTTCGTAGCCACCGCGTCCATAATGCGCTGCCAGTCCGCCTCCTGCCGCACGTCGTGCTGAACGAAGACAGCTTCGCCACCCAATTCGTCAGCTACCTCCCTGCCGGCGTCTGCGTTGACATCCGTGACGGTGACCCTGGCCCCTTCTTCGGCGAGACGGCGGGCGGTGGCCCGGCCGATGCCGGTGCCGCCGCCCGTTACGATGACAATCTTGCCCTCTACCCGACCCATCTCTAATTCTCCCTCTGTATCAGATCGCCGTCATGCCGCCATCGACGACCAGTTCGGCGCCGGTGACATGGCGAGCCTCGTCTGAGGCCAGGAATAGGATGCAATTGGCCACGTCTACAGCCTGGCCCGGTTCTCCCATGGGTATGACCTTGATCCGGGCGGCCCAGTTGGCCTCCGCATCGTTGCTGCCCAGGGTCATCACCTGGTTGCCCATGTTGGTGACGATCACGCCGGGGTGCACGGAATTACAGCGGATGCCTAGACCCTTGCGGGCGCAATCGATGGCCACGGACTTGGTCATCTGGCGCACCGCGCCTTTGGATGCGCCGTAGGCCACCAGATGCGGCGTGCTGATCAGGCCCGCGACGGAGGACATGTTGACGATGGCGCCGCCTCCCGCCCCGCCCTTGTCCCGGCCACCACCGGAAGTCATCGCCGCAACGCCGTATTTGCAGCCCAGGAAGACCCCTTCCACGTTGACCTGTTGCACGGCCCGCCATTGTTCCATATCCGTATCCGCTAGTTCTTGGCTATTGCCGGTGGCCAGGATACCGGCGTTGTTGATCAGAATATCCGGGCGGCCATGGCGTTCGGCGACCGCCGCCATCAGGCTCTGCCAGCTAGCCTCCTCGCGCACGTCATGCTGCACGAAGGCCGCGTCGCCGCCCAGTTCAGTAACCACCGCCCGCCCGCTTTCAGCATTAAATTCGGCGATAGTGACAATGGCGCCTTCTTCGGCTAAACGGGTCGCGGCGGCCCGTCCAATACCCGTACCCCCGCCCGTGACGATAGCGATTTTTCCCTCTACGCGTCCCATGATGTTTCCTTCCTTTTCGCCAAATCTATCACAAAACCTCAAACGCCCAGTAGCGCCCGGTGGCGCCTAGTAGCATCGTAATAACCCCTAGTACGAGATTTATGCCAACTAACTTGCGGATCTTGGCCTGCTGCACGCCGGCCGCTGGGAAGTCTTCCTTGTTCAGACATTCCTTGAGCCGGCGATAGGGGCCAAAATAGACGTGTAGATACAACCCTATCATTACCCAACCCGAGGCCTGCATCAAATGCACATGCAGGCCCAAATTGGCGAAGTCACCAAGATAAATGAACACCATCATATAGCCGCTGATCAAAAGCGCCGCGATGGCCATCCACACAAGGGAAAAAAAGCGCCGGAAGACACCCCGCCACAGCACCAGGCGCTGGGGCGGGGTCAGATGCAATTCAGCTGCCGGACGCAGGCATTGGTGGGCGAAATACATCCCTCCCACCCAAAATGCCGCTGCCAGAATATGTATGGCTATCCATAGTCCCATAGTCACGTCCCCTGTTATCCCACCCGGCCCCGATGTTGCCACATAATTCTAGATCATGGCGGTGGTAATTTCACACGATTTGCCCGCGCACCCGGAGAATGGATCGGTTATGCTGCAGTCAAAATCTATATTGCTTGTTGAAAGGAATTAAAATCGTGGCCATGAACTTGTTTGATTTGACCGGCAAGGTCGCCCTTGTGACCGGCTCGACCAAAGGCATTGGCAAAGCCATGGCCGAAGCCTTGGCCGAACACGGCGCCAAGGTAGTGATAACCTCGCGCAAGGCGGATTTGTGCGATGAAGTCGCCGCCGAGATCAACGCCGCCGGTGGTGAAGCGATCGCGGTGCCGTGCAACATTTCGCGGCAGGACGAGATGGAGAACCTTCTGGCCATGACGCGGAAAACGTGGGGCCAGATCGATATTCTGATCCTCAACGCCGCCGTTAATCCCTGGCACGGCTCCGCCCTGGACATTCCCGACTCCGCCTTCGACAAGACCATGGAAGTCAACATAAAATGCAACATGGCCTTCTGCCGCGAAGTCATTCCGGAAATGCGGGCGCGCAAGGACGGCGCAATCATAATAGTCTCCTCGGTGGGCGGCCTGCGCGGCAGCACCGTGCTGGGCGCCTACTGCATTTCCAAGGCCGCCGACATGCAGATTGTGCGCAACCTGGCGGTCGAATTCGGCCAGGATAACATACGCGTCAACTGCGTCGCGCCGGGTCTGGTAAAGACCAATTTCGCCCGCGTCCTGTATGAGGATCCCGAAGTCGCCGCCAGAAAAATCGCCGGCACGCCCATGCGCCGCCTGGGCGAGGGCCAGGACCTTGCCGGCATCGCCGTATATCTGGCATCAAAAGCGGGATCATGGACCACGGGCCAGACCTTTTGCATCGATGGCGGCGTGACCATCGCGGGCGATGGTTAGGACGACAATGGTATAGGAACCAGGGGCATGGCGAAAGGGGATGCATTCACCAAACGGCGTGGGGTCATCGACCGCGCCGCGTTGAGCCATGCCCTGGCCGACCTGGCCGAGGCCCATGCACCGGAGTCCCCGGCCCTGCGCGGCGCGGTCCTGCAGCAGTTGAAGTACGCGTTGACCGATGGTAGGGCGGAAGTGCGGCGCCGCTTTGAAGCCGGCGCTAGCGGCAATATGGTGCTGGTCGCCAATTGCTTTCTGTTGGATCAGCTGATCCGGTCCCTCTATGACTTCACCACGGGCGTGGTGTTCCCCGCCACCAATCCCACCGCTTCGGAACGTATCGGACTGGTCGCCATCGGCGGTTATGGCCGCGGCGAATTGGCGCCGCAATCGGACATCGATTTGCTGTTTCTGCTGCCCTACAAGCAAACCCCGTGGGGTGAGCAGGTGGTAGAATTTATCCTGTACATGCTGTGGGATTTGAGACTGAAAGTGGGCCATGCCACGCGCACGGTGGATGAATGCATACGGCTATCGCGCGGCGACATCACCATTCGCACCACCTTGCTGGAAGCACGCTATCTGTGGGGTGATGAGGACCTGTTCCAAGACATGAAGGCCCGCTTCGGCAGGGAGGTCGTGGTTGATACCGGCCCGGATTTTGTCGATGCCAAATTAGTGGAGCGGGACGAACGGCACCAGCGCATGGGCGACAGCCGTTATCTGTTGGAACCCAACGTCAAGGACGGCAAGGGCGGCCTGCGCGATCTGCACACCTTGTTCTGGATCGCGAAGTACCTTTACCGGGTCAATGACGTGGCGCAACTGGTCGAACAAGGTGTCTTCACCAAGGAGGAATACCGCTTGTTCGCCAAGGCTGAAACCTTCCTGCGCACGGTGCGCTGCGAATTGCACTATCTGGCAAATCGGCCGGAGGAACGCCTGACCTTCGACGTGCAGCCGGAATTGGCCGCCCACCTGGGCTATACAGACCACACGGGCACCTCGGGCGTGGAACGCTTCATGAAGCATTATTTTCTGGTCGCCAAGGATGTCGGCGATCTGACCCGCATCTTTTGCGCCGCCCTGGAAGATCAGCACAAACGGCAACGGCGTTTTCGCCTGCCCCGTTTTGGTTTGCGCAAGCTCGAGGTCGATGGCTTTCTGGTCGAGGGCGACCGTATTGGTTTGCTACCCGAGGACGACTTCCGTGGCGATCCGGTGAAGCTGATCCGGCTGTTTCATGTGGCTCATGAAAAGGACCTAGATATTCACCCCCAGGCCCTGCGTCTGATCACCCGAAATCTGCGCCTGATCAATGGCAAGCTGCGCGCTAATGTGGAAGCGAATCGCCTGTGCCTGGAAATTCTCACGTCGAGGAAAAATCCGGAAACCACCTTGCGCCGAATGAATGAAGCCGGCGTATTCGGCCGTTTTATCCCCGACTTTGGGCGCGTCGTAGCGCAGATGCAGCACGATATGTATCACGTCTATACGGTGGACGAGCATACCATCCGGGCCATGGGTATTCTGGCTCGGATCGAAGACGGCAGCCTGAGCGCGGATCATCCTCTGTCCACCAAAGTGATCGGCAAAATAAAAATGCGCCGGGTACTCTACGTGGCGCTGCTATTGCATGACATCGCCAAAGGCCGGGGCGGTGATCATTCCGTACTGGGGGCAGAAGTGGCGGAACAATTGTGCCCGCGCCTGGGCATGGAACCCGCGGAAACCGAAACCGTGGCCTGGCTGGTACGCTGGCATCTGGCCATGGCGCATACCGCCTTCAAGCGCGATCTGGACGACCCCAAAAGCATCAGCGATTTTGTCGACCTGGTTCAAAGCCCCGAGCGGCTAAAATTATTAGTGGTACTGACCGTTTGCGATATTCGCGCCGTTGGTCCGGGCATCTGGAACGGCTGGAAAGGGCAATTGCTGCGCGATCTTTATAGCCGGGCCGAGGAATACATGTTGGGCGGTCAGCCTTCGGTGAACCAGGAAGACCGCGCGGCGGCGGTAAAAGACGCGTTGCGCGAAAAACTACAGGATTGGCCAGCAGAGGCGGTGGAACGCCAGTTGGGCCGGGGCATGGCTGCCTTCTGGCTTTCGGCCGAGCTGTCGGATCATGAATATTGGGCGCGTTTAATGCAGAAAGCGGACGAGGCCGGGCAGGCAATCACGGTCGATACCCGGGTTCATCCCTTTGAATCTATTACCGAGCTAACCGTCTATACCGCCGATCATCCGGGCGTTTTCTCCCGCCTGGCGGGCGCCATCACGGTCAGCGGCGCCTCCATCGCCGGGGCGCGTATTTTTACCACCACGGATGGAATGGCGCTAGATGTCTTTTCGATCCAGGACACGGAAGGCCGGCCAATTTCGCGGCCGGAAAGCATCGCGCGCCTGCGCCGGAACATCGACAAGATCCTGAGCGGCAAGTTGCTGTTGTCGGTCGCCCTGGGTGAGAGGCGCAGCCATCTGCCGGGCCGGGCCAGCGTCTTTACCGTGCAACCCACGGTGATTATCGACAACGATGCTTCCCGCACCCACACCGTGATCGAGGTCAACGGCCGCGACCGCCCCGCCCTGCTACATGATCTGACCAAAGCGTTTTTCGGCCTGTCCCTGACCATCGCCAACGCCCGCATCGCTACCTATGGCGAACGGGCAGTCGACGTCTTCTATGTCAAGGACCTGTTTGGCCTGAAAATTACCTCGCCTACCCGGCTGGAAACCATTCGCCTGGCTCTGTATTCCGCCCTGAATGATCCCGGCGAACAGACCGCCACCCCGGAGATCAAGAAAAAGACAGCCACGGCATAAATTGATCCTCCACCAGCCCAGAAAGAAACCGCCAGCCACACTGTGTGGACCCGGCGGCTGTTTCGACTTCGGCAGGCGGGCTTATGCAGCCCGAACGTCGGTCAAGAATATTTCGACAGTGCCCTTCAGCGCCTCGGCCTGTTTGGCTAATTCCTCGGACGCGGACAGCACCTGGCTGGCGGCTGAACCGGTTTCGGTGGTCGCCTGGCTAACGGAAGTAATGTTCTCTGTCACCTCCTGTGCACCCCTAGCGGCCTGATCAACATTGCGGCCAATTTCAAGCGTCGCGGCGGATCTCCCCTCCACGGCCGAGGCTACGGACGGCGAGATCTCGCTGATCTTGCCGATGGTTTCGCTGATCCTTTGCGAGACCGTAACGGCGCCATTGGTCTCGTGCTGCATCGAAGTAATCTGCGCGGTAATCTCTTCCGTGGCCTTGGCAGTTTGGATGGCCAGATTTTTTCACCTCGCTGGCGACAACCGCAAAGCCCTTGCCGGCATCGCCAGCCCGGGCTACCTCAATCGTCGCGTTCAGGCCCAACAAATTCATCTGACCGGCAATATCGTTGATTAGATTTACCACATCGCCAATTTTCTGAGCTGCTTCGTACAAACTAGCCACCGATTGATTGGTGTGCTCGGTCTAGGTGACGGCATCGGATGTAATGCGCGCTGAATTACCGGCACCCAGCGATGAACAGACCTTTTTTTAGCCCTGATTTTCCGTTATTCAATTGGCATGAACCTGTCCCGCGCCTTTACCGCCGCAGTTAGCCAAACAATATGAATTTATTCCGCGCCATTTCTACGGTCGGCGGCTACACAATGTTGAGCCGTATTCTGGGCTTTGTGCGCGATATCCTGATCGCCACCATATTGGGTGCCGGGCCGGTCGCGGATGCCTTCTTCATCGCCTTCAAGCTGCCAAATTTTTTCCGCCGTCTGTTCGCGGAGGGCGCTTTCAACGCGGGTTTTGTCCCACTGTTCTCGGACCTTTTAGCAACCAAGGGGCCAGGGCCGGCCAAGGCTTTTGCCGAACAAGCCTTGAGCGTGCTGCTATTGACCCTGTTCATCTTTGTCACCCTGGCCCAAATCACCATGCCGTGGGTAATGCAGGTTTTGGCGCCGGGCTTTGTCGGCGATCCCGAACGCTTCGATCTAGCGGTGGCCTTTACCCGCATCACTTTCCCCTATCTGCTGTTGATCTCATTGGTATCGTTAATGGGCGGCATCCTGAACTCCCTGCAGCGCTTTGCCGCCGTAGCGGCGACGCCGGTCTTGTTGAACCTGTGTTTAATTGCCGCGGTCACCTTGCTAGCGCCCCATATGCCCAGCCCGGGCCATGCCCTGGCCTGGGGCGTGGCGGCGGCCGGCGTAGCGCAGTTGATATGGCTTTCCGTGGCCTGCCACAAGGCCGGCATGAGCCTGTACCTGCCCCGCCCGCGCCTGACCCCCAAGGTACGGGAATTACTGTGCCTGATCCTGCCCGCCGCCCTAGGTGCAGGGGTGGTGCAGGTTAATCTGGTGATCGATATCATCCTAGCATCCCTGTTACCCAAGGGTTCGGTCTCGTTCCTATTCTACGCCGATCGTTTGAACCAATTACCCATCGGGGTAGTGGGCGTTGCCGTCGGCACCACAATCCTGCCCCTTCTCTCGCGCCTGATGGCGCAAAAAGACCAGCCCGGCGCCCTACACGCCTTGAACCGGGCCATTGAATTAACGCTGTTTCTGGCCCTGCCGGCTATGTTTGCATTTCTTCTGCTGGCGGATGAACTGATCCTGACCCTGTTTCAACGGGGCCAATTTGATATCGCTGCTTCCCGCGCCACTGCCTTTGCCCTGACCGCCTATGCGGTGGGCTTGCCGGCCTATGTTTTGGTCAAGGTGTTGACGCCAGCCTTTTTCGCCCGTCGCGATACCCGCACCCCGGTGTTGGTGGGCATGGTGGCCGTGGTGGCCAACTTGATTCTGAATTTGATCCTGATGCAGTTCCTCGCACACGCCGGCCTCGCTTTAGCGACCGCCATCGCGGCCTGGCTGAATATAGCCCTGCTGTCCTGGATATTGTACCGCCGCGGCGATCTGGTGCCAGATCCCCGCCTGCGACAACGCCTGGGCCGGGCCCTGGCGGCGGCCCTGGCCATGGCCGGGGGGCTGTGGTGGCTAAAGGGCCTATTGGCGGCGCAATTCCTGGGTGGTGAAGTCCCGCGTATCCTTGCCCTGCTCGCCCTAGTGACGGCAGGTATGATCGGCTACGCCATGGCCGCGCTGATTTTGCGCGCCGTCCGCGAGGGCGAGATCCGCGCGCTATTGTCCCGCCGACGCTAGAGCATTGTTCAACCGCTCGTGCCGAGCTATGCATGTGTAAAATACTAATCAATTTTAGGATTGTATGATGACTAACCGCAAAGCACTTTCCGGCATCAAGGTATTCGATGCAACCCAGGGTGTCGCCGGGCCCCACGCCACCATGCTGTTGGCCCAGCACGGCGCCAACGTCATCAAAGTAGAACCCCTCGACGGCGATTGGGGCCGCGCACTGGGCAAGGTTTATGGCGATTTATGCGCCCATGCGGTAACCTTCAACCGGGGCAAACGTTCCATCGCGCTGAATTTAAAATCCGAAGCGGGCTGCAAGGTCGCCCAGAAACTTGCCAGCGACGCCGATATCGTGTTGGAAAGCTTCCGTCCCGGCGTGATGTCGCGGTTTGGCCTGGACTACGAGCAGATCAAGGCCATGCGCGAGGACGTAATCTATCTATCCGTCACCGGATTTGGCCAGCAGGGCCCCTACCGCGACCTGCCCGTCACGGATTCCGTGATCCAGGCATTTTCCGGCCTGATGTCCATCAACCGGGATGGCGACGGTAACCCGCAACGGATTGGCATGATCGCCGTCGACGTGATGACTGGCCTGTATGCCTATCAAGCGATTTCCTCCGCCCTGATTTCGCGCATGCGATTTGGCGAAGGGGCCTATCTCGATTGCTCGCTGATGCAATCGGCGGCCGCATTTCAAAGCGCTAAGGTGATGGAATACTTCATGGAGGACGGCGCGCCCCAGGTTCTCTACGTCCCCGTGGGCACCATGAAGACCGCCGACAGCTATATCAATATCACCGCCATGCGCGACCGCCACTATGTCTCGCTATGTGAGGTTTTGGGGCTGGAGAATTTGATTGACGATCCCCGCTTCAATACCCGGGACAAGCGGGTGGCCCGCGAGGCCGAGTTGATGCCCATGATCCGGGCCGAATTCGTGAAACGGACAACGGCGGAGTGGTGCGAACTGCTGACAGCAGCGGAGGTGATGAATTCGGCCATCTCCACCTATGACGATTATCTCAAGGATGAACATGTAAACGCAGTGAATGGCGTGGCTTGGGTTGAGCATCAGGAAGTGGGCCGCATACCCATGGTGAATATACCTGGCCTGCCCGCCATAGACGGCGCGGACGAATTGACCGAATGCGCCCATATTGGCCAGCATACCCGTACGATATTAAGCGAGGCGGGCTACGGCGCGGACGAGATCGCGACGCTTTTAGCCAGCAACGCCATCGGTGAGAGCACCAGTTAAAGCCACCATGTACCCCGCCCAGCTGGAAGGTCTACCGCGCCTGGCCGTTGATGTCGTCCTGGCCTTGGTCAGACCTCTGTTCGCCTTTAATCAGTACGATCCTTATCTCTATTAGCCCTTTCTGACGGTGGCCCTGACCCTTGCCGTATTGATATTTCTGCTGCACCGGCACGATGACGATAGGAGCTTTTTTCGGCGTTATTTTAGCCACCGGATCTGGGACCATAATTAAGCCCAAGGCGGACTATAAATTCTGTTACATCAACGGTGTCTTGTTTCCTGCCATCTTCACGCCCTTGATCCTTTCCGGTGCCTGGATTGGAAAGGCGGTACAGTCCGGCCTGATCGATTTTTGGGGTGTGGGGACGGCCCACGGTGGCGGCCTGTGTACCAGCGGTCTCTACTCTCTGATATATTCTCTGGCCTATGATTTCGGACGTTACTTGGCCCATTTCGTCCGGCACCGTTTTGACATCCTGTGGCATTTTCACAAGGTGCATCGTTCGGCCGAGGTCCTGACGCCGTTCACATCATTTCGGGCCCATCCGGTCGACTTGATTTTGATGGCCACGTTTCCCAGCCTCCTGACCGGCCTTGTAAATGGCGCCTTTAACTATTGGTCCGGGGAGGCGGCCGGCCTTTATCTATTCTTCGGCCTGCACGCCCTGATCTTCATCTATAATTTGGCCGGCAACCTGCGTCACAGCCATGTCTGGTTAAGCTATGGCCCGGTGTTAAGCCAAATTTTCGTCTCACCGGCCCAGCATCAGATTCACCACAGCATCGAAGAACGCCACTGGGGCCGGAACATCGGCTTTGCGCGGGCCATTTGGGACCGCCTGTTCGGCACCCTGTATGTGCCGAAGGCGCACGAGCAATTCGCCATGGGCCTGGGCGACGGCACAGAGGGGCGGTATCACAGCGTGGGCGGCATGTACTGGCAGCCCATCCGTGGACTGTTCCGCCAGTACAGTGATGGCCACGGTCCATCGCGGGATGATGGTTGATCCCGGCAATTAACCCCAACGGTTGACCGGGGCGTGTGCCTGGGTAATAACCTGCCGCCTGCCAACAGTTACGGGGACCAGTGATCGATGAAGCGTATATTTTCCGGGGTCCAGCCCACGGGCAACCTGCATCTGGGCAATTACCTGGGCGCCATCCGCAATTTCGCCCGCTTGCAGGACGACTATGAATGCATCTATTGCGTGGTCGACATGCACGCCATCACGGTCTGGCAGGATCCGGCCACGCTAAAGGCCAATACCCGTGAAGTGACGGCGACCTTTCTGGCCGCCGGCATCGACGCCAGCAAGCATATCATCTTCAATCAGAGTCAGGTTCCGGCCCATGCTGAACTAGCCTGGATCTTCAACTGCGTGGCGCGCCTGGGCTGGCTGAACCGGATGACCCAGTTCAAGGAGAAAGCGGGCAAGAATCGCGAAAACGCCTCCGCCGGGTTGTATGTTTATCCCGTGTTGATGGCCGCCGATATTCTGTTGTACAAGGCTACCCATGTGCCCGTAGGCGAGGATCAGAAACAGCACCTGGAATTGACCCGGGACGTGGCGCAAAAATTCAACAACGATTTCGGGCAGGGAATTTTCCCCATCGTGGAACCATTGATCTTCGGCGAAGCGACCCGGGTGATGAGCCTGCGCGACGGCAGCAAGAAAATGTCGAAGTCCGATCCCTCGGGCTATTCCCGCCTCACCATGACCGACGGCCCGGATGAAATCGCACAAAAAATCCGCAAGGCCAAGACCGATCCACTGCCCCTGCCGGAAACCGTAGATGGCTTCGAGGGCCGGCCCGAAGCGGCCAACCTGATCACCATTTATGCCGCCCTGGCGGATATCGGCACCGAGGCTGTTCTGGGCGAATTTGGCGGCCAGAAATTCTCCGACTTCAAGAAGGCCCTGACCGACCTGGCGGTGGAAAAGCTGGGACCGGTTGGCCAAGAGATGCAGCGCCTGATGGCCGACCCCGGCCATGTGGACGCGGTTCTAAAAGATGGCGCCGAACGGGCCGACGCCCTAGCCCGCCCCATTCTGCGCGAAATTTACGACGTGGTTGGCTTCCTGAACGTCCGCTGAGGCCGTCGCGACGGTTGTTGTTTCTGGCTGCTCAACATTCGGGATTAGTTAACCTTGATGGCTTATTCAGCGGCTTCCCTGTCAGCCGCTTCCTTGGCCTGGCGAAGGGCCCGCAACTTTGCCTGATGTTCCGCTCTCTCCCGCTGCGTTTTTTCTTTTTCCATCAGAGCGTGCTTGCCCTTTTTCTGGACCGCGGCAAATTGTTCTTCGGCCCTCGATTTCGCTGACTTCGACATTTTTGGTCATCCTCTGCTTTGGTTCGGGGCGGCATGGGCGGCCGCGTTCATTACGGAGCATGGGCACCGGCAGGCCGTCGCGCAAGATCGGCGGCAGCATGGCGCATCGTACCAGTCATCTTTGCAATCTTCGTGTGTGTCGTTGCCGGAAACATGATCGGGAATCGATTATGTCACCTCGTCCCTTCCGACGTGTGTCTCATCGGTCAGACGGTCATCGGAGACCGTATCGCCAACGGCGCGCCAAAGCATTAAATTTAGAGCAATTTTCCAACCACTTAAAATCGCGCCGCGATTCTTATTAATTCGGAATTGCTCTAGGCCGTGTCACCAACGGCGCGCTAAGGCCGCCTCCAACCGATGTTGGAGGCGGCGCATCGCGTAATTAATCAACGACGGAAAGATTTTCGGCGGAAGATTTGCCGTTCTGTCCCGGCTGAAGATCGTAGGTGACCTTCTGACCTTCGTTTAGCGAACTCAGTCCGGCGCGCTCGACGGCCGAAATGTGGACGAAGGCGTCTTTCGAGCCGTCTTCAGGCTCGATGAATCCAAAGCCTTTGGCTGAGTTAAACCATTTCACGGTACCAGTAGTCATAGCTATTTCCTCTAACAGGTGTATAGATCTCGCGCCTCACGCCATGTGACGGCGCTCGCAATTTAACGTCTACATTGTCAGGAGGTAGCTAAGCTAATCGGCGTACCGGTTATTCAGGTAGCACCAAACGAATGCAATACGTATGGTGGATAAATAGTCCAAATCCTGAAGAAGTCAATGACCGCGGAGACCCAAGGCGGAAATCTGAATTCTGTCTGCCGCGGCGTTGAACGAATCGGGCACAACCAATCTTCTTATCCTGTTAATATTCAGTGCCCCATAAGCGCCAGAGTCTGGTCGCAATTTCCGAAAGTAGAATAAATTGTTTCGGGTAGTCTCTATCAGTTGGGCGCTGTTCCCGGACCTGGGTCACCTGCATGTGCGGGCCCCTACCACCAGAGAGACCTGGTAACCAGCCCGCGCCAGCGACGCGCCCATATATCCGCCGATCGCCCCGGCGCCATAAATACAAATACGCATGTCCCTGCATATCATCGACCGCCGCGGCTGGCTATCGCACCATTGTGCATGGTGGAATTACGCGATGGATTAGAGACGTTGCGCGCGCAGCGCCTGGCGGCGAACCTTGCCAGCGTCATCACGCAACGGCTCGGTAACAAATTCAAACGTCCGAGGGATCTTGTAGCGCACCAGTTGCTGGCTCAGGTGCGCCAACAGCGCCTCTACTTCCAGACTTTGGTCCGGAACGTCGACGATGGCATGGATCAGATTGCCCATATCCTCGTCCGGCAGGCCAATCACCGCCGAGGAACGGACGCTGGGGTGGAGATCGATTGCCGCTTCCACCTCGGCCGGATATATATTAGCGCCGCCCGAGAGGATCATGTCGCTACGCCGGTCCGTCAGGTAAAGATACCCCTCGTCATCCAGATAGCCCAAATCGCCCAGGGATTCCCAACCACCCTCGACCGCTTTGGCCTCCGCTCCGATGTAAAAATATGTGGCGCCCTGCCCCGCATCGGGCAGCAGAAATATTTCACCGATTTCGCCATTGGGCAGAATGTTGCCTTCGTCATCCACGACCTTCATTTGGAAGCCGTCCTGGGGCTTGCCGACCGAACCGCGGTGACTTAACCACTCGGTGCCCGAGATCGTCGTGAAGCCCTGGGCCTCGGTGCCGCCATACAGCTCCATCAGCACATCGCCGCCGAACCATTCGACAAAGGCCTCCTTCAGCCAGGCCGGACAGGGTGCGGCCATATGCCAGACCACCAGCAACGAGCTGACGTCATAGCGGTCCCGCTGGGCACCGGGCAGGCGCCACATACGCTGCATCATGGTCGGCACCAGATACATCAATTGCACGCCATGGCGTTCTATCAGTTCCAGGGTTTCAGCCGCATCGAAGCGCGAAGTGATAATCAGGTGATGCCCCATTTGCAGTGCGATCATACTCAAACTAAACGGTCCATTGTGGTACAGCGGGCCAGGCATCAATGCGACCTGCTCCGGCGAAAGGCCTAATCTCTCCTCCAACAGGTCGACTGTCGCCGGATCCTTAGAAACGATCAGCTTTGGCCGGCCGGTTGAACCGCCGGAGGTCATCGCCTTCCAATATGTGGTCGTGATCTCCGGCAATGGCGCATCGGACAGGGCCGGGTCGGGACAGTAACCCGGCGCCAGACACACCGTGCCCTGGTGTGCCTCGGGCGCGGCGCCAACCAGCAGGCTTGGCGCCGCCAACGCGACGATCTGGCCGAGCTCCCCAGCGGGCAGACGATAAGATACCGGCTGTGGCGTCGCCCCCAACTTCCATGTGGCGAAAACCGCCTCGACAAATGTCACGCAGTTGGGCAGGGCAATAGTGACGAAATCACCCTCCTTGACGCCAAGTTCGCCGTAGGCCCTGGCGAGGCGATTGCTGCGCGCCTCTAATTCGGCCCGGTTCAAGGTAGTGCCCTCGTGGGTCAGGATGGGCTTTTCAGGATCCTGGTCGGCCCAGTAGGCTAAAATTCGGGATAGAGAAACTTCACTCATGAAACGCCTATGGATCTAGTAACGGCCAACGTCCGGGCCCGGCCCTGGCTAGGTCGGCCGGTTTCAGCATCCCGATCTCTCCAGCTTTGGTGACATTCCGCATAGGTTACCGCCAAATCGAGTAAGGGGGATGCATAATTCGGTCACCGCCCTATTATTCGCTTTGACAGGGCGAGCAGAATATATACCCATCAACAGCGCAATAAAAAGGCATACAGCATGGCCGGAAATCAACCTTATCAGGCGGGCCGCCATTTCCTACAAATCCCCGGCCCGACCAATGTGCCCGACCGTATTCTGCGGGCCATCGACGGCGCCACCATCGATCACCGAGGCCCCGCATTCGAAGGTCTGGCCCGCCGGGTGCTGGACGGCATGAAACCGGTTTTTCAGACCAAGGGCGCGGTAGTGATCTACCCGGCATCGGGCACCGGCGCGTGGGAAGCGGCCCTGGTCAATACCCTGTCCCCCGGCGACCGGGTGTTGATGGCGGAAACCGGACAATTCGCCAACCTGTGGCGGGCTCTGGCCGAACGCCTGGGCCTGGATGTTCAATTCCTCGCCGGCGATTGGCGCCATGGGGTTCAGCCCGGACAAATCGCCGCCGCCCTGGCGGGGGACAAGGACGAAAGCATCAAGGCGTTGTGCTGCGTGCACAACGAAACCTCTACCGGGGTCACCTCGGATATAGCTGGGGTGCGCCAAGCCATGGACAATATCGGACACCCGGCTTTGCTGATGGTCGATACCATCTCGTCCCTAGCCTCGATTGACTACCGCCATGACGAATGGGGCGTCGATGTATCCATTGGCGGCTCGCAAAAAGGCCTGATGCTGCCCCCCGGCCTAAGCTTCAACGCGATCAGCGCAAAAGCCTTGAAGGCACACGAGGGCGCCGGAATGATCCGGTCCTATTGGGATTGGGCGCCCATGCTGCAAGCCAACAAGGGCGGCGCCTTTCCCTATACGCCGGCGACCAATCTGCTTTACGGCCTGGACGAAGCCATGCTGATGCTCCAGGAGGAAGGCCTACCAAACGTCTTCCAACGCCACACCCGCCTAGCCGAGGCGACGCGCCGCGCTGTTTCGGCCTGGGGACTGGAAACGGTGGCTTTGGCGGCAACGGAAAAATCCAATAGTCTGACCGCCGTGATGTTGCCCGAAGGCCATGACGCGGATACCTTCCGCGCGGTGGTCCTGCAGCGCTTCAATATGTCCCTGGGCAACGGCCTGGGCCGCCTGGCCGGCCGGGTTTTCCGCATCGGCCATCTGGGCGATTTTAACGATTTGATGCTGGCCGGTACCCTATCTGGCGTGGAAATGGGCCTGGCCGCGGCCGGCGTGCCCCACGAAAGGGGCGGTATTCAAGCGGCCCTGGATTTTCTATCCCTGGCGTAGGTGTCAATATTGCCACGATAAACAAAAGTTGGGCCTGTCGTAGATATCTAGGATAAGCATCCTTTAACCCACTG
>Ga0310124_10000772_pt1 | contig 22559 bp, 16 predicted proteins | sample CB11b_AW_Bot5_MG_FD_203507 | JGI IMG/M metagenome (GOLD analysis project Ga0310124, IMG submission 203507) | Marine microbial communities from Western Arctic Ocean, Canada - CB11b_AW_Bot5 | ecosystem: Environmental > Aquatic > Marine > Oceanic | place: Canada: Western Arctic Ocean | collected... | reverse complement strand
CACGCGACGCTTCCTCGATTCGCTCAACCGAAAACACCTCGATCGCTTCCCCGGTGACTCGCAGTTGGCCGCCCGGATTGCCAGCTACCAGCTCGCCGCACGCATGCAACTCTCGATCCCCGGCATCACCGACCTCTCCACCGAATCCCGCTCGATGATTCGGCTCTACGGAGCCGACTCGAGCAACCCGCTCAAGGCAGCCTTCGCCCGCAACTGCCTGCTGGCCCGGCGGCTGGTCGAACGAGGCGTCCGCTTCATTCAACTCTTCAACGGCAGCTACCAGACCGGAGGCGAAGGGACCAGCAACTGGGACGGCCACAAGAAACTCAAGGTCCAGTACGACGTCCACGGACCCGTTCTCGATCAACCCGCCGCCGGACTGCTCGCCGACCTCAAGCAACGCGGACTGCTGCAGGACACGCTCGTTGTCTTCTGCAGCGAATTCGGCCGGATGCCGACGTTTCAGAAAGGAGCCAGCGGACGAGACCACAACCCCGAGGGATTCACCGTCTGGATGGCCGGTGCCGGAGTCAAGGCTCCGTATTCCTACGGAGCCACCGATCCGTTCGGACACCGGGCCGTCGAAAACCCCGTCAGCGTGCACGACTTCCACGCCACCATCCTGCACCTCGCCGGTCTCGATCACAAAAGACTCAGCATCTACCACAACGGGATCCAGAGACGGCTGACCGATGTGCACGGCGAAGTGATCACCGACGTGCTCGCCTAGCCCACCTGCGGCGGGTTGAAGAACTCCAACAGCCGGGGTCAGACGCCGCCCACAGAAAGTCCTGCTCCACCCAGAACGGCACGCCAGCGGGGCCTGACCCCTTTTCAACCAGCACACGCTGCAACACGAAGAAGGGGTCAGGCCCCGCCTGCGGAACGTGGCAGGTGGAGCAGGACTCTTGGTGGGCGGCGTCTGACCCCTGCGCCTGGCGGTATTCAACCGGCTGCTCGCTTGACCCGGCTGCCTCGACTACCCCCGTTGACGAAATCGCCCTGATGCCTCGATCAAAAAAACAGGATTCTCAGTCCCGGTCGTGGCAATCACGACTCCCTCTGGGATAAGATCCCCAGTTGCGGTAAGGCCGTCCTATTCGTGGGGGTTTTCTTTTCAGGTTTTCCTCTCCGCAAGCGTGAGGTAACGAGTCGGTTCCAGATCCTGGTGCCCGTTCGACTCTGCACTTCGACCACGGCTTGCCCGTTTTTTGTGTCCTTTCTTCGGAAGTGGTTTTACCGGGCACCGAAGGAGTTCTCTGATGCCACAAGGCCAGATCAAGACTCTGACAGATCGTGGATTCGGGTTCATTTCCGGCGACGGAGCGGACGTCTTTTTCCACATGTCCACGCTGGAAAGCGGAAGCCAGTTCGACATGCTGCGAGAAGGGCAGCCGGTCGAATACGAATCGGAGCCCGGTGACCGGGGTCCGCGGGCGACGATGGTTCGCATCGTCCCGGAAGAATAGCCGCGACGCGGCACCGCGGTCTCTCACTCGCTTCTCGCCACGCCCGGAGCCTCAGGGGATTCCGCGGCTAGGTCAGTTCGTGGATCGGGCGGCCGCTGCCGACGATACTGACCGGCCGGCCGCTGGCGTCTTCGTAGTGAGTTCCCAGCGAGATGCCCATCAGGTCGTAGATCGTCGCCAGCACATCCAGCGGCGTGGTCGGGCGTTCCTGAACTCCCCCCCCGTGCCGTTCGCTGGCGCCGACGATCCGCCCACCCACCAGGCCTCCGCCGGCCAGCATCACCGTGAAGCAACTCGACCAGTGGTCCCGACCGGCGTGGCCGTTGATCAACGGCGTCCGACCAAACTCCCCGGCACAGTAGACCAACGTGTTCTCCAGCATCCCCCGCTCGTCAAGATCCTCGAGCAACGTCGCCATGGCGGCGTCCAGCGGAGGCAGGTGCTGCTCGAGATTCTTGTGGACCTCGTTGTGATGGTCCCAGTAGCCGGTGTTGACGGTCACCACACGAGCCCCGGCTTCGACCAACCGCCTGGCCAGCAAGGCACTCTGCCCGTAGGCGTGTCGCCCGTAACGGTCCCGCAGAGCATCCGACTCGCTGCCGATCTCGAACGCCTGCCGCACCGCCTGGCCGGTGACCATCTCCAGAGCCTGCGCCTTGAACGCGTCCAGACCCTCCATCACGCCGGTGCGGTCGATGTCGCGGCGCAGAGTATCGAAGCTCCTCAACAGGTCGCGACGCTTGCGGACGTTCTTCAGTGCCAATCCGCCCGGCAGGGCCAGGTTGGGCACCGTGAAATTCTTGGCGTTCGGATCGGCTCCGACTTCGAACGGATCATACGATGCGCCCAGGTACACCGACTTCTGGTACCCGAAGGCCTCGGCCTTGGGAACCGCCACGTAGGCGGGCATGTGAGGTGAGCGTGACCCGAGTGACTTGTTGATGACCGATCCGAACGACGGGTACTGTGCGGCAATCCGAGCCAGAGTGGGACCGAAGTAACCGGTCTGCATCCAATGAGCCGAGGGGGCGTGGATCCCGTTCTCGTGGTGCACGCTGCGGACCTGGGTGATCTTGTCCATCACCCGGGCCTGCCTGGCAAATCGTTCACCCACCACCGTGCCCGGAACACTGGTCGCGATCGGCCGGTAGGGGCCGCGGTACTCGGCCGGAGAATCCGGCTTCATGTCGTAGGTGTCCTGCTGGCTCATGCCGCCATGAGTCCAGAAGACGATCAGAGACTTCCCGCGGTCGCGAGTCTCCTTCGCCGCCACGGCTTCGTGTTCGAGTAGACTCGAGAGACCCAGCCCCAGCAGCGGAGCACCGACCTGCAGGAAGTTGCGGCGGCTGATGCCGTCGCAGTTTCGGTAGCTGCCTCCAGGTACGATCAACATCAAGTGGCTCCTCGGAGACCCAACTCGGAAAGCGGGTCTCGGTGATCGACGGCTCTATCCTAGTGGTCGAATCGAATGGGGCTAGTGGATGAACAAAAACTCGTTGGTCGCCAGTAATGCCCACAACAGCGACCGGTAGGCCGCCTTGCGGTCGGACTCGGATTCCAGGTACTCAAGCGCCGTCCTGGTCTCCTGCTCCCGAGGACGTCTCGCAAAGACTCGCACGAACAACTCCTGCACGTTCTGGGCATGAGATTTCTTGTTGTCTGCCAGCCGAGCGGCGTAACCGGTCTTCTCGGACAGCTTCCGCTGGATCTCCTTCGAACTGACCAGCTCCAGGGCCTGGGCCAACGCCGGATCGTCGGTCCGCTCGCACTCGCACGCACTGCGGCGGTCCGGACGACCGAACACGTCGAGGAAATGAACCGAGACGTTCTCGTCGGGCAACTCGATCGCGCGGGTCCCGCTGGGGAACTTGCCGCCCCGGTCGCCGGGGAAAACCGTCGGCACGTCCAGGACCTGGCTGAATGCGTCCAGCAGGACCTCGGCCTTGAGTCGCCTGGGGTAGAAGCGGGCGTAGGACTGGGTGTCGAGGCGGTTGGTGTCGTTGGGTTGGCTGCTGAGTCGATAGGCGCGGCTGCCGGCGATCCGCCCGATCAGGTGCCGCAGGTCGAAACCGCTCTGGATGAAGTCCCGGGTCAGCCACCCCAGCAGCTCGGGATTCGACGGCGGGTTGCTGCTGCGCGAGTCGTCGATCGGGTGCACCAGGCCGCGGCCCAAGAAATGGCCCCACATGCGGTTGACCATCGTGCGGGCAAAGAAGGGGTTGTCGGGACGGGCCAACCAGCGAGCGAACCGCTGACGGGGATCGTCAAACGGGGTCAACACCAGGTCGGGTCCGCCCAGGGGCCGAGGTGGGATCAGGCGACCGGTCCGAGGATGATGCACCTCACCGTCGGAGCGGACGTAGATCCGCTCGTTGGTCGGAACCTCCGCATCGGCAAAACCGCCGCGACGACCGACTCGAGAAAACACCGCCGCCAGGCCGTAGTAATCCGACTGGCTCCAGCGCTCGAACGGATGATGATGGCACTGGGCACACTGGATTCGCACTCCCAGGAATGCCTGCGCCACGCTTTCGACGTAATCGGCCGAGGTGCGGACCTGGCGGTACCAGACTGTCGGTGGATTCTCGCGCTGGCTGCCGGTCGCCGTGAGGATCTCGGCCACGAACTGGTCGTACGGCTTGTTGGTCGCCAGCGAGTCGCGAATCCAACCGGCGAACAACGCCGTACCCGGTCGCTGCTTGCTGGTCGAGTAGCCCTTGCCGCGGTTCCTGAGAATGTCGGACCACTTCATCGCAAAATAGGCCGCGTACTCGGGCCGATCGAGCAACCGCCCGATCAGGCGGTCCCGCCGACCCTCTCGAGTGTCCGCCTCAAACGCCTTCACCTCCTCGGGCGTCGGCAGCGAACCGCAGATATCCAGCGACAAGCGGCGAATCAACGTCGCATCATCGACCTCCGCCGACGGACGAATCCCCAACCGCGCCCAGCCATCAGCCAGGAACCGATCGATCCGCGTCGCGTCAAGGGGCAGCTTCACCGGCTCGGTCGCCTCACTCCCCTCGCCAAAGGGCACCGTGCCGTGGTACACCGCCATCTTGCCGCCGAAGCGGGCCAGCACCGCGAACAACCCGCCCCGCTCACCGGTCTTCACTCTGCCCGACCCGTTCACACCGCCGATTTCCGGCTCGTTGGACAGGTACAACGCCTGGCGGGTCACGTCACGACGCACCCCGTTGGAGAACTCAGCCACCAGCTTCAACTGCGAGGCGGCGTTGGTCGGCAACACTCCCTGGGTCGGTGTCATCGTCAATGCGACCAGGATCGGATCATCAGCTCGCGGAGCAGCAGCACCCTGGCGAATCCAGTCGGCCAGGACCTGGTAGTCGGCCGACTCGGTCCGCAGCCGGCGGCCGCCGCCATGAGGCACTCGGCCGCTCGCCTTCTGCAGCAGCAGGCTGCTCTCGGGATCGCCGGCGAAGACCCGGCGACCCCGTGCCTCCTTCACCATCGACTCGTGGTCGTAGGACGGCACGAAACCCAGCAGCGACAGCTTGAACCCGTTCTGACCCGTCGACTTGCCGTGACAACCTCCGCTGTTGCAGCCCAGCTTGGTCAGGATCGGCACCACGTCGGCGGCAAACGCGATCCGGCCCGAAGCGTCCTCGGCCATCGCCGATCCCGATCCCGCCCAGACGGCCGCCACCAGCACGGCACACCCGAACAAGACGCGGCGGACGCTCGGCCCTCGAAGATCTTCGACGTGACGCTCCATCCCATCAGGATACGCGAATGCGTAGGCCGACCCCAGTCCAAAGGCCCCGAGCCCCAAAGGGTCACTCTCCCCGCGCCAGGATCGTCGTCGCGGTCACCGGACCCGATTCCGCCGGGGCATGTTTGACCACGATCCGGTCACCGCTCTGAAGGTCCGACAGCTTCGCAGGCTTTCGGTTCCGCACGATCCGGGTCGTCTCGCTGATCCGCACCGCCTGACGGCCACCCCCGCGGATCTCGACCAGAAAACGACCACCTTCCAAGTCCAGCTTGCCCACTCGACCAAACACCGCCGTCGACGGGCCACGCCGTGGTGGAGGACCGAAGCCGGGCCGACCGCCGAAGCCGGGCCGACCACCAAAGCCGGGTCGACCACCAAAGCCGGGTCGACCTCCAAAACCGGGTCGGCCTCCGAAACCGGGACGCCCGGCCAGGTCGCCTCGCGAACCCGCTCCAGGACGACGACCGCCTCGATTGCCACCGGGTCGCCGACCCGAGGCCCACCCGCCGTCTCGATCGGCTCGCAGCTGCACCGTATAGGTCTGAGTCACCTGGCGGCACCAGCCCTCCTCGTCGTTGCAGGCAAAGTACTTCACGACCAGCGTCAGAGGCTCACGCGACTCACCCAGGTCGACCTCGGCCAGGAATTCACGCGGGTCGATATCAGCCGGCTGCTTCACCTCAGGTCCGGTCCACTCGCCCGGCTTCACCCGTGTGTCCAGGCCTGGCGCCTTCCCGCCGGATGCCGCGACAAACCGAACACGAATCGGTTCGACCAGGTTGTTCCAATGCACGTGGTACAGCGGATCCATCATGAAGCGGATGTAGAGTTTTCCCCGACCGTCGGAAAGCAGCCCGGCGTCCGCCTCGGCCCGCAACTTGGCATAAAACGGCTGGGCATCGGCCCCCGTTTCGATCTTCGGCTCGATCACCAGCGCCCGCAGGCCCTCGGGCAACTTGATCCGCTTCAGCACCCCCTTGGCTGCCGCCTTGGGAGGTGGCTGTTTGTCGAGCTTCAAGTCGGCCGGGTCGGTCGGGTTTTCCACCGTGCCGACCAGCTCCTCGAGATCCGCACGCAACGCCGCCGCGTTACTCCACGACCGCTTCCTCAACAACTTGCCCTCGCGGTCGATCACGAACTCGCTGTTGGGTGCATTCCCCATCGCGTGCTTGATCGGGTTGTCGATCGCGTCACAGATCCAGGTGAACTTCGAACCCAGGGTCCGCTGGGCTTCCTTCACATGAGCCAACCGCTCCTCGAGCGTGTACGGGCGGATGTAGCCGTTGGTCTCGGGATGAGCCAGCGCCTTGTAGACATAGTAGAAGCGGACGCCACGCGACTCGTAATCGTGGCGGACGGCCTCCAGACCGGAGACCTTTCTCAGGAACGGGGGTCAGGTCAGACAGCCGAAGACCAGCACCTTGAAGTCGCCGTCGAGACCCCGCAGGCTCACCGGCTTCCCGTCGGCTGTGTAGCCGGACACGTCGGGCAGCAACTCGCCCAGAGGCGGCGACGCCTCGTTGAAGCGACGACTGAGACGTTCGCGAGCCGACTCGGTCTTCTGACCCGCCTTCTCCGACTTCCGCTCCGACTTCTTCTCGGGCCTCTGCCGGGCCTTCCGATCGGACTTCTTCGCGGCCTTGTCACCGGCATCCTGTGCCAGGGCACTCGAGGAAACCAACAGGCCGGCCAACAGCACAACAAGCATGCGTCTCATCGCAGCGACCCCCTGGTCTGACTCACGATCTCCAGCTGCATATTACACCGACCACTCGCAGCCTGTCACCGACAACATCGGCAACATCGACACACCACGCCGCGCTCGCTTGCGAGTCTCCTCCGATTGCTTTCTCTTGGACTCTCAACCCACCCGCTTCTCCGGGTCCTCGCCGTGGTCTTCAGCTCGCACCTCTTCGTCTTCTACTTCCTGCCGCTGGTGCTGCTGCTCTACTACGCCGCACCGCCGCGATGCCGACACCTGCTGCTGAGCGTTCTCAGCTACCTCTTCTACGGCTGGGCCAACCCGCTGTTCGTCGTCCTGATGGCCTTCTCGACCACAGTCGACTACGTCTGCGGCCGAGTCATCTCGGCCAACCTGAACGCAGGGGCGACGCCCCAGGGTCGCCGCGCCAAGACTGCACTGATCGTCTCGATCGTCACCAATCTCTCGCTGCTGGGCTTCTTCAAGTACTTCAACTTTGGCGTCGACTCCTTCAACGCCCTGGCAACGTCCCTGGGTGCCCCCGCCTGGCAGTGGGACACCTTCTTCCGCATCACCCTGCCCCTGGGGATCAGCTTCTACACGTTTCAGTCGATGAGCTACACGATCGACGTCTACCGCGGCCACGCCACCGCGATCCGCAACCCCGTCGACTTTGCCTGCTACGTCTCGATGTTCCCCCAACTGGTCGCCGGGCCGATCATCCGCTTCCACGAAGTGGCCCGGCAGCTCGAATCCCGCACGCACACCCTCGAAAAGATCGCCCGCGGCACCGCACTGTTTTGCCTGGGACTGGCCAAGAAAGTCCTGCTGGCCAACTCGTGCGGACTGCTCGCCGATGTCGTCTTCGAAGCCTCATTCCGAAGCTGCCTCGACGCCTGGATCGGGCTGCTGGCTTACTCGTTCCAGATCTACTTCGACTTCAGCGGCTATAGCGACATGGCGATCGGACTGGGCCTGATGCTGGGCTTCACGTTCCCCAAGAACTTCGACTCGCCCTACCGCTCCGCCTCGATCACCGAGTTCTGGCGCCGCTGGCACCTCTCGCTCTCCCACTGGCTCCGCGACTACCTCTATCTCCCGCTGGGCGGCAACCGCAAAGGGCCCTCCCGCACCTACGTCAACCTCGCCATGGTGATGCTCCTGGGAGGCCTCTGGCATGGAGCCGCATGGACGTTCGTCGCCTGGGGATCGCTCCACGCAGGGGCACTCATTGTCGAACGAGCACTCGGCAAACAGAGCCTCTATCATCGCTTCCCCCGGCCGCTGCGGGTCGCGATCACCTTCATCATCGTCGCCATCGGCTGGGTCTTCTTCCGCTCCGACTCGATCTCCCAAGCCGCCAGCTTCCTCGCCTCACTCGTCGGATTCGCACCTCCCGACACCGCCGCCGCCGCCGCCAGCACGCTGCTCTCGGGAATGACCCACCAGCCCTGGCTGCTGGGCTGGCTGGCCATCGCCGCGGTCGTCACCTGGGCGGCTCCCCAGAGCTGGGACTGGACCCGCCGGATCACAGCACCACGCGCCGCGATGCTGATCGGACTCCTGGGGATCTCGCTGCTGCTGCTGGCCACACAGTCATTCAACCCGTTCATCTACTTCATCTTCTGATCAGGCTCTGATCAGGCTCTGATCCCGCTGGATGCCAATGCCCACCACACGAGAAGAACAGGCTGCCACGGAACTCGGAACCACCGAGATCACTCCCGGCGTCGCCCGGGCGCTGGTGGCCGCCTGCGCCGTCATGCTGGTCACGGTGCCGCTGCTGCAATGGGTGAGTGAATTGCGAGCCTACTCGGCCAAAGAACGCAATACGCCGTGGCCCTCGGCCACCGAGATCCTCACCGCTCCCTCGGTCGCACTGCACGGCTGGTCACAGGCCGAGGGCAACATCGGACAAAAGACCCTGGCGGCCAACGCCGAATTGCTCTCCGAAATCAGGCGATTCGAGACATCTCTCGAAGACGACTCGATCGTCAATTCCACCCTGCTCGGCCCGACTCGCAACTGGCTGGCCCGCCTTGCGGGCTGGGGCACCGAAGAGGCCTGGATCGGACGCGACGGGTGGCTGTTCTACCGACCCGACCTCGATTACAGCATCGGACCCCCGTTCCTGGACCCCGACGTGCTCCAGCGACGACAGCGAGCTGGCCTCGAATTCTCCGCTCGTCGCCACCCCGACCCCAGGCCCGCCATCCTCGACTTCGCCCGGCAACTCGAACTTCGCAACATCCAGCTCGTGGTCGTCCCCACTCCGACCAAGGCGATGGTGCACCCGGATCGCGTCGGCGGACAGAACGACTCCAAACCGCTGCACAATCGCTCGTGGCCCCAACTCCTCGAGACTCTCAAAGCCGCCAACATCACCGTGTTCGATCCCCTGCCGGTTCTGCGGGACCGACGACGACGAGACAACTCCGACCAGTTCCTGGCCACCGACACGCACTGGCGGCCCGAGGCGATGGAGGCGGTTGCCGGGGCCCTGGCCACCACGCTCGGCCAACTGAACATCCTCCCGAACTCACCACCCGGGCCGATCTGGACCCGCCGGTCGCGAGAAGTCTCGGGGCGAGGCGAGTTGCTGGAGATGATGCGGCTGGGTCCCGATTCGACTCTCTACGACCCCGAAACCGTCACGATCCAGCAGGTACTCACGCCCGACCTCCAAGCCTGGCAACCCGATCCGAGGGCCCGAGTGCTCGTGCTCGGCGACAGCTACACCAACATCTACTCTCTTGACGCGATGGGCTTTGGCCATTCGGCGGGTTTCGCCGAGCAACTGGCCTGGCACCTGCAGCAACCCGTCGATTCCCTCGCCCGCAACGCCGATGGGGCACACGCCACCAGGCGGCAACTGGCCCGGGAGACCCGGCGGCTGGAGAACACCAGGGTCGTCGTTTGGCAGTTCGCCGTCCGCGAGTTAACCTCCGGCGACTGGCCGCTGATCCCGCTCAGGGCCGAACGCGATCGCCCCAGTCCGGCTACACCCCAGGGCTCGATCAACTTCCAGGGCACCGTGCTGGCCACCTCCGGAGTCCCCACCCCCGGCACCGTCCCCTACCGTAACGCCGTGCTCTCGCTGCATGCCTCGGATTCCAGCGGTCGAGAAATCGTCATCTTCTCGATGGGCATGAAGGACAACCGCCTGACCGCAGCCTCGCGGCTGAAACCCGGAAACACCTTGACCCTCGGGCTCATCCCGTGGACAACCGTTCAGAACAAGTACGGTCGACTGAACCGCATCGAACTCGACGACCCCGACTTCAGGCTCATCGACCTGCCGACCTACTGGGCAGATCCTCAATGACCCACCGGCTCCCATCGCTGAACCCACTCGCCCTCCTGCTCGCCGCCACCGCACTGATGGCGACGCCGGCCGCGGCGGCAGATCCCGATGCGACGGCTGCCTTCGTAACACGAGTTCACCAGGCCATCCGCTCGAAAGTCGACTCGGCCAACCAGCGCGAACTCAAGGTCCTGAAAGGCAACGACGGCTGGCTGTTCTTCGTGCCCGAGCTGAGGACGCTCTCCGTCGGGCCATTCTGGGGCAAGCACGCCCAAGGGGTCTCAATGGCGAGCAACAACCGCTACGCGGACCCGCTCGAGCCGATCCTCGACTTCCACACTCAACTCAAGGCGGCCGGCATCCGCCTGCTCGTCGTCCCGGTCCCCGCCAAGTGCTCGGTCTACCCCGAACAACTCGACAAGAACTTCACGGCCCCCTCCAGCGACACCAACACAAAGAAACCCGTTCCCCCACCACGCCTGGACATCCACCAGCAGGCGTTCCACGAGATGCTGAAACGCCGGGGGGTCGAGGTCGTGGACCTGCTGCCAGGCTTCCTCGCACAACGAAACGATCCTCGAGGACCGCTCTACTGCAAGACCGATACCCACTGGTCCGGCCGCGGCGCCGCACTGGCCGCGATCACGATCCTCGCACAACTCGATGACCCCGCCTGGATCAAGAAACTCGCACGACTCAACTCCGCGTCTCTCACCACACCGGTCACCATCACCGGTGACCTGGCCCGGATGCTCAAACCCGACCAGCCAACCCGCGAAACCCTGCCACTGACCTTCATAGGCAAACCGAACAACCGACGACGACCCATCCCCACACCCATCTCACGCAACAGCCCCGTACTGGTCACCGGCGACAGCCACACCCTGGTCTTTCACGACCCGACACTTTACGCCAGAGGTGCCGGACTGCCCGACCACATCGCCGCCGGTCTGGGCATCCCCGTCGACCTGATCGGAGTCCGCGGCTCGGGAGCCACCGCCACGCGGATCTCACTGCTCAGACGCAGAGACAACCTCAAGGGCAAGAAACTCGTCATCTGGTGCTTCTCGATCCGAGAGTACACCGAGAGCTTCAGCGGGTGGAGGAAAGTGCCGGTGATCCGCCGCCGCTAAACACCGCAGAGGACTCACCAGCCTCCCTGGCCGGGCCGGTCCACTTCAAGTGCGCCCGACGGATGTCCATCACCGCCACGCTCTTCTTCGTGATCGGCCGGATCTCCAGGCGATACAGCCCCGCGCGGGGAATCGTCACCGTCCCGATCGCTCGCTGGCGGAAGGCCTGAAACCCCCCGGTGTCCTCGACCGTAAAGGCCAGCTCCTGCTTGGCCACCCGCACCGAGACCCGGCTGCCTCCATGACCCTTGCCACACCCCTGCAGCACACCCACCTCGTATCGACCCGGCCGCTCGACGTAAACGCTCCACCAGCACCAGTCCTCGACCCGGGACCAGTAGCCGACGGTGTTCTTGTGAGGTTGAGGCTCGTACCTCAGGTTCTTGCCGACGATGATCGCGTCATGAGCCGCCAGCGTGATCAGGTTCGAGGCGGCAGTCAGCGGAGCCACCACCCTCGGCAGGCGTGAACTCCATGGTCGGCCGATGGTGGTGATGCGGATTCGGTGTGCGGAGACCCCTGCCAGAGGGGGCAGGCGTATTTCCCAGTGAGTCGGTTTCGGGGCAATCTGCAGCTTGCGCTTCGTACCCGCTGGCAGCTCGGCGTTGATGATCTCGACACTCTTGACCGGGTTGTTCAATCGAGGCAACTTCAGCACACCGCCGCCGGGTCGGCCTCCTACGACCAGCTCGATCCGGTCGTCACCACGTAATACCTCCACCCCCTCCTGCTGCAGCCAGGTCCCGCTCCAGCGGATCAGCTGACCGGGAGTCGGATCTCCCAGCTGCTCGGCCAGGAACCCGTCGATCTCATCGACCATCACGTCGAACCACGGCTGCTGCAGCCAGCAGCCGTGTCGACCCCGGTAGTAGACCAAGCCGCGAGTCGACACCTTGTGCTCGGCCAGCCGGGCACGACCCTCGATGTTGGCCGCCACCGCGTCGTACTGGCCGCGCAAGAACAGCATCGGCGGTGTCCGGGGCGAGAAGTGCGTGAACGGGGCGCCCAGCTTGTACAACTCGGGAGCCTCATCCAGTGTCTTGCCGAACCACTTGTTGGCATTGGAACTCGCCGGCTGCTCTCGCGACTTCCGAGCCACCGATCCGCTGGTCAGCTGCATCGGACCGGCCAGCACCACCGCAGCCTGCAGGGCACTCGACACCCCCGCGTGCCCACCCTCGCCCTGCAGCTGTGCCACGTGGGGCGCCGCGGCCATCAGGCCGACCAGGTGCCCGCCCGCCGATCCGCCCACCGCGGCGATGCGATTCGGATCAACACCATACCGCTTCGCCTGGGACCTCAACCAACGCGTCGCCGCGTTGCAGTCGTGAACCGCCGCCGGAAACTTCGCCTCGCCTCCCAATCGGTACCCGACCGAAACGGCCACGTAGCCGCGTCGTGCCAGTGCGACCGAGATGTAGTGGAACTTCGACTTGTTGCCCTTCAACCAGCCGCCGCCATGTATGACCAGCACCGCCGGACGTGGCCGCTTCGGTTTCCCGGAAGGCACGAACACGTCGGCCGTCATCTTTCGATCACCGTTGACCGCGTAGACGACGTCACGCTCGACGTCGATCTCCAAGCCGTCGCCCGAAGAGGCTTCGGTGGCCCGTGACACCACCAGGCCACGGGCCTTCAGGTGCAGACGAATCGCCGCCGCGGATGACCCCTCGGCAGCAAACGACACGCAGGTCCCCAATGCCAGCCACGCCAGAAACAACCTCGCCAGGCAGTCAGAACGCAACATCCTCGCTCTCCCTCATGTCTTCGATCGACCGATCCTAGCCGCCACACCGAAGGCTCTGCCAGTCGCACTCGGCGTTTGTTATCATCCCCCAAAACCCACACCGCAGCCCACACCGCAGCCCACACCGCAGCACCACACCGCAACACCAACCGCGAGCTCCCATGACCGACGAATCCACCGGCCGCAACACTCCCCAGGACGGTGAGCCACCCGGATCCGATGCCGCCGGAACACTCCTCGCGGCCCAACAGGACACCGGAGAGGGACTGCCCACCAGGCCCCTGGGGACGACCGGCGAGAGGGTCTCGATCCTCTGCCTGGGCGGCTGGCACATCGGACAGTGCGGCAAGGTCGACGGGGAACCCGAAGCGATCGGGATGATGCACGAGGCGATCGATGAGGGCCTGACCTTCTTCGACAACGCCTGGGACTATCACGACGGCTACGCCGAAGAACTGATGGGCCGGGCCATCGCCGACCGCCGCGAGCAGGTCTTCCTGATGACCAAGAACTGCGAACGTGACTACGACGGCACACTCTCCAACCTCCACGACAGCCTCAAACGACTCCAGACCGACCACATCGATCTCTGGCAGTTTCACGAGATCAACTACGACAACGACCCCCGCTGGGTCTTCGAACAGGGTGGACTCAAGGCAGCACTCGAAGCCCAGGCGGCAGGCAAGATCCGCTACATCGGCTTCACCGGTCACAAGGACCCCCGCATCCATCTCGAGATGATCGGCCAGCCCTACAATTGGGACACCGTCCAGATGCCGATCAACATCTGCGACTACTTCTACCGCAGCTTTCAGAAGCAGGTTGTCCCGGTCTGCCTCGAACGCGGCATCGGTGTGATCGGCATGAAGACTCTCGCCGGCAGCCCCGGTGGCACCAGCGGAGCGATCCCCGAGGCCGGGCTGGCCACTGCCGAAGAATGTATCCAGTACTCGCTCTCGCAACCGGTCTCCTCGCAGGTGCTGGGAATCCGCATCCGCCGCGATCTGGATCAGGCACTGCGTGTCGGCCGAGGGTTCCGGCCGCTGGATGAGGACCGGTTGGCAACGCTCAGAGACGGGGTCCGGGAGGCCGCCGGCGATGGTCGAGTCGAGCTCTTCAAGAGCACCCAGCACTTCGACGGGCCGCACCACCAGAAGCAGCACGGGTTCGCCGTCGAAGAGACCCCCTGAGCAATCACGGTGCGCCGATCCGCAGCTGTTGATCTCCACCCGCGTTTGCAACCCTCTGCGGCATCGTCGAAGCTGACGGCGTCTCTAATCTCCTTCCTCAAGGCCTCTTAAGGAAACACCGCCATGTCGATCCGCCAACTCAACCGTCGTGATGTTCTGCACTGTGCCGCCGCGGCCGCCGCCTCGGGTCTCACCGGACTGCTCGGACCCGACAGCCCGCTGGCCGCCGCACAGCAGAAGGCACGCCGTGACAAACTCAAGGTCACCGACCTCAAGACCTTCATCGTCAACTCGGGAAACAAGAACTACGTCTACGTCAAGGTGATGACCAACCGAGGCCTCGTCGGACTCGGTGAAGGCTCGATCACCAGCAAGGCCAAGACCGTCGAGCAGGCGATCCTCGAACACAAGAGATACCTGGTGGGGCAGGACCCGACCGATATCGAGATGCACTGGCAGGCGATGTACCGCTGGCCACGCTGGCGCGGCGGCCCGATCCTCAATTCCGCCATCAGCGCTGTCGAAATCGCTCTCTGGGATATCCTCGGTCAAGCCGTCGGACAACCGGTCTGGAAACTGCTCGGAGGACGAGCCCGACACCGGATGCAGATGTATGTCCACGCCGGGGGAACCACTCCCGAGGACTACGCCAGGAACTGGGCCAAGGCCAAGGCCGAGGGCTGGACTGCCGCCAAGGGCGGGTTCCTCAGGCCACGTGGCCTCGTCGTTGATCCCTCGCGAGATGTCCGCGATGCCATCGACCGACTCAAGGCGGTCCGCGAAGCCGTCGGACCCGACTTCCGGATCCTCATCGACCTGCACGGATTCCCGACACCGCCGATGGCCGTCGAGTTCTGTGCCCGGGCCGAACCGTTTCGGCCGTACTTCGTCGAAGAAGCGACCCAGATCGAGGACATCGAGGAACTGGCCCACCTCAGGCAAAAGACTCGAGTTCCACTGGCGACCGGCGAACGGCTGTTCACCAAGTACGGGTTCGCTCCGATCTGTGCCCGGCACCTGGTCGACTACGTTCAACCCGATGTCGTCCACTGCGGCGGGATCCTCGAACTCAAGAAGATCGCGACGATCGCCGAGGCGTTCCGGATCCAATTGGCACCCCACAACCCGCAAAGCAGTGTCAGCACACTCGCCTCGCTCCACGTCGATACCACCGCACCCAACTTCGCGATCCAGGAAATCAGCCGGCCGCCCAACCAGTTCTTCCAGGACCTCTTCCGAGGTGCCGGCCCGGTGTTCAAGGATGGCTACGCATTGATCCCCGATCAGCCCGGACTCGGCGCCACGCTCGACGAAAAAGTCGCCGCCAAACGACCCTACGTGCCCGCCAACCGGCTCAGGATGAGGTTCGCCGATGGGGCTGTGACCGATCATTAACGACAACCCACCCGATCCAGCCGCGATCCACCCGCACTTCACTCTCAACCCCAGGGCCCTCTCATGAGCCTTCGCTACCACGCCGTGGGGACCATCGCCGTTGCCCTGCTGCTGTTCATCTGGGGGTTCCTGGTCCACTCGGTGCTGCACCATTCTCTCGAGTCGATCACCGTGCTCGAAGAGCCGGGCGAGTCGAAACTGGTCGCGCTGATCGACGAAATCGCTCAGACCCCGGGGACCTACTTCAGCAAGTACGGCATCTTCCTTTCCCACGACATGACCGCCGACCCGGCCGGATCCACCATCAGCAACACCAGCGGGAAACTCGACAAGTCCAGCGAAGAAGCAATGGGCAGCTTCCTGATCAGGCAGCTCGTCATCGACCTGGTCATCGCCGCCTTCCTCTCGTGCATCGTCCTGAAGATCAAGGCCCCGGGTACCCTCCGCAAAGCCTGCTGCCTGGGCTTCATCGGCCTGACCGCCGGCATCGCCGCCTTCGTGCCTCAATGAAGCTGGTTCGGGTTCGGAGGACTGCTGACCTCACTCAGCGTGCTCGACCTCGCCGGTGGCTGGTTCCTGGGCGGAATCGTCCTGGCCTGGCTCGCCGACCGCTGGGTGGTCGCCCCCACCGAGTAGATGCAGTAGGATGCCCAGACCCGACTCAGCGACCCAAACGAGTGAAAACAGACGAGGAGATCTCGACATGACCTCGAACGTCAATCGACGCAGGTTCCTGGCCAACACCGCAGCCACCGCAGCCACCGCAGCCACCGCCGTAGCAGCCACCTCAACCGCCCGCACAGCCACCGCAGCCAGCGACAAGGTGGTGGTCGGCGTGATGGGTCTCAGCCGCGGCCGCAGCCTCTCGGTCTCCTTCGCCGGTCGACCCAACGTCGAGGTCAAGTACGTCTGCGATGTCGACAGCGCCCGTGCGGCTGCCTGTGCCGAGCTTGTCGCGGGCACCGGTGCCAAGCCGCCCACGCCGATCGGCGACTTCCGCAAGATTCTCGACGACAAGTCGGTCGATGCCCTGGTCATCGCCGCGCCCAATCACTGGCATGCCCCGGCCACGATCATGGCCGTCAACGCCGGTAAGCACGCCTACTGCGAAAAGCCCTGCTCGCACAACCCGCAGGAAGGTGAGTGGATGGTCGAGGCGGCTCACAAGAACAAGCGCGCCGTGCAGGTCGGCACCCAGCGCCGCAGCGGGCCTCAGACCATCGAAGCCATGCAGAAACTCCACGAGGGCGTCATCGGTCGGGTCTACCTGGTGCGAGCCTATTACAGCAGTGCTCGAGGCTCACTGGGTCACGGCAAACCCGCCTCCGTCCCCAAGAACCTCAACTACGACCTCTGGCAAGGCCCCGCACCTCGCACCCCCTACCTCGACAACCGCGTCCACTACAACTGGCACTGGTTCTGGCACTGGGGCAACGGCGAGCTGGGCAACAACGGCGTCCATACGCTGGACCTGTGCCGCTGGGGACTGGGAGTCGACTTCCCGATCCGAGTCAACTCAAGCGGCGGCCGCTACCACTGGAACGACGACCAGCAGACGCCCGACACACACCAGGTCTCCTTCGAATTCCCCGGCAACCGGGCCATCACCTGGCAGGGCCTCAGCTGCAACCGGCACCGCAGCAACTTCGTCACCTTCTACGGCGACAAGGGAAGTCTCGAACTCGACAGCGACGGCGGACACACCGTCTACAACGGCGCCGACAAGGTCGTCGACAAGGTTGCCGGCAAGAGCCGGGGCGACATCGAACACATCGACAACTTCACCGCCGCCATCCGCAACGACACTCCGCAGAAACTCAACTGCGAGGTGGCCGAAGGTCACAAGAGCACGCTGCTTTGTCACCTCGGCAACATCGCCCAGCGGACCGGACAGGCGATCACCTGCCGATCCGCCGATGGACACATCGTCGGCAACGCCCGGGCCTCGAAGCTCTGGGAACGAGACTACCAGGACGGCTGGAAGCCGGTCGTCTAGCGGCCCGTTGAAAAACACAAGTTTGGGGATGGGACGGGGTCTGATCCGCCTTCGGCGGACCCACAGAAAGTCCCGCTCCACCCAGAACGGCACGCAGGCGGGGCCTGACCCCGTTTCAACCAGCACTCGTTGCAACTCGAAGAGGGGTCAGGCCCCGCCTGTGAAACGCGACAGGTGGAGCAAACCCCGTTGTGGGCGGCGTCTGACCCCAGGGTCCGAGTTCTTCAACAGGCTGCTAGTTGGTCGTCTAGAAGTCCGGACGCGGCGGGGGGCCGGGTCGTACCTTAAAACCCCCATCAGCCGGTCGGTCGTCCGGCCGTGAGTCATCCAGATCCTCACCGATCGGTCGGTCCGGGCGAGGCCGCTGGGGCCGATCACCATCACCGGGCTCATTCGGCTCGGGTCGAGGCCGTGGCCGCAGCACGATGTGCAGAGCCCGGTGCAGCAACCGCTTCTCGGCGGGGCCCAGCTTGCCGTCGCCGTTGAAATCGAACAGGCCCAGGATCCGACCCAGTCGAGGCGGAGCCGAGGCGATCTCGATATCCTCGCCGCGGTGTCGTTTCAAGAAGCCCAGCAGCACTCGGCGGGCATGACATCGTTCGGGAGGATCGAGGTGGCGGTTGTGGTTGCGGTCAAAGGCCGCCAGCAACAGAGCCCGCAGTTGACGCAGCAACTCGGGAGTCAGACGCGGCGGGTGAGGCCGATTCGGACCGTCCGAGCCATCCTCGTCTGCGTCTCCCTCACCGGGAGGCTTGGGCCTGGGCTTCTCTGGTTTGTCCGCGCCCCCTTCGCCGTCGCCCGGCGGACGAGGAGGATGAGGTCGCTGAACAGGTCGTGCGGCATGCCGCATGGCATGGGCCAGGCGCTGCTGCTCAATCGGACCCAGCACACCGTCGCGGTTGCGGTCGAACATGGCAAAAATCGGGCGCAGCCCAGCAGGCAGCTCCGAGATGTTGATCGGACGACCATGATTCCGCGACAAGACTCTCAGGACCGTCCGCAACGCCTGGTGAGACTCGCGGTGATCGAGCCGGCCGTTGCCGTTCTCGTCGAATCGATGCAGCAGACGGTGCCTGAGCTGCCTGACGACAGTCGGCGGAGGACTGTGTCCGTCCCCGTTGCCGCCGCCCTGGGCAAAGGCCAAAGATCCACCCACGCCCGGGAACAAAATCACAGCAGCCGCCAGCATCCACAGTGAGACCGTCTTCATCAGCTCACTCTCTTTGCAGGGCTGGTCCTTAGCCCACGGAAAGACATCGAACGGGTTGAACATCACGCTTGGACACCAAAACGGCATCCCAAGTCAATTCGACAGCGACTCCCTGCACCTGTCAAGGTCCAAAGATCTCGCACCCTGGCAAGGCCTTCTTCAGCTCCTCACTTCCCTTCTCGGTTATCCGGGTTCGCTCGATCCAGAGCCGTTTCAGAGATTTCAACGTCGAAATCGCCGCGATGCCGCGGTCGCTGATCACCGTGTCACGGATCGCCAGCGATTCCAGGTTCTCAACCGTACCCAGCACCCTCAGATCAGCGTTCACGATCCAGGTCTCCGAGAGGTTCAGATAACGCAGGGAGGTGAACTTGGGCAGTGCGGCGGTCAAGCCGTCGGCCGAGATCGAGAGCCCGGCCAGGTCCAGGCTCTCGAGCTTCTCCAGGCCCTTCAGACGCGACAGGCCGCGATCGGAAAAGTCGGTGTCGGCCAGAGACAACTCGGTCAGGTCGACCAGTCGCGAGAGATTGACGCTGGCGTGGTCGGTGATCGAGGTGCTCGAGAGGTCCAGCACGCGTAAGGACGCGGAGGTCTCCAGCGGACCCAGGCCGGCGTCGGTCACGCCGACTCCGTTGAGCACCAGTCGCGTGAGTCCCTCGAGAGCCGAGAGTCGGGCCAGGCCGACGTCGGTCAGGTCCGCGTCGGTGACCGTCACCGACAGGCCCTGTGACTTCGATCCCTCAACCTCGGCCACCTGGCGAACCGCCGCGTCCAAGGTGACCGGTTTCTTCTCGGTTCCCGCCGCCAACGCCGCCAACAACGGATCGACCGAAGAGACCACCACGCACTCGGTATGCTCCGCTGCCCACTTCGCCATCGCCTCCGGCGGCAACGTTGTGCGGAGAAGATCGAGCCGCTTGAGTTGCCCGAATCTTCCGACAGCGGTCAACGTGGCGAGATCGACGGCACAGCCGGCAAGGTCCAGACGGGTGAGTTGAGGCAACTTCGCCAGTGGCAACAGGCCCGTGGCTGTGACCGCCGTGTCCGAAAGCCGCAAGATCCGCAAGGACCGACACGCAGCCAAACTGCCGATCCCCGGATCACCCACACCCGTACCCCCCACCGACAGAGCCTGCAACCTGGACAAACGGGTCACGTGGTCCGAGAGACCCGCGTCGGTGATCGGACAACCCGTCAGATCCAACAACTCGAGGTTCGACAAGCTCGCCACAAATGCCAGTTGCTTGTCGCCAATCGGTGTCCCCGCCAGGCTCAGTCGCTTCAACGCCACACGACCCGGAGTGGCGATGGGAGCCAGGTTCTTGATATCGGTGTGGTCCAGGGTCAGCTCGCGGAGTTCCACCCAGGCGGCGATCAGGTCTCCGGTCACCTCGTCCAGCGGGTTGCCGGTCAGGTCCAGTACCTGCAGTCCGCCCATGTTGTGCAAGTGCACAAGTCCGGGACCATGGATCCCCGCACGCCGTAAACCCAGGGTCTCGAGCTCGACCAGGCTCGCGATGTGTTCCAGGCCCGCGTCTCCAGGCCGTACACCCTCCAGCTGAAGGTGCTTCAGACCCCGCAGCCCCTCCAGCGGAATCAACTCCAGGGGTCCCGCGCGTCGATCCAGAGCCAACAGCCCCGGCGACAGGTGACCTCCGGGAAAACTCATCGTCACTCGAGGCATCGCCGCCCACAGCGACAGGGCGCCCGAGACCGTCGTGCGGGTGCCCACCAGGTGCAACTGCTTCAACGCCCTCAGGGGACGCAAGGTCTCCAGGCCCGGGTCGCTGATCGCCGTCTTGCCCAACCACAACTCCTCGAGTTGAGTCATCGCTGTGAGGTGCTTCAGCCCCGCATCGGTCACCATCGTCCCGTCGAGACTCAAGCGCTTCAACGAAGTGAAACGACGCAACATCGCCATCCCGATATCCGAAAAACTCGGGTCGAAGATGTTCAGCGAGACCACCTGGCCCGCCTTGTCCCGGGTCACCCGGGCGATGCGAGGCAGAGCCTGCTCCATCCGGGCACCGGTGTCCTCCAGCGCCTGCACCAACGCGTCCAGGTCAACGCGGACCTCCGAGGGACTCAGAGCCGCGACCAGCGTCTGCCGGGCCGCGACGCTCAGACCCGTCTCGGTCACGTCCAGCACCTTCAATTGCTTCATCGAAACCAGCTGACCCAGGGCCCGGTCGTCGATCGATGTCTCGGAGAGGTACAGCGAGGTGAGTTTCCCGAGACCGACCAGTTGTTTGAGTCCCTCGGAGGTGACCGCCGTGCCGGTCAGGCCCAGGACCTCGATCGTCGTCCGCGTCGAAACCACCGACAGCGACTTGTCACCCACCGACGTCTCGTCCAGCCACAACTGCTTCAGGCCCGGCAGCCGACGCAGATGCTCGACCGCGGCGTCGTCGATCGAGGTGCTCGAGAGGTTCAGGGACTCGAGACTGCGGGGCAGAGCGGCCAGCCCGGCCCCGGTCACCTGGGTCGCCTCCAGCGACAACTCCTTCAGAGACCGCATCCGGACCAGGGTCGGGGCGATGGCGTCGGAGGTGGTGGGAGGCAGATCGAGAGCTTCCAGGCCCGCCATCCGGCCCAACTCGGCCAACTCGGCATCGCCCAGGCGACACTCCGAGACGTCCAGTCGCCGCACCTCCCGCATCGATGCCACGGCCCGCAAGTCGTCGGCGGTGGCGTATTCGTTGAGAGTCACCTCGCCGGGCATCCAACTCCCCGCGCGGAAGTCGACCCTCAGCTGAGGAAAACGCCGGATCACGGTCACCACCTTCAGCAAGGGCGCCTCGGTGGCAGTCACGTCGATCTCGTGCAACCCGCCCGCGTCGGCCAGCGTCGACAGCAACGTCGTGTCCAAAACCACTCCCGCCGCCACATTCGCCCGCTTGCGACCCTGCCGTGTCACCACCTCGATAGCCTCGCCCGGCGGCGGAGCCACGATGGCCGGCTTCGGCGCGACCTTGGGGACCGCGGTCGGGGCCGGCGGCGAAGGGGCCGGGGTGACCGGTGGCGGACCCGGGTCGTCAACCAACGGTGGAGGACCTGGCTCGGTATCCACCGGCGGAGGTCCCGGATCGGTGCCCACCGGTGGAGGACCTGGCTCGGTATCCACCGGCGGAGGTCCCGGATCGGTGCCCACCGGCGGAGGACCCGGATCGGGACTTCCGCCACCACCGCCGCCGGCAACCGGCGTCGTGACCGCAGTCGTGTCGTCACCGCAACCTGAAACACCGGCGACCGCCGTGGCAATCACCAGCAACAGAATGCACCTCGAAGCGGGCCACCAGTGACACATGTCAAACCCCTCGCATCGGAAACAGCCGCCGAAGCGACGAAATCCCATCGCAACCCCGAGACCGGTCAGCTTACCAAGGCTCGAGAGCCCAAGATACCACCGGAACGGCCCTGAGCGACACGTCCTTTGCCGATACCAAACCCTCGTGTCCGGGACACAGAATCTGGCATACTAGCCTCATGCCCTTCATGCCCTTCATGCCCTTCATGCCCTTCATGACAAGTACCTCCCGCTGTCAACTGGCTGCCGTCCTGCTGCTGGCCTTCTTCTGCGGGTCGGTTCCGGTCGACGCGGCCGACAAGCCCGCGGAACCCGAGACGACTCACTGGTCCTTCCAGCGGCCCCGACCCCCGACACCGCCGGACCCGAAACG
>Ga0310124_10000771_pt1 | contig 22560 bp, 22 predicted proteins | sample CB11b_AW_Bot5_MG_FD_203507 | JGI IMG/M metagenome (GOLD analysis project Ga0310124, IMG submission 203507) | Marine microbial communities from Western Arctic Ocean, Canada - CB11b_AW_Bot5 | ecosystem: Environmental > Aquatic > Marine > Oceanic | place: Canada: Western Arctic Ocean | collected... | reverse complement strand
TTGTCGGGGCGAATGAAATCTTCCAGCCACATCGGCTGGTATGGTTCGAGGGCATGGGCGATCCGCACTGCCGCAGGCAGCTTCCAATAGGCGTGCCCTTCGATCAAGATCTCCATGTCCAGGCCGACGGCGTCACGAATCTTGCGCACCGGTTCCAAGCCCTTGTCGATGTCGGCGAAGCTGATGTAGGTACCATTGCTGACGGCGGCGTAGGCATCGAAAGGCCAGATCTTCATCGCTGTGATGCCTTCGTCCAGCAGGTCCCTCGCCAATTCGCCGGCCTTGTGCTGGAAGGCGTCGAGGTCCTCGTATCGGCCCTCTCCTTGGGGCCGCTGCTCGGTGGGGCGCGGCACACCCGGCGTGCCACGGGCATAGAGTGGCCCGGCGCACGTGTTATAGATGCGGACCTTGTCGCGGCTGCCACCACCCAGCGCCCGGTACAGAGGCATACCGGCGGCCTGCGCGAACAGATCCCACAGTGCCACGTCGAGGGCTGAGATGGCGCGCATTTCGGCGCCGCGATTGCCATAGACATGGGTGGCGTCGTACATGCGACGGAAGTGCCATTCGACGTCACGCGGGTCGTGACCGATGAGCATCGGCGCACCCACTTCATGGATAAAGGTACGTGTCGTCTCCGGGGTGTAATAGGTATCACCAAGGCCGACAAGTCCTTCGTCGGTATGAATCTGTACGAAGAGGATATTGGCGAACTCGCCAACGTGAATCGTCTCGACCTTGGTAATTTTCACAGTACTAGAATCCGCATCGTTGAGCGGCTTTGAAAAATGGCTCAGAGACATTCATGGCGCCGCGGAATACGAGGTCACTGGTGAAGGGATGGGCGCAGATCAGGCGGGCGCCATTGTCGAGGGCTCGTACCATGGCGTCCTCGATATCCTTGGGATCCTCCATCGATCCGGAGCCCACGACACGGCCCATGTGCACACCCCGGTCTGCGGCGGCGCGGAACAGAGCGTTGGTCGCATCCTCGATTTCCGGGATCTCCCCCTGACGGAGGATGGCGTCAAAAGGTCCGACGAAACCACATGCCCTGTTGCGACCCTGGGCCTGCATCAGGTCGAGGACACGATCACGCAGTTCTATGTCGAGGATGTATTCCGCCGTCTCGAACTGAATCCAGCCCTGAGTGTGGACCTCGGCGCCAAGCAGTTCGCCGGGTGTGAAGGCGAAGTTTCGATCACCAAAGCGAACCGGATATCCGCCTCGATCATCGGCGGTGGCCTCCCCCGGCGTCGGGAAGTTGACGGCGCGGAAAAATCGCTCCGCATCCTCGTATGTCGTGCCGTATGGTTTCATTGTGGCACGGGCGCCGAGCTGGAACACGTCGCCGTGCGAGCTGAAGGCCTCGCGATGCAGACGCTGGCACTGGAGCAGGCCGACACGCCCCTCCATCGCGTTCTGCTGCCGACCATACCAGCCCTCGCGTTGACAGTGTTCGGCGTCATTGACGATCCAGGCAAAGCCGGCTCTCGCCCACGAATGGGCCTCGTCCTCACGCACCTGATACCACGGCACGTCGTTGAAGATTCCCAACAGCGGCGGCGTCGCCGCTACCGAATCGTACTCGTCCTGGACTGCCTTTACGGCATTTCGCTGTGGGTTCATGACAAAGGCGTGGGCACGACGAGCGTATTCTTCTGTCTGCAGCGGGCGGTTGCCGCCAATAGCGTCGAGGGCGGTCACGGTCATCTCCTGGGTGTTGCGACGGCAGAGTCGCCGTCGATGGTTTCTCTGGGTCGTGATTGGGGTCATTCGAAAAACGGCCACCTACACGGACCCGGCAAGGGCAAAAGAGCTTAGCTTGGTCAAGCTCTCGACAGTGACTACCCTAAGAGTCCTACATCATACCGGTGCAACAAAGGACAACAGACTCTTGACGAAACGATACCGAGCAGCCGCCATCGGCCGCACGGGCGGTGGCAACTACGGTCATGGACTGCACATCGCCTACGCAGGCCTAGCCAATGTCGACTTTGTCGCTGTCGCGGATCATGATGAGGCGGGTCGTGAACAGGCTCGCGAGGTGACGGGCGCGTCACAGGCTTATGCCGACTACCACGAGATGCTTGCGGCGGAGAAACCGGACCTGGTCAGTGTCTGTCCTCGCTGGACGGACTGTCACTTGGAGATGGTCCTCGCCTGCCTGGAGGCAGGGGCTCACGTGTATTGCGAAAAGCCGATGACCTGGAATCTGGCCGACGGCGACACCATCGTCAGCCGCGCCGACGCGCTCGGCCGCAAGGTAGCTGTCGCCCACCAGGCGGTGTACTTACCCAGGATCCAGGGGCTGCGCAGGTTGCTGCGCTCCGGCCGCATCGGCGAGGTGCAGCAGATCCACGCACATGGCAAGCAGGACGCGCGTGGTGGTGGGGAAGACATGATCACCCTGGGCACGCATCTGTTCAACATGATGCGCTATTTTGCCGGAAATGTGCGCTGGATATCGGGTCATGTCACCGTTGACGGGCGCGAGCTCGGGCCTGAGGACGTTCATGAGGCGACGGAGCCAGTCGGCCCGGTGGCGGGAGACAGTATCGAGTCGTACTACGCCTTCGACTCCGGTATTGCTGGATTCTTCGACTCCCGTCGGGATCAGGCCGGAACCAACCAACGCTATGGGATGGAGATCGTCGGTAGTGAAGGCACGATCTCCCTCCGCGGCGGTGCCGGATCCGAACTCATGGTTTATCCATATCCCGTCTTTCGCCCCGCTGCACAGGATCAACTCTGGGAAGCATTGGAGGATCTGCCGGATGAGCCGCTCGGTCGGGGGAACACATTGGCACTGGAAGATCTTATCCAGGCGGCGGAGCAGAATCGCGAGCCCATATCGAGCGCCCGTGACGCTGTCGCCGCCCTGGAGATGATTCTCGGCACCTATGAATCACAGATCTGCGGGGGGCGCGTACCGATACCGATGGCCAGACGCGAGCACCCCCTTGCCGCCTGGCAGGGAAGGCAGAGGGACTCATGAGCGACGACCGTCCCGTACCACACGAAGTGATTCCCAGCGATCAACTGCCGGCGGCGAGGTATCGTGATCTACCGGAAGCACCCCCTTGGAAGAAGCTCCTCGGCCCGAGTGTCCTCCTTCTTGGTTTGTCCCTGGGCAGTGGCGAGTTCGTCCTCTGGCCCTATATCACTTATCAGTTTGGCTTTGTGGCTTTCTGGGCGTGTATGGTCGGCGTCACGACGCAGTATTTCATCAATATGGAGATCGAGCGTTGGACGCTGGCAACGGGAGAATCGACGATCACCGGGTTCTGCCGGCTCTGGCGGGGATGGGCGCGGGTTTTCCTGGTGGCCAACATCCTCCCGTGGATGTGGCCTGGATGGGCATCCGGGGCAGCGACACTGCTGACCTGGGAAATCGGTGGTGGCGAAGTAGCGCGCACCGTGTATTCGATCGTCAGCCTCCTGGCCATCGGTGCCGCGTTGACCCTGGGGCCTGTGGTGTACAACACCGTGGAACGTATACAGAAGCTGCTGGTGGCTTTCATCTTCCTCTTTATGGGGATCATTTTTTTCCTCGTCGTCGATCTGGTACACGTGGGCGACATGGTCCGGGGGTTCGCTCATTTCGGCACCATACCGGACGGCATGGAATTGCCCCTCCTGCTGGGCGCACTGGCCTTCGCTGGTGCCGGTGGCACGATGAACCTGGCGCAGAGCAATTACATCCGCGAGAAGGGCTACGCCATGGGCCGATTTGCCGGCCGGCTGACGAGTCCGCTCACGGGCCGGGAGGAGGTCGTTGCCGATATTGGCTCGCACTTCGAGCATACCCCGGACAACCTGCGCCGTTGGCGCGACTGGTGGCGCCTCGCCGATCGTGAGCACCTGCTCAACTTCTATCTGCTGTCGGTGGTGTCGCTGATCATGCTGTCCCTCATCGCCTACAGTACGGCGCGTGGCACACCGGACCTGGCCAAAGGGTTCGCCTTTATCCGCGCCGAAGGTGAGTTCATCGGCGCCCAGTATGGCCTGTGGATGCAGCACTCATTCCACTGGATGGGGATCGCCATACTGCTGACGACGGAGCTGGGTTTGCTCGACGCCTGCGCCCGTATCTCGACCGATATCATCAAAGTGAATTGGTTGCGCGACAGCGATACGTGGACGGACAGCCGACTCTATTACCTGCTACTCTGGGCGCAGATCGGCATTGGTTGCGCCATCATGCTCGTCGGTCTGGTGGTGCCAGATCTGACGCAACCCCTGGTCCTGTTCGTGCTCAGCGCCTCGCTGAATGGGGGCGTCATGCTGATCTATTCCGTATTGCTGCTATGGTTGAATAATCGCGTGTTGGGGGGCCCTCTACGCATGCCACCCATCAGATTCTTGGCCATGATCTGGGCCTGTGCGTTCTTTGGCTACTTCACCATCATCACGCTGAAAAATCAACTGCCAAAATTGTTCTAACTAGAGACACCGCGTAGGGCCCGGCGCAAGCGGACGACGGTACGCAGGAGGGTATGGCCAAAACCCTCGGTGGCGAAGTAGGGTACGAGAACGCCACCGAAGCCGCGTTTGAAAAACGCGATGGAAGCGAGGTTGGCACCAACAAAATCGAACTGCGTCGAGGTCGTCTGTTCTAGGACTTTCCAATATAGCAGCGATGTGGCACCCGACTCACGGTAAGCGGAATCGGCGCCGGCAACCCAGGCATAGAGTCTGTCGCCATCCGGCACAAAAAACACGACGCACGCCGTTTCCCCACCTGGCGCCAGGCAGCGCCAACCCTCGGTGCGCCCCGCATCGAGGGCGAGTTGAACCAGCCTTTGCAGAATGGCCCCCGGGACGGGTGCTGCTGACTCACCCCCGAATACCTGATCATATAACCGGCGCAGCTCAGCGACGTCGGTTGTCGCCTCAACTCGATAGCCTTCCTTTTCCGCCTTGCGCACCGCCGTGCGCGTGCGCCGTTCGAAACCGTCCCACACCGTCGTGCGGTCCTCCGGCAGGTCGATCCGATAGGTGTACCGGGGCAGCACATCCCAGCCCGCCCACAGGAACTCACGGGTGTCGGCGAGGGCGGGGCCGTGGGTCAGGTGGGTCCGGGTATAATCAGCCTGCAAGTGGCTGATGAGGGCAGCCGTCGCACCGGATCTCTCCGATTCCACGTGGGCGGGTCGATTCGTGGTGGGCGGACGGAAAAGAAACCCGGTGTGCGGCAGCAGGGCGGGTGTCGAAAACCGCTGTCGCCAGCCGCTCCCCGAAACCACACCAGCGACACCGGCGACGAGGTGGTCCCCGTCCCAGGCGCCTAGCAGTCGGGGGGTGCCCCCCGATGCAAGCGCTGCATCCTGGACCCAGTCGGCGTCGCTGAAGATGGTGGCGCCCACGGCATTGCTGAGAAACTCCGCCCAAACAGCCGGCGCAACTTCGTCGATGTGAAAATGCTTAGCTGAGGCCAATTGTCACCGCCAAAATCTTGACATCGATCAGAGGCAGTTCTATATTTCTATACCTGTATCTCAAACGACTCTAAGTCCTTGCTGAACAATTAGATGGAACTGCTGAACAATTAGATGGAACTGCTGTGCACTTCGACACAACTGTCATCTGTAGTCGTGTTGCCTGAACCCATCCTCGGGAACGGGATCGTTGTGCGTACCCGACTTCGTCTCATTATCGGATTCATCGAGTAGGCTCCTCCCGCAAAATCGAACAAACGGACGGAGCCTCTGAAAGACTTCATGGGCTGCCCTAAAGCTATGCCTGCTCATCAGATCCCGCACCTCTCGTAGAGGAGACCCACCATGGAAATGTACTATGACGACGACGCCAACCTGGACCTGCTGAGCGATAAGACGGTCGCCATCATCGGTTATGGAAGCCAGGGGCACGCCCACGCTCTCAACCTGAAGGAAAGCGGTGTCAGCGTTGTCGTTGGCCTTCGCGAAGGCAGCGCCAGCCGCGCCGCCGCCGAGAAGGAGGGCCTGAAGGTTGCCACTGTCGCTGCGGCGGCAAAAGAGGGCGACATCATCATGATCCTCATCAACGACGAGATCCAGCGTGCTGTGTTCGAGGCCGACATCCGGTCCAACCTGAGTGCCGGCAACAGTCTGGCATTTGCCCACGGATTCAATATCCACTTCGGTCAGGTCGTTCCGCCAGCGGACGTCGATGTCTTCATGGTTGCTCCGAAAGGCCCCGGTCACCTTGTACGCCGCGTTTACAGCGAGGGAGGGGGTGTCCCCGGTCTGCTCGCCGTCGAGCAGGACGCTTCCGGCCGTGCCCACGAGGTGGGACTGGCGTACGCCAAAGGTATTGGTTGCACCCGCGGTGGCGTCATCCAGACGACATTCCGTGAAGAGACGGAAACCGACCTCTTCGGCGAGCAGGTCGTGCTCTGCGGCGGCCTCACCGAGCTGATCCGGGCGGGTTTCGACACACTCGTCGAGGCCGGTTACCAGCCCGAAGTGGCTTATTTCGAGTGTCTACACGAGGTGAAGCTCATCGTCGATCTGATTTACGAGGGCGGCATTGCCAACATGCGCTCCTCCATCAGTGACACTGCGGAGTTTGGCGATCTGTCGCGTGGTCGCCGCGTCGTAACCGACGAAACCCGCGCCGAGATGAAGAAAATCCTTACCGAGATCCAGACGGGCAAATTCGCCAGGGAATGGTTGCTGGAGAATCAGGTGGGCCGGCCGTTCTACACAGCGCAGAAGCGGATCGATTCCGAGCACGCGATTGAAGAAGTCGGTGGCCGTCTGCGCGGTATGATGAGTTGGCTGGACGACGCCAAACGCTGATCCAGAGTCGACTATCGTCCAGCGTCGTCCGTTCGGAAGCGCTGCGCGATTCCTACGGGGTTGCAGAAATCGGCCTGGGACTTCCGCGCCACCCAGAAAGCCTGTAAATGACGAACTCCAGGCGCGACAGTACGGGAAATCAGTTGATGGCGGGCGCAACCGGTGGGGTCTGAAGATGCCGGTTTTCCGGCGCCACCAATCGGGAATCGCAAGCGATTCTATGGATCGGATCCTGCGCTCGCCTTCGCTTGGCAGATCTGGACACGAATTTTCGAGAAGAGACAGGAGAGATGAGCAAGAATCTGTTTGAGAAGGTTTGGGACGCGCACTCGGTGAGAGAGTTGTCGTCGGGACAGACGCAGTTGTTTGTCGGGCTGCACCTGATCCACGAGGTCACGAGCCCACAGGCATTTCAGATGTTGCGTGAACGGGGGTTGAGGGTGATGCACCCCGAGCGCACCTATGCGACGGTGGACCACATCATTCCCACCGACATGCGCGATCGACCGTTCCTTGATGATCTGGCCGAGGAGATGATGGTCGCCATCGAGACCAATGCCAGGGAGTTCGAGGTGCCTCTGTTCGGCATGCATGACCAGCGCCAGGGGATCGTCCACGTCATCGGTCCCGAACTGGGGTTGACGCAGCCAGGCATGACGATCGCCTGTGGCGACAGCCATACGTCGACCCACGGCGCCTTTGGAGCCATCGCCTTTGGCATCGGCACGAGTCAGGTGCGAGACGTGCTCGCATCACAGTGTCTGGCCATGGAACAGCCTCAGGTGCGTCGCGTCGAGGTCAATGGCACGCTCGGAGAAGGGGTGTACGCCAAGGACGTGACCTTGCACGTTATCGGCGCGCTTGGTGTGAAGGGGGGCGTCGGTTATGCCTACGAGTATGCAGGTGAGGTCCTCGATCGCATGACGATGGAAGAGCGCATGACCGTATGCAACATGTCGATCGAGGGTGGCGCCCGCTGCGGTTATGTGAACCCAGATGAGACCACCTTCGAGTATCTCGAAGGGCGAGAACATACACCGAAGGGTGCCGATTACAGTCGGGCCGTTGACTGGTGGCAGAGTACTGCCAGTGGTCGGGATGCGGAATACGATGATATCGTCAAGATCGATGGTGGTTCCATCCCCCCCACCGTCACCTGGGGCATCAATCCCGGTCAGTCCTGCGCAGTGGACAGCAATCTGCCCCGCCCGGAAGAGGCCAACGGGGATGGCGCCTCCGTGGCGGAGGCGCTGCAATACATGGGTTTCGAAGGCGGCCAACCCATTGCCGGCACGCCGATCGACGTCGCCTTCATCGGCTCCTGCACCAACTCGCGGATTTCCGACCTGCGCGAAGCGGCAAAGATCGCCAGTGGGCGCAAGGTTGCCAGCGGCGTCAAGGCACTCGTGGTGCCAGGTTCGCACGATATTCGCGACCAGGCGCAGGCTGAGGGACTCGATGAAGTGTTCCGTGAGGCGGGTTTTGAGTGGCGCGAGGCGGGTTGTTCCATGTGCCTGGCGATGAACCCGGACAAACTCAAGGGACGAGAGATGTGCGCCTCGTCCAGCAACCGAAACTTCAAAGGTCGCCAGGGCAGTCCCACGGGTCGTACCCTACTGATGAGCCCCGCCATGGTCGCCGCCGCAGCTGTACGTGGCGTGGTGAGTGACGTGCGCGAACTGCTGACTTAAGACGGAACAGAGGACGAAAATGACGACAGATAACCCCGCCTCGAGCATTCGCAGTCGGATCTCCGGCCGCGTCGTACCTGTGCGAGGCGACGACATCGACACGGATCGCATCATCCCGGCCCGGTATCTGCGAACGGTCACATTCGACGGCCTCGGTGAGCATGTTTTCGAAGATGATCGCGCCAGTAGCAGCCACGTCTTCGATGACGCCAACTATGCGGGCGCCACGGTGCTGGTGGCGAATGAGAACTTCGGCTGTGGCTCGTCGCGTGAGCATGCCCCTCAGGCACTTCTGCGTTGGGGGATTCAGGTCTTCGTTGCCGAGTCTTTTGCCGAGATCTTCTTCGGCAATTGCGTCTCTCTCGGCTTGCCTTGTATGAAAGCTGAGGCGGCGGACGTCGACAGACTGATGGCCGCAATCGAGGCAGATCCGACACTCGAGGTGGACTGTGACATCGCCGCTCAGCAGGTGCATTTCGGCAGCGATCACATTCCAGCGGTTGTGCCTGCCAGTTCTCGCCAACAGTTGCTGGAGGGGAGCTGGGACGCCCTCGGACAGTTGATGGACGAGCCGTCTGCCATCGAGGCCGCAGCCTCCCGCTTGCCTTACATCAACGGTTTCTGAGAAAGGAATCCACGTGACGTACAAGATTGCAGTCCTGCCCGGCGACGGGACGGGACCTGAGGTGGTGGCGGAGGGGTTGAAGGCGCTGGAGGCGATCGCAGGTAAGGTCGGCTTTCAATACGAAACAGAGACCTTCGATTTCGGTGGCGAACGATACAAGCGCACGGGAGAAGTGCTGCCTGATACGGCAGTGGAGGAACTGCGCCAGTTCGATGCCATCTTCCTCGGAGCCATCGGCCACCCGGACGTCAAGCCCGGCATTCTTGAAAAGGGCATCCTGCTGCGTCTGCGTTTCGAGTTGGATCAGTATATCAACTTGCGGCCCGTCAAATTGTATGCAAATGTGCCGACGCCGCTGGTCGGCAAGGGGCCGGCGGATATCGACTTTGTCGTCGTGCGTGAAAATACCGAGGGGTTATACGCCGGTGCCGGTGGCAATCTGAAGAAGGGCACGCCGGACGAGGTCGCCGTGCAGGAATCGATCAATACGCGCAAGGGAGTTGAGCGTTGTCTGCGTTATGCCTTCGACTACACCCGCAAGCGCAACAAGGACAACACCCTCACACTCTGCGGTAAGACAAATGTCCTTACGTACGCTTTCGATCTGTGGGAACGCGCGTTCCACGAGGTTGGCGACGCCGACTATGGTGACATCAAGCGTGACTACGCCCACGTGGACGCTATCTGTATGTGGATGGTGAAAAATCCGGAGTGGTTTGACGTGGTGGTTACGGACAACATGTTCGGTGACATCATCACCGACCTGGGGGCGATGATTCAGGGGGGTATGGGAATTGCCGCCGGTGGCAACATCAATCCTGAGGGTGTGTCGATGTTCGAACCCATCGGTGGTTCGGCGCCGAAGTACACCGGTCAGAATGTGATCAATCCGATGGCCGCTATCGGTGCCTGTCAGTTGATGATCGATACTCTTGGCGAACACGAGGGAGCGAAGATTCTCGAGGACGCCATCGTTTCGACGCTGCAGAAGATGAAGGGTATGGGTGCGGGGCAAATGGGGTATTCAACAAGAGAAATCGGCGATCTTGTCGCCGAAACAGTGGCCTCGTCCTGAGGCCGAGTCGTTCAAAGTGAGGAGCTTGTCCATGGCAGGTACAGTAGAGATCTATGACTCCACGCTGCGCGACGGCGCGCAGGCGGAGGGCATTACCTACTCACTGCAGGACAAGCTGGAGATTGCCCGACGTCTGGACGATCTCGGTGTGCACTACATCGAAGGGGGTTGGCCGAATCCGACAAATCCGAAAGACCTGGCTTTTTTCCGCGAGGTTCGGCAACTGAACCTGAAGGCGACGGTCACCGCTTTTGGCAGTACGCGTAGAGCGACCAACGCTCCAGGGGAGGACGCGACGTTGAACACCTTGTTGAAGGCGGAGACGTCGAGCATCACGATCTTTGGCAAGAGTTGGGATCTGCACGTTACCGAGGTGCTCAAGTCCACGCGCGACGAAAATGTGGCACTCATCGAAGATTCCGTGGCGTATCTGGTTGCTGAAGGGCGTGAGGTCACCTACGACGCGGAGCATTTCTTTGACGGCTTCAAAGCCGACGCCGAGTATGCCCTCGAGACTTTGCGGGCAGCCGAACGGGGTGGTGCGCGCATCGTCGTCCTCTGCGACACGAATGGCGGCACGTTACCCGCCGAAATCCAGCACATGTGCACGGCTGCGGCGCAAGCCGTCGATAATCCCCTCGGCATTCATGCGCACAACGACTCCGGTCTGGGGGTGGCCAATACGATCGTCGCCGTCGAACTCGGCGCCCTACAGGTGCAGGGCACCTTCAATGGCTACGGCGAACGCTGCGGCAATGCCAATCTGTGCACAGCGATTCCCGTTCTTGAGTTGAAGCTCGGTTGCACGACGATCGGCGGCGACAAGCTCTCACAGTTGATGGATTTCTCCCGCTTCCTCAGTGAGACGGCAAACGTTGCCCACGACCATCGTCAGCCCTTCGTCGGGGAGAGTGCCTACGCTCACAAAGGGGGCGTGCACATCGATGCCATGACGAAAGACCCCCGGTGTTACGAGCACGAGGATCCACAGGCGACGGGGAATCGGCGTCGTTATCTGGTCTCCGATCAGTCTGGCGGCAGCACGATGGTGGCCAAACTCGAACGGCATTTCCCGGATCTCAGAAAGAAGGACCCCGTCGTCTCTGAGGTGCTCAGCGAGGTTAAACGTCTCGAGCACGAAGGGTATCAGTTCGAGGCGGCGGAGGGCTCTTTTGAGTTGCTCGCCCGACGCACAATGGGTCTCTATCAGGATCTGTTCAAGCCCCTCAGCTTTCACGTGTCGAGTCGCAAGAGCGCCGATGAAGAGGGTGGAGAGGTCGCGGAAGCGATCGTCAAGGTCGAGGTCGATGGCAACACATATCACACTGTCGGTGAGGGGGATGGACCGGTAAACGCCATGGACCGAGCTCTGCGTAAGGCGCTGGAAACCGTATTCCCCAGCCTGGGCGCGGTGCGCTTGGAGGATTACAAAGTGCGTGTCTTGTCGAGTGGCGATGGTACGGCAGCTCGGGTACGGGTGCTGATCGAGTCTTCTGATGGCCATGACGTCTGGGGCACTGTCGGCGTCTCCGAAAATATCATCGAGGCAAGCTGGATCGCTCTTGCCGACAGCCTGCACTTCAAGCTGATGCGTGACGCCATGCAGGCGAGTGCGGGTCCGGTAAGCCACGCGGCAACGGCATGAAAGAGATCACAGGGGGGAGTGTCACGTCGCCGCAAGGTTTCCAGGCGGCGGGCATCGTCGCCGGTATCAAGCCTTCGGGTAAAAAAGACCTGGCCCTGATCGCTTCGGATCAACCGGCTACGGGCGCTGCCGTGTACACGACCAACCGCGTCCAGGGAGCGCCCATTCCCGTCTGCCGCCAGCATCTGGCAGATGGCTACGCGCGAGCGGTTGTCATCAACAGTGGGATCGCCAATGTCTGCAATGGTGATGTGGGTCTTGCCGACGCGCGGCGCATGTGCGCCGCCGTGGCCGGACAACTGAGTCTGCAGGCAGAAGATGTGCTCGTCTGCTCGACCGGCATTATCGGTGTGCCCCTGCCCATGGAGGCCATAGAGAGTGGCATCCCCAAGGTGGCGGCTCAACTCCACGCCGATGGTGGCCCCGCTGCGGCGGAAGCGATGATGACGACGGATACCGTCGCCAAACATGCCGCTGTCGAGGTCGATCTAGACGGTACACGAGTTGTCGTTGGGATCGTTGCCAAGGGTGCGGCGATGATCGCGCCGAATATGGCGACCATGCTCAGTGTGGTGACCACGGACGCTGCCGTACCAAGCGGTCAACTACAGCAGTTGCTGGTACGTGCCGTGGGGCGCAGTTTCAACTGTTGCACTGTCGACGGTGACATGAGCACGAGTGACTCCGTGATCGTGCTGGCCAATGGCGCCGCCATGGGCGGGGTCGACGGGGCAGCCGAACTCTCGGAGCAAGCCCTCGAGACAATGGCCCAGGCCATGGAGCACGTCTGTCGAAAAATGGCACGGGCCATGGCCGCCGATGGCGAGGGCGCGACAAAGCTCATCACGATCCGCGTCAGTGGCGGGCGCACGGAAACCGAAGCGCGTCAGGTAGGACTGTCGGTGGCCAATTCAAGCCTGGTGAAGACGGCCGTCTTTGGCAACGATCCGAACTGGGGGCGTATCCTCTGCGCCGTGGGTTATTCAGGCGTCGATCTCGACCAGGACCAGGTGGAGGTGTCGCTCTGCGGTACACCGATCTACGGACAGGGGAAGGGGATCCCCTTCGACGACGGGGTCCTCAGTCACGCTATGGCGGCGAAAGAAGTCGATATCGACGTGGATCTGAAGTCTGGTGCAGCTGCCATCGAGCTTTTCACCTGCGACTTGACATATGAGTACGTTCGCCTCAACGCGGAATACACCACATGAGTAGAGGAAGACTATGAACGAACGGCTGTCAGCATACATCCAGGCGGTGGCGCCGTCACCGACCATGGCGATTACGGCCAAGGCCAACGCCTTGCGTCGAGAGGGTGTCGATGTGATCGCCCTCTCTGCCGGCGAGCCCGATTTCGACACGCCAGAGCATATCAAGGACGCCGCCAAGCGTGCCCTCGATGAGGGGTTCACGAAGTACACTTCCCCCCCATCTGGCATCCTTGAGTTGAAGGAGGCGGTGTGCGCCAAATTCGACGGCGATAACGGTCTGGCCTATGGGATCGACGAGGTGGTTATCAACAATGGCGCCAAACATTGCCTGGCCCTCGCCGTGGCAGCGGTGATCAATCCCGGAGAGGAAATGATCATCCCCACACCGTACTGGGTGACCTTTACCGAGCAACCCAAGCTGGTTGGAGGCGTCTCGGTGATTGTCGAGACGAAACCTGAGAATGGCTTGAAGCTGACTGCAGATCAGTTACGCGCCGCAATCACCCCGAAGACAAGGATGGTCTTGCTCAATAGCCCATCCAACCCCAGCGGCGCGGTCTATACCCGCAAGGAGATGGAAGCTCTCGGTGAGGTCATTCTCGAGAATGACCTCTACGTACTCGGAGACGAGATCTATGAAAAATTGATCTATGACGGTGCCTGTCACGTGTCCATGGCCCAGGTCAGTCCCGAATTGAAGGCGCGCACGATCATCGTCAATGGCGTGTCGAAGACCTACGCCATGACGGGGTGGCGCATCGGCTATGCCGCCGGACCTGAAGAGGTCATAGCGCTGATGGACAAGGCGCAGAGCCAGACCATTTCACATCCTTCGTCGATCTCGCAGAAGGCCGCCGTGGCAGCTTTGAATGGGCCGCAGGATATGGTGGAAACGATGCGTGTCGAATACGACAAACGGCGTCGCTTCATGGTCGAACGCCTCAACGGACTCGATGGTGTGCAGTGCGACTTACCTTTGGGAGCGTTCTACGTGTATCCGGACGTCTCGAGTTATTTTGGTCGACGCGTCGATGACCGGAGCATCGAAAATAGCAGCGATCTGTGCGACTATCTTCTTGACGAGGCGCGGGTCGCCTGCGTTCCCGGTGTCGGTTTCGGCACGGAGCCGCACCTGCGTATGTCGTATGCCACTTCCATGGAGAATCTTGCGCAGGCGATGGACCGACTTACCGAGGCCCTGGGGAAGCTGGTGTGAACAAGGGGAGGCGAGGCAGTGTCTATGTGCTGGCAGGGCCTTCGCTCTACCGTCCCATCATCCACCGAAAGTAACCGATGAACGATAGCAGCTTCCACCTCGATTTCGAACGACCCATTATCGAGCTCGAGAAGCGCATCGTCGAACTGGAGCAACAGGCCGAGACGGATGGTTTGGATCTGACTCGGGAATTGCACAATCTCGAGGAGAAGGTCGAGAAGCTCCGTACGGAGATCTTTTCGAATCTGACCCGCTGGCAACGAGTGCAGATCTCTCGGCACCCTCAACGTCCTTACGCGCTGGACTACATCGAGCGAATGCTCACCGATTTTACCGAACTCCATGGGGATCGGTACTACGGCGACGACAAGTCGATCGTCGGCGGACCGGCGCGTCTCGAGGGTGATCCGATCATGGTCGTCGGCATCCAGAATGGACGTGACGTCAATGAAAGAAAGGTGCGCAACTTCGGTATGCCGCACCCAGAGGGATACCGCAAGGCGCTGCGCCTGATGCAGATGGCGGCGAAATTCAATCGACCGATCCTGACCCTCGTCGATACATCAGGGGCCTTCCCCGGGATCGAGGCGGAGGAGCGCGGCCAGGCCGAGGCGATCGCCCGTAATCTCTTCGAGATGTCGCATTTGCCGGTGCCGATCATCGTGGCCATCATCGGCCAGGCTTTTTCCGGGGGTGCTATCGGTGTCACCGTGGGCGACCGTATCCTCATGCTTGAGCATGCTGTCTATTCGGTGATTGTACCAGAGAGTTGTTCAACCATTCTGTTCCGCACACGAGATCGCAAAGAAGAGGCGGCTGAGGCGTTAAAGCTCTCCGCCGAGGATCTGCTGGCGGAGAAGATTATCGATCGCATCGTGCCTGAACCCTTCGGGGGCGCGCATCGAGACTTCGACGAAGTCGCCGCCGGACTCAAGCGCCATATCCAGGAAGCACTCGCTGAGTTGCGCGATCTGCCACCGACTGATCTCGTCGATCAGCGGGTGGAGAAGTTTGGCCGGATGGGTGTGTACGAAGAGTAGGAAGAGTAGGAAGAGTAGTTAGTAGACTAACGCCCCCGCCTTCTGCAAAGAGGCGGGGGCGTTTTTATTAATTATCTCGACGTCTAACCGCGGCGGATGCGATCGAAAAGTCGCTCGAGACGATCAAAGGCGAGACGAATCATGTCGTCATCCCAATCGCCATCGACACTGACCCGCAGGACCGATTTGAGTGTATCGAGGTAGGCTTGCTGGGCCTCGGTCAGGGGGCGATTGCTCGGCACGCGCTCAGCATCGCGCTCACCCCGCTCCTCGCGGTCATTGCGATCATTACGTCCGCCCCGCCCGCCGCGACCGCCACGCTCAGGACGGTCCTCTCGCTCTCCCCGACCACCGTGATCGTTGCGATCACCACGCTCGGGGCGCTCTTCCCGTTGTTCTCCCCGGCCACCGCGATCACCACGAGTGGGACGGTCCTCCCGCTCACCCCGGCCGCTATGGTCCGGGCTGCCACCACGCTCGTTGCGATCATTGCCTCCACGCTGTGAGCGAGTCTGCGCGCTTCGACCTCTCTCTACCTGTGGGGCCGGCTCTTCTGCCTTCGGTTCTGCTTCCCTGGAGACAACATCGCCGGTATGCTCTTCCGCCTTGTCTTCAACGACCTCATCTGCTTTGTCGGATCCGGCCTCTTCGGCGGCTGCAACGGGTGCGCCATTGTTGGCATTCTCATCTGTCTCAGACAGCAGATACTTGAAGAACATCTTCATCTTGTTCGCCGAGTCGTTGCCCATACCCGTCTCGTTACGGAAGAAGGTGACGATGTCACGATCGGCCATCTCCCCTTCCGTTTCCTGCATTTTCTGCAACAGGGACGGATAGAGATCGTGCACGACCTCGCCCAGAGCCTGCTTGCGGGTGTCCTTCTCCACGAGGCTGCGCAGACGATCGGTGGGACGCTGCTCCGCGTCGATGAGACCCATGGCCTCGACGCCGCGGAGGAATCGGTAAATCATGGACGGGGTGCGGATAATGGCGCGCACATAGTCCCGGTCGATTTCGTCAGGAATCTTGCTTTGCAGGCGCGACAGGAACTTCTCGAATTGCGTCTTGGTGATGTACGGATACCAAGGCTTCTCCTTGCCGTCGCCGTCACCGTGATCGGCGACGACTTCCTCCTCGTGATCGGCGACGACTTCCTCCTCATCCCTGGATTCTTCTACCATAGAACGCTCCAATCGTTGTGTTGTGGAGCCGCTGTGATCTGGTCACCATCCCCGGTGCGCCCTTACGACGCGGGGTAGGTGACCGTGACCTTCGTGGTGATGCCTCCGCGCGCCGAAAAGTCACCAATGACGGTCATCCGTCGAGGCGCTGAGGCGGTCACGAGGTGGTCGAGAATCACGTTTGTTGCGGCTTCGTAGAAGATGCCCCGCTGACGATACGACTGCAGGTACAGCTTGAGAGATTTGAGCTCAATACAGCGCTCGTCGGGGACATAGGTTACATGAATGGTGCCGAAGTCGGGATGCCCCGTCTTCGGACAGACCGAGGTAAACTCGGGACAATCGATATCGATCGTGAAATCCCGCCCCGGATTGGGGTTAGGGAATGTCTCGAGAAGCTCTTCAGCGGGTTCGCTCATAAAGTATAGTCACGGCAGAAACTAGGGGATTTCGACGGCTGAGCAAGTCGGCCTGGGGCCGCGACCTGCAAGCGGGCGCCCCACAGAGGCGGATTCAACGGGAGAATCGTCGCAGGACGTTGGCCGTCATGCGGGAGACGACGTCGTCCACGAGAATGGAAGCGGGCCAGGTGATGGATCCGACGGAGAAGACCTGGCCATCGCTCGGGGTGTCGAAGTGGACGATTTCGCCGCCCCCTTCATCCGGATTCGTGCCCCGTGCAATGACGTGGGTATTGGCGGGGGAACTCGGGGAGCGCTTGTCGGTTTCATGCCCACTGGCGCCACCGGGGATCCGCATGTGCAGACTTTCGCGTCCAAAGATGTCTCCCGCCTTCATGCCGGTGCCCTCAAGGGTCCAGTGATCCGGGTCCAAGACCTGATACGGTGCTGCCGTCATGATCCCGGTTTCGGTGAAGACGACGCCAAGCAGGTTGGCTTCTGACTCCGCATACAGTGAAAAACGACTCTCAGCGCCTCGCGCCTGCTGCTGGCGGGCGTCCCCATTCCACACTTTCATGGTGCTGTCGTCGAGGAATTCGACCTTGCAGTTGAGGCCATTTCCTCCCAGATACATCAGCCGGCCCCCACGCTCGAAGACCCATTTCTTCACCCCGAAGTACATCTCCTCCGACCAGTATTCGGGGTGGGTAGTGATCACCAGCACCTGATAGTCATCGAGATTCAGCGCACCCTTGTGCAGTTGACTTTCCGACCACAGGTCATAAGCGAATCCTTCGCGCTCCATCCACGCCAGATAGCGCCATTCCGCCTCGGCGACGTGGCAAGCGGCACGGCCCTCGATCGGATCGGTTGCCTGCACATGGAGAGGGATGTGATTGATTGGCTCCGGTCGATCAAAGGACAAGGGGGCATACTCCTCCTTGTCATAATTGATATGCTCGGGGTTGGTGTATCGATTCAATTCAAGCCTTGCATTGACCGTAGGTGTAGGCGGGAAGCCGTCGGGGTGGATGTAGTTGCTGCGGCCACCAAAATTGTTGTAGGCGTTCCAGTTCATGTCGTTTGCCAGCACGGCGATTGGCGCCGACGGTTGGGCCGGCGCGACCACCCATGGAAAGGAGAAGAAGTCACCGTCGGCGGTGCTCGCATGGAAGTAGTACAATCCCGAACGCTCCGGCGCAGTCTGATACTGTTTGTGCGTTGGGCTGGTGTAGCCGAAACGGTTCCATTGGATGCCGGTCTGCGTATAGTCGCCGTCCGGACTCAACTGCACCGTCGCTCGCGGGCCATGTTCGTCATACCAGCCGATGGTCTGGATGAACTCTTTTTCGATGCCATAACGGAATAGTTCGAGTTTGTAGGCTTTGTGGCTGTGCACCCGAAACTCGGCCCGGTCACCGGCCTGCACGCAGCGTGGCCAGGCGTAGCCGAGCAGACTGTCGATGAGCAGTCGGAACTGGTATGGCCGACCATCGATGACGTTTATCTGTACCCGTTTGGAGCCGTAGCCCTGGCGCGCCAGGATGACCTCGTAGGGGCCGGGAGTCAGGTCTGCGTAGACTGCACCAGAGGCTCGTGATCGTGTTTCGACAGAGCCTTGTTCGTTGATGAGTTCAACAATCGTGTCGGGTAGCGCGATGTATCGTTCGTCACTGACGTAACCGATGAGCATTGGCACAGTCTCTCAGTAGGAGGCCAGGGGGTCGGGGATGCCCGCGGCAGCAAAACCTCGGGCTCGAAGATGACAACTGTGGCATCGTCTGCATGGCTGGTCTTGCCGTTCGTAACAAGACCAGGTCAGGTGCAGAGGCGCCTGTAATCTGTCACCGCGTCTGACGATCGCTTCCTTGTCCAGGTCGAGAAGAGGGGTGCGCACGACGATCTGGGTTGTCTGCGGCGTACCCTGGCGTGCGACCTCATTGAAGGCGGTGAAAAATGCCGGCTGCGTGTCGGGGTAGGCGGAATCCGCCGCATGTGCGCCGCAATAGACTTCCCCGGCACCCAGAACCTCGGCCCAGGCAACGGCTGCCGCCAGCAGGCTGGCGTTGCGGAACGGGACGTACGTCGTCGGTACGGCTGCCGTGTCGTCGGCGCCAGGAACAGGCTGGGACGGATCCGTCAGACTCGAGCCACCGATGTCACGCAGCCACGTCAAATCGACGGCAAGAAAGGTGCCCAGCCCGTAGTGAGCGGAGATGGCGTGAGCCGCCTGCTGTTCCCGCATGGCGGTACGCTGGCCATACCCCGCATGCAGGATCGCCATGCGTGGGCCGTACGCCTGCACCGCAATGGCAACCGCCACGCAACTGTCCAGGCCACCGCTGAGAAGCGCAACGGCCGCCACGTCAGGACTCATAACATCCCTGTTTTGCTGGTATTTGCCGGGGATTTTTCTGCATCGAGGAGCAATATAGTCAGATTGACACCCCCCGGGGGTTGCTTAGATTCTCGCGCCATGGCCTTCAAGCAATTCGACCGCGTGCCGAATCACTACGCAGGAGCGGTGATTCAGCGTATCAAAGACTTCCGCCAGGACATGGGCAAGCGCTCCCTGGCGCCTACGGTGCTGACTGTAGGCGAGCTCGAGGTGCTGGTGCCGCGACATTTCGGTTTCTGCTTCGGCGTGGAGCGCGCCATTCATATGGCATTTTCGGCCCTGGAGCGTCATCCCGAGCGGCAGATCAACCTGCTGAGCGAGATCATCCACAACCCCCTCGTCAACGACGACCTGGAGCAGCGCGGAATCCGTTTCATCCACGACAGTGACGGTCAGCGTCGCATCGAAGAGAGTGAGATCCGTGCCGAGGACGTGGTGCTGATTCCCGCCTTCGGCACCACTCTCGAAATCGAACAGTCCCTGCAGCGTAGCGGCATCGACACGACGACGCAGGAATTTCGGGAGCATTTCGACACGACCTGCCCCTTCGTCTCCAAGGTCTGGGATCGTGGGGAGGAACTCGGCCAGGAAGGTTACACGATCGTCATCCACGGCAAGTTCCGGCACGAAGAGACGCAGGCGACCCACTCGCATACCAAAGAACATGGCAAGACACTGGTGGTACTCGATCGCGATGAGGCTCAACAAGTCGCCGACTTCATCGCAGGAAAGATGAGTCTCGAGGATTTCCACGAGCACTTCTCCGGCAAGTGGTCGGAAGGCTTCGATCCGGAGACCGACCTGCAGCGAGTGGCGGTGGTCAACCAGACGACGATGCTGGCTGAGGAAACCAAACAAGTCGCCCGGATCCTGCGTGATGCGTTGTCTTCCCGTTTCGGCGAGAGCGATCTCGCGCATCATTTTGCCGATACCAATGATACGCTCTGTTACGCGACGAACTGGAACCAGAATGCGACGAAGGCGCTACTTGATGCCGAGCCTGATCTGGCCGTCATCGTCGGCGGATACAACAGTTCCAATACGTCGCATCTGGTCGAGATCTGTGCACAGGTCATGCCAAGCTTCCTGATCAGCTCCGCCGACGAGTTGCTGTCGCGCGAGCGGATTCGGCATTTCGATCTCCACAAGAAGGAGTCCGTCGAGTCCCAGAATTGGCTGCCTGAGCAGATGCCGGTACGTATCGCGATCACCTCTGGTGCGAGTTGTCCTGATGTCCTGATGAACGCCGTCTTTGAACGGATTGCTGATTTCTGCGGCTACGATGCCCAGGACATTGCTGTCGGCCTCGATCGACTGGCACTGCACGAACCCCTGGCAGTGGGCTGAAGGTTTGATTTTCGCACGCGTAAAGGGTCAGGCCGTCGCTGCTGCCAAGGTGGAGAATCTTGATGGCAAGAAGCTGCTATTGGTAGAACTGCTAAGCCTTGCTGCTGAAGGGGTGGTTTTTACCCGGAAGCATATGGTCTGCGTCGATGCGGTCGGCGCCGGCGAGGGTGAATTTGTGCTCATCGTTCAGGGCAGTTCCGCCCGGCAAGCGCCCGAGATGCGCAATGTACCCGTCGATGCGCTGATCGTGGGAATCGTCGATTCTGTGTCAGCCCTCGGTCAGCGACTGACAGTCGAGGCACTGGCGGCATGAGGGTTTGCACGGTCATAGGTACCGTCGTAGCAACGACCCACCACTGTGCACTTGGCGGCAAGAAGATTCTGGTTGTCGATGACGGTGATGGCGCAGCCGGTGGTGTACAATTGGCAGTCGATGCTGTCGGTGCCGGTACCGGGTGTCGGGTACTGGTCTCCGATTCCGGGGCAGCCGGCAGTGATGTGACGGGTCTCGAATCTCCACCCGTACGAAGCGTCATCGTCGGCATCGTCGATGCCTGTTCGACGGACACGACCGCGGCAGACGAGGGGTTGGCAGCATGAAGCTTGCCCGCGTGCTCGGTCACGTCGTCCTGTCGCGTGCCATCGAACCGTATGCCGACAAGACATTACATGTTATCCAAGACGTAGACGCCGACCTGCAGCCCGTAGGCGAACCGGAGGTCAGCGTTACCTGGCAAGCCATGGACGAAGACGACCTCGTCGTCGTCGAAGTTTCCCGTGAGGCATGCAACGCTTTTGACCAGACGATTCCGGCGGACGCCGTCATCATTGGACGCGTCGACCAGGTGCGCATCGAACATCCCATAAACGGCGTCTGAGGCGCCGCCAATACCACCCAACAGGAACGAGCACAGCATGGCAGATGCACTGGGGATACTGGAGACGACGGGGTTGACGGGGATCATTGCGGGAGGGGACGCGATGGTGAAAGCCGCGAAGGTGGAGCTTACGGGGTGGGACCGGGTGGGTTCGGGGATGGCGACGGTTTTCTGCCGAGGTGACGTGGCGGCAGTGAAAGCGGCAGTCGATGCCGGGGCTCAGGCGGCAGCAAAGGTGGTGGATGTGCACGCTGTGCATGTCATCGCCCGCCCGCATGAGGAATTAGGCGTTCTCATTCCGTTATCGGATGGCGGTTTGGTCAGCGGTGTTCGTGCTCTCGGAATGATAGAGACCCGGGGCGCAACCGGGGTCATCGAGTCTGCCGACGCGATGGAGAAGGCGGCGGATGTTGAGCTTGTCCAAGTCCTCGACATTGGTGGCGGTTTCATCACTGCTCTGGTCACTGGGGATGTGGGCAGCGTGCAGTCGGCGGTAACCGCCGGGGCGGAGGCAGCAGAGCGGGTGGGTGAGATCATCACGCGTCACGTGATCGCCCGTCCAGCGGAACAGATGTTGTCTCTTTATCTAAAATAACCCGCGGAGGGAGCATGTAGATGAGTGCACTAGGCATGATCGAAACACGGGGGTTGGCGGCTGCGGTGGAAGCTCTGGACGCGATGCTGAAGACGGCGGATGTGACATTTGCCGGGCAGAAGCGTGTGGGCGCGGGGTTGGTAAGTGTGATGGTGGAGGGCGATGTGGCAGCGGTGAAATCGGCGGTGGATGCCGGCGCCGAAGCGGCACAGCGCGTGGGTGAATTGCGCAGTGTGCACGTGATCCCACGACCGATCGACAAACTCAAGAGCAGTATCGGAATCTGAGGGGCGACTGAATCGTGACCCAGGTAAACGAAGAACACGTTCGGCGTATCGTCGCAGAGGTCGTGCAACAGGTTGTTGGTGGTGCGGGGACATCCCCGGTTACCGCCGCCTCGCCGCGCGGCTCTGGAGCCGGCGTGTTCGCCACGGCGGACGAAGCGGTCGCTGCCTCAGATCGTGCCCAGAAG
>Ga0310124_10000767_pt1 | contig 22629 bp, 19 predicted proteins | sample CB11b_AW_Bot5_MG_FD_203507 | JGI IMG/M metagenome (GOLD analysis project Ga0310124, IMG submission 203507) | Marine microbial communities from Western Arctic Ocean, Canada - CB11b_AW_Bot5 | ecosystem: Environmental > Aquatic > Marine > Oceanic | place: Canada: Western Arctic Ocean | collected... | reverse complement strand
CCTCGAGATGATCGGTGGCAAGGTCGGCTCGATGGAGGGTCGCATCATCGACGGCACAGCATTCTCAGGGGAGAAGGAAGAGTCATTGCGCGAAGGTCTGCTGCGCGGGGGTTTCAACCACACCGGCAGGGAGGAGATGATCAACGGCGAGACCGGCGAGACCTATCCTGCGAACATCTTCGTCGGCTGCATCTACTACCAGAAGCTGCATCACATGGTGAGCGGCAAGATCCATGCCCGCAGCCGCGGCCGCGTGCAGATTCTCACACGTCAACCGACAGAAGGCCGCGCCCGCCAGGGTGGCCTGCGCTTCGGTGAGATGGAGCGCGACTGCTTGATCGCCCACGGTGCTTCGATGGTCATCAAGGACAGGCTGCTGGATGAGAGCGACGGTGTCGAACTCGCCGTCTGCGCCCAGAGCGGACACGTTGCCTACTGGGATTGGAGGCGGCGCTGCTACGTCAGCCCGCTGCACGGTGACCGCGCCGAGGTGCATCTGGTACAGACCTCGTACGCGTTCAAACTGCTGCTCGACGAGATGAAATCGCTCGGAGTCGCTATGCGACTCGAGCTGGCGGACCGGAGGTGAACAGATGAAGAGACAGGACTCATCCAAGATACCGAAGCGCATCAGCGCGATTAAGTTCAGCCTGATGGCGCCTGACGAGATACGCCGCATGAGCGCAGTCGAGGTCAAGACGGCAGACACCTACAAGGACGACGGACACGCCTATCATCAGGGATTGATGGACCCTAAGATGGGTGTCATCGAGCCCGGCATTCGTTGTGACACCTGTGGTAACAAGCACGACGATTGTCCGAGTCACTTCGGTCACATCCAACTCGAACTTCCGGTGATGCACGTCGGGTTCACCAACTTGGTGAGGAACTGCCTCAAAGCCACCTGCAACACCTGCAACAAGGTGCTGCTACAGGAGCAGGAGGGTACTCACCCCAACGACAATGAGAAGTCTGAGCAGGATTACTACCGTGACAAGGTACACGACATCATCATCAAGCACGGGGTCGGCTCCACCGAATTCAAGAAGACCATCAAGGAGATCGAGAAACTCTGCTGCCACAAGAAGAGGATGGTGTGCATGCACTGCGGCGAAGAGCAGGGCAAGATCATGCTGGACAAGCCCACCGGCTTCAAGGAGAAGAAAGAGGACAAGAGCGAACACAAGCTCAACGCCCGCGACATCCGCGAGTGGCTAGAAGGCATCCCGAACAACGACCTCATATTCATCGGTATGGACAAGGAATCGAGCCGTCCAGAGTGGACTATCATGCGAGTGCTGCCGGTCCCCCCGATCACTGTTCGCCCGTCAATCACGTTGGACAGCGGCGACCGCTCAGAGGATGACCTCACTCACAAACTGGTCGACGTGCTGCGCATCAACCAGAGACTGCGCGAGAACCGCGACCAAGGTGCGCCGCAACTCATCGTCGAGGATCTGTGGGAGTTGCTGCAGTACCACATCACGACCTACTTCAACAACCAGACCAGCGGCATTCCACCAGCACGACACCGCTCAGGTCGCCCGCTGAAGACGCTCACCCAGCGACTGAAAGGCAAGGAGGGCCGCTTCCGTAGCAACTTGTCCGGTAAGCGCGTCAACTTCTGCGCGCGCTCGGTCATCTCACCAGACCCATGCCTCGGCATCAACGATGTGGGTGTGCCGCGGAGAGTGGCGAAGGAACTGACGGTTCCCGTGCGTGTGACCAGCCGCAACCGTGAGCAGTTGCGCCAGATGATCCTGCGCGGACCCGATGTCCACCCAGGTGTGAACTACATCGTGCGCGGCGATTCCCATCGCGTGCGCATCACCGACCGCACCAAGTTCATCTGGTCCGGATTCCGTTGCCACAATCCAGAATGCCACGGCGGTGACATAGAGCGGGACGAGCCTTATCCCGGCCGCTCGCCGGCGTTGAACAGCGTGCTGCCAGCCCCCAACTTCCTGCCCGGATTGGAAATCGTCGAGGAAAAGATCCGCAAGACAGACGGGACGGTCGAGACGATTGGCTGGAAGCCTGACCTCGAATCCACCATCCTCAACCTGCGTGGAGAGGATGAGGATGGAAACAATCTGCCCGATGGCGACGCGCGTGCTGTCATCCTACACCGTTGGGAGTTTGAACACAACCATCCTGACGAGGAGTTCCCAGAACATCTGCAGGTTATCTGCCCTCACTGCGGCTCCCCGCACAGCGAGGAGACGGAGGAGCGCACCCAAGTGGAGGACAGGCTGTCGACCATCGATCTGGATGGCAATCCGAAGCCTGGAATGGTTGTGGAACGTCACTTGATTGACGGAGACGTGACCATCTTCAATCGGCAGCCTTCACTGCATCGCATGTCGATGATGGTGCACGAAGTGCGAGTCATGGAGGGCAAGACCTTCCGCTTCAATCTGGCAGTATGCACCCCGTACAACGCTGACTTCGATGGAGACGAGATGAATCTGCACGTCATACAGTCTGAGGAGGCACGCGCCGAGGCGAAGATATTGATGCGTGTCCAGGAACACATCCTCTCACCACGCTATGGCGGCAGCGTCATCGGTGGCATTCACGATCACATCACCGGAGCTTTCCTGGTCACCCATGGAGATCGGATTATTCCGAAACATCTGGCAATGCAAGTGCTGGGGACCATCGATTGGACCGGCGAGTTGCCGAAGCCGGTGAAGGACGACGATGGAGTTGCCGGATACATGGGCCGAGAACTGCTCAATCTACTCATACCGGCTGGAGTCAGCCTGCGCTTCAAGAGCCGCAGCAAGGAGGATGTCGTGGTCATCGATGGAAATATCGTGTCAGGGACCATCGACAAGAACGGCATCGGTGCAGAGGATGGTCGCTTGCTCGACGCTGTCGTGCAGACGCATGGTTCCACCCGCGGTGCGAAGTTCATCAATGACATGACGCGCTTCACCATCGCTATCTGCTCGGTTCTCGGATTCACTACGGGCATCGACGATGAGGACCTTCCAGCGGAAGCCCGTTCACAGATCGCTCAATTGAACGTCGATGCGAAAACCCGGGTAGATGTGGAACTTGTCAAGTTCGGAAAGGGTGGCAAGGGCGAGATGCTCAATCTGAAGATGATATGCGACAAATGCGATACCCACGCCTACGACAGTCACGAAGTCGAGTACGATTCCACCACTAAAGAGATGAGCGAAGGCAAGGTTGTCGTGAAACCCGATAAGTGCTCCAACCGTGATTGCGAATACAATCAGGGTTCCAAGACCAAGTCGAAGAGCGTGAAGTTCGTGAAGCATGCTGCACACGGGAAGACCCAGAAGTTCACCTACGAGAGTCGCCCCGGCCGCACCCCGCTGGAGACCCTCGAAGAGAACATCATGAAGATTCTCGACAGTGCCCGCTCAAAGTCGGGCGAGGTCGCCAAGGATTTCCTTGTAGGTGACAACGCTGCGGTCATGATGGCCGTCTCTGGCGCTCGTGGTTCGATGGAGAACCTGTCGATGATGGCCGGTTCAATCGGTCAGACTCGTGTGCGCGGACAGAGGCTTGAGCGTGGCTATCAGGACCGGGTGCTGCCTCACTTCCGAAGGATGGCCAAGGGAGCGCAAGAGAAGGGATTCGTCGCCTCATCATTCAAGCGGGGATTGGAGCCCACCGAGTTCTTCATGCTCTCGATATCCGGTCGCGAATCGCTGGTGGACACCGCTGTGCGCACGAGCAAGTCCGGATACATGCAGCGGCGATTGATCAATGCCATGGACGACCTGAAGGTGCACAGTGATGAGCCTCACTCGGTGCGCAACACAGCCGACCGCATCATCCAGTTCAGTTACGGAGAGGACACGATCGACCCGACTCGCAGTGTGAAGGGCTCCGCCGTGAACATCCAGATGGTTCTCGACAACGCGCTTGGAGGTGGTAAGTGATGGTAGTCAAGTCAGCAACCAAGAAGAAGCTCATGGACATGGACATCCCTGAGGAGTACGCTCACCAACTTGCTGATGGGCGGAAGTGGGATGACGTCAAGGAATTGGCTGCAGGAGAGATTGCCAAGATATGTGGGCTCTCGTCTGACGAGGCACAGCAACTCCATGCCCGTATCCAGTCGTTCAAGAAGCGCAGCCGCTCCGACTCTCCCACCGCCGGCAAGGCAACCACTGTCGTACGCGCCCGCCGAGCCCCCCGGGCCCGTCGCGGCCGCCAGGTTCTACAGCAGGATTTGGAATTGTACGACCGCGACCAGAAGGACTCCCAGTTGAACGAAGGGCTGACCGACTCACTGTTCTACGCTCAACTCAATGAACTGGTAGAGGCGAATGGATACCCTATATCTGCCAAGTTGATTGCCGATATCTCATCCGCCTTGGAAGAGCGAGGCGTGAAGAAACTCACCGCCAAACAGGCGGAGAAGGTGCTCATCGAGACGGCCACGGAAATCGAGCGTGCGATTGTGGACCCCTATGAAGCGGTAGGAATCCTGACGGCGCAGTCGATTGGAGAGCCAGGCACCCAGATGACGATGCGTACTTTCCACTATGCTGGTGTGGCGACGGTTAACGTCACTCAGGGTCTACCGCGGATCATCGAACTGGTAGATGGCCGCAAGGTTCCCAAGACTCCGACGATGCGCATTCATCTCATCGATGATGTCAAGCATGAAAAGGAGAAGGTACGCCAACTTGCTGCCTCGCTTGAGGTGACACAGACGAAGCACATCGCCGCCATCGAGACCGATGTCACGCAGCGGCGCATCACGCTGGAACTCAACAATCCCAACATGAAGCAGAAGAACATGACCGGTGTGCAGGTGCGCGAACTGCTGGCAAGGAAGTTGCGCCTGTTTGTTGATGCGGACCATGAAACCCGCCCGAAAAACCTCACGATCATTCCCGGACGCAAGAAGGAGGAGGATGAGATCACTCCTAACTACACCGAGTTGCTGGCGCTCGAGGAGAAGGTGAAGGACCTCCGTCTGAAGGGCGTCGCCGGAATCGACAGGGCGACCATTCAGCGGAATGCCGACACGGGTGAGTACTACATCTCGACCATCGGCAGCAATCTGGCGCGCGTCAGTGAGTTCGAGGCGATAGATCGCTCTCGCACCTACACCAACAACATCACCGAGATTCACCAGTACCTGGGAATCGAGGCGGCCCGTCAGGCGACGATCAACGAATTGCAGATGACTCTGGCTGAAGCGCGCCTCGTCGTGGATGTACGCCATCTGCTCACCATCGCCGACGTGATGACCAGCGAGGGCGAGGTGCGTGCGATAGGCCGCCACGGTGTGAGCGGCACCAAACACAGCATCCTCGCACGCGCGGCGTTCGAAGTGACTGTGAACCACCTGCTACAGGCAGGTGTCATCGGTGAGCGAGACCACCTCAAGGGGGTGGCTGAGAACATCATCGTGGGTCAGCCGATATCCTTGGGGACCGGCAGCGTGGAGTTGTTCTACATCCCCGAGGGGAAATGAGATTCTGTCATGAGAAGCTAATGTGGAGTATGGGGTGGATCAGATGGACCTCGTCAGACAACTGAAGACGGCGATGAGCAGCGGCAGCCTGCTGCTTGGACAGAACCAGACGGCCGACGCCTGTGCCACTGGCGATGCTGAACTCGTGATCTTCGCCGCCAACTGCCCACAGGAGTTCATCGACGACCTGACCAGCCGCCATCCGGACGTGCCGATGCACCGCGTGAACTTGGTGAACCGCGACCTCGGTGCCGCCTGTGCAAAACCGTTCCACATCAGCACCATATGCGTTCTTGATGCGGGCAGCAGCGACCTGCTGAGCCTGCAACCAAACCTTGACTGAACCGACTCGCGGGCCAGTTCCCGGCGTTGAAACAGGGCTTGAGTATCTATCTTGCACGACAGGATTGATGTGCTCCGGGCCTGCGGGGTGAGGTATGAGCGTGGCGCTTCCCGAGATTCTCGACTATCTTGGTGTTGAATTACTCCCGCTGAACCTCGTCAGTCGCACTCCTGGGATCGTATGTCTGGGTGAGCTGAAGCAGCTTCCCGAGAGTTTGAGGGATGTTCCAGTGGTTCTGGGTGCCTACGTTTGGCATGCGCAGCCAGGATGGGCTCCAATCGATCGGTTGGAGTTGGAACGCTGGCTGGTCGACGCTCCATCAGGTTGCCACTGGTTGATATCTGAGCGCAAACTGGTGGAGATGCGCGCTCCACCACGTCGAGACGACATCGCGCTGATTCTGTGGGGGCCCAAGCGCATCTCTCAATGGCTGGGAACCGCTGTCCTCACGGGCGAACTCGAAGTCGATATGGCCCCGTCTCCTTCTGAGACGATGGCGAATGTCGTCGAGCGGGCTGAGGTTGCAGAACCACCTCCAGCAGGACTCGCCATCCGCCCGCGAATCCAATTGAGCAACTGGTTCATCGAGAAGGGATTCGAACCCTTGGCGACCCAGCCGCTGTTGCTGGCGGCGAAGTTGTGGACCATCGAGGGTGATCTGGTAGGCCCTGAGGATGCGCGTGAGCGAAATTCATGGACACTGTTAGAGGACCCGTTCAGCGGTACCATTGAACGGGCTGGCGAACTCGATGCAATGGAACATATTCCGAATCTGGAGCGGCTTGATTCCGATAACTGGCTCGACGATTCCAGTCTGAGCGCAGCGCTGCCTGAGTTGTGCGAAGAGCGGCGCTCGTGGGAGGTGCGCCAGCAAGGAGACGAAGGCTCTGTTCTAGGGAATCTGCTGCATTGGTGGAGGCTGGAGCTCGATTCGGCGGTATTCACTCCACGAGAGGCATTCCTGCCGGCGTGGAAGGTCAACGTTCCAGGCAGGGGATGGATCATCGTGCATGGCTTGACTGGGCGGATGCTGACCTCTCCACGCTGAAGGTCAGATCCCGCCCCCGCTCGAGAAGGAGATGATGAGCACCACGCACATGCCGAGGAACAGGACGATTCCGGTCGCGAATGTGGCACCGATGCCGCTGGCGATGTGCGGCATTCCCTTCATCGCTGCTACACCAGCCACTGCTGGCAGCACGAAGCACGGGTTGAAGATCAACGTCAGCAGACTCACCAGAATACCCCCAAGTCCGCCTTCGCCTCCAAACGCGCCTTGTTCCCTGTACTCCACTCTGATGTCACCACCCTGCTGCACAGGATAGGGCCAGTCCAGAGTAACCAGATTGCCACTCACATTCCCGATTACGTAATCGCCACCTCCAATAGGATTGTACTGGAGCATCAATGGGGTTCCATTGGCGACCGGATCGGGCAAGGAGACGTTCAACCATCCGCTCGACTGGTCGTATGATCCGTCAACGCCTTCGAATATTCCATCGCAGTTCCGCTCGCGGTAATCGCCTACTACGCCTACGCTCGAATGAGTGAACAGAATCGCGTCACAATCATTCTGCATGCTTCCAATATTCACTGACCAGTTACTCTGTGAACCATTGGCATATCCAACGATGACATACCGCTGCCACATCTTGATGCCCTCATCACAGTCAGAATACGCATCTGCCCTGACAGAGCCTTCGTCAGCGGAGAACCAGAGTTCACACGGATCCGGTTCAACCGGTAATTCGATTTCGAAATGTGTGGTGTTTCCATCTGTCGCGATGGTCATAGACCCTTCACCATCAGTACTCATCAGCACCCCGTCCGTAATCGCTACCAGTATTCCGAAGAGGACGAAATATCCGATGGTGATACCGATACCCCACCCGAAGTGCTTCCAGTTCATCGGCTTCTTCTCAACCATACCAGTGCCTTGCATCGCAGACTGGAAGGGGATTGTCGAGGATGCACCCACCTCACCTGGGGTCACGGATTCCGGCGCCTGGGCGTCAGCACTGAAGGGGTTGGTCGTATCGATTCCGGCTTGCATTCACTTCACTCCTGCATTGGTAGTTCGACCCCGCCGTTAGTCGACTCATCATCCTTCGCTGGCATCAAGGAGAGTCCAGCCGCTTCCAGTTCACGCCGGATGGGCAGCAGAACCTCTCTCTCCAGATCGCCGCGGTAGAACATGTTGTACGTGTCGAACGGGATGATGCGCATGTCTGGCGAGACGATGTGCACGCACGACTTCTTCACGCTGCGCACATCGAACGAATGTGCGTCGATGAAATCCATGATGATGATGCGGAACACGTTGTCGTAGCCGAATGATTCGGGCACCTCGACCTCGGGAAGGCAGCAGAGCAACTCGGCCAGGGAATTGGTCGCGCTCTCAGGGGAATGGGCGGTCGACAGCAGACCGAGCACCTGCTCTTTGAGCACGGGGTCGTGTTCGAACTGGATGGTGGAGCGAGGTCCGGAGATCAGCACGTCATCGTCGATGTGACGGGTGATGGGCAGCACGAAGTCACCCATGCGCAGCGCATAAGCCATGGCGATACTGTCCGGATGGCAGGGGACCGGCAGCACGTCATCGATGGTGAATGTCGTCGACTGCTCACCCACCATCCGGCGCACCTCGGAGAGCGTCAGGCGGTCAGTGGCTGGGTCGTATTCGTCACAGCGGCCGGCCTCTTGGATTGGTTGCAAGGTAACACCCCTGACACACGGCTGCTTCAGCGCGTAATCGATGATCTCGCCGACCTCACCGTCGTTGAGCCCCTTCTGCAACGTCACCACCAGCGTCGTCGACAGACCAACCTCGTTCAGCCGCTCCAGGGCACGTCGGCGCACCTCGCGCAGGTCAGCCCCGCGCAGCCTCATCTGCGGCTCCTTGGACAACGAATCGAACTGCAGGTAGACCTCGAAGCCTGGCATGTAGGACGCCAGCCGCTCAGCGAAGCCCTCCTCGTTGGCGATGCGGATTCCGTTGGTGTTCAGCATCACGTGACGAATCGGGCGCTCATTCGCCGCATCTAGAATGTCGAACAGGTCCGGGTGCAGGGTCGGCTCGCCCCCCGATATCTGCACAACATCAGGCTCGCCCTCGTTCTCAACGACCAGGTCGAGCATCTCCACCACCTTCTCCAGAGAGTGGTAGGACTCAGCGTGCTCAGGACCGGATGAGGCGTAACAGATGGGGCAGCGCAGGTTACAGTGGTCAGTCAATTCGATGATGGTAAGGCAGGAATGCTGCTCATGTGAGGGGCACAACCCGCAGTCGTAGGGACAACCGTAATTCATCGGAGTGTTCCACTTCTCTGGCATCTCGGAGGGCTTGATGAACTTCTCACGGCAGCGTCTGTAGTAGTCAGCGTCGTCGGAGAGCAGCACCTTCTCTCGCTTGTTGCAGGCGTAGCACAATTTGTCCATGTGCACCAGGTCACCGGTGATGATGATCTTCCCCTCGGTTCGGCGCAGGCAGGAGGAACAGACGGACACCGCCGTGTCGTAGAACAGGTAATCACGTACTCTCCCGCTCAAGGTCAATCCCCACCCACAAGAGTTCGCTGGTAGTCACGTAAGAAATAGATGACCCCGAACACGCACGCCCACTGGATGGGTGAGAGCAGCAGGAATGAGAGGTCTGCAGGCTTGATGAAATCTACAGAGAGACGCCAGCCGAGATAGAAGATCATGAACAGTTGGTAGCGGGCACCGGGAGGGAGTTCGAGGCCCGCCCGCTCGTGCTGAAATAACCGCGCCCCGACAAATCCGAGGAATAGTATCTCGTAGAGTTGGGTCGGGTGGCGCGGGCCGTCACCGAAATCGACAGCCCAGGGGAGGTCGGAGTGGTAGCCGAAGGTCATGTCATCCATACCAGACAGAAAGCATCCGAGCCTGCCGATGCTGATGGAGACGAGCAACGGTGTGACGTAGATGTCGCCGGTGCGCTCGGTGACCCCCAGCCTCTTCTTGACCAGTTCAACCGCCAGAGTTCCGCCCAGAAGTCCACCGACGATGGTCTTGCCACCGATGAGCCGAAATGGCTGTTCACTCGCTAATTGCAGCGTCAGGGGTGCGTGTTCCAGCCACGCAAGCGTCTTGGCGCCGATAATCGCCCCGAGCAGGGCCATGATGATGAGCAGACCTCGGTGCGTTCCGTCGAGCGAATCACCTCTGCGGCTTCCCTCACGGGCCATCAGGCTCAGCCCGACGATGTAGCCCAGAGCCTCGAGGACTAAATGCGGATGAAGGCTGACGAAGCCGAGGTCGAACCAAAGCGGGAACTGCATTCAACCCCTCAATTATCGGTGCAACCACGACGGACCTTGAACCCCAGCCAGCCCTCAGGTGAGGACCTCGTCGAGGCGGTCCTGTTCGACGGCGTGGCGCAACTCGAGGGCGATACGTCTTCCACTGGACATTTCCTTCCTCCACAGCGAGTTGCCATACGGATGGCCAGAGTTCAGGTGAACGTTGGTGCCACCACCTACTCGTGGTGCCACATCGTAGATCCAATAATTCATGTCCTTGTCGATGCAGGTCTGCAGGCAGAACGGCCCGATGATTCCTGGGTCGTAGTGCTCCTTGGATGCGGCCACGAACTTCTCTCCTAGGTCGAACGCCTCTTCCAGCAGGCTCTCACGGATGGTCGCGGTGTTGTGACCGACCACCGTCATCTCGGGAATCTGCTGAGACTCCGGCAACGCCATCTGCACAGGTGCCGGCAGGCGCACGTGGCCATCGAGGCTCGATTCAAAGCGCCAGTCGACTCCGAGCAACTCCAGTTTGGGGAGTTCCTCCTCCAGAGGGCTGTAGAAGAAATTGAGGTTGAAGACCGGGCCGATGACGTAGCGTTCTATTCGGGCGCCGGCCAAGCCCTGTTCATCGATGACCCCTTGAGCGAGCAGTGATTGTGACTTCTCGACATACTCTTTGTGTGACCCACAGGCGAAGAATCCGCGTTCGAGTTTCTTCTCCGCGTGGTGCAACTTCACCATGCACAGACAGTCGATATCCTCTGGGTCGCCGATATCCTCAGGGTAGGGCAAGCCAGCCTGTTCGAGGATCCAGTAGTAGTCCTGGTCCTCTGTGCGCTCTTCCATGCGCAGCATGTTGCGGCTGCCGAGCATCGGGACACGGAAGTCATCCTCAATCGCTTGCATCGAGCAGTAGGATGTGAATGAGCGATTCGGGATGTAGATTACGTTTCGATCACGCATCTGTTGTTGGAACTCAGCATCCAGAACATCGCTGAACCTGTCGAGCACGATGGCCTTGTCCACCATGCCACGTACGACGCGACCACTGCTGCTGCGTGCGGTACGGAAGTAATCGGAATACGTCTTCTCTCGCCCCTTCTGGCAATACGCAACGGTGGGAAACCCCTCCTCGATGGCACCATCGCAAATGTCCAGCGCGGAGTGGCTAGCGGTCATTCCAATACGCAGTTTGAGCCGATCATATTCTGTCAGAATATCCGCAATTTCGTCATGTTTGATCATTCGTATTCCCTCCTTCAATCTCCGCCTCTGTGGATGGCCATCAACTCCTCGTTGGACAGTGTCTCCCCACTCATGAGCTTGGACATCAGGTCCTGGACCTCGACGCGCGCCTGGATACGCGTCGGTTCGCGTCCGGCCGTGCGCGCCGCCTTGGCCTCGAACAGGTAGCGAATTCCATACATGATACGCATGGCGACGATGTAGCGGCGGTGCTCAGAGTCCGCGTTCAGTTTCGAATTGACGAACGCTTGATGAGCTTCTTCGTGCAGTTCTGTGAGCCGATTGACCTTTCCTCGGAGTTCAAGCATCAATTCGTGCGCCTTCTGTGCTCTCTCCACTTCCTCTACCACCTTCTGGTGTGCTACTTCTTGGATTTCGATTGCCTCTATGCGAGCCAGCAATGCCCTACTGAGGTCGCTGTCGTCATCCTGCATCGAGTTCAGTTTCTTGATCTGTCGGTCAAGTTCACGCATCGCGTCGACGGCCTCCTTCTCCTTCTTACCGCCCCCGAATCTTCCCGTCTCGTAATCGTCCTCCATCTCGTTGAGTTTTTTCCTGAGGCTGTGGATGCTCGGACCCTTGGGTTTATGATCCGCGTCGTCGCCACGCAATTCCTGGAGTTGCTCCTTCGCCTCGGCCACTGACAAGTTACCCGCGTCTCGTTCTATCTTCGCCAACTTGACCTTCTCGTTGCCTTCGTCGCGAATCATCCGTTGACGTTGTATCTCGTCGAACAACTCGCGCTTCTTTCCGCCAATCTTATCTCGGCGAGTGCGGTATTCTACAGTGCTGGCGTTCCATTCATCGCGGCGAGTGCGGTGTTCTGAGACGAGTTTATCAATTTGGCTTGTCAACTGACGGAGCTCCCCTTCCATTCAGCCTCCGCTCCCTTTGTTCGTTCTGCGTCCCCTGAGGGCCGTGCCGCGCTGGAAGTGCCACCCGTAGCCCACATTTAACGACTGCCATTTCCCCGCCACATCCACTGAGGCGCTCGTTGAGACTGAGAGGGTGTATTCCGCGGCAACGATTAAGTCGGCGTCGGCATTACCCGCCGTCGGTAGCGATGTTCATCGATGGAATTCCCGGTATGGAGCGGGTGATGCAGAATGACGTGTCCCCTCCGTATCTCACGTTGGTGACCGGTCCGCCCGGGTCGTTGAAGACCGGATTCGCACTCTCCTTGGTCGCCAATCATCTGCGTCGCACGGGCGAGTTCGGCCTCTTTTGTACAGTTGAGGAGACGGTCGACAGCCTGCTCAAGTCCTGCCAGTCGATGCGCATCGACCTTCCCCCTAACCTACAGATCACTGATTTCACCGAACTGCGCAAGGAGAACGAGGCGATGGATTACCTGAAGTTCACCCGTAGGATGATTCAGCATTTCAAGCAGGAACGCGGGCATGCCTTCACCACATTCGTACTCGACAGCCTGGGGGCCATCTACAGCCTGACCACCGTGGATGCGGAGATGCGCAAGCGGATGTTCGGCTTCTTCGACTTCCTGCGCTCACAGGGACTCTACACCCTGATAGTCACTGAACGACAGACCGGGGAACATGCTGAACTACAGGGCAATGAGGGCTTCATCGCAGATGCGATTCTCTCCCTCGGATTGGATCGCAGGAACGGGAAGATCGTGCGCACCCTGCAGATCGAGAAGATGCGTCACGTGAACCATTCGATGGAGAAGCAGGCGATTGATGTCAGTAATGGCGGCATCAGCATCATGGGTCCACTGTTCGATTAGTCCCAGCACACCGATTGCCCGACTCACAGAAGTTCGCGGAGTCTCTCGCAGCATCCTGAGAGTGCGATGCGGAGCAGACCGAGGTTGGCGCCAGATTCCAAGCGGACGAGCAGATGCCAGTCTGGGGCGAGCCGCTCACACACGAGAGTACCCGCAGTCGCCAGAGCAGTCACTCTCGTCGTGGCCCCTCTCTCACTGGCTGAGCTGAGCGCGTCGGCGGCGTCGAGCATCGCCGGTGCGAGCGATCCCGCGCCTTCGAGGTTCGATGAGTCTGCGCCGACCGCTTCATGGATGAAGCCCTCCCCTGAGAGAATTCCAGCCCATACCACCCCTTCGGCGGCGGCGAATTCCTCGAGAACTTGTTGCCGCATCAGTCAGCGGAGACCGTCCGCGGAGAAAAACGGCGCTGTCAGCCAATCTGTTACGTCTGCTTCATCAGTGAACCTCGCAGGAGCATCCCGTCGCCACCGTCTCCGTAGTAGGATTCCAAGCAGCCAACCGCTTCGAGACCTAATCGGTGATAGAACCGCTGACCATCCAAGTTGTCCTCTCTAACTTCCAACTGCACCCAGTCAACTCCGTCCTGCCTCGCTAGTTGTACGAACTCCTCCCATGCCTGTCCCCCAAGCCCCCCGTTCTGTAGACTCGACTCGACGAGGAACAGCAGCACCCGTGCGGTGGTTTCGTCCAGGCGCATGCTGAACAGCAGGCCAAGTGGTCGCCCAGGACGTCGGATTGCTTCCAGCACCAGGCAGCCGAACTCCTCTGCGAGCGGCAGCCGCCGAAGTTGTTCACTCTCGTAATATTCTCCGGTACACTCCTCGACCAGTTGCGAGCAGCGCCTCCAAGCTGCCTCATCGAGCGCCCGCGCAGCGTCGGGATACAGCCGCCAAGCGAGTTCGACCATCGGTGGGCGACCTCGGTGGTTACGCATCGAGGTTGCGGCTCTCAGTCCTGAGGTGATTTCTGCCTGCCGGGTTTACCACGCCTCGCCTTCGCCTTGCGCCGTTTGGGTTTGGGTGGCTCTACCCGCGTGCTCCGGGACGGCTCCTTCTCCTCCTCTTGACTGTCAAGGTCGCTCAGACCACCGCTTGAGATCAAGCGAGACAACTCCTCGAGCGAGAGAGCGCCGCCACTTGCCGCTCGCTGCTGGATGTCCTCTATGCGTGGCTGCACCGTGTGCCCCTTGCGCTCCGCGTCTGTGCGAATGCGCAGGAACGCCTCAAGGCGACCAATCTCACGCCGGTGACCCTTGATCTCATCACGCTGAGCGAGTATGGTGTCAAGCATGCTGGCGATGCGTTCGTTGAGTTGTTTCTCCTCTTTGCGATTGACCTTCATCTCTTTCAGGCGGGGATTATCACTGGTCGTCTCGCTGGCGATCTGCTCGCGCTCGTCCTTCAGCGCATCGAGTTCATCAATCGTCCTCTGCTGTTTGCGCATCAACTTGACGTATTCGTCGTGGGCAGCGTCGCTGAGTATCTTCTGTGCGTGCATCTGCTGGAGTTCGAACAGGAATGAGAACTGTTTGATCTCGGTGGGCAGGTTGGGCATCTTCAACAAGTCGTCTGGCAGTAAGGTCAGCCGCTTGAGAGTCTTTTTCAGCAGTGAATCGATCAAGGATGATGGCGGGGCAATGCGTTCGTTGATGCTGTCGCGGATGTTTCGTTGTTCATCCACCCGCTTACGCCGCTCGCGTAATTTCTTCAGGAGCTTCCCTCGTTCACGGCTGATGCCGCTGCTCTTGCCGACAGCATCACGTAGCAACTGGACGGTGGAAATGAGGGCTCTTCGCTCGGATTGCAGTGAATCGTGCTGCTGCTCGGTCGCTCGCAAACTGGCGCGATGCTGCGCCAGTCGCTCACGAATCTCGTAGGCCTCGAGACCATCGAGATCATCGAACAGGTTGGAATCGTGTCGCCTCTTTCCCTTCCCACCTCTGCCACCTCCACGGCTACCTCGGCCGCGGCCCTGACCGCCGCCGTGCGTGCCCTTTCTGTCACCTTCGGCGCTCATTCCTCTTCACCTCCAGCATCCGGCCGAGCCTGACGGTTCCGACGAGTCCGGTGAGGAGCCCGACGACCCTGATGAGCCTCACGAGCCATCGAGGAGTGTTCTCCAGCAGCGACCTTGGCACCTGGAGCGAGCAAGTCGCCGGTGTTGTCGCCGATTTCGTTGAAGCCATGTTTGAGCCTGTGGTTCCAGTAGGAGATGGCTTCGTCAGACTGAGCCATCAGGGAACGTGCGCGATTCAGTTGGCGCATCGATTCGCGCAGGACGTGGCGCGTCTCCTCGAAGCGAGTGTGTTCATCTTCACTCTGAGCAGCGAGGTCGGTCATCTCGGTGTGGCATTCCTGCGCCTCGTCCAACAGCGACTTATGCCTCACCCACCCTTCGCGATAATCCTTGAGTTCTGGATTCTTGGCTAGATTCTGTTCGACCCATTCCTCGTGGCGCCGCGACAGTTGACGCATCTCGCCGATCAACTCCCGCTCGGTCTTCAGATCGAGTGCCTGCTTCTGCAACTTGTCATCCAGTTCAGAGATACGCTCCTCAAGCTTCTCCTTAGCCCATGCTGGGTCGGGGTTGCGCATGTTTCCCTCGCTGAGCAGTTTCTCACGCGTCTCGGCCAGTTGGGCCCTCAGTCCCCGCGCTTCGACCTGGCAGGCGTTCCGTCGCTGCTTCAACTCGTGCACCCGCGATGTAGTGCGGTCCCGCGAGAGCCGGTTCTCTTCTACCAGCGGTTTCAGGTAGTCGACCTCGACTTTTCGTTGTTCGATCACGGCTGGAAGCTGCTCGCGGAGTACGATTCTCCGGGCGACGATGTTCTCGGCCACCCCCTCCGGGGCGAGCGCGACTATCTCCTCAGGTTCCATGGTCCGTCGCTCGACCTGCGGATTTAGCATAAAGGTTGGGCGTTCACCCATATTGCAGTCGGCAAGGTATGTGAACCCCTCATGGGCTCACCGAGATGATGAATACCAGTTCGCGCGCCACCGCCATCTCTCTGCTGTTGTTCGCGGCAGTGCTGCTTCCGTTGCTTCCAACGGTCGGGGCAAGCGGTGGCGGGCTGCTCATCGAGGTGGCGTCGGTATCCGTTGATGGTGACGGCGGGGTCGGGGTCGGAAACGTCACGGTCAACTTCACCGTCGTCGAGACCGCCGGCTCAGCCGCCAATGGAACGGTGACAGCCACCCTCACCACCATCTCGTCCAACGAACTCGGAAACTCTACTGTTACACTGAACCTGAGCGCTGATGGCAGCCAACCGGTGAGCGTGACGTTCCCTGCGGTACCGCCAGGACAACATCAGTTGCAATTGCTGTTGGCCGGTGACGTAGGCGCATCGAACTCCAGCCACACAGGCGACTACAATCAGTCAGTCACACGCCTCTTTCCTCATGACGTGGGTATCGAACCGGTCGGCCAATGGGTGACAACCCCGCTTTCAGGAGGAGTCCCAAGTGGAAACCAGAGTGTGCGGGACGGGGATGAGTTGCAGGTTACCGTTCCGGTGGCCAACTCGGGCGAGGTGGCATGGAGTGGACAGTGGGAGGCGGTCGACGGCTCGGGAGCGGACGTGGCCGATGGGAACCTCAGCATCAACGCAACGGGCGTGGCGCAGATCCTGTTCAGCACGGCGCAGTTGTCCGAGGGTCAGTATCAACTGACGGTTTCACTCCTCGCTGTCGGCGACTCGGATGCCAGCGATGATTCTCGCACACTCATGGTTCAGGTAGGCCCACCACCGCTGGCGCGCCTGCAGTTGACGGCTGATTCGGGGAGATCGAACGATGCTGGGCTCGGTGAGACGGCGGAGTGGAACGTCACTCTCGGAAACGACGGCGAGGTCGATTGGAGTGGCAACCTCGAGTGCGAATTCCCATCGTCGTCGCAGACTGTGTTCTCGGAACAGTTGCAAGTCGTTGCCAACTCGTCGCTGAACCGCTCGTTCTCATTCACTGCAAGACCCGGGAACCTCTCCTGTGGTGTCAGCGGAGGTCAGCGCATCCACACGGACTCGTCAATCACTTTCGTCCACCAATACAACATGCAATCCGCCCACTTCAGCCCCGCTGGAAGTTCAGGGATCACCATCTCTGGCTCACCGTTCCATTTCGGTGATTCCGCCAGCGCCAGCGCATTGGTCCACAATGGTGGTGATCTGGCGGGGAATGCCCGACTGAGCCTTCAGGATGGTAACGCGTTCTCCGAAGGCGCAATCAGATCTTTCGATGTGGGGAACAGCCTCCAGTTGACTGCGGAGTTGAACCTGAGTTCGGGATTCGGCCAGCGCAACATCAGTTGGGTCGTACTCAGCGAGGATGGCATGGTCGATGAGTCGTTGAGCGGCACGTTCGAACTGAACGTACTCCCGAGTCAGGTGCTGGACTTATCACTCGACGTGCCGACATGGACCGTGTCTGACGGTTTGGATTCCAAGGCGAGCCTCACGTTGTCCCAAGGTCGCAGTCGCACAGTGGAACTGGTGGCGGGATACGATTCCGGAACTGACTCGTTCGAGGTGCTGCGCACCACGATATTGCTAGAATCTGGTCAGCGCACATTGGACATAGGATTCGGCTCACCTGGCAGCGCGGACACAGTATGGGTGCAGGTCACTCCTCTTGGCTGGACTACATCGGGGATGTCCACGCTGCAGGATTCACGTACGGTATTCGCGCCGACCGTCCAGTTGAGCGCCATCCTCGGTGGTTCGACCCCCGCTGTCCCCGCGGCTGGCAGCACTGTGAGCATCGGCTACACACTGACGAATTCAGGCAATGATGTGGCACAGGAAGGAGTTCTGACCTTGATGGTGGCTGCAACGCACGAGATCCTCTGGACTGGGGGCGCACCCTCAGTAGCTGTCGATGACAGTCACTCAGGCTCAATCGAGTTGAACTCTTGGCCGAGCGGATCGCTGGTGGACCTGGATCTCGAGTGGGTCGTTGGTGATGCGTCTATTATTGCGAGCAAGTCATTCCCGTCAGCGACTTCGTCGCTCACCCAGTCGTTCGATATCCCATGGGCCACTCTCCTCATTGGTGCGGCTGCGGGGCTGGTGTTGGCCATCTCCGCTCGCTACGCCATTCTCTGGCGGCAGCAGGACCCTCAGGAGCGCTCTGCCCGACGGGGCGCCAGACGTCAGGCGCGCGAGAAGGCTCGCGCCCGCGTACGCGCTCGCAAGACCGAAGCCGCGCCCGATGAGAAACGGGAGGTCGGATGCCCCGCCTGCGGTCAGCATCTGCGCGTGCCTGCCGCTTACGGCGGTTCTGCCCGCTGTCCATCCTGCACCCATACGTTCGCCGTCGAACCAGAACCCGAGCCAGAACGGGATAGTGAGCCGGAACCAGAGCCTGATCCAGAACCAGAGGCTGAGCCCGAGCCAGAACCGGTATCGGAGGCGGAACCTGCACCCAAGCCGAAGAGGGCGACCGCGCAGAGGTCCGAACGCCCGGGTGTGGGACAGCGGGATGGTGAATGGACCGCTCGCTCCGCCAGCGATGAGATCCGCTGCCCGAAGTGCAACCAACGGCTACGCGTACCGATGGATCGCCGACCCGTCCGCGCCCGCTGCGGTGCGTGCAAAGTAGAGTTCCAGGCTGAGATTTCCTGATTGCTGCTCATTAGGAATCGTTACGTCATCGCGCCACTCCCGAAGCGCAGGGGTGGTCCGATGAGCGAGCCGATTCGCGAGTTCGAGGAGATGTACATGAAGACGCTCTACGGATTGGCTGAAGGGAATGGTGGCGAACCGATTCGCACAAGCCAGGTCGCTGAAGCCATGGATGTGAGCGCCGCGAGCGCCAGCGAGATGCTCAAGCGGCTGGGGGGCAAGGGATTGCTCGATCACGAGCCCTACAAAGGTGTCCACCTTACCGAAGAAGGTCTTGCCTTCGCAGCTCGGGTGAAGCGCCGTGAAGGTCTGATGGAGGTGTTCTTGGTTCAGATGCTTGATTTCGACGGAGACGTGCATGACGCCGCCTGCAGACTGGAGCATGCGTTGACTGATGAGTTGGAACTTGCTATAGACCGTCTTCTTGACTACCCAGAGGTCACTCCCACAGGAGAGTCGATTCCTCAAGTTCGCCGTGACATCGACGCTGATCTGTCGCACCTGCTGTTGCCACTCAAGGCACTTCCTGAAGGTGTGTTGGCCACTGTCGAGTTGCTGGTGCTCGATGGTGTCGAGCGCCGCACGCTGTCAGAGCAGGGATTGCACGCTGGCGCTGAGATTCGTCGAGTCCAGGACGTGTTTGAGGTCGCTGGAGTCGAGATGCAGATATCGGACTCCCTGCAAGCGAGGATTCTCGCACGCACAGGCTGAAACATGCAGTTGCCAGAATTGATTTCAGGCCCATCTTCGGCGTCTGCCAAGCCCGTTCCTTCAAATGGGTGGCTCGGTTCGGCGACCTGATGTCGGCTGACACAGAATCCTCTGGCGAGGAGAGCGACGACCTGCACACCCGCCTGCACGCAATGGAGTCGAAGTTGAAGCGCATGGCTGACCAGCGGGCCGGCAACAACGACAACGCCCGCGCGCACGCCGACCAGCGCAACACCATCCAGGAGCAGTACAAGGAACTGCGCGACCGCATAAAGGAGAAACTGGGGGAGCAGAAGGAGATCCGCACTCAGGCGAAGACGCACCAGGTCAGGCGGGATGCCATCCAGGAGCAGTTGCGCGGCCTGTTCTCCCGTTCCAAGGGGGCCCGTGACAAGGGGAAGGAAAAATCAGTGGTGGTGCAACTTTCGGAGAAGCGGGCGGAGATGGACAACCTGGAGCGTCGTCTGGAGACCGACAGCACCGTCACCATCGCCAAGGAGAAGCAGATTTTCAAGCAACTCAAATCGCTGCGCGAGGAGGTCGTCGCGCTCGAGCCTATGGTCGCTGAAGAGGTGCGTGTGAAGATAGATCTGGACGACCTCGATGGCTCGATCGAGAAACTCAGGGCTGAGGCAGATATGGAGCATGAGGCGATGGTCAAGTTCCACGCACAGGCCGATGAACTGTGGACAGAGATCGAGCCACTGTTCGCAGACCGAGACTTTCTCAAAGCGGAGGGTGACCGATTGCACAGCCTGTTCGTCGCCAGTCGAGAGGCGGCCGATGAGGTGCATCAGGCGATGCAGGGCCTGATCGAGAAGGTGACTGAGATTCGTGACGAGCTGAAGCAAGAGCGAGCCGAGCGCCAAGCATGGATCGACGACCACAATCGCGAGGTGGAGGAGAGTTCACGCAAACCCACCGAGGATGAGGAATTGGCTGATTCGTTAATCAGTCAACTGCTTGCTGAAGGAAGCCTGTCTCTTGGGGCGAGCGGAGCCGCCGAGACAGAGCGGACCCCGCCCAAGAAGAAGCGTGGCAAGCGGGCAGCCACCCCCCGACGTGGTGGCCCTCGCCGGCGCTCTCAGGACTGAGTCGCAGTCGACTCCCTGTATTCAGAGAGGCGGCTTTGTCGAGTACGCTTGAGGAACCAAGAGTCGCGCAACGCCTTCGGGTTGCTGATCCGTTCCGCCACGAACTCCACCGCCTCTCCCAGTGAATCGAACTGTCGTCCGGGGTTGTCCATGGCGTCACGCATTGCCTCGCGGATGAGCCACACCCCCACCGGTGCCCAATATCCCGGGCCGATGTCCCTCCAGATGAGGCAGGCCCCGCTCCTGCCTCGGGCCAGCAAATGCTCGAACACCGCCAGTCGCGCAGCGTAGTACGCCCCGGTCACCCTGGCGGCGTAGTCAGTACGCGGTTTCTCCTCCTCCCAATCATCGATGACGCGCATCTCTGAAGCCCAGAGTGAGCCCTTGTGCCAGCACTCGAGCATGTGGAATGCCCATGCTCCGGGGGCGAGGATGACGTGGAATGTGTTGTCGAGATATTCGGCGGTCCGCCATTCGACCGCCCCCAGTGAAGGAAGGTCGCGCACCTGCTCGAAGAGCCGCTTGCCGAGCATGTCGTCGGTCGCCGTGATCGCCCACCGCGTCGGCACCAACCGCCTCCGCTGCTGATGCCCCAACAGCCCTGCCGAGAGCAGTCGCGTCAGGTGTGCTTCGCCGACGCCGGTCTGGTTCAGTTCTTCGACGGCGTCGGTCGCCAACAGGTGGGTCTCGTCCACGACCGAATCTACCTTGCGTGGTATCATCGCGTTGCTGGTCACCTCAGCACGTATGACCTCACCAGTGGGTCCTAGTGGCCGAGTGAGCGAGTCGAACGTGGGTTGGCCGCCGAGATGGATAGGATTCCTGAAACTCATCTCGATATCTACGTCGCGCTCCGCCATCGCCAACTCCTGCGTCGTCTGCAGGATTCTTCCTGGTGAGCGTGCGTCCGTGACCTCCACCGCCTGCCGCCCGCGCACGAGGTTCACTCCGCGCGCCGCCACCGTCTCCAGTGGCTGGCCGTAGAGGTCTGCTGGATCTGCGGGAGACAGCAATGATTCACTTTCCTCGTTCCCCTCCACAATTGCCAGCGGCCCTGCGGTGATCTTCGGGTAGTTGTAGCGGCCTACGAACACCGACGGAGGGCTCGGTCCGTTCAGTTCGTCAACCCGTCGCGGCTGAAACGTCGGCAGCCGCGAGCGCACCTCTGCGAGCAGAGGACATGGGGAAATCCCGCACATGCCGCGCACGCCGCGACACTCGACACATTCGGGGAACACGGGGTGAGTTTCAATTGACCGCCCAAAGGGATGTCGGCTGTGGTTCAGGCGGGGCCGGCATTCAGAGGAAACCAATTTCTGCCGTTTCCCCGCGGTTTCGAAGATGTGAATCAGCGTGAGGATACCGGGCATGTTAGAACCGTTCGGCACCACACTCAAATACACTGGAAAGTCGCCGAGTAGATATAGTGTACACATGGCACATGCAAGGCGAAGTTACGACCGGCAATGGGATGAGATCGAGGAGATGCTCGATTTGGCCCAGGAGCGCGCCAACGAGTGGCACGAGCAGTTCGAGAACTGCCGCGACAATGGTGACCGCGAAGGAATGTTGACGGCTGCTCGCAACTTCAAGGCACTCGAGGGAGTTGTCAAGACGCTCAAGTGGGTACTCGGTGAAGAGGGTGTGGACCACCCTCTGATCTGATACGGTCGCTGAACCAACATTGATGACGGTAGGGCCGTTGGCAGGGTTGATTCCGATGGCACTCGACCTCGCAAACATGCGCCACGGCACCACCTTGCTCAAGCGCGGCTTCGCCAAGATGCAGGAGGGTGGTGTCATCATGGACGTTGTCACTCCGGAGCAGGCTCAGGTCGCTGAAGACGCCGGTGCGACGGCGGTGATGGCGCTCGAGCGTGTTCCCGCTGACATCCGCGCCGATGGCGGAGTGGCGCGCATGAGCCACCCGCATCTCATCAGGGGAATCATCGAGACCACCAGCATCCCGGTGATGGCCAAAGCGCGCATCGGTCATTCAGGTGAGGCGAGGGTACTCGAGGCTCTGGGCGTCGACATGATCGATGAGAGCGAGGTTTTGACCCCGGCCGACCCGTTCTATCACATCCCTAAGGACGAGTTCAGCATCCCGTTCGTGTGTGGATGCACCAGT
>Ga0310124_10000766_pt1 | contig 22638 bp, 15 predicted proteins | sample CB11b_AW_Bot5_MG_FD_203507 | JGI IMG/M metagenome (GOLD analysis project Ga0310124, IMG submission 203507) | Marine microbial communities from Western Arctic Ocean, Canada - CB11b_AW_Bot5 | ecosystem: Environmental > Aquatic > Marine > Oceanic | place: Canada: Western Arctic Ocean | collected... | reverse complement strand
CGCCGCCGGTGACTTGTTGAACTTCTCTATTGTCCATGCCGTTCTGGGTTGGGGCGGCGACAGGCCGGTGCGCACTTATCGTTCGCCCGGACACGTCGTCCTCGGCCCGTTCCGCGGCGACTGGTACGACGCAGCCAGAATCTATCGCAAGTGGGCGATCACCGCGCCGTGGTGCGCCAAGGGGCGGATCCACGAACGCGCGGACTACCCGAAATGGCTGATCAAGGCGCCGTATTGGTCAATCGGATATTTGCAGCATGAAAAGGATATCGAGGACGAACTGAATAAGCAGGCATTTTATGAAATCCCCACGATGGTCGCCCATATTTACAATTATTTCTTCACCAGGCACCTGGATGACCGGTATCCGGAGTATTTTCCGCCGAAGCTTGGGTCGGCAGGGTTCACTGCGGCGATTGAACGCCTGCAATCCAACGGTGTCCGGGTTGTGCCCTACGTCAACGGCAGCATGTGGGACATGGATACCGACAGCTACCGCATGGAAGATGCCGAGCGCCGAGGGGCGATCTGGATGTCGGCCGACGGGAATCTGAACACCACTACCAGCTACGGCGGCGGCTCTTCGCTGGCGACGATGTGCCCGGGCAGTGCGATCTGGCGAGAGAAGTTGTCGGCCATCACCAGCGAGCTGGTCGGCAGATATGGCGCCGACGGGGTTTATTTCGATTTTCTGACGGATCACAATGGTGACTGTTACAACCCGGAGCACGGCCACCCCATCTGCGGCGGCAACTTCTGGGCAAAAGCGGTCCACGATCTGTACGCAGGGGCCCGGGCTACCGCCAAAGAGCACAACCCCGAGGCGATGATCACGGGCGAGGGCATCGGTGAATTCTGCATCGATGTCCACGACACGTTCCTTTCTCTCGGCGAGTCTGGCTCTTCGGCGCCGCTGTTCCTGGCGGTCTATCACGGGTACACCAACGTCTACGGCGGTATCTACAACAAAGTCGATCCGATCATGTTGGGACGTTGGTGGCTCATGGGTTGTCAGAACGGCTGGCACGGTACCGAGCTGGGCATGGCTGGCGTGACCGGTTTCAACCTTTCTGCCAACAGTCCACCCGAACGGCGTGCAGCCTTTCTGAGCTCGGGCAAATTCTACAAGTCTCTTCTGCAGTGTCGCTGGCGGTTCGCGACGCCGTACCTGGGCTATGGCGAGATGCTCAAGCCCCCGACAGTTGAAGGCGACATCCCGACGGTTTCCAGAAAGGACATGCACGGCCCATTCACGGTGTCCCTGGTTGAAGGGTCGGCATGGCAAGCGCCGGATGGTACGATTGGCGTGTTTTTCCTGAACTACGACAAAGAGAACGCCTACGATTTTACCTGGACAATTGATCGGGCGGAAACGCCGATGCGGATGTCGCGATGGAGCGAAGCAGGAGGCTTGACCCTTCTCAAGGACACGGCACAGCTGCGAATCGAGCCCTTGGGGTTGATCGCCCTGAAGCTGGAGGTGCTGCAATGAGCACGCCCCACCGACTCAGGCCCCGTGGCGGCAGGACTCGCATCACGATACTCCTCGCCGCGGTCGCTGTCGCAACCCAGGCCGCACCCAAAGTCCCCGACGGCTGTGTCGCGGCCGCTGACGCGAAGGCTGGCCCGCACGGCTACGTGGACAGCATTGTCCACGTGAAGACCGGGATTGAGCTGGCTCTCATCCCGGCCGGCAGCTTCACGATGGGGCTCGACGAGTTCGCCATACCCCTGCATGAGGTGGTGATCGAATCGCCGTTCTATATCAGTACAACGGAAATCACCAACGCCGTTTACCGCAAGTTTGTCGAGGCAGCGTCATATGATGGTGCCGGTGATACCGACCCGGCCTACGATCTGTATCTGCGCCACTGGCGTGGCGAAAGCCTGATGTCAAAGGCCGATACTTTTCCTGTCGTCTGGGTCAGTTGGCACAACGCAACTGCCTTCTGCAAATGGGCCGGTCTCCAGTTGCCTGCCGAGGCTCAGTGGGAATACGCTTGTCGCGCCGGTACCACGACGCACTACAGCTTCGGGGATGAGCGTGGGGAGTTCGCGCAGTACGGGTGGGCGCACGGCTGGACCGCTGCCGACAGCCAGGCGCTGACCAATCCCGTCGCCCGGAAGCGGCCCAATACCTGGGGCCTGTACGACATGCACGGCAATGTCTGGGAATGGGTCGCAGACGATTTCCTCGTGTCGTATGAGGGGGCGCCGACCGACGGCTCCGCCCGCATCGAAGAGAAACTGACAAAAGTGCTGCGCGGCGGTTCGTGGAGCAACAACACCAGGTTCTGGATCGCTGGCAGCGGCGCCCGGTTCAACTCCGCCCCGGGCAACGCGTCAAACAACATCGGGTTCCGCGTAGTCCTTCCTTTGGAGTGATTGGGGGGATGCCATTCCTCCATGCACTTCGAGTCTGGTTAGGCGGGTCGAGTTGAGGCGATACATTGGTTGTCGTCTTTCTGGGGGACCCCTGTTTATGCGGGGCAGGAGCATTATTCTTTCACGTAAATATATGATTTACTGATCCCTCGATCAGGGAAATAGGCGATCCCAGCTCGGGGCCATAGCCCTACTCACCGAGCATATATAGCGGGCCGGCTATCCTGAAAAGTGAATACGCGTATTCACTTTTCAAACGAACCGCGATCGCCACACACGCGGTCGGCAGTGCGATTGATCTTGGTCTGATCGATTCGGTGGGTGACTGCCTGTTCAAGTTTTTGGGTCCAGAAGTTGTCGGCAAACCATGGCCTGCCGTGCCTGTTTGCTCTCTTCCGTGCCGTGATTTCCCGGTGACACATCGCGACAAATTCGTCCTCTGAGATCATCCGGCGCCATTTCGGCGACAACAGTGTATAGCGACGACGCCATCGGAGCTCGCTGGGAAAACCACGAAGCTCACGGATTCGCCCGCGGTCGACATACGCGCCGAGCCAGTTGAGTATCGTATTAAAAACCTCTGGTCGGCGATAGCGCTCACGTCGTCTCCCTGGAGTCGACCGGGGCTTACGGCGTCGACAATCCTCGATCTCCGCTGTCCAGGATTCGACTTCCGTGGTCGTCGAGAGATAGACCTGACGACGACGGCCGTAATGATCGCGCCCGCACAGCACTGTGTACGGTCCATGCCCTCGATCCGCTTTTGCGCACCAACATTGCTTACTGCCGCAGCGTTTATGGACCCGGTGGATCGACTTAGGTGTTAAATCACCTTCAAAAGCGCTGCTCTTGCAAACAATTTCAGGTGTCATCGACTCCGTCTTCATTGACATGTTCCTTCGCTTGCTCTTGCCGATCGCCGACAAGGATCTGCTGGAATTGTGCCCGGGCCACAACGCTACCCAAGGGGCCCGGATTCTGCAGTGTGAAGTTGATCTGTACGAGTTCAATCAACAGCTTCAGGACTTCCCGTTTCGCGGGAAGTGACTGCTCGATTCTGGCCGCAACCGAATCATCATCCAGGTTGCCGAACAGCTCGACATCGATCGGCGACGACCACTTCATGGGCAAGCGGGGCTACCCGTCGCGCCCGCCGGTGTTCGACGTGCCGCTGATGATTCGCCTGCCCAAAGCCCGCCATGCCGGCAGCAAATCCAACATGTTCGTGCAGCACCACGACGTCACAGCCGAGGTGCTGCGCGCCGCCCGCGTGCGTCCGTCAACCGCGATCGATGGGGTGCGGTTCCTGAACGACGCAGTAGCAGGGCGCGAGGGCAGGCGCGACCACGTGACAATCGGTTGGGGTCTGCCGCTACGGTTATTACCAAAAACTGGTGGTTCAACGCCAAGGTGGACGGCAAGGGTGCTGTGCTCCATGCGATGAAGGCGGGGCGCCCACTACCGAAGAACGTGGCGGCCAGGCATCCGCGAGTCGCGCGCAAGCTCTTTGAAACGGCGCGGGCGGACTGCGGTGGCGGATTTCCCCGCTGGCTGGTTGAGTTGGCGCCAGATGACCCCGACGTCCCCGGGTCCGTCGATCTGACCGTGAGATAAGGTCGAATTGACGCACGCAGTCCAGTGGCACGGGCCGGCTCGGCCGTGAAGGCGAACCGTCAAGCGGATTGATTACAGCCCATTCCGATCGAATCACCAGAGTATGCGAAAACATCCCCGCAATGTATCAACGAATTAAGTTGCCACGACACTAGCGCTCGACAATCATCACCAGTGATCGCAGCAGGGGCATCGGTCGCTGGATGCGCCAGAGCATCTGCGCGTCTGTCGATACGTCTTCGATGTATTCGGTCAGCGATTGAGAAGCACCATCGTCGTCTATGTACCGCACTGCTGCCGGCGTCAGTCCTGCAACATTGATTTCTACGGTGATCTCGTCGGTGTTGTCGTAGGAAAGGTTGGTGATGCAGGCGAGCAGACGATTACCGTCGTCCCAGCATTGTACCGCGAAATCTTTCGGTGACTCAACAAAGACCGGCATAGATTCGGGTGCCATCCACGCGAGAATCTGCCGCATCACCCACTGCCGCTGATAGCAGACCAGGTGTCGGGTATCCGGATCCGAACTGCCGATGCGGCAGGCGAAGACTGCGATCTTGCCGCCAAGCGCGTTCTCGAAAAGTATCATACCCGGTGCGACACGCTTGCGATCATGGTCGATGATGTGTGACAGGACTTTTGCGGAGTCCGCAATGTTGAGCTGACGAATGGCCTGCAAGGGTGTGGCCTTGTGCGAAAAAAAATCGCCAACGTACGGACCGAAGAAATCTACGTCCGTGCATTCTTCGCCGCCGAACGGCGCAATTGCCTCGCCCGGGCTGCAGCCGACCTGGCCGGCGTAGCCCCGGTCCACCAGGGCTTTCGCAGCGCTGGCATCCAGAATCAGATTGCCTGACAGCAACTCCTGCAGTTGCGTATCCGGCAGCGCGTACACCGTGTCGCCGGCCAGGAAACGCACGGGCGAGTCGTCGAAGGTGTACGCGAATCCCATATTGCCGAGCACGTCGCACAGCATGAATGCCGGCCAGTTTTGGTCGTTGACATCATCGATTGGGTTCGGATTAGCCTTGGTCGAGTCGAAGTCGAAGATTAGCTGTACGCCGCAGCGCGTACCCCGCTGCGGAGCGATGCTGCGAATGCCTTCGAACCAGGCACGCTCGTTTCTCAGAAACAGGACCCACTCCGGCTCGAGGAACATTGAGTTGCCCATGTACCCGGAGGTCGACAGGGCCGGGTTGTTCATGCCGTTCAGCAATGCCTGAGTGATGTGAAAGCGGACGGTCGTCATGCTCATCGAAAAGCGTGTGTGCGGCGTCGTCTCGATCTCCGGTGTGTAGTCCACATCGTCGCCCAGCACATGGCCGATGAATTCGAGATAGAACATGCCCGGGATGATGTGGCGGCGAATCGTGTCGCCGTACGGTCCGATGCAAGGTCGCACGACTGGCCGCGTCACGGGCGCCATGGCGTCCATAACGTTGGTGATGCTGTGTCCCATCGCCGGCAGGGGGTGGACGCACGGCACCATCTGACCGACTTCGACATCCGGATCGACGGCATGCACGGTGTCGCTGACGATTCTCGCGATCTCGACCAGACGTTCGCCCAGCATCTCGATCCATTGCCGGCGTACAGCAGCGTCGTTCAGCAGCGCGTCATTCAGCGCTTCGCGCGTCCGTTCGCTTCCAGTGCGTTCAGTAAATGTCTTCAGATGCAGGTCGCAGTGGCATCCGAACGTGTTGTTGTCGCCGTGAAAGAGATAGCGGTGGTCATCATCGAGATAGATGTAGTCGGCATGCACGTCCGCCAGGATCGTGTAGAACGCTTTCAGGTACGTATCGAGCTTCGGGTCGAGAGGGCAGGGGATGCGATGATCGCAACTGCCGTCGGCGCGTGTCACCCAGTAGTCGTAGTCGCACTGACCGCGGTGGTCGAAGCGCGACTGCGGCATCGTGTAGCTCGAGTTGATCCCGACGCGAATGCCGTCCTGCGCCAGCCGCGCTTTCGCTTTTGCGATGTTCGCAGCTTCGAGCTTCGCTTCGTCGAGGGTCAGTTGATTCCAGCAGATGTGCTGCGCATCGGTGAACAGCATGACATGATGCGTGTCCGTTTCCTTGCAGAACCGGACGATCTCCTCGACCCGTGCTTCGTAATTCCAGGTTGGGAGGTACGTGCGCAGGATGTAGTTGACCCGATCGGGTGCGAAGAAGTTGTCTCTCATGATAGGCTTGTGGTAGGTTCGGTACGAACAGCTTAAACGCCGTTACTTTCCGATCAAGACCAGATTGCTCTCGAGGCGCTCTGGTTTACTCGTACTTGTGACCGGAATGATGCCGTCATCGACCATTGTTTTCAACACCAGGGCGGATGTGGAAACGCTCTGATTGGCAGCTTCGGTTTGCAGCTCCACCACTTTCGCGCGGTTTTCAGGCGAATCGTACTCTGCCGGCCAATCGCCGTCCGCGGGCTTTTCGTAGAGTCCGTTCAGCAAGGGCGAGTAGGCGTAGATCTCCGTATCCGGGCTCATATTTTGCAGAATTTTCCGGCTTTCCTCGTCAAATGGCGGATACATCGCGGGTTCATTCGGCTGGATCGGCGCGATGAGCGAGTATTTAACCTGTACGGCGGCGACGGGCGCGAGCGAGTGCCGCAGGGTCAACCTGAAAAGCTCAGCGAGCCGCGGAGCCGAATAGTTGGAGACGCCGACGCTTTTTACCTTGCCCGTCGAGACCAGGTCGCTGAACATGATCCACGTTTCCAGCAGCGGTGTGGCGGGATGATCGTGATGCGCCATCAGCAAGTCGATACAATCGGTCCGCAGCCGTGCGGCGGATTCACTGGCAGCGCGTCGGATGACTTCCGGCGCCAGCCCTTCATAATTCGTCAGGTCGCCGTTGAGGTCGACCGGCATCGACCCGATCTTGGTCATGATTGCGAAGTCCGCAAAATCGCGTTGCTCGAGCCACTCGCCGAGCACCTCCTCGCTGTCGCCGCCGCTTCCGTCTGGATGCCAGTGTGCATAGTTGTTGGCGGTATCGGCTATCCTGCCGCCGAGCGCTGCGTATCTGTCGAGGATGGCGAACGCTTCGTCCCGTGGGACGGAAGTACCGAAGGAGGCAGCGCCGAGCACTGCGGGAATACCTGTCATGTTGCCGTCTCCTCGGCGATACGAACCGGATTCGGCCACACTTGGGCGTCGTCGGGCACATCGGCGTTTCGGTAAGTTGGAATCAGCGACCATCGATCGGCGCCGGCAGGGTTCGGGTGCGAGCCGTGGACCGTCAGATCGCTGAAAAACAACACATCGCCCGGATCCAGCTCTGCGGCTGTTACCGGCATGCCCGCGAGATCATCATCGCTGAGGCGATTGCCGAATCCGTTCGTTTCTATTCTTTGGTGCGTGAAGCTCATCTGATGCGACCCGGCGACGACCTTGAGGCAGCCGTTGTCGATGGTGGCACGATCCAAAGCCATCCACACCGAAACTTTCTCCGATCCGAGCCAGTACGGCCGATCCTGATGCCAGGGCGAGGCTTCCCGCACAGTGTCTGACTTGGACACCGGCTTGACGCTCAGGAAATCGACGTTGGGTCCGATCAACTTGTGCAGCACGTTCGACAGTGGTGGGCCCAGCAGAATCTCGAGGATTGATTCGGGGACGCGATCGGGCATCCAGACTTCGACGCCGATCGGATTTTCCTTGTCGGCGGTACTTTCGTAAACTGTTTCTTTCAAATCTGCCGCCTCGGCTTCCGTGAACATCGACGAGACGATGAGAAAACCGTCGCGGCGGTAAGCGGTCACATCGACGTCAGTTTCCATTATTCAATAACCTCGAGAGTCGTCATTGGCAGCCAGCCATCGTCATGAGCGCCTTCGTTGGCGAATCGGACTTTGGGCACCAGTGTGTCGGCATCGACGATTCCGACGTCGACATCAACTGTGCCTTTTGCGAGCGATGCCGGCAGCGGCAGTTTTTCCTCGAGCCAGGCGTCACCGGGCAGCCAGGTCTCGGGCTGCGCGGCCGACACTATAATCTCACTCTTGTCATCTTGCCGCAAGCGAAAAGCCAGACGATAGCGCAGGTAAATCCGTGCTACGCCAATGTTCTCGATCCACATCGTGTGCCAGAACTCATCGCCGGGCTTCAGCGTTTGCGTAACCATCATCTGGCGCAGCACGAAGCGGTAGCCCATGCGTTTCAGGAACGACTCTATCTTGTCCTGCCATTCCTCCGGGATCGGCGCGGACTTGAGCATCACCGTCGAAACGTGGTACTTCAATGCCTGCTGGATGATCCAGTCGATTGGGAAGCCGGCGTCGCGCCAGTAATTCGGTACCCAGCCGGCCTCCATGACCACCGGCGCCTGTCGCCACGCCTCCGCAGCATCAGCCTGAGCAACCTGCATCGGATAGTAGTTGTACATATGATTCCAGCACATGGGCCGGCTCGGATCATTGTCCTCATGCATCGTCACGTCACCCAATGAATCGCCGCGGAAACCGCAGCCCTTGCGTGTGCCGGCGCGCATCTGATAGCCGTTGATCAGCGAGATCAGGTGGGTGTCCGGGAAGCTGTCGACGTAGCGGTCGATGAGCCGGTCCGTCTCCGCCTGAAACGCCTCGCCGCCGCAAACCCCACCGCCTTCACCCCACCAGTCGAGGATGCTGACATCGACCGCGAACAGATTCGGATGGCCGTTGTAGCGCGCGCCCAATGCCCGGATGCATCCGCCGTAGTGCTCGAGGTATTCCGGACTGTCCCAGATCGGCAGGAGATTCCCGGAGCAATGCGCATCCGGAACCGTTTCGGCTACTTCGGCATACCAGTCCGGAACACCGGGACCCTGTTCCAAATTGCGGTAAACCGCCCACGTCCCTTTCGGTCCGCCGAGCGGCATTATGCCGATGTGAACCATCTGACCGCGCTTCTCCCCTTCCGCAAGCACATGGTCAATAACATCCCACCGGTATTTGCCTTGCTCCGGCTCGATGTCGGCCCAGTACCAACGGAAGTAGGCGATCGAGCAATACGGATAGTCGCCATTGTCGAAACTGTCGGGGGGTGAAGGCTCGCCAATAGCCGACTGTGCAGAGCCGAAGGTCAGCGGACCACGGTCGTGCCAGGTGCCGTCAGTCGTCAGCGGATCACCATTGAAGCGCTGATAGCTCGACATGCCTTTGCCGGGATTCGGCAGCAACGCGTCGCTTTCCGGCGGACGCAGGATCAGATGTGGAACGTCATAGATGAGCATTTTATGGCTTGGATTCGATCATCAGTTCATCGGTCAGTTGTGGAGAATCGACCAGTGGTACGCGGCCGCTCAAATTTAACCATCGATGAGTTTCTCTGAGTTCTTTGAGACTGACCCGCAACTTGTGCACAAAGTCCTTAGGCGATTCCGCGGCTTGTGCCTCGCCGTGGTTCGGATACGGTGAGCTGCCGGAACGCAGAAGCTGTCCGGCGACATGATTCCCTGTCCTCGTGTTTGGCAGTTCTTCGGTCAGACGAATTATTCCGACTGCGAATTGCAGGAGTCTCTCCTCCAAGTTGTATTCACGATTCGCCATTATACAGCTATGTTCGATGTTGAATGTTCGATGTTCGACTCAGCGACCTGACGCTCAATGTGATCGTCCAACACCGAAGATCCAATGTCAGAGGCCCGTGCTATGTTACATCATGAAAATCGTTTACGCTATCGCGATGACGATCGGCACTGCTGCACTTAGCGGACTGCCGGTCTACCCGATTCTGCATTCGTCCGACGGCACGACCGAGATCGATCCCGAGAGCCACTGGGTCACCCGCATTCCCGACACATCGAATGCAGGCAATGACTTGTGGGCACAGGGTAAGCCGGGAGCGCTGGACTTTTTCTGCAGCCACGCCCGGCAGACGGATGGTGTTGACGGCGACTACACGCGGACCCATAGCGGCGGCACCGGTACGATGGCGGCGAAGATCGACCTGCAGCGCTACCAGTTTTGCTGGCAGGCGGACATTAAGTTCGATACAGGTGACGACGGCAACGGCGGCATCGCGCCTGGTGAACAGTATATCTTCAGCACACGCTCCGATCAGGCTGGCGAAGGCATCAGCCTGCATGTCAATCCCGATGGCTCGCTGAGCGCCATGAACTACGGAGCGACCAAGGTTACGACGCCGGTCGGCTTGGTTGCAGACAACAAATGGGTGCACGTGGCCGTGTCTTTTGAGGGCGCGATCGACGCGGGGAAGACGCCGCCGCCGGCAACCCCGGACCGGGTCGATGCCGGCCGGCAAATTGTCGAAGGCAACCTCAGGATCTATGTCAATGGCGTGCTCAAGGCGGATAGCGTCGCGATGCATGTCGTCAACAACGAATCGTTCGGGCCGGTCCTCGGCCAGTGGCGCTATGACGTCGGTATTGCGCCGCTTTTGTGTTTCGACAATATCCAGATCAGCGGTGACAATGCGATGGGGGCGCGACGACAGCAGGCGTTTACCGACCGGACCGCCAAGTTGATGCCGACACTGGCGAACAACATGTCGTCCTGGGGCGACATCAACGGCGACGGGTTCCCGGACTTGTTCGATATCGCAACGACCTGGATCAATGACGGCGGCAAGGCGTTCACCGCGACAACGACCGCACTGGGCGGCGCCAATATCCTGGGCGACTGGAACAACGACGGCCGGCTCGACGCGTTCAACTACTCGGTGTTCCGGGCGTTGAGCCAGAACGAAGACGGCAGCCTGTCGCAACTCCCGTTGGACGGCGCGGTGTTGCAATCTGCATCACTCGGAGCCTGTTGGGGCGATTTCAACGGCGACAGTTTTCTGGACGTCTATGTTGGCGGCACGATGGCGAATCATCAAGTGCACCCGGATCGGATCTTTATGAATCAAGGCGGGGAACGGTTCACGATTGCGTGGGAGCAGAAGGACGGGATCCGCAACACCCGGGGTGCCACGGCCTGCGATTTCGATATGGACAACGACCTCGATGTCTATGTTTCTAATTACTGGCTCGCTCCGAATTTTCTGTGGCTCAATGACGGCAACGCGAGCTTCACCGACGTCGCACAGGCCCGCGGCGTCCAGGGCGACAATCCGGCGCGGCCGCCGGCCATTCAGACCTATGGCCATACGATCAGTTCGGCCTGGGGTGATTTCGATAACGACGGATACTTCGATCTGTTTCAGTGCAACTTCAATCACCACGACGGCCGGCGCGGGCAGGACGCGACCTTCTATCGCAATCGCGGTCCGGAGCACGGCTATTCGTTCGAGATGAAAAAGATTCTCGACGGCACCGACTGGCAGGAGGCTTTTGCCTCGGCGGTCCTCGGTGACTATGACAACGACGGTCGCCTCGATGTTTATATCTGCACCGCACCGGGATACCCGGGCAGCGCGAACCGCTTGTTCCGTAACGAAGGCAACTGGCAGTTCCGCGACATGACATCGCGTGAGGGACTGTCTGGCCGACAGCAGACCTACCAGACCGGATGGGCCGATTTCGATCTCGACGGCGATCTCGATCTGGTGACGGCCGGAAAGTTCTTCGTCAACACCGGCAATGCCAACCACTGGCTCGAGGTACGCCTGGAAGGGAACGGCACAACTGTCAATCGTGGCGCCATCGGCGCCAAGGTGCGGATTGATATGGGTGACGGTACGACGCAGATGCGTCAGGTCGAGGCTGGCACCGGGCAGGCGAGTCAGAACGACATGACCCTGCACTTCGGAATGGGCGCGCGGACCGAGTCGGTATCGGTGCAGATTCTTTGGCCGGACGGCACCGGCCAAACGATGCCAGGCGTGAGCTTGGATCAGGTCCTGACGATCGCGCAAGGCGCCCGGTGAGCGAATCACCTGGAGGCGCGGCGGTCCGCCGCGGCTCCAGAATCAATACATCGTGATCCCCTCAACAAAGTGACCAGGATTCGGTACAGCAACGTCGCGAGGTGGCTAGGGATCGACGTCCGCGTTTTCGAAAAACGCTAAGAATCAATACATCGTGATTCCCAGCAACCCGATGACGATCTCATTGACCAGGCATTCGAACTCCACACTGGCGATCGGCTTGTAAGGAACCGTCATGTCCAGCAGGTTCGCCCAGGTATTGCGCCCGATCAACACACGCTGCGGCGGCACTGCCGGCAAACAGAATGCATCGGCCTGTATATCGAAGTCGCCCCAGATCGGCCAGTAGTTCTTCGGATTATTGATCGGCAGCAACTTTTCCGAACCGTCAACAAACCGAACACGCAGCAATGCATTATCCATTTGCGACGACAGCGGTTGACACGACCCTGCAACCAGGAAGTACATCCTACGATATTTTCGCTTCCCGACCGGGATACGAACCGACGTCGGGAAGTTGTCGTACTGACTGATCATCACGGAGTTGTCGCTCTTCCAGTTCGGGCTGTGGAACGGGACGCCCTGCTTCGTCACGAATCGCTTCTTCTCATCGACCCGGCGCGCGAAGTACAAAGAGTTCAGCCGCGGCGGTTCCGGCGAACCCGTCCACGCACTGAATCCGTTCGTGCCGATCATGTACGAACAGGACGCCGGCCGAGGGCTGTGATATTCCTGATCGAACAGAAACTCGATATCGAGATTGACATGCGCCGACAGATCCGCGGTACGGAAGAGATCGAGTGCCGGCGGCTCCGGCAGATCCCAGACCCCGACCTCCGCGTGCGCTGTCTTGGTCGTGATTGTGTACGTCCCAGGGACGGTCGCATCAAATTCCGGTTGCAGTGAATGACTGCGTGTCGTGCCGCTCACGTTGTTGCGAAGTTCGCAATACACCTTGCCGGTGTATTTGCAGAAGGTCGGATTCAGAATCTCCGTAGCCGGTTGAATTTCGATCTCGAACGCCTGCCACCACACCGAATCGTTCTGCCGCAGCTTGACGAAGAAGCAATAGTGACCGAGACGCTTGCCGATGACGGCTTGTTTCTTCGTGTGTCGGGACAGGCACCCCTGCGAATCTTCGATCTCCAGGACATTAGTGCCATCGCGAACCAGAGCGATCTTCTGCCCGGGCACAACGCGCGTCGGACATGGCACGGACCGTAGCTGCTTTCCAACCGTCGTAACGACACACTCGAACGCATCTGTCGCGGGAATGCGCACCTGCACAGTCGGCGCCGCCACACCGCATATCAGTTCCGGAGTGACTTTGTGTTCGTTGACAGTAACCGAGGGCAGGGCGTCGTGAGTGTACGGGAGCTGCACGATCACCGTGGCTGCCTTATGCAAGGTGCCACGCAGGGTCCGGCGCTTCTTGTCCTTCGCGTATTCGAGCGTCGCGTATGGTGTGGTGATCGACGCGTGATCCCAATCGTCCGGGAAGCCCGGAGCGATTACGGCCTCACCGTCGACATGGTTGAGACGCAGTCCGAACAACCCTTCGATGAGCGCGCGCGCTGCAGCGCCGATACCGCAGCCGAAATCGGTGCCCAGCATCGGGTTGTGGAGGTCGCGCGGCGACGTGGCGATGACGTGTCCGGGCGTCTTCGATTCCTTCATCGAATCGATCAGCGGTCCAATGAAGTACCGGTACCCTTGCTGATAGCACCCGGCCTGCCACGCCGACAGTGCCAGGTGGCACGTCTCGTTCGGCATCAACTGCCGGATGCTCCAGGACCACGGCACCCAGTTGCAGCTCCAGACCAGCTCCCCCTGGTCGTCGCCGCACGTCACATGCTCGTAAGTGTGTCGCACATAATGCAGCATCTGCCACGCCTGCAAATCGTCTGCTACTTCTGAGTCGATGATGTGATAGATCGACGGCAACTCCGGATTGTCATGCAGCAGTTTGTTGCCGATGGTGTCGAGGCATTCGCCGTAGGCGCCGTCTGTCGGCATCCACAGTTTTCGGTTCAGGGCATTGCGGATTTTGCGGGCCTCGGCCAGGAATGGTTTGGGGGACTTGCCGAGTTTTTTCGCTGCCCTTGCCATAAACATGTTCGCAAAGTGCGTGTATGCGGATGCCTGTGCGCAGCCGGCACCATAGTACCCATGGGCGTCGCTGATGTGCGTGTTCGCGAAGTTCTCGTAGAGCCCGTCGTTGTCTGTGTCGAAACAGCGTTTTTCCCACTCCAGATGCCGCTTGATAACGGGGAACATTTTTTTCAGGAATTTGTCGTCGCCGGTATACAGACAATGCCGGATCACCTGATCGATGAAGCCTTCCTGCATGTTGTAGTTCTGATTCTCCATGCGCCCTTTGGAGAACAGGATCGAGTCGCGGCGCACGCGGCTGTACTCGACGTCCACGCTCATCTGCATGCCGCCGCGGGTCGTGCCTTTCGAATCTTTCTTCTGCGTTTTTGCGAATGTATTGAAGTGCGATTCCGCCCGCTCCCAAGGTCCGAGCGCGGTCGGCGCATACGGACTGCGCCACCCCATGTAGCAGCCGTGGCAGTGGATGCCGCCGTGCATGATGTACGGTGCATGCCATAGCGCATCGGCGGATGCGTTCAGCGCCGGGACGATGGCGTTCAGATCCGCGTCCGGCGTCGACACGGTGACGCGATTGCGAACGGCTTCATGGTTGGCGAGGGCGTAGGAAAATCGTTTCTTCAGTTCACCGCGGGTAAGTCGGTCACTGCCATTCCGCATCATCCGGACACCGATCAGTGCCGGTTGGTCATCGGGTTCATAGCTCTCCACGGCGACGGGATGAACAACGCGTTTGCTATGCAAGTTTGCGATCTTCGCAAACGCTGATGAGTCGGCAACGAAGCTGTGTCCGCCGGTAGTGGACGCGCCGCTGATGCCATAGTGCGGCTTGCGGTTGTGCACATCGTCGGGCTGCGGGTGTGCGGAGTTGTCGCGGCAGTCGATCGGGAAGTCTGCGGTCATGCGGAAACCGCGGCTGTCGATCGTCACATGGTTACCGCGGCTGTCTTCCGGGTTCGGAAAGAAGTGGGACTCGTGGTCGTAGCCGTTGACGTCGTATTCAGGAGTGCAGTACGGATCGCTCAGATCGTTGATACCGCCGAAAGCCCAAACGACTTGCAGCCCTTTGACCGGGCCGGTCAGCGATATGTCGAGCACCAGCCCGTCAGCATCACGCATGGCGACGGACCGGATGACCAGTTTCTGTTTGCCCAGAAGCCGGTCCGAAATCTCGTGCGTGTAGACGCCGGGGCAATAGCTCGCGACAACTGTGTCGGCATCGATCAGCCACTTGCCTTTCTTTCCCTTGGTGATGCCGACCAGCAGATTGCCGGTCTTACCGGGACGGCTGAGCGCCCACTCCGGACGGTCACCGGCGTAGGTGATGAAGGTGCCGTACTGCCCGTACAACGGGCGGTTGTAGCGGCCGTTACCGTTGCGGCAGACGAAGCAATTGTTTTCGATGGTGTACACGAAATGTCCTTGCGGGGGTTGAACTCCAACGGAACTGCAAAGTTAACGTGCCCGCGGCCACGTAATTGATCGACCGGATTGGCTACAGATCCAGATCAAGTTCTACAAGCCTTCCGGTTTCGATCGATTCCTCGGCGGCGATACACATCTTTGCGCTGATGTAACCTTCTCGGATCGTGTTCTCGACGTCCGTCGGGCGCGAGTGCAGCAGGTCGAGCTTGGCTCTCATACCCGGCTTCGTGCCGCCAAAATGAGATTCACCTGTCCAGTCGTATACCTCCCGGATGCTGCTCTCGGGCTTGGCGAGACGCTGCATGATGTCAATCCGGCTGTTGCCCACAAGTGCTTCACCTTCGGGTGTCTCAACAAATTCACCGTAATACTGCAGTTCCATGGTCCCTGCCGTACCGATGAAAAAACCGCCGCGCCGTCCGCCCCGCTGCGGTGCGCAGAAGCTTTGACTGTAAGATGCCGTGACCCCGCCTTCGTAATTGATGATCACCGTGTGATTGTCATCGATATCGATTTCACTGGCGTAAACGCATTTTTGCCCCTTACCCGACGACATCGGTCTGGCGCCTTCCTGCTGCAGTCTGTACACACTCATCGGGCAGGTATCCTTGCGATCGCAGACATCGCACGTCAGGTCATTCGGCATGTCGCCGCCGTAGACCAGGCGTGATCCGAACGCTGCCACACTGACCGGTGTCCGGCCGATGATCGTATTGATCACATCGAAGTCGTGGGTCGCTTTCTGCAGCAGCAGGCTGCCGATCTTTTCGCGGGTTCGCATCCAGCTGCGAAAGTAGCCGTCGCCGTAGTGCACGTTGTTCACATACTGCACGGAAACGACGTCGCCGATCGTTCCGGCGCGTATATGCCCGGCAGCGGCCAGCGTTGCCGGAGCGCCGCGCATCGTGAAGTTGACGGTCGCGACTTTCGGGTAGTCCTTGAGCAACGCCCAGCACTTGTCGACGTCTGTCCCAGTGATAGCGATCGGTTTCTCCAGGAGGATGTTGAGGTTGCGGCGGGCGCACTTTTCGACCATCTCATAGTGCGTGCTGCACCAGCTCGCGATGATCACGGTATCGATGTCTGCTTTGTCGAGCATTTCGTCGGGGTCGGTGTAGAACGGAATGTCTGCCAGATCCGCTCGGAGGGTCACACCGTCCGTCCTGAAATCACCGGACTCGGCGGCGGCGCTGCCCGCGAGGTAGCCGCCGATGATCTTGTCAAAGCGCGTGCGGTCGATATCACAGAACGCTACGACGCAACCCGGCTCGTACTGTTCGAGCAGCACAATGTGTCCGGCTCCCGAACTGCCTGCGCCGATACAGGCGATTTTCAATTCGTCTGCCATGCCCGATCCTATTCCGCCAGAATGACGGGTACGTGATTCCAGATGTTGTGTCCCCAGCTCAGCAGCGGCTCGAAGGCGTACGGTGTGTGCTTGTCACCGTCGCGATCGAGGCGCACCAGCATCAGATGCAGTCTCTGGCCGGCGGCCGGTTTGCGGCCGGCATAACCCGGGAGTTGGTCAAACGGCACGGCGACCTCGACAGTGTACCCCTGATCCGTATCATCGCGCTGGTTGATCGTACCGCCAATGTGCCGACCGACCAGCATGCCGTCGACAGTTGCAGATGTATCTGCCTCTGTTCCCCACTGATCCCATGTCTTGGTGTTGAGCGCATCGTAGATACTGCCGTTCGGGCTGACGACGATTTCCCAGTAAAGGCCGGTTTCGAATTCCGGCAGGATGAACATCTCGACAGCATCGTCGCTGAAGACGGCTTCGTCTCGCTCGTACACCGGTGCTACGAGGTCTGTATCGGAACAGGTGAAGGCGAAATAGATATACGTATCATCCCACATGATGTCCCAGTCTGTGAAATCGTGACCAACCGCCTCTTGCTTGTTGAATGGGTAGGTGTCTTTCGCCATGTATGCGTCGTGCCAGGCACGATCATTTAACTTGCCGTCGATCTCAGGTGGGGAGCTCGCCCGGGGCAACCTGATTTCAGCTGGTCGCGGCCAGTCGGGACCGCGCGCTGAAGCGCTGCGCGTGTCCTCAGTCATCAGCCGGGCAATCCGCATCTCCTCGTCGGTTGCCGGAATTTCACGGCGCAGCATTTGCCCGTACTCGATGCGGGCCGGGTCGTTCGCGAGGTTCGAGGCTTCTTCGCCAGGCGTGCCTTTGGCGTCGGCTGCCGCGCGATACATCGCCTTGACCAGGGCCCGATCGGATTTGATCTGATCGTCGGTGATCGTCGCACAGCCGGCACCAAGCAGGATCAGCAACAGGGTGGCGAATTTCATAGTTTCTCCAGTGACTATTCAATTAAACAAGGGGAAACGTAGAGCCTGATCGCCAAGAATCTATATCTGCACGTGTGGATCTTCGCCGGTTGTTGATTTTTTCGTGCCCGTGCCCGTGCCCGGGTTGATCGCTGCGTGATCACCCGGAATTTCTTCGCGAACAGCAGCAGCGAGTTCAAGTCCCGGGTCCGGAATAGGCTGTCACCTCACAAGAAAAATTTTCGGGCACGGGCACGGGCACGGGCACGGGTACGAAATAGGTATCTGGAACGGACGTCTTACTCACGCGTCATGCTTGCGATCAATATGCAGTCGTCTACCTTAGCTGCATGAAAATCACTGCAATCGAGACCGTTATCCCGACCGACGTCATGAGCCACCTGCTGATGGTACGGGTCCACACGGACGCCGGCATCATCGGTTGCGGCGAGACTTATCATATTCCACAGGCCTGCGCTGCGGTGATTCACGACTGGATGGCCAGGCGCCTGGTTGGCAGCGACCCGCTCACCATCGAGCGGCACTGGCGGTTCCTCTACGAACGGGCGGCGAATATAGGGGTGCGCGGTGCCGAGATCCGGGCCCTTTCCGCCATCGACGTTGCGCTCTGGGACATTCTCGGCCAGGTTTGCGGACAGCCGGTGTATCAACTGCTCGGCGGCGCCACGCGCGAGCGCATCCGCGTATACAACAGCCTCGGCAATCCGACCTACGGCATGGCTACGCCGGGTGCTGATGAGGGCTGGCCAGGCTACGGTGGCATGGGCGAGCCCGGGCCGTTGTCGGACTCATACAATTTCTTTCATGAGCCCGAAGCCCTGGCACGCGAGTTGGTTGCCGAAGGGCATACGGCGATGAAGGTCTGGTGTTTCGACGAAGCAGCCCATCGTGGGGCCGGCGCGACGATCAGCCGACAGGAAATCGAGGAAGCGACGAAACCTTTGCATGCTGTCCGCGAAGCGGTCGGCGATCAGCTCGAAATCATGGTCGATGGCCACGGGTTTTTCCTGCTGCCGGCGGCGCTGCGCATCGCCGATGCATTGCGAGAGATCCAGCCGCTATGGCTCGAAGACATCCTGAAGATGGACAACATCGGCACGCTCGCCGAATTCCGCCAACGCTGCGGTCTGCCGATCAGCGTCAGTGAGATGCTGTTGACGGCACCGGATTTCGCCGAGGTGCTCGAGAAGCGTGCGGCTGATTTCGTCATGCTCGATCCGACCTGGGCGGGCGGCATCAGCGAGTCGATCCGGATTGCGAATATCGCAGCGGCGCATAACATCCCGGTCACTTGTCATGATTGCACCGGCCCGCTGACATTGTTTGCCGGTCTGCATATCAATGCGGTTGCCGCCAGTGCCTGTTACCAGGAAACAGTGAGGGCCCACATCAAGTCGTTCTACGACCGCCTGATCACAGTCCAGCCGGTGATCCGCGACGGGCATGCCGAGCTGCCGCAAGGGGCGGGCATCGGCACGCAATGGCAGGAGTCGTGGTTCGACGGCAAACAGCCGACCTATCGAATGAGCGGGTAGCGGCCGAATTCTACGTCCCGCGCTCGGCGCGCTGAGATCCCAAAGCGGGAGGTGCCGGTATTTGAAGCCAACGATGCACTACATTCCCGGACGATCAGTCATTGGAAGATACAATGCCGAAATCCGTACACGAACCCATGAAGTTTGCTGGTGCTGTGGTTGTCTGCAACGGTTCGGCCGACCGTGTCCATCAATTCGCGGCGGCCGAACTCTCGCGATTTCTGTATCTCCTGACCGGTGTCGAAAGCTCGCTGGCTGAATCCTTGCCTGGGAAAGCTGCCGCTGTTGTGCTGCAGAACGCCGGCGCATCATCGGGAGGCCAGGGCTATACGATTCGTGCCTCGAGTTGCGACCAACGCGACGTGCTGGTCATTGACGCAGACACGTCTCTCGGCCTGCTCCACGGCGTCTACCGCCTCCTCGAAGAACTGGGAATGGGCTTCTATCTCGGCGGCGAAACGCTTCCTGACGAGTCTGTCGACGTGTCGCTGCCGGCAGACTTCGAACTTACCGAACGTCCGGTTTTCGCGGTGCGCGGCAATCTGCTGCACGACAACACACTGGTCGGCATCACAACCTGGGGCCTGGACGACTGGAATGTCTACCTCACCGACTTGGCGCGCATGCGATGCAACACGGTGTTGACCTGCTGGTACAACAACGACTGCGAGCCGCTCGGGCCGTTGCAAACATTGAAGCCGATCATGTCGACGTTGACCCGAAAGTGGGGCTCCACGGCATTGCGGACTTCGCAATTTGCTTTCGGGTCCGGCGACTGTTTTCATGGAGAGATCTTCTCCAGTCCCGCCGGCGAAACGCTGACGGATCCGACCGAGCAGCGCTGGGAAACAGTGAACGTTTTCAGCGAAGCAATGCGTCTGGCGAAATTACGCGGGATCGACGTGGCCTGTGGCCTGACCGCGCCAGTCGGCGACGTGAAGAGTCCGGTCGACCCGGAGGATCCCACGGTGCGCGCCCTGTTCGAGGCGCGTATCCAACGATTCCTCGAGCATTATCCGCACCTGTCTTACTTCGTGCTGTACAACCACGAATCGGGCGGCTGCGCGGCGACCACGCCGCCGCCTGTCGGGACGCCGGGACACAAGCTGCACGAGCAACGCCGCGATGCGTACGCGTACCTCGGCAATCCACGGCGGGTCTGGGAAGCAATCCGGTTCGGCAGGTTTGCGGAGATCGCATATGAGGTCGTGCAGGATGTCGCTCCGCATGTCAGGCTCGTTGTGTCCGGCTGGGGCGGGGATCGGTGGATGTGCTTTGCCGACTACTGCCTGGCCTACGATAAACTGCTGCCGCCGAATGTGATCTTCACCTGTCATGACAACATCGACGCATCCGTGTCGCGCACCGTCAGCGCGGCCTGGGGAGACTTGCAGCCGCAGCGTGAACGCTGGGCCGTCCCATGGGTGGAGGAAGACGGTTCCGACTTCTGGTCGCCGCAGCCCAATGTCGAGTCGCTTCAACATCTCGCGACCGACGCGTTGCGTAAAGGGTGTCAGGGGCTGCTGACCATGCAATGGCGCACGCGCGACCTGGAGGAGGAGGCCGGGTACTCGGCACGCTTCGCGTGGGAACCGGAGCTGACGCCTGAATCTTTCTATCGGCGCCTGGCAAGCGATGCTTTTGGGCCGGACCGGGAACCACTAATGGCTAAGCATCTCTGGACCCTGCAGAAGCTTGGCCGGCGTTGGACGGGTGTACCGGGCACGCCTGAGATCGGCGAGATGATCTTTGCCGGCTGGAAACCGCACCTGCCGTTCGAACTCGGCGCGGAGGCCGGGCAGTTTCTGGTGCCGTTTGCGCATCGAGCCAGACAGGCTCTGGCGGAATCGTTTGCTGCGGACGCTGCGTTCCGGGGCGCTGACGACGTCGCCCTGTTCCAGCAGGTTCATGAGGACGTCGGCGTGGACGCGCAGCTCACCGATCCGACGCAGCTGGGCGTCAGCGAATTCACGCAAGTCATCGAAACACTCGAAGGGCTGCTGGATGAATCGGACACGGCACGGATTCGCGCCGAGCTGCAAACACTGGAAGAGATGGTCTATGGGCTGCGCGCGAAACTGATCCATCGTTGGATGCCGGCCAATCAGTTCAGCGCCGTAGACCTGTTCCTGATCGCCACGCGCCATCTGATTCGCAATGCCGGGGTCGAACGGCGGATGGCGGTGCTGACGCAAGTTCGAGACGACCTCGCCGGCCTGCGTGACAACTTCGTCAGAGAAGGGCGCTTGGGCAGGCTCGAACGCCTCGACTATCTGGCGGCGAATATCGATTTCGTCACGCACTACGATCAGGTCGCGATGCTGTTGGCCGACGGCGAAGCCGTGCCCCGAGCTATTGAAGAGGCAGAGCGGCTGCACCGGGACGGTGAGGCCGAGAAGGCCGCGGCGGTCGCGACCGAGGCATACGGAAAGCTCATATCAGCAGGTATGCGCGAGGCGGTCCTGGCGCTGACCCGAAAACTGAGCACACGCTGTGAATTTGCCATTCTCGCTACGGTCAATATCAAGCCCGTACCGGTCTACCTGGAGTTTGTCCGCCGCCTCGAGGCGCTGATGCCGGCGGCCCCGCCGGGTGAAGTCGATGCGGATGAGGACGGATTGCGGCTGGTTGCGCCGCGGCCACCGAGTGTCTGTGAAGCAGGACAAACGCTGACGATCCGCGTCGTGGTGCTGGGGTCGCTCGACATCGCGTCGGTCGATCTGCATTGTCGTGCAGGCGTGACCGGGTCTTGGCAAACGACTCCGATGACCCACAGGTGCCGGCGATCGTACCAAGCCGTTGTACCGATCGGACTGGACGCGGGTATCGTGACGTTCTTTGTCGAAGCGAGTGACGATGCCGGCGCCCAAGTATTCTGGCCAGCTACGGCGGGGCAGGGCCGGCCGTGGACAGTGATGGTGGTGGAGAGATAGAGCCGGCTCCCTGCCATGCCGGCGGAGTAGACGGTCTGTCCCGCGTATCGCAAGCGATTGAACAGGCCCGTCTGTCGGCTGACGGATAGCCGGCCGATCCGTGCTCGTGTGATCAATGCTCGCCGGTAGCCGCCCGGTTTTTACGGCGTGTAAGCTCCCGTAAACGCCGCCAATCACGAGCGCGGAGGCTCGTAGTACGCGGATAGGATAGCCCCATCACATGCTTCCAATCCGTCGGTGACCGATGAACAGAAATCGCCTCCGTTTGCTCGAAAAAAAATCTTGGAATTCCCGACTGAATATCCTATAACATAGAAGGTTGGTGGCGACTCCGCCGCCGCACGTCTGAAAAATGCTGATTCAACTGTCCAGAAAGGATGATAAAATGCGCAACTTCAAAACTACAATCCTGATGGCGGCTGTGATTGCCATGGCCGCAACCACCACTTGGGGAGCTACGATCCTTCTGACCCAGGCGGACGTCGGCGGCCCGACGCTCACTGGCAATGACTAT
>Ga0310124_10000765_pt1 | contig 22644 bp, 22 predicted proteins | sample CB11b_AW_Bot5_MG_FD_203507 | JGI IMG/M metagenome (GOLD analysis project Ga0310124, IMG submission 203507) | Marine microbial communities from Western Arctic Ocean, Canada - CB11b_AW_Bot5 | ecosystem: Environmental > Aquatic > Marine > Oceanic | place: Canada: Western Arctic Ocean | collected... | reverse complement strand
TCTGACGCCACGAGCGTGCATGCGAGCGGTACAAATGGTGCGCGGGTGGTGGTACCCTTTAGATCAGAATGGAGTCGAACGTGAGCGCACAAATCCCCGACCGAGTTTCGGCACTGGCCCTTCTCGAGAGCTGGGTGGAAAACGACGGTCTGAGAAAGCACATGCTGGCGGTAGAGGCTTCTTGTCGCCATTACGCCCGAATCCATGGGGAGGATGAAGACCTCTGGGGAACGGCGGGGCTCCTGCACGATCTCGATTGGGAGAAGTATCCGGACGAGCACCCGCATCGCGGACTCGCGGAACTGAAGGATCTCGGCTACCCCGAAGCGATTCTACAGGCGATTAGTGCACACGCCCCCGAACGGACCGGCGTGGAGCCTGAAGCGTTGCTCGATCGCGTCCTGTTCGCTTGTGACGAACTTTCAGGGTTGGTGTACGCCTGCTGTCTTGTGAGGCCCAATGGAATCGATGATCTCGTTCCCAAGTCGGTCACGAAAAAGTTGAAGGACAAGGCCTTTGCCGCGGGGGTGAACCGGGACGATGTGGGCCGGGGGGTCGATCTTCTGGGGATCGAACGTAGTGAGCACATACAAAACGTGATCGACGGGATGCGCGACATAGCCGACGTTCTGGAGGTTCGAGCGGAGGATCGCGTTTGAGGCAAATCGCAGTAGTCGCTCAGGTCAGGGTCGCGTTCGGGGTGACCGCCGTGGTGGCCGCTGGGCTGCCTGCCGGCGGGCTGAGCGCGCAGGACGTCGAGTTGCTTGCGGAACACTACGGTACGATTCCTCCGGCGGCGTATTTCGAGGAGCTTTCCCGAAATCCTGGTGCGTACCGTCCGGCCCGCGGTTGGCGATCCCCGCTGGGCTTGGGAGTCGCTGCAGGGGTTTTCGGCGTCGCGCCCTTGAGGGGGTCAGCCGTCCTAGGCAGACGGGACGGCGCGGTGAACTGCGTATGTGTGATTCCTTGGCTCCTCGGTCTCTACTCCGATTCGCCTGGGATTCCCAGCGCGGACGTCGGGGCAGCCCCGGGCGTGAGCCTCACGCGAGCCATCGTCCAGCAAGAGTTCTTCGACGGCCCGAACAGCCGGTTCGCGACGATCACCGAGTTCTACACGGATCTGTCGGGCGGTCTGGTCACTCTCCTCGGCGACACTCAGGACTGGTTCCAGACCACCCTCAGCTCGGCTGACGTGGCTGGAAACAGCAGCGGCCTGAGCTCCGCGGACGGCGTGGGTGAATTCATTCTCGAGCTCCTCACGAACGCCGATGACGGGAGCGTCAACTGGGGCGACTACGACAACGATGGGCCCGATGGCGTGCCCAACTCTTACGACGACGACGGCTTCGTGGACGTTCTGGCCGTCATGCATCCGACGTCGGGTGCCGAGTGCGGGGGAAGCGGTACAGGAATCATTTGGTCGCATTACTGGCAACTCAGCGCCTCGGCGGGACAGGTCTTCACGACGTCGACCATCTCGAACTCCTTATCGGCGAGCGGCGGATTCGTTACCGTCGACGACTACACGATCCAGCCGGTTCTCTCGTGTAATTCTTCTGAAATCAACGAAATCGGTGTCGTCGCACACGAGCTAGGCCACGGCTTCGGGCTCCCGGACCTGCATGCCGTCGGTGCGAATCACGGAGGCGTGGGACGCTGGGGACTGATGGGCTCGGGTGCTTGGGGGTGTGGAGGTCAGGGTGCCGACGTGCCGTGCCACATGACCGCCTGGAGCAAGGAAGCATTGGGTTGGGCCAACGTCACCACGTTGGCGGCGGGGGCCGACCTCGGTGTATTCACCCTCGATCCGGTGGAGACGACCGGCGACATCATCAGGATCGACGCCGGCGACGGAAGTGGGGACTACTACTTGTTGGAGAACCGGCAGCCGCTCGGCTTCGACGCGGGCCTTCCGGCTCCTGGCCTCTTCGTCTGGCAGGTCGACACCGAAACGGTGGACGGTGCGTGGGCCGCCAATCAAGTGAATACGTCGCCCTTGCGCATGGGCGTGTGGCTTCGGCAAGCGGACGGCTTGAACTCACTGGCTCAAGCCGGCCAACGGGGCGACGCCGGAGATCCGTTTCCTGGATCGTCCGGTGCCACTGCCTTCCACGCCGGAACGATGCCGTCTTCCTACACCTACAACGGCTTGAACGGCTTGGGCGGCATTCCGGCGAATACCTCTGCGGGAGTCACGCTGTTGGGCATCCGACAGCTGGGCACCAGCCAGATGGAGTTTCAGGCGCTCACCCGCTATCAGACGGTGACGCTTCAGTCGGCCGGTCTCGGTGGGTCCGGGAGTGTCTTCACGGTGGACGGCGTAGCCTCTGCGGGGAGCACGGTCCTCTTCACGTCGGCGCCGTTCCAAGGGCATACCCTTGAGGCTGCCGGCGGGGCTCCGAACGGTCCCGGGTTCCGGCACGGTTTTCTGGCCTGGAGTGACGGCCAACCGCGCGTCCGGAGTTGGACGACGACGCTCGCCGATGCGTCGCTCACGGCGAATTACGGAAACTCCGAGGTGAGCTTCGATATCACGTTGGAGAGTCCGGTCTCCGGGGTGGTGCCGGGTGTCGTGGTTCTCAATCCGGATTCCGAGGCCGGCTGGATCCGCGAAGCGATCGACGTGAGTGTCGAGGTGCAGCCCACTACGGGGTTGGCGTTCAGGGACTGGACGGGCGCGTTGGCAGGCCAGTCCAACCCCACCACCGTGCTCATCACCGCTCCGAGCACCGCCAGTGCGCGCTTCGATCTCACGTACACCGTATCATCGAACGCCGGGATACAGGTGGACGTGGGCGCTGCGTCCAACGTGGATATTCTATTCACGGTCGCCAACGCCAACCAGCCCGTGACCTGGGTTACGAGTGGCCTACCTCCGGGTCTGTCCTTCGTGGCGGGGGCGGTGGGTGCTGTGACGGGGGCCCCCGTGACAATGGGGGATTTCGTGTTGAGCGTCCAAGCCACCGATGCCATCGGACTGACGGATTCCGTCGGCGTCGCGCTCTCGGTGGGCCCTCCGGACGTGGGGCTTCAGGTCATGGCTGAGCCGTTCATGTCGGTCGGCATCGTGAATAGCGCGCTCGAGACCTTCCTCGACCTCCAGGGCAACGGCGATAGCACATACGATCTGGGCGATTTTCGGATGTGGGTCCTGGGTAATCCGAACCACCGGGTGAGTACGCAGGCGATGGCGGCGCCGACCATGGCGCCGTCGGGGCCGATCGTAATTCCCTTCTTTGGGGAGACTGAGCGATGAGGCGCCTGGAACTGGTCGTGGTGACGGCCATCTCGCTGGCGCTCGGCGCATGCGACTGGGGGCCGAGGGGGCCGGGCCAACTCAGGGGCATCGTCTTGCCGGGGGTCATCTCCGTGGGTGCCATCGTGCTCGAAGTCAGCGGCCCCGGGGTCCAAGGGTTCTCGGAGGCCGGCCAAACCCGGGTCTTCTTCGCCGCGCCACAGACTGACGTGTACCGCGTAGTGTTGGTTGCCACCGACCCGGATCGAATCCGATTTCGAGTGGACATGGACGACGTCCGGAGCCCGATGCTGACGACGGTGGTCGTCGAGGCGGTGGACGACAACAACGCGCCGATCACCGACCTCAGTGGGATCACGGTCGAGCTTCAGCGATGACCCCCCTGCGATGCCCCCACCTGAGTTGCGCCATGACTCCTTCTCTGGGAAAATGGACCCATGACGATATCGACCGTATTGACGATGGTGCTCATTCTGGGGTTCGTTTGGGGCGGATTCTCACTGGCCTTGTTTATCGCCGTTCGCAAGGAATCCGACAAGAGAGATTGAGGGCCCACGTGGCTCCTTTCGTTCGTTCAGGGCATGAGCAGTCCACGGGACTCGAGTATGTCTCTCAGGAACCCGTGTGCCTTGACCCCGCTCGGCCATCCGGCATAGAACACGACGTGCACGATGAGTTCGCTGAGTTCATCGGGCGTCACGCCGTTGTCCAGGGCGCGTCTGATATGTCCTTGCGCCTGGTCGTAGTACAATGCCTGCAGTACGGATACGGTGACCACGCTACGGTCACGCTTCGAAAGGCCGGGTCGCTCCCAGACGTCGTCGTAGAGGACCTTGTTCATTAGCTCGCCGAGATAAAGGGAGGCTCCGAACACATCGTCGGGGAACTGCGATTCCGTCACCGGAGGAGCCGGCGGCCCCACTTCGACTGGTGGAAGGCCACGGGCCTGAAAAACCTCTGCCGCGATCGTGGAAGCAATGACCGCCCCTGGCCAGCCAGCATAGAAGGTTGCATGCGTGATTACCTCAGCGATCTCCTCCTGAGTCAGGCCGTTGTCGAGCGCCAAGCCGATATGCTCCCTCATCGTGCCGGTCCCGTGCTGCGCCTGGGCCACCGCTATCGTGATCATACTCCGGTCGCGCTTGGAGAGCCCCGGACGCTCCCAGATATCGCCATACAGGACGGTGTTGCCGAGCTCTCCCAGATAAGGTGCAGCCGCGTATGTGCTCGCGTCTTGCTCCGAAGAGATCGTTGCCTCGCCCGGCATTTGCCCGGGAGACGTCTCCGCCTCGCGGGTACACCCCGAAGCAAGAGTGATGGCTGCGAGCGAAAGGATCGGTAGGACGAATCCGTGGCGACACATGGTCTGTTACTCCTGGAAGAGGAGAGGAAAGGGGGGAAAGGGTACAAACCCGGATCGAGAAAGCGTACGGGGGCTGTCCGGACCCGTCAACCAGGGATTCTGTGCGGGCGCCCGATGACCAAGCGGGTGCTCAAGGCATCCACGGTGCTCGATGGGTAATGGCGTGGGCCCTGTAAACTCTGCCTGGCTAGCATGGGGTTCTGCATCTAAGGGGGTCTTGTCGGCAGCGGCAGGGCTGTGGTGTAACGGATCGACCCGAAAGGGTACGAGCGCATCGTCTATCGCCTCCCTCTCGTTACTTTCGCCAAGATTTGTCACTCAATTGGGTCTGGGACCCGTCGTGGAGGCCCGCGAACGTCCCAATCCTTGCATGGGCGAACGGTGCGAGTGCATCTTGGCATCGGCACGGCGGTCCGCCGGGAATCCGACAAGGGGGATTGAGGGGCCCGGGCGCTTGCCCAAGGTGCCTTTTAGAATACCTTTCGCCGTGATGCCTGCTCCGCTCCGCACACGGTGGATCAGCCGACCCGACGGCCCCCAGCCCCCCGTATTTTCCGTTGCCTAGACGCTCTGACCTCGACTCCATCCTCATTCTAGGCTCAGGCCCAATCATCATCGGTCAGGCGTGCGAGTTCGACTACTCGGGCACCCAGGCGGTTCGCGCCCTGAAGGAAGAAGGCTATCGCGTGGTACTGGTGAATTCCAACCCGGCCACGATCATGACGGACCCGGATCTCGCCGACCGCACCTACATCGAACCGCTCACGACCGACTGGGTCGAGCGCGTGATCGAGCGGGAGAAGCCCGACGCCTTGCTGCCCACGATGGGCGGACAGACCGCGCTCAACATCGCCATGGACCTCGATCGGCAGGGTGTGCTGGAGAAGCACGGGATCGAGCTGATCGGAGCGAACGCCCGGTCCATTCGGATGGCAGAGGATCGTGAGGAATTCGCTGCGGCCATGGCGCGCATCGGACTGGAGCTTCCGCATGGTGGCTTCGCGCGCACCATGGACGAAGCCATGACCCTCATCGAGGACACGGGTTATCCGGCGATCATCCGCCCCAGCTTCACCCTCGGGGGCACGGGTGGCGGCATCGCGTACAACGTGGATGAGTTCAAGACGGCCGTCGCTCGCGGCTTGGGCGCCTCGCCCATTACCGAGGTGCTCATCGACCGGAGTGTCATCGGGTGGAAGGAGTACGAGCTGGAAGTCGTTCGGGATGCCTCGGACAACGTGATCATCGTGTGTTCGATCGAGAACTTCGACCCGATGGGCGTGCACACGGGGGACTCCATTACGGTGGCTCCCGTCCAAACGCTCACGGACGTCGAGTATCAGCGCATGCGGGACGCCGCCATCGCGATCATCCGAGAGATCGGTGTCGAGGCCGGGGGCTGCAACATCCAGTTCTCCGTGGATCCGCAGACGGGCGAAATGCTCATCGTAGAGATGAACCCGAGGGTTTCCCGCTCCTCCGCGCTCGCGTCCAAGGCCACCGGATTTCCCATCGCCCGCGTGGGGGCGAAGCTCGCCGTGGGCTACCTCCTCCACGAGCTGCCCAACGACATCACCAAGACCACGCCCGCTTCCTTCGAGCCTACGCTCGACTACGTGGTGGTCAAGTTCCCGCGCTTCGCCTTCGAGAAATTTCCCGAGGTGAACCCGGTACTCGGCGTGCAGATGAAGGCCGTCGGGGAGACCATGGCGATTGGGCGGACTTTCGCTTCCGCTTGGCAGAAAGGGATTCGCGGCCTGGAAATCGGGCGGAACGGCTGGGTGATCGGGGACCGGCTCGAAGACGATGGACTCGAGTCGGACGAGCCGGAAGCTCTGCTGGCGGCCCTTCGGCGACCGACCGCAGAACGGGCGTTCCAGCTCAAAAGAGCGCTGGTCGGGATCGGCGACGGAACGCTCTCCATGGAGAAGATTCAGGAAGCGACCGGGATCGACCCGTGGTTCTTGCATCAACTTCTCGAGATCCTCGATCAAGAGACCTGGTACCGGGAACTGGATGCAGTAGGACCCGCGGAGCTAAGGCTCATGAAGCGCAACGGCTTCTCCGACGTGCAGCTCGCAGCTCTCCGCTCCGAGGAGGAGGACGAGGTCCGCGCCCGGCGTTGGGAGTGGGACATTCGCCCCACGTATAACGTCGTCGATACGTGTTCCGGTGAGTTCCCCGCGGTAACGCCGTACTACTACTCCTCGTACGAAGAGGAAGACGAATCGAGGCCGTCGGGTCGAGAGAAGATCATCATTCTCGGGAGCGGTCCGAATCGTATCGGGCAGGGGATCGAGTTCGACTACTGTTGCGTGCAGGCCGTGCTGGCGCTCCGGGAGGTCGGGTACGAGACCATCATGATCAATTCCAACCCCGAAACGGTGTCGACCGACTTCGACGTGAGCGACAAGCTCTACTTCGAGCCTCTCACATTCGAGGATGTTCTCGAGATCGTCGAGCGGGAGAAGCCCATCGGCGTGATCGTCCAGCTCGGTGGCCAGACCCCCTTGAATCTGGCCGAACGGTTGGAAGCAGCGGGTGTTCCCATCCTTGGGACCTCCGTAGACGCCATCGACCGCGCCGAGCACCGGGGCCGTTTCGAAGAGGTCTGCAGGATCGTCGGGGCGATGGTGCCCAAGAACGGGATGGCCACGAGCGAGGCGCAGGCACTCGCGGTGGCCGAGGACGTAGGGTACCCGGTCCTCGTGCGCCCGAGCTACGTGCTCGGGGGCCGCGCGATGGAAATCGTTTACGATGCGCCGTCGCTCAAGAATTATTTCGAACGGGCCGTGCGAGCCTCTCCGGATCACCCGGTGCTCATCGACCGCTTTATCGAGGACGCGTTCGAGGCCGACGTCGACGCGCTGTCCGACGGTACGGACGTGGTGATCGGGGGCATCATGCAGCACATCGAGGATGCTGGGGTGCACTCCGGCGACTCGGCATGCGTGCTTCCACCCTATCTGCTGGGTGCGATGGAGTTGGAGCAGATCCGTGAGAAGACGCGCCGATTCGCGCTGGAGCTGGGTGTGGTGGGGCTGCTCAACGTCCAGTACGCGATCTGTGACGGTGTCGTGTACGTGCTGGAAGTCAATCCACGCGCTTCGAGAACGGTGCCTTTCGTGAGCAAGGCGACGGGCGTCCCCCTGGCGAGATTCGCCGCCCGCGTCATGGCCGGTGAGAAGTTGGCGGATCTAGGGGTCGCCGATGAGCCGCCCGTGGCCGGGGTGGCGGTGAAGGAAGCAGTTTTTCCTTTCGCCCGCTTCGAGGTGGACATCCTGCTCGGCCCGGAGATGCGTTCGACCGGGGAGGTCATGGGGTTCGACGACTCGTTCGGGATGGCCATCGCCAAGGCCCAGGAGGCGTCTTCCAACCTGCTTCCCGTGAAAGGCGGCGCGCTGATCGTTACGGTCAACGACCGCGACAAGCCCACGGTCACTCCGATACTAAGGCGGCTCCACGATCTGGGTTTCGTGATCCGCGCGACCAAGGGCACGTACGAATATCTGAAGCGCCTGGGGATCGCCGCTGAGCGGGTCTACAAGGTCGGAGAGGGACGGCCCAATATCGTGGACCAAATCGTGTCCGGAGAGGTGGCCATGCTCATCAACACACCACTCGGCAAGAAGTCGCAGTACGACGACTACGCCATGCGCAGGGCCGCGATAACGCACAATATCCCGTACTTCACCACGATGTCCGCGACGAGCGCTGCGTGTGACGCGCTCATCGCTTTGCGCTCGAGGACCTACCAGGTCCGGACACTCCAGGAGCGCATCGCCGACGCGAGAGCCCTTGCGGTGGTTGGAGCGGGTGACTGACTCCGGCCCCCCGGTTGGGTTCCTCCTTCATCCAGAAGCACCGCTCCACGATACCGGATGGGGACATCCGGAGCACCAAGGCCGGCTCCGTTCCCTCTCCTCGGCCGTGGGCCGGGATCTGTTGGTGCTGCACGACAGGGTCGTGCAAGTCGAGCCAGGCCATGTGACTGAGGAAGACCTCCTCCGCGTGCACACGCCCGAGTACCTTGCGTTGCTGCGTGGCGCTGTTGAACAAGCCGAACAGGAAGCCGGGCTAGTTTCTCTCGACGCCGATACCATCGTGTCGGCCGCCTCGTGGGGCGCGGCTACCGGGTCCAGCGCCGCGCTGCTTACCGCGGCCGAGCGTGTGGCGGACGGGACGTTGTCCTCCGCGTTCGTGGCTGCGCGGCCTCCGGGACATCACGCGACGCCGGACCGTGCCATGGGCTTCTGCTTGATCAACCACGTCGCCGTCGCGGCACGGTGGCTCCAAGCGACGGGCCGAGCCGAACGGGTCCTGATCGTGGACTGGGACGTCCACCATGGGAACGGCACGCAGGACACGTTCTACGACGATGGGACCGTGTTCTATTTGTCGCTGCATCAGTCGCCCCATTATCCCGGCACGGGCGCGGCGAACGAGACCGGTGTGGGCGAGGGAGCCGGGTGGACGCTCAACGTACCGCTCCCGGCGGGCACGTCGGCAGCCGAGTACTCGCGGCACTTCTCCGAGGCGCTGAGCCAGGGTGTGGAGGCCTCCCGCCCGGATTTCATCCTGATCTCGGCGGGCTTCGACGTCATGGCCGGCGATCCATTGGGGGGGATGCTCCTGGAACCCGAAGATCTTCACGGGCTCACGCGTGAGGTGATGGCGATTGCGACCAACGGGTCTGGGGACGACGGTTCGGGCGGAGTGGGAATCGTGGCTACGCTGGAGGGCGGTTACGACCCCGCTCGGACCGGCCTTGGGGCGGGCGCCGTCCTACGGGCATTGGCGGGGATCGACCGACTCACCTAACAGTATCGTGCGATTGAGCAACGCAGACCCAGACGCGGAGGAAAGACCGGCCATGTCCGATGGACCCCCCCGCCTGAACCCGTAGCGATTCCACCCCAAGAGGACTTCCCAGTCGAGTGGGCGTCCGCCGACGAGCAGAAGATCCCTTGGGAGCTCGATCTGATGCACTGGAACGAAGTCATACCGCCCCTCGAGGGAGAATTCTGGGCCCAGTTCATGCGCGGCTTTAGCCTGGCTTTGGAGCATTTCGAGATGCCGTTGCAGGCGGCGGCCAAGTTATTCAACTATTGGTTTTATTTGGGCATCTTTCACTGCAGAACAGATGGAGGAACAGAGTAAGCGTGGGGATGAAGCCCTCATGGCCACAATCGGCCGCCTTCAGGAGCGCTGGGACGATGAATGGTTACCCGAGATCATGGCGCAGATCGAAGAGTGGGACGCGTACGATGTTGCAGCGGCCTCGACTGCGGATCTGCATGCCCATCTAACAGAGGTGTGGGGAGGGGCGTTACGTCTCGCCGACATTCACTTATAGATGGTGCTCCCGGTGTACATTGCCCTGTCGCTGTTGGACGATTTGTACCAGGACCTGTTTTCTCTTGGTGATTTGGAGTCTCATAAGCTGGTTCAGGGATTCGACAACAAGACCCTGGAGGTTGACCGCGCGTTGTGGGATTTGAGTCGCAAGGCCAAGGCGAGCGATGAGGTCCGCAAGACGTTCGAGGAACACGCTCCTGGTGATGTGATGAATGCTCTGGCTGAGTCGGATGACGGGCAGGCGTTGGCGATAGACACCTTCTTGAATCTGCACGGCAAGCGGATGTCGGATTGGTGGATCTCTTGCAGGAGTTGGATTGAGGACCCCAGTCCCGCCATGGTCACCCTGAAGGGGTACATCGAACAGGAGGGCGACCCGCGCCAGGAACTAAAGGAACGGGCCGCGGAACGCGACGACGCGGTAGCCGCCGCAAGGGAGCGACTGCAGGGGCCCCCGTCCGATGTCCGCTGCGAGTTTGAGCATCTGCTCAACGCCGCCTCCACGGCCGTCGTACTTACTGAGGACCACGGGTATTGGATCGATTTTCAGTCCACGTACCGTGTGCGTCGAGTCATCGTGGAGATGAGTAAGCGATTGGCCGAAGCGGGGACCCTAGCGACAGCCGGGGACGTCTTTTTTTAGGAACCGATGAAATCGCGGCGGCGGTGGATGCCTCACCTGGGCCTGATCACACGGGTCTCGTGGAGGAACGAAAGAAGGAGATGGAGCATTTCGCATCGCTGAAGCCGCCCGAATTCATGGGTACGGACTACGGGCCACCACCACCAGGACTGATGTCTACGGCATTGGGCAAGTTCTTTGGAGCGCCGGCCGAGCAGGACGATGCCGCGGAACAGACAGTGGCGGGAAACGCTGGTTCACGGGGCAAGGTCTGAGGAACGGCGAGGGTTCTGCGCTCTCTGGACGAATCCGACAAGCTCGGCGTGGGGGAGATTCTGGTTGCCGAGTCGACGTCGTCGTCGTGGACGCCTCTCTTTGGGATTGCGGGGGGCATTGTTACGGATACGGGCGGCATTCTCAGTCACTGTGCCGTGGTGGCTCGCGAGTATGGCATACCGGCGGTGGTCGGGACTCGCGTGGCGACCAGCAGCATCAGGGACGGACAGATAATTGGGGTGGATGGCGACGCGGGGTGAGTCCACCCTGTCGACTGAGAATCGGGGACGGGTGGCTCATCCTCTTGCCTTCGGGTTAAGATGAGGTCATGAAGATGCTCAAAACAGTGTGTGGTCTTGCGTGCCTGGCTGCGGTGGTCTCGGCGGCTCACCTACCGCTCACCGCCCAGGATCAGGACGACGCGCTAAGGGGACCCCGCGAACCGCATCCCGCGGCCGATGAGGCCATCGCCCGGCTCAAGTCGCCGTATTGCCCCGGCCTCATGCTCGAGGTGTGCACCTCCTACACGGGTACGTTGCTCCGGGATAGTATGCAGGTGATGGCGCGTGAGGGCTGGACCACGGACGAGATCGTCGATTGGGTGCTCGCCAATCACGGTCAGGAGTACCTGGCCTACCCGCCCGTGTCCGGCATGGGACTTGTGGCATGGCTGGTTCCTCCGGCCGCGATTATCCTGGGGATCCTGGCCGTCGTGGCCGCTCTGCGATACATGCGCCAGGGGGCCCCGCCCGAGGAGATAACGACCACCGAGTTGTCCTCGGACGAAGAGGAGCGTTTGCGGGGGGCCATGAAGGAGATGGATTCGGCAGAAGAGCCCGTCTTCTAATCGCCTCAGCGCTACTGACCCCTCGACGTACGCCGGCCGGCTGACGTGTTTGCCGGCACCCATGTTGGCGCTCCTCCCGACATGAAGATTCCTTCCATGCTCGACCTTGTCCACTTGAGCCGGCGACCGCTATTCCCCCCGGGCGGCATCGAACTTTGCCGGCAAATCGCTCTTCTCACGGACATGAGGGAGGGCGATGATATCCTAGTCGTTCCGTCCGGATTAGCGGTCACGCTCGAGCACTTCGTGCGCGAGTACCAGGTACAGGGCTCAGGGGTGGAAGACGATCTCATCCTTCTGGACGACGCCGAAGAGCGGCTTCGGGGAATCGGGATGCTCGACCGCGTGCATGTCCAGCCGGGAGAGATGGATGCGTTACCCTTCCGGGATGGTATTTTCGACGTCGTGATCGCTGAGTTCGGCCTCACGGCACGGGTTTTCCCCGAAAGTGCGGTCAAGGAGCTGGTGAGGGTCGCGAAGGCGGGGGCGAGTATCGTTCTTGTCCAGCCTGTCTGGAAGGCGCCCGTAGACCCGGTGCGTCGAGAGATCCTCTCACAATCCCTCGGCTGTCGCCCGCTCATGTTGGTCGAGTGGAAGAGATTCTTGATGGACGCGGGTATCGAGGGCTTGCACACGGAGGATTGGTCCGACGAGGAGACCGCTTTCCGGCCTCAGATCACCAAACCGTTTCCCGACTTCACCGAGCTGTTCAGTGTTTCGGAGAAGCTGGGGGTCCTCCGCCGGGCGAGGCGCCGCTGGGGCTGGGTTGGCGTTTGGGCCGCGTGGTCGCGAGAACGGGAGGTGCACAAGCTTCTGACACAGGAGCGGATTCTCGGGCTGGATCTCGTAATGGGCGTGAAGCCTGTCGCGGGGACGGCCACCGAGGGTGCCGCGCTCGAAGCCCCTGGGGGAAGAGACGCTTTCGAGTCCCGTGAGGACGCTGAGGTTCTGTTGGATGGTGACCAGGAGAAGGAGCACGAGGAGAAGGAAGACCGAGAGGAACAGTTGACGGGTCTTCCGCTTTTTGGGGACAAAGACGAGACGCCAAGATGAGCGACGCGCGTATGAGCGATGCCGCTGTGGTCGCCAGGGTGCGGGCTGCGCTAAAGGAAGCGGAGCTGGAGGGCTGGTTGCTGTTCCACTTTCGGGGCCAGAACCCGGTCGCAACGGCCATGCTCGGTCTCGGCTGGACGTCGCGCCGCTCCTTCACGCTCATCCCTGCCGAAGGGGATCCCGTCACGCTGATCCACGCCATTGAGCACTCCTCATGGCGGCACTGGCCGTGGGGAATTATCGATTACGCGGGGTGGCGGGAGATGGAAAACCGGCTCTCGGAGCTGATCGGTGGTCGGAAGCGTTTGGCCATGGAGGTCTCTGCCCGTTCGAGTGTCCCCACCCTGGACCACGTGCCGTCGGGCGTTTTGGACTTGCTCAGAGAGGCTGGGGTGGACCCCGTGAGTTCGGGAAACTTGGTGTCCATGTTCCACTCGGTCTGGTCTGAGGAGCAGCTGCAAGCGCATCGGGTTTCCGCGGAGACGGTACGGGCCGTGGCCATGGATGCGTTCACGCGTGCCGCAGAATACACCAGGCGTGACGAGCCGCTTCTCGAGGGCCAGCTGGGCGGATGGATTCGTGACGAGTTGACGGCCCGAGGGATGCCGGTCGACGCGGACGCGCATGTGGCCATCGGGCCGAACGCGGCGGATCCGCATTACGATCCATGTGACGCGGGGGACGCGGTCGCGGAGGGTGAAGTCCTGCTGATCGACTTGTGGGGGAAACCGACGGAAGGGGGTGTATTCGCTGACCAAACCTGGATGGGGATTCTCTCCGACGCGGTTCCGGACCGCCTGCACACCATCTGGGAGGCGGTGCGGGGGGCGCGAGAGGCCGGTATCGATTTTCTGCGCTCCTGTCATGAGCAGGCCCGGGAGGTGCGGGGCTATGAAGTCGACGACGTGTGTCGCGGGTTCATCTCGGACCGGGACTTCGGTGAGTTCTTCGTGCATCGCACTGGGCACTCCATGGATATCGAGCTTCACGGCAGTGGACCCAACCTGGACAACCTTGAGACGAGGGACGATCGCCTGCTCGTTCCCGGTGTGGGCTTTTCGGTGGAGCCGGGCATCTACATTCCAGGCGACGTCGGCGTGCGGAGCGAGATCAACGTGCACTGGGGGGTCGGGGGTCCGGAGGTCACGCCGCGGGAGCGACAGGATGAGATTCTGCTCCTTCTGGATTAGCAGAGGCTGAGTGTCGGCTGAATGAGCGCCCCTCGCTCCTACGTGCGTGTCGCGCTACCGCTGCCGCTGGATCAGACTTTTACGTATGTGGTAGACGGCCCCCCTCTCCCATCCGGAACCCGGGTTCTCGTTCCCTTCCAACGACAAGAGCGTATCGGCTTCGTCGTCGGCCAAGGAGGGGAGGAAGGGATCAAGCGCATCCGGACCGTGCTCTCCGTGATGGACACCGAGCCCTCGGTGAGCGAGTCGCAACTGCGTTTGGCTCGGTGGATGGCCGACTACTACATCACTTCCTTAGGGATCGCGCTCAAGACGATGCTGCCGTCGGTGCTCACCGCCGCTTCCCGCGACGTGGTCACACTCCTCGATGGGCCGCGAGGAAAGCTGTCGCCGAGGGAGACGCTCCTCGTTCAGGCACTGACACCGGGGTCATCGCAGTCGCTTCGGACGCTCAAGCGGGCTCTGAGGATGGGCTCCATATGGCCGGAGATACGCACTCTCGTCGCCACCGGGCTGGTCAGTGTCGAGACGCTCCCGCCGCGTCCGCCGCCCGTGAAGACGGCCAGGGTCGTTCGCATCGCACGGTGGATAGACGATATCGAGGAGCTGAATGCGTTGGTGGGCCGTGCACGACGGCAGGCGGACGCTTACCAGGCGCTGGCGGGGTCCGGAGGGACGGTGGAGCTGGCGCATCTGACGGGCCAAGCCGGCTTCAGCCGCGGTGTGATTCGCGGCCTGGAGGAGAAGGGGTTGGCCCTCGTGGAGGATCGTGAGGTGGAACGTGACCCCTTCGCCGGCATTCCCACCGATGAAGACCGAGCCCACACGCCGACGGATCGGCAAGCGGACGTGATCCGAACGCTTACCTCGGCTTTCGACGCAGGACCGGGCGAGCCCTTTCTCGTGCACGGAGTGACCGGATCGGGTAAGACGCTGGTCTACATCGAGCTTCTCGAACACGTGTTGGCTCGGGGCAGGGGCGCGATCGTGCTCGTGCCCGAGATTTCTCTGACCCCTCAGACGGTGGCCCGCTTCCGAGCCCGCTTTGGTGATCAGGTCGCTGTCCTCCATTCCGCCCTGTCGGACGGGGAGCGCTTCGACGCGTGGAGGCAGCTTGAATCGGGACGTCGCCGGATCGCGGTGGGGGCTCGCTCCGCGCTTTTCGCTCCGGTCTCCGATTTGGGTGTGATCGTGGTGGATGAGGAGCACGATGGAAGCTACAAACAGAGCGAATCGCCCCGGTACCAGGCGCGGGACATGGCGGTCGTTCGGAGCGCCGCAGAGGGTGCGCTGTGCGTCCTCGGGAGCGCGACACCCGCGCTCGAAAGCTGGCACAATGTCGAGCGAGGCAAATTCCGGCTTGCCTCGCTTCTGGACCGGGTCGGTGGAGGGACATTGCCGCCGGTGCGGTTGATCGACCTGCGGGAAGCGAGGAAGAAGAGCAAAGAGAAGGATGGTGCCCGTAGCGAGGCGGGTTTGGTGCTTACCGCTCCGCTCGTCGAGGCCATGCAGGACCGCCTCCGCCGTGGCGAACAGACGATCCTGCTGTTGAACCGGAGGGGCTACTCCTCGTTCGTGCAATGCCGCGAGTGCGGCGACGTAGAGATCTGTCCCGCCTGCTCGATCTCGTTGACGTATCACCGCGGTAAGAGTCGCCTCGTCTGCCACCACTGCAGTCACGAGCAGCCGGCGCCGAAGCGGTGCCCACGATGTGGGTCCACGGATCTATCGTTTCGGGGTCTCGGGACGGAGCAGGTCGAGCGTGTCGTAGCGGAGACGCTCCCCACGGCCCGATTGGCGCGCATGGATGTGGACACCACCTCAGGGAAGTGGTCGCATCACGAGATCCTAGGCCGTGTCGAGCGCCACGAAGTGGACATCCTTCTCGGCACCCAGATGATCGCCAAGGGCCTCGACTTTCCGGGGGTGACGCTGGTCGGTGTCGTGAACGCGGATGTGGGGATTCACCTGCCTGATTTCCGCGCCACGGAGCGGACGTTTCAACTGCTGAGCCAGGTTGCCGGTCGAGCGGGGAGAGGGGAACTTGGAGGCGAGGTGCTGATCCAGACGGCGCTTCCTGAGCACTATGCGATCCAGGCCGCGCTCGCCCATGACTATGCGGCGTTCGCCACGCGGGAATTGGATGAGCGCAGGCACCCGGTATATCCACCCATGGTCCGGCTCGTCAACGTGGTCGTCAGCAGCCCGGTGCCAGAAGATGCTGCAGGCAACGCTGAAGCCGCGGCACGGTGGCTGCGCCCACACCTGATCTCCGGAATTCAAGTCGATTTGATCGGGCCCGCCCCCTCACCGATCGAGCGGCTCCACGGGCGCTGGCGCTGGCACTTTCTCCTACGGAGCCCGTCGGCCAAGGCCCTGGGGGTCGTCGCCAAGCGACTTCAAGCGGATTTCCGGACGCGCGGTGCGGACGTCCGGGTCGCGATCGACCGGGATCCGAGCGCCCTCCTGTAGCGGAGCCCTGGGGAGCCTTGGTAGTTTACTGAGGTACAAGTGGGGAGTGGGGCTCGAGGGCCCCAAAAAGGTAAAGTTGGCAGGGAGGTTTGTTCGAGCTATGGGCTGCTTGGCTTTGAATGCGTCTTTCGAGCCGTTGACCATTATTCCGGCTCGTCGTGCCATCCGGCTGGTTCTCGACCAAAAGGCTGAGATTCTCGAGGTGGACAAGTCACGGGCGTTCCGCTCCCCGCGGACCGAACTTCCGTTTCCGACCGTGATCCGGCTCGTGCGCTTCGTCCAGGTGCCACGCCGCTTCCGCCGCCAGGTCACGAACACTTTTCTGTTCGCCCGAGACGAATACACATGCCAGTACTGTGGACGTCATCGCGGAGAACTGAAGGGCCGGCAGTTCCTTACCCGCGACCATATCCTTCCGCTGTCCCGGGGTGGGGACAACTCTTGGCAGAATCTGGTCTCCTCGTGCTCCCCGTGTAACAACAGGAAGGGGGATCGACTGCCTGCGGAGGCCGGTATGAGGCTTCTCAGCGAGCCGCGAGAGCCGAACTACGTCCGGTTGGTGTGGACGGTCCGAAGGGTGACGCCGACGCAAGCGCGGTACATCAAGATGTTCTACGGAAGTGAGGCGTTGTCGACGCTGACTTACTCGTCGATACAGGCGTAAGGGCGTTCGTAGAACTGGCCGGAGCCACGGACTGAGCCCGTTTGCGTGTATTCCTTCCATAAAATGATCCAGCCGCGGTTCTCGTCGTGGATCACTTTGTAGGTGAAACCGGGCATCTCCATACGCTCAGTGAGGAAGCGGGCCAACGTGGCCGGTAGGTTACCGATGCCGTCGACTTCAGCTTGCTTGTAGTCCTCCATCACCTCATCGCGGATCTGCCCTTCGCTCAGCTTCAGTGCGCGAATAGCCTGTTCGACCGCAGTGGTGATCTCGGACAGGGCAGCATCGGGATCCGCTCCGGTGCGACGCCGAATGGCCGCGAGAATCTCGAGGGTGCCAGGTGCAATCAGATGATCACGAATCTCACGGAGCTGGCTCAGCAAGCGCGTGTGCAAATGAAGCAGTTGGCCGTACTCGCGCTTCGCCCCACTCGTATTTACGGTGCCTTCGGTCATGCCCGTGTCTTATCGCCGGTGTCGGCTGGTGAGATTCCCTATACGTTCCCTTGAAAGCTATAACCCGGCACGGTCGTCAGCCAAGAAAGAAAATCGCCCACGGGCATCGACGAAACCGTTGCCCACCATAGCCAGCCTGGAACGGTATCGCAATTTTGATCGTCCCCCTATTTGATCGTCCCCCTAGTTGGACGAGTGCATGGATCAGACCGAACGCAAGAAAGACGCAACGGGCAAGCCCAAGCCGATCTCGATCCGGAAGGTCGTAGGTGAGTCCGCCCCGCGCCCCGCTGGAGGGACCGACGGGCCGGGCGCTGTGCCCGCGTCGCAGGCCCCGGGTCTCCGTGGGCAACGTGAGCGTCCCGATGGCCCTCGCGGGAAGGGCTCATCGCGCCGAAGCGGGGGTGGCCGAGGGAGCCGACCCGACGGAAAGGGGACGGCGCTTGGCCGTGAGGAACCTCAGAGGACCCAACTGGTGCCCACCCCCCTCGCGGAGCTTCCACATCGGAGTTTCGAGCACGATGGCTGCGAGTGGATCGTGCGTCTTCGCGGCCAGGCATCGACGGGCTCGGCCATCGACCCGGGGGCGCCCGTGATGCACCTGTTCTTCTATAAGGCGGCCGAACCCGGTGTGGCCTGCGGGGACACGCTCGTGACGGGGAGATCTCTGGAAGAACTTCCGGAGCTGCAATTGCCCGAGCTCCTCGGCGGGGCGAGATCGGCCCCCTCAGCTAACGAAACGAGTGGATGATGCGTCTCAGGGGTTGCACGGGCGCAACGAACGCTCAACACGGAGGGCGGTAGGGGTGTCTCATGAGTGAAATGGAGAGTGAGCTGGACGCTTCATTGGTCCGGAGGGCACAAGCTGGCGATAGCGAGGCCTTTGGGACTCTCGTCGGCCGATACATGCGCGCTGCCTATGCTGTCAGCCTTTCGGTCACGGGTCGTCACGACGACGCCGAAGACGCCGCACAGGAGGGGTTCGTGGTCGCTCTCAAGCGACTCGATGATTGCAGGACTCCTGAGCGATTCGCTGGTTGGCTTTTGATGATCGTACGAAACCGCGCCCGCAACTTGGTGCGTAGAGAGGTTCTACGGGATATGGATGATGTGCCTGAGGCGGCTGCGGCCCGGGGCCGGACGCCGGAAAAGGCGACGGAGCATGCAGAACTTCAGGAACGATTGGGAAGGGCGCTCCAGCGGCTTTCGGAGGTTCAAAGAGAGATCGTGCTCCTGCACGATCTTGAGGGTTGGAAGCACCGGGAGATTGCGGAGCACCTTGGAATTCCTTGTGGGACCGTGCGATCGCACCTCCACTTTGCGAAACAAGCTTTGCGGCGGGACTCAGATCTGGCACAGTTCGCCGCCGTGGGTGAGAAGTCACGAAGAGTACCAAGCATAGTGAGAACAGCATGACGAGCGACGAGCGGAAGAGGCGCTTCGGCCCGCAAGGGGGCGATAGCGTTCCCGGATCGGACTCCGACTTGGCTATCCTCGACCCCGGACTCGACGATCTTGGATACTGGTCCCGGTTCCGGTCTCTCGTGATGGCGCGGGCCGACCACGAATTGTCGAGGCGCCGTCTCGCAGTGGAGGTGGGGGTCTTAGACTTCCTTCAGTCATGGTCCAGAACGGTCATTCGTGCTGCGGTCCTCGCGGCCGCGATAGCGGGTGTTCTTTTTATACGAGGCCGGTCGGTTCCTGAATGGGACATCGAGCAGGCACTCACGGTGGATCTCGAAGACCGCACGCTACCGCAATCGATGGATTGGTCCGAAGGGGATGATCCCTTCCTGTTAGCTGAGGCGACGTTCTGATGATTACGGCGAGCACCTTGAAAGCGAAGATTGTCGCCGGGAGCGCGCTGGTGCTTCTCTTCGGGAGCGGCATCGTGGTCGGGCTCGCTTGGGATGAGACGGCGAGTGTAAACCCATCCGCTGAAGTCCGCGAGGATGCGGGGTCCAGAACGGAAGGGGGTCGCCGCCGGCTGATTGTCGACAACGTCGGACTGAGCGCCGTCCAGAAGACCAACGTCGACTCGCTCGTAGTATTCCACAGGCACCGTATGTCCCAGTTGGACAAGGAGTTTCAGCCGCGGTACCGGTCCCTGATCGCGGATCTTAGGGAAGAGATCAAGCAGGTGCTCACCGACGATCAACGTGCGCAGTACGACGTGTTGTTGGCGGAGCGCGACGCCGAACGGCGTCGCGGCGACTCGGGGAGATAGGTGGAGGGGTCTGTGAGTGAGTTGATCATCCGGAGTCGGGGGTTGCGTAAGGACTATGTCCTTGGCGCTGAGACCGTGCGGGCGCTGCGAGGCGTCGACCTAGAGATTCGCCCCGGGGAGTTCGTGGCCGTCATGGGTCCATCCGGGAGTGGGAAGTCCACCTTCATGAACCTAGTCGGGTGCTTGGATACGCCGTCGGCGGGCGAGTACTGGCTGAACGGTGTGCTAGTCAGCGAACTGAGTGACGACGAACTCGCGCGCATTCGAAACCGCGAGATCGGGTTCGTCTTTCAGACGTTCAACCTCCTTCCCCGGGCTACCGCGCTCCACAACGTGGAACTCCCGCTCATCTATGCGGGGGTCGGCGCAAAGGAGCGGAGGCAGCGGGCTGAGGATAAGCTGGAGTTGGTCGGGCTCAGCGACCGGATGGACCACCGCCCGCCGGAACTTTCCGGAGGGCAGAGACAACGCGTGGCCGTGGCCAGAGCACTGATCAACAATCCAGCGCTTCTCCTTGCGGACGAGCCTACGGGTAACCTCGACTCGGTGACGGGTAAGGAGATCATGGACGTCTTCGTCGAGTTGAACCGCGAGGGCCAGACCATCGTGATCGTCACGCACGAGGCGAACATCGCCGCATACGCCATGCGCCAAGTTCATCTGTACGACGGCCACATCGCCAGGGATTTTTTGAAGGAACAAGGAGGGGTCGAAACATGATGCGGATGAGATCGTGGGGTGCTGCCTTATTGGCTTCCGTAGTCATCGGCTGTGGAAGCAGTGAAGCGGACGAGGCGCCATCGCTCCAGACCGCCGCCGTCACGCGCGGAAACCTAATGATTACCGCGGAGGCCACGGGCAGCGTCGAGCCCATCCGCGCGGTGGAGGTCACGTCCAAGGCATCCGGAGAGATCCTTCGGCTTTATGTCGATGTCGGCGACGAGGTGGAACCCGGAGCGCTCCTCGCCGAGGTCGATCCCCGCGATGTCCAGAACGATTTCAACCAGGCGGAGGCGGATCTGCAGGTCGCGCGGGCCAGGTTGGAGATTTCGCAAGCGCAACTGGACCGTTCCGAAGAGTTGTTGCGATCGGGCGTCATCTCCACTCAGGAGCATGAGACCAGGGCCCTGGATTTCGCCAATGCCCAGGCGACGCTGGTCAGAGCCGACACCAACTTCGAACTGGCCCTGCTCCGCTTGGAAGACGTGGTCATCCGGGCGCCGTTGGCGGGTACGGTGCTCGAGAGGAACGTCGAGGAGGGTCAGGTTATCCAGTCGGCATCCCAGAACGTCTCAGGAGGAACTACGCTGGTGATCATGGCCGACCTCAAGTCCATGCAGGTCCGAACCCTCGTGGATGAGACCGACATGGGTGATATTCGCGCGGGAATGCCGGCGAACGTGACCGTGGAGGCCTACCCCGACCTGAATTTCGTCGGGATCGTGGAGAAGATCGAGCCCCAGGCGGTCGTGCAGCAGAACGTCACGATGTTCCCGGTGATCGTGCAGCTCGACAACAGCTCTGGCCTGCTTCGCCCGGGGATGAACGCTGAGGTCGAGGTCGAGCTTGCCCAGGCGACGGGGGTGCTCCTGATCCCGAACAGCGCGGTGGTGACGCCGCAGGACGTACAGCCAGCGGCGATGGTGCTCGGGCTCGACCCCGAAGCCATCGACACGCGTAGCCTGTTCGCGGGGTTGGGTGGTGGGGGCGGTCGCGGTGCGGGTGCTCGTGCCCAACGTGGTGGGCAGGGAAATGGCTGGCCTCGTGCAGTAGAGGGGCCGCCACGAGACGGCGGGGCCGTTGCGCCCGGTGAAGGCTCGTCCGGTGCTCAGGGGGGCGCGCAAGCGGGTGCTGCCCCGGGCGGTCGTCAGTTTGGGGTGGGCAGAGGCGCGGGGAACGGGCCCGGTGGCGCGGTCTTCGACTCCCTGAGGGCGTTGATCGAGGGTGGTGAGATCTCACAGGACTCCGCCCGTGTGCTCTTCTCCGGTCGACGCGGTCGCGCTGGGGGTGGTGGCTTCCCTGGTGCCGGAGGTTTCGGGCGAGAGGCACAGACCGGGCACGGTGGGGAGAACGTTGCGTTACGGCAGAGAGATGCGCGGCGTGCCGTAGTTTTTGTGATGGCTGAGGAGGGGACGATCGAACCGCGAGCGGTGATGATCGGACTCAACGATTGGGATTTCACCGAGGTCGTGAGTGGCCTCGAAGAGGGCGAGTCGATCGCGATCCTCGGTGCCGCACAACTACGGGCCTCGCAGGAAGAAATCCTCAACCGGATCCGTTCTAACTTCAGCCCGTTCGGCGGCGGTGGACCGAGCGGGGGCAGGGGATTCCGGTAGGCCCTAATGCTGATTCGTGAAATCGTCTGGGTGGCATTGGGAGCCATCCGTGCCAATCTGTTGCGGTCGTTCCTTACGACCCTTGGGATCATCATCGGGGTCTCGGCGGTGATCGCCATGGTGGCACTGGGCGAAGGCGCGCAGCGGAACGTGGAGGATCGACTCTCGCGTATGGGCACGAACGTTCTGACCATACGGGCTGACCAGCGGCGCTTCGGCGGGGTCTCGACGGCCGACACTGAAGACCTGGAAGTGGCCGACGCTGAGGCACTCCGTAACGAGTCGGGTGGTCTGCTGACGATCTCTCCGGAGATTAGCTCCCGGGTCCAGCTCGCGTACCTCCGATGGAATTCGAACAATCAGGTACGAGGCGTTTGGCCTGAGTACTTCGGGATATACAACCTGAACGTCGAGTACGGGGAGATCTTCGACCAAGGACACGTGCAGGGGCGACGCCGGGTGGCTGTGCTCGGCTACGCCGTGCCTGAGGCGCTTGGGACCCCCGCCGCGCTCCTAGTTGGGAAG
>Ga0310124_10000764_pt1 | contig 22651 bp, 16 predicted proteins | sample CB11b_AW_Bot5_MG_FD_203507 | JGI IMG/M metagenome (GOLD analysis project Ga0310124, IMG submission 203507) | Marine microbial communities from Western Arctic Ocean, Canada - CB11b_AW_Bot5 | ecosystem: Environmental > Aquatic > Marine > Oceanic | place: Canada: Western Arctic Ocean | collected... | reverse complement strand
TACGTAAGGAACGGTAATGCTGAGAAGGTGCGGGCGGCGCATGTCGTGCTGGCGTGTTACAACGCCGTGATCCCGCACATGTGCCCGGAGATGCCCGCGGCCCAGCGCGAGGCGCTCGTCTACGGGGTCAAGAGGCCCAACATGTATACCAGTGTGCTCATCCGGAACTGGGAGGCCTTCGCTGAACTGGGAGTGCGTAACATCCGCACACCAGGGATGTTTCACGGCGGGTTCCGCCTCGGATTCAATCAGGTCTTCGGCAACTACGTGGGGCCGCGCACACCCGCCGAGCCCAATGTTCTCCACCTGAGCAAGACGTGGGCTGGCGAGGGCGCTACTGAGAAGGAGCAGCACCGCAACGGGCGGGCCGACATGCTCGCCACCACCTTCGAGGACTTCGAGCGCCACATCCGTGACGAGATGTCACGCAGCCTGGCGAGTACGAGCTTCGACGCGGCCCGCGACATCCTGGCGATCACCGTGAACCGCTGGCCGCACGGATACGCCTACATGTACAACCCGCTCTTCGAGCCGCTCGAGTGGGCGCTGCTCGACGCCGACGACAAGCCGAACAAGATCGCCCGGCGCCGCTTCGGCCGCATCTCGATCGCCAATTCGGACGCGGCCGCCACGCCCCATACGGACGCGGCGATCGACGAAGGGTACCGGGCGGTGGGTGAGCAGTTGGTGGTAAGCAGTCGCACCCGAGTGAGGACCGCGTCAACGTCGAGGGGATGACCCTCAGCCACGGCCTCAGCGGATACCGACGATCCCCCGAATCGAGTCGATCAGCTTGGCTGAGTCCCAGCCGGTCCCACGCCGGAAGACGATCTTCGTCCCGTGCAGGTTCCCGACCGCCTCGAGGTTTCCCTCGATCACAACCAGGTCGGCGACTTTGCCGGCCTCGACCGTTCCCACATCCTCGTCGATCCCAAGCACCTTGGCGCCGTTGGCGCTCATGATCTGGACCACCTCCGGAGCGCTGAACCCCGCCTCGAGCAGAAGCTCGTAGTTGCGCTGGTCGCCGAGCCCGGGAGGCGCGGCACCGTATCCGGTCGGGTCGACACCCGCGCCCAGGAGACCGCCTGCGTCCACGAACGCCCGCTCGTACTCCATGGCCTTCGCAAAGAGCTCAGGGTCGATGGCACCGCGTCCCTCACGGCGCTGGATCGAGATCTCGCGCACTTCTTCCGCAATCTCGGGGGCGAGCATTTCGAAGACGCGCTCGTCGATGGGCGGGCGCTCAGAGACGGAGATTTCATAGACGACGAGGGTGGAGGTCATCGCGACGCCGTTGTCGATCATATCGCGAAACGTCGCCTGAACCTCCGGCCCGTTCACGTCGAGGTCGGCGTACGAGTTCCGGAAGCCCGAGGGACACTCGTCAGGTTGTTTGTCCGGCGCGTACTCGCTGTTTGCGAACAAGCCGTGCTCGACATTGTCGATACCCAGGGCCACGGCTTCCCGGTAACCGATAGAACAGAGGTGGGCCGTGACCTTGACACCGTGAGCATGCGCTTCTTCGATAGCGGCCCCGAGCTCTGCTCGTGAGATCCAGGTGTACGCCTTGAACCAGTCCACCCCCTCCTCAGCCCAGTAACGTACGACACGGCGCGCGTGTTCGGGCCCCTGGAGGTGAATCATGGTCTGCGAGCCTTGCTCACCGGTCAGATAGGGGCCAGTCGTGAACATCGTCGGTCCGATCACTCGGCCAGCCTCAATCTCTCTCGCGAGGTTGATCTCCTCGTAAGGGTAGCGCGCGCCCGTCGTGCGAATGGTCGTCACGCCGGATGCGAGGTAGAGCCGCGAGCCCGAGAACGAGAGCTGTGCGGCCCGACCGCGACCGCCGGTGTAGTAACTGTGGTCATGCAGCCCGATCAGCCCGGGGATCACGGTCTGACCCGTCAGGTCGAGGACCTCAGCATTCGACGGGACATCCACACTCCCGGACGGCCCGACCTCAACGATCCGTTCGCCCCGAATGAGGATCGTCTGGTTCGTGGCGGCGGGAGCACCCGTACCGTCGATCACTTTCGCGTTCGTGAGCGCGATGACCGGCGCGTCGACCGCGATGAACTCCGCGAAGTTCTGCGCAGACGCCGGGGCTGAGGACACGAGGACGGTTACGGTCACGAAGACGGATGCAGCCACACGGATTAAGGTCTTCATCTCAGTTTCCTTCCACGTCGAAGACGAACTTCATGCCGGATTCGAGGTGCTCCGCAATATGGCAATGGACCATCCAGCGACCGGGGTTGGATAGCTCAAGCAGGATATCCGTCGTGGAGCCGGCCGGCAAAAGCACGGTGTCCTTCCAGACCATATTCTGGTTGGGTTCGCCGTTCTGAGCCAAAACCAGAAAGCGCTGCCCGTGGATGTGCAGCGGGTGCTGCATCGCGTGGAACGCGCCCCGGTCATTGTGGAGCCGGATCTTGACCACGTCACCGGCTCGGAAGCTCCACACGATGTCCATGTTCTCCGCACCCGACTGGGCGTCGCGGAGAATCCAAGAGATTTCTGTGCCCGTAGTCGCCCAGTTCATGACCGGCATGGTGCCGGTCCACTCCACGGGGTTGAAGTAAACCCAATCGAGGTTCATCGACTGCTCGATGGCCATGGGCAGACTGTCGACCTCGAGCGTCAGCGCGAGCTCGTGATCCGGCGCTCGGTCAAACTCGGAGCGGTAACGGTCGATGTCCGCGATGACCTCCTCATTCACCCGCACGGTCTCGAAGGCGTGGGCGTGGTCCTCAGCGGTGCGGGCTCCCGAAACGGCCACCGTTCCGAGGTGGGCGACTTCCTCGAGAAATAGGCCCATGCGGTGGTTGATGCCCTGCACGTGGTTCGTCAGCGCGTAGGCTCCCGGCTCACTGAAAAGGACTTCGACCACGTACCGCTCAGCCGGCGCGAGGACGACGCTCTCGACCATGGTCTCGCGTTCGAACTTCCCGACGTCTGAGGCGACCACTTTTACCGGGAGAGGCTGCGCCGAGGCGTCGTCGGTCGGGCGAAAGGAGACGTTGAACGTTCGGGTGTTCGAGACGTTGGTGAAGAAGAAGCGCACGACCTCGCCCGCATCGACTTCCAGCCCGTATTCCGGCTCGCCATTGGTGAGGAAGACGTTGCCGTAGCGGCCATTGAGCATGTAGTTGGCAGATTCGTTCCCGAATGGCACGACGCCATTCCCGGTGACGACGTCACTCTGGGTGGCGATGTCACTGCTCCCGGTCAGCAGGAGGTCGTCGAGCATGACGACCTCCTCCCGGTTCACCGGACCGTAGTAGTCGGCGGCAAGCGGCTCGACGAGCATGTTGCCGGCGAGGCCGAGCTCCTGCTGAACGTCCTCCCGATGATGCGGGTGATACCAGTAGATGCCGGCGTCACGGAAGTAGATCTGGTAGCGGAACGTCGCACCGGGCTCCACCGGGTCCTGCGTGACACCTGGAACGCCGTCGTATCGGTTGTCGAGGCGCACTCCGTGCCAGTGCACGCTGGTGGGAAAAGGCGTGTCGTTCGTGAAGTTCACGAAGATCGTGGACTGCTGCCCGACCGAGATGAGCGGGCCCGGGATCTGCCCGTTGAAGCCGAACATCAGAATCTCACGGCCCGCGATCTCGCGTTTGACGAGACCAGCGGTCAAGTCGACGGTGCCGCCGTTCGGGAGTTCCACGACCCCGCTCGCCTCCGCTTTCGGAACGTCGGCGAGGTCCACGGTCGGCAGCAGCGGGGAGGCCCGCGGACGTGCGCCCATGATTCCCGGGAGCCTGGGCACTCCTTCGTACATCGGCGGCAGAGACCACAGCTCGGCGAATTCGTGCACGGCCACCTCATTCTCCGATTCTGCTGAGGGGGCCATGGCCAAGAGGTCGTGAGCCTCCATCAGGCTCGACGGTGAGCGCCCGCGGATCACGAGCGGGCCCGTGCGCTCCGAGACGTCCGCTGAGGCCTCGGCAGTGACCAGCACCAGATATTTGTTGAAGGCAACCTCGCCCAGGTCGGTCCGGCCGTTGCCGACCTCTCCGAGCTTGACCACGGGGTCGAGCAAGAGCGGCGTGGCCCACGCTACGTACGTCGTGTAGGGCCCCAGCGTGGCGGGATCAGGAAGTCCCGCGATCCAGGCCGTCAACTCGTTGCGATGGCGCCCCTCAGCCGTGACCGTCACCCCAAAGGGCGACCAGGGGCGAGACAGTTGCACGACCCCGGTGGCGTCCCCTCCACGCTGAGTTGAAAGGAGATCGATGCAGTAAAGGTCCGACGCGGGGCGATCGGGCCGACCGACCGACCGTGAAGGCTGAGCGACCGGTGCATCGAAGAGGGATATCCCGAGCGCTGGCCCCCGGTCGGCGCACAACGGTGAGACGCCCGGTATTTGGCCCTGGATGGGACTAACGAGCAGGCTAGCGGCGAGAGCCGTAACAGCTGCTACCGAACGGAGGTTCGACATGGGGTGAGCTTCGCCGCAGCGCAGCTCCTTGGCAAGAACACGTTCCCGCGGGAACGTGTGGGCGAGATCATGTTCGGGTTCCCAACAGCCACCTTGCCCTGCGTGTCCTCATTGTATAATTGTCTGCGCTTGGTCGTTGCGACTTGCCCACCGCCAGGCGCTGACCACACGAACTGCAGAGAAGACGAGAGGAAAGACGCATGATATCTCGACGCGAATGGCTCCAGATTACCGCCGGCGTTGGCGCCGGCGCCGCACTCGGCCTGAATCCGCGCGTCTTGGAGGCGCTCCAGAGCCAGGAACTGATCACCCGCGCGATCCCCTCTACCGGAGAGCGGCTGCCGGCGGTCGGCTTGGGCGGCGCCAACACGTTCTCGCAAGTCGCCCGCGCCGAGGACTTAGAGGCGGTAGGGGGTGTCCTGCAAGCCCTCGTGGACGGGGGAGCCACCGTATTCGACACTGCGGCGGGCTACGGTGCTTCCGAGGAGGTCTCAGGCCGGGTCGCCGACGAGCTCGGGATCGCCAACCGGCTTTTCTGGGCGACCAAGGTGAACGTGGCAGGACGGGGTGGCACCCCTGCCGATCCCGCCGCAGTGCGGGCTCAGCTAGAGCGCTCGTTCTCGCGCCTGCGTATTCCCGTGATCGACGTGATCCAGGTACACAACATGGGCGATCCGCCGACGCAGCTCAGAATTCTGGAGGAGTTCAAGGCTGCGGGTCGGATTCGTTACATGGGGATCACGACCACGAGCGAAAGGCAATACGGAGCGCTCGCGGATGTCATGCGCAACGAGCCGATCGACTTCATCGGCATCGACTACGCCGTCGACAACAGGACTCCCGAAGAGGTGATCCTCCCGCTGGCGCAAGAGCGTCGGATCGGTGTGATCGTGTACCTGCCGTTCGGTCGGAGCCGGATGTGGCGGCGGATCGGCGACCGTCCGCTGCCAGATTGGGCGGAGGAGTTCGACGCGCACAGCTGGGCTCAGTTCATGCTCAAGTTCGTACTCGCCCACCCAGCAGTCACCGTGGCGACCCCGGGCACGAGCGATCCAGGGCACATGACGGACAACATCGCCGGCGGGCGGGGGCGGCTCCCCGACGCGCAGCAGCTCAGGCGGATGATTGCGCTGGCGGAGAGCCTGCCGCGGGCCTGAGGCGGCCTGGCACAGAGGCGACTCGGCACCGCTTCGGCGTCGCTCGGCCCCCCGCCTAGTGCTCCAATCCGTAGATGATCGTATCCACGAAACTCTGCTCTGCCGCCTCGTCCGCGCCCCACGCCGCGGCCTGGTCCATGAGAGGACGAAACTCGTGAATGTGCTCAGGTGGGTGGCCTTCCGCGATGAGCTCCGCGACCGCGGCGCGCATCGACATGAGCGCGTCCCGGTAGGCCCTCAGGTCCTCGCGCGTCGACAGCGCGCCGTGACCCGGGATGACCATCGTGCGACCGTCCATGACGGCGAGGGCCGCACCGGTCGCCGCGATCACCCCATCGATCGAGCCGCCCGTGGCGGTATCGATGAACGGAAAGCGGTCCCGGAAGAACGTGTCGCCCATGTGGACCACGTTCGCGCCCCGGAAGTGCACGATGGCGTCGCCGTCCGTGTGCGCATTCGACACATGGAACGCGTACAGCTCATCCCCATTCAAGTGGAACGTCACGTCCTCCGCGAAGGTGATGACGGGCAGCGCGCCGTCCGGACGGGCCGGCTCCGTCGCAGGTTCCCTGCCGATACGCTCGAGCACCTGGTCCATGCTGAGGCGTTCCCGGACGTTCTCGTGCGCCACGATGAGGGCCCCCGTCCTTCCGAGGTTCTCGTTGCCGCCCGTGTGATCCCCATGCCAGTGCGTGTTGAACACGAAGCGGACCGGCTCAGACGAAATAGCCCGGATGGCAGCCAGAATCTTGTCGGTCAACGGCGCGTACTGGTCGTCGATGACGAAGACGCCGTCCTCGCCGACGAACAACCCGATGTTACCGCCGGACCCGATCAGCATGTACACGCCCGCGGCGACCCGCTGCGTCTGGATCTCGACAGCGTCGAAATTCTGAGATGAGGCGAGGCCCGGCGAGGCCAGGGCGAGCAGCGCGAAAAATGCGAGGGGGCGGCGCATGGGACGTTCTCCCGTGTGAGGTGCATGGTCGGCTTGGTGGTAACATGCGGTGTGGGCGCGGGCGTGCAAGGACCGTCGAAAAGGCTGTTGTCGCCGACGGCTTGACGGACGCTCAGCCCCTACCTCCGAGCAGCTCCTGCGCCTCACCTCCAGTAAGCCCCACCTCGTCCACGTCAGCACTGGCGTCGAGCAATTCTCGCTCCTCGGCCATTCTGGCTAGCGCCAGCGAACCGGCGGCTGAGACTGGGCTCAGTAGGGTCGCAGAACCGATTAGCGCGGCAACCTCCAGCCATTGGCCCGGGTCGAATCCGGCACCGACAAGCCCCGGAAGAACAAAAAGCACGCCCAGCAGCAGACCACCCACCGCCCCCCAGGCGCCAAATCGGAGAAGCGACAACTCATCGAATCTGCGACGGCCCTCTGCAATCCGAAGCACCGTGGAAAAGACCGCACCCCCGAGGAAGCCGACCAACGCCAACGCCGCCGGCCAGATATCAACGAGGGCCCCATCCCAACCGGGCACGAACTGCGTGATGATCTCTATCAGCACACCAATGAGCGCCCATCCGGCTGCCCAAGTCACGCCCATCCCTACCGCGGCGCGGATGCGTCTCAGCCTCTTCTTCATTACTACTTCCTTGTGCAAACAGCTGTAGATCCCGCGACTGTGTTGAAAGCCGGGGCCCCTACCGGAAGTCAAACACCAGCGGAAAGATCACCACTACCACCCACGCCCACACCGCATACACCGGCACGTAAGCCGTCTGCCACCAGTCCAGGGGCGCAAAGCCGGCCCGCCTACGGAGGAACCTCGCATAGAGCACGGCCGACCAGCCCAGGTTCACCACCAAGATGAGGTTCTCGCCCAATGCGGCGACCCTGTTGGGGGTGAACCCGAACTCGGAGATCCGCGCCAGGATGGCCCAAAGGGCCAGGGCGTCCACCAGGAGCGCGCAGATTACCAGGACAATGCAGACCATCGAAGAGGCCGGGCTCCGCCTGGGGATCCCTCGCCGAGATGGCGTAGAGGAGCAGGCCCACCACCACGACCAGGAGCAGGTCGAAGCCAATGAGCACCTCGCGCTCCACGTTGATCCCGCTTCCGGTCCACACCATGGTGCCCAGGAACGCCAGGAGCATGAGCGTGAAGAGTGGCGTGAAGAGCATCGTGAGCACCGGCGCCATGTTCTCGATGACGCTCTGCTTGGCCTCCACCAGCCAGCCAGCGATGATGACGGCGCCCATGGCACCGCAGGGCATCACCCACGAAGTGAGGAGCAACTCCACGTCCAGGCCGATGGCACCGAAGATGAATACGGTGATCCCAATCAGGACACCGCCGCCCAAAGCGATGAGGGCGTAGTAGATGAGCCACTCTCCCGAGAAGCGCACGTAGTTCATACGCGTCTGGTGGTCGCGCCACAGTCCGCCGGCGTAGGCGACGCCCACGGCGAGCCAGAGCGCCATGGGCAGGTGGAGCGCCGCCAGCGTCTCCGTGTCCCCACCCGAGGTGAACGGGAGGAGGTTCATCATGAGCGCCCCGATGATGAAGGGGGCGGCCAGCCAGAGCCGGCGGGCGGGTTCCAGCCCCCGCTTCCACGCGAAGAGCACGGCGAGGAATGGGAGCGCAAACTGGCTGAAGTTCCGAAAGTAGAAGGAATTGGCCGCGTCGTCGTCAAGTCTCAAGCCGAAGAGCTCAGGGACCTTGACGGCTGCTCCCGCGGCCACGGCCAGGCCCAGAGCCACGAGAGCCTCCTTCCTCCACCCCACCCCACCTTCGCCGGCCTCCGGCGCCACAACCAGCCGCTTCCACAACCGCTCCGAGTACTCCTGCGCATATTCGCGCGACAGTGAATCGAGGTCGCCGATGCGCTTCACGGCAATGAGGAAGGCCTCTTCCTCATCCAGTCCCGCCTCCTTCAGCTCGGCCACCTGGGTCCGCAGGTGGTCTTCGAGTTCATCCACGTCCATCCCGTCGATGGCTTGCCGTCGGCGCACATAAGACCGCCACTCACCGATTCGTTCCTCCATCACTTAGACTCCTCCCAACATTGAGCGGTCGGATCCCCTGCGGCGCGAGTTGGCACTCGTGGAACGGAGTCGACCGAAGCGCGGAGCTGACGACTTGCCACTGTTGTCGCTGGCTGGCCAGCTCCTCCGAGCCCTCGTAGGTCAGCCGGTAGTATTTCCGACGTCTTCCCGATTCCGAGCGACCCCATGAGGCCTTCACGTAGCCGTTGCGTTCGAGACGGTGGAGTACGGGGTAGAGCATGCCGTCCGTCCACTGCAGTTCACCACCTGAGAGTTCGTCCACGCGTTTGATGATGGCGTAGCCGTAGCTCTCACCGTCACTAAGGATAGACAACACCAGGGGCGTGGCGGACGCCGCGACGAGATCCTTGCCGATGTTCATGCCGGCCGGATTCCCGGGCGTCGAGATGGAATCTGAGAATACATAGAACCAGTATACATGGTACTTCTATGTATTATAAGAACGTCAACAAAAAGCCCCCCAGGCCAAAGACCTAGAGGGCCGACAGCGGAGCCGGTGGGACTCGAACCCACAAGTCCGTTAGGACGCCGGTTTTCGAGACCGGTGCAATACCAGTTATGCGACGGCTCCAAGGACGTCTCGGACTACGTAATTCTGCCCCCCAGTCGGGGCGCCCGGCTTTGAGCTGCGGTCGCCTTCGGAGATCCCCGCTCGTCTCAGCGGTCGACTGCTGGACCGCAAAGCGGATCACAGTTTCGCACCTCAGCTGAGCCAACGGTTCTGGCGTCCGGCTAACGTCGGCCGCCGCGGGCTCGCTAAAGCGAGCCCGCAAATCCGGGCGCCAGCACCGTTGATTGTTCAACTTCTAGTCGGGGCGCCCGGATTTGAACCGGGGACCTCTGCGTCCCGAACGCAGCGCTCTACCGAACTGAGCCACGCCCCGAATTCGAACATCACCGCCAAAAAACGCGTTCCCGCAGGAACGCGTGAGGCGTCGATCATGCAAAGAAAGCTCTATTCCCAGCGGATGGGGTGGGATTCGAACCCACGAGGGTATTAACCCACACGATTTCCAATCGTGCGCCTTAAGCCACTCGGCCACCCATCCAAGTCGAACGAATCCCACGTTATCCATCCGATCCATCGAATACGGAGGGAGTGGGATTCGAACCCACGCGGACTTGCGTCCAACGCCTTAGCAGGGCGTCGCCTTAAGCCACTCGGCCATCCCTCCCATGCACCATTGCCCCTCTAGGGCTCGAACCTAGACTCTCCGGAACCAGAATCCGGCGTGTTGCCAGTTACACCAAGGGGCAAGAAGCCAAGACAGAGCCACCTGTCGGATTTGAACCGACGACCCCGTCATTACGAGTGACGTGCTCTACCAACTGAGCTAAGGTGGCTAAAATGGAGCCGAGGGGAATCGAACCCCTGACCTCAGCATTGCGAACGCTGCGCTCTCCCAACTGAGCTACGGCCCCCGTGCATGGGCGCGAGAGGACTCGAACCTCTGACCTCTACGATGTCAACGTAGCGCTCTAACCAACTGAGCTACGCGCCCAATCCTCTCAAAACCCCAAAAGCGCGCCCGGGAGGACTCGAACCCCCGGCCTCCTGATCCGTAGTCAGGCGCTCTAATCCAACTGAGCTACGGGCGCAAAAAACCACAATGAAAATGTTCTCGCCAAACGATCTCAAACCACAATGCCAACGCCCTCGAAGATCGCAGCTTTTCGCGAGGTGATTTTGGTGTAGGGGTAGGAGGGCAAGGCGGTCCGAATGCGGCGTACATTCGTACGCCGCATTGAAGACCGTCCGCAGTCCCGACACCCCCCTAAGCCAAAAGCGCCCGCGAAAAGTGCCCACGACAGGACTCGAACCTGTACGCCGTTTCCGACACCAGTCCCTCAAACTGGCCTGTCTACCAATTCCAGCACGTGGGCAACATGTCTCACAAAATTACACACAAACCCATGCTCGGGGAGGGACTCGAACCCTCACGAGGTTAACCCCCACAGGGTCCTGAACCCTGCGCGTCTACCAATTCCGCCACCCGAGCGAGTTCGTACCCAGCGCGCGCGAACGTGAGTACGCATGCACCAGTGGAGCCGAGGGGAATCGAACCCCTGACCTCTTGAATGCCATTCAAGCGCTCTCCCGACTGAGCTACGGCCCCAACACGATCTACCTGATCTCTGTCAAACAACGTCTCAAGCGGGGCTGACGGGACTTGAACCCGCGACCTCCGGTGTGACAGACCGGCGCTCTAACCAAACTGAGCTACAGCCCCCACGCACTGCAAATACCCTCACGGGGAATCGAACCCCGGTCTCCACCTTGAAAGAGTGGTGTCCTAACCGTTAGACGATGAGGGCGACTCCCCTACCAGCTTTCAAACAGGCCCGGAGGGGCTCGAACCCCCAACCCCCGGTTTTGGAGACCGGTGCTCTACCAGTTGAGCTACGGACCTCTGACATCCAATCGGGTGCCATCTATTCGGCCTACACCACACAATCCTTCAGTGGCCAGGGGCGGAATCGAACCACCGACACCACGATTTTCAGTCGCGTGCTCTACCAACTGAGCTACCTGGCCCGCTACCTCGCGCGCTACTTCCGCGAAAAAAAATCCGCCCGGGCCTTTCGGCGACGGGCGGCTCGGCGAGGGGTGCGCGCTCCGGTCGTTCTAGAGGCGCCCCTCGACGGTCCACCCCCGCGGGCTAGACCACGTGTCCGCCATCGCCCATCCCCGGGCCTGCTGTGCATCGGTCCTGAACACTGACAACTCTCCAAACCCAGTGGATGAACATATAAACGCCGCCCGAAGGCGGCGGGCTGAAAGTAGCGGGGGCAGGATTTGAACCTGCGACCTTCGGGTTATGAGCCCGACGAGCTACCAGACTGCTCCACCCCGCACCGAAGATGGTAAAGGTATTGGTCCGAAGACAAAGGTTCAACCCTGGCGCTCGTGCCCTCAGGGACCCACGCGCCACTAGATTTGCTGCTACATTGGCGTGCGACTTTTGCACCCTCCGCCGGAGATATGACGATGATGAAGCGTTGGATGTTAATGATTGCAGCAGCCCTGTTGGTGCTGCCCGCCGCTGTCACCGCCCAGCGGGGCGGCGGTAGAGGCGGCGGGATGCAGATCTGGCAGAACGAGGCGGTGGCCGACCTCGAGCAGATGAGGGACAAATTCCTCTCGTTGGCCGAAGCGTTCCCAGAGGAGACATGGGATTGGCGGCCGATGGAGGGTGTGCGATCGGTGCGGGACGTCATGGTCCTCATGGTTGTCGAGGGGCACGTCTTCCCCGGTATGTGGGGCGCGACCCCACCGACCGGCGCTGCCGACGGTTTCGGCCCCGAGACCGCCCGGGTGGCCGCCATGTCCAAGGCGGGCGTCATACAGGAGATGGAGCGTTCGCTGAACTACATGATCGAGTCGGTCCGGAGCCTGACCGGACCTGAACGGAACGCCGAGGCTTCGTGGTTCGGTACAGCGACGACCGGAGCGGGCGTGGTCACGCACGCGATCGTGGACATGCACGAACACCTGGGCCAGTCGATCGCTTACGCGCGCACGAATCAGATCGTCCCGCCCTGGAGCATGTAGGGGGAGTGGTCTGGAGGGGGATCGCAGCGTGCGCTCAGGGCGCTGGACCATCACTAATCCCGCCACGGAGAAGTGATGGTCCAGCGTCAGCACTTCGCGGATCCCCTGTCCGGCCATGACCTCGAAGCTCACGGCGTCGGCCAGCGAGAAGTCCTGGTCTTCGTAGCGCTCGAGCCATTGGGTGATCGCGCGGTGGTCTCCCACACATGGCGACCCGGAGCGCTGAGCCGTATCTTTTTAGTATCCGCCTGTATCCTCATAGATGGAGGTGCGAGATGTTTGTTGGGAAGGCCAAGAAATTAGGAGTCGGCGCCGCAGCGCTCGTCCTCGTCGGAATGGCTGGCATCGGGTTCTCTCCCGCGCCCATGCAGCTTCCGACCGTCACGGTGCGCCACGACCCCACCTGAGGATGCTGCATCCGGTGGGTGGGTCACCTACGAGACAACGGTTTTGAAGTAGACCTCATTGAGGTCGATAACATCAACGCGGTACAAGAAAAGCTTGGCGTCCCCGCCGAGTTCAGAGGGTGTCACTCGGCCCAGGTCGGAGACTACATGGTCGAGGGCCACGTTCCGGCGGACTTGATCCAGCGCTTCCTGGAGGAGGACTCGGGCCTGGCAGGCATCACGGTGCCCGGCATGATCGTGGGTCCACCGGGGATGGAAGGGTCGGAGCCGCGGCCCTATGACGTTCTGACGTGGGACCGGGACGGCAAGAGCACGATTTACGAGTCGCGCTGACGGCACGATTCAGGCTTCGGATTGCCCCGCTCGAGGCTTCGGCTCCGGGCAGGGCTTTTGCCGCCGCCCACTCCCTCCCCCCCCCGCTACCTCAACTCCACACCCGCTACCTCAGGGCCTCCGCCCAGTTCTCGACCAAGATGAGTTCCGAGTCAGCGGACAGGTCATTGATTCGCAGCATCACGAATCGGCTATCGTCTGGGCTCACGTCGTATTGGGGGTTGCCGCCTCCCGGCAGGTAGTTGTTCAGGGCGTGACAGAGTTTGAGCTCAGGAGCGGCACCCAACCGCTATAGCTGTGCAGCCAGATCCAGAAAGTCCGTAGCGTTCACATCGAACGCCGGATCCGGCGTCGTATCGATCTCCCGATCAGGCCCATACTCGAGCGGACGCGGCACATAAGCCGTCTTGAACCCCAAAGCCCCCGCCGCCCGCAAATCTCCCTTATGCGCAGCCACCATCATGACCCGTTCGTGAGGAAGGCTCAAAAGCTCCGCGGCCTTGATGTAGACCTCAGGATCCGTCTTGTAATGCCCCGACAACTCCGCTGAGAGAATCACATCCCACGGCAGCCCCGCGTTCTTGGCCATGTTCGTCAGCAGTGAGACGTTGCCGTTCGACAACGTAGCCAAAACGAACTTCGCCTTGAGCCGCCCGAGCCCCCGCACCGTATCCGGCCAAGGAATCAGCCGATGCCAAACCCGATTCAGATGGTCGATCTCCACTTCACTCATCGCCGGAAAGTCGTATTCGACCAGAAGATCATCCAGAATCATCCGATGCAACTGATCGATCTTCAACCAAGGCAGTTCCCCCGTACGAACCCGATTCATCGCCGGCCCATACCCGCTCCGCCAAGCATCCGCGAAGCTCTCCCAGTCCAAGTAGAATCCCTTCTCCAACGAAAGAACCTGCCCCTCCCGAATGATCGAAGTCCGCCAATCCACCACCGTCCCAAACACATCGAACGTCATCGCCTCCACCCCAGCGAGCGCCTCCTGCACCCTCTCCTCCGGCAACGTCCGATCCAAGAGCCCAACCCCCTCCCCTCCCCCAATCGCCGCCCCCGCGATGCTCGCCCCTCCGACCGACAAGAATTCTCTCCGTTCCAGAGTGAGTTCAGTAAACTCCGACGTTTTTTCGCTCGCGCCCATACCAGCACTCCAGTGGATCTGAGGACGAACCTTCCAACCCACCCCATCCTAGCCGCTATCCACACCATCCCACCAGCCCTGACCCTCCCAGTTGAGTGCCCTCTAGGCTACGTCTATATTCCCTCCCTCACGGGACGTGGCGCAGCTCGGTAGCGCACCTGAATGGGGTTCCTGCCACACAGGCCCCGGTTTTCACAATTCCTGAGTAAGTACAAGGTATTCGTCCACTAACCCCGAGTACGATTTTCTGCCCATACTTGAGGTTGGGGTACGCTAACGTACACACCTCTTTGGATAGGGGGAGGGGCTTCGGCTTCTCCTCCTTCCAAGGCCCGCACGCGTTTTCGAACGGTAACGATGGCCTTCTGTGTCGTCGCATCGACCGCAACGCAGGGAGAGCACCATGGACGCCTTGGAGAAGAAGCTGTCGTCGGCCATCGAAGAACTCATCGAAAGCGTGATCGAACTATACCCGGACCTCAAGAAGCCGCTGGCCAAGATACAGAGAGTGCTGGGGAAGATGAGAGCGTAATGAGCCCCACATGTTGCCAATCTGTGGGTTCGGAGGCAGCATCCGAGAAATCCAGCTCAGCGTGCTCAAGGAATAGCCGATAGCGAGTGAGGCCTTCCCCGAAAGTTCACGCCTCTAAAAACGGGAGGGCCATGGGTTGGTTTGGTAAGAAAACCATACTCGGCGAACTAAAATCGTCCATCGAGATGAGAATAAGCTACTGAGAAATCAGAGGTGGAAGTTGTGGGCTGGCAAACGTTCTATGCGCAGCATATTCTTGCGCATTCTTACCTTAAGAGAGATCTTCTTCAAAAGAGAGCCAGTCGTGGCACTCGTCCCGTGATCAGGATAGGGACAATGTTACGATCTTTCTTTATCGTTAGCGATGACAACCGGCGGCCTAGGAGCCGCGCCCGCCATCGCCTTAGGGGGCGGCCAGTGGGTCTCCTTCCGCTATAGAAGGATTGGCAATTTCAGCTGAATCGGCATTTCCATCGAACGGAGAAAGTACATGGTCGCTCAAGTGTGGTATAACGGAGAAGGACGGAACTCACGGTTCCGATACGTGGCCGCGCTCGGTGGCCTCCTAGGCGCCTTGTTGCTCACCGCAGCGGGACTCGCGGGTCAAAACACAGGTGCCGTTTCTGGGCGGGTCGTTGACGCCCTGAGCGGAGCGCCGGTAGATGCGGCGTATATTCACATTGATGAGCTGTCGCTCGGCACCAACTCGCGGCCGAATGGGTCGTTCACCCTCGGTAACGTGGCACCCGGGCAGTATGAGGTCGTGGTGGACCGTCTCGGATTCACGAGTGAGACGCAACAGGTGACGGTCACCGCTGGGGGCGTTGCAACCATAGAATTACAGGTCTCCCGGGATGCGCTCTTGCTGGACGAAATTTTGGTGACGGGAACGGCGGGCGGCACGCGAGCTCGAGCGATCGGAAACGTGGTGGGACGGGTTGAGGCGGCGGCGATCATAGAGATCGCTGCGGTGGGTACCGTTCAGGACCTACTTGGGGCGCGTGAGTCGGGTCTCAGCTTCAACCGCAGCTCAGGGAACATAGGGACCGGATCCGAAATGCGGATTCGAGGCGTGTCCAGCGTCACGATGGGCAGCCAGCCGCTGATTTACGTGGATGGGATCCGCGTGGACAACCAGACGGGGGGTGGCCCGAACCTGCGTGACGGCGGGCAAGTCTCCTCGCTGGACGATTTCAGTCCCGACGAGATCGAGAGCATCGAGATCATCAAGGGGCCCGCCGCTGCGACGCTTTACGGCACGGAGGCCTCAGCCGGGGTGATCCAGATCATCACCAAGAGGGGAAACCAGGGCGCCACTCAGTTTAATATGTCTGTCCGGCAGGGACAGACATGGCTTCCTGACATAGCGGGGAAGGTCGGTGAGTCGTTCGGGAGAGACGCGGCCGGGAACATCATCTCCTTCAACATTTACGAACACGAGAAAGCCGCTGGCCGTGACCACTTCCAGACCGGACAGCTGCAAAGCTACACGCTTAGCATGCGGGGGGGCACGGACCTGCTCCGGTATTACCTGTCTGCAGACTACGGAGATGACTCAGGGATCGTAGACTACAACTGGAAGAAGCAGACTAACCTGCGTTCGAATCTCACCGTCCTGCCGTCCGACCAGTTTGAGGTGAACGTGAGCCTCGGTTACATCACCGGCCAGACGAGCTTCATGCAGCAGAGGACGGCCTGGGGGATGTGGGAGCAGTTCCAGTGGGCGAACCCTGAGGGGCAGGACCGCATCCTACGCGGCTTCCTCAGAGCGAGACCCGAGGAGATCGCTGATAATAGGGCCATCCGTGATTTGAACCGCTTCACGGGGAGCGCGACGGTCACGCATGTTCCGAACTCTTGGCTCACCCACCGGGTGATCCTCGGGACGGACGTGCTGAACGAGGAGAATACCCAACTCTTCCCCAGGCGTGCGGTGCCGCAGGAGTTCGGTTCGCTCGCGCTGGGGAACCTGGAGGTCGACCGTCCGAGGCGCGAGTACCAGACACTCGATTACGCGGCGAGCGCGACGTACGGGGGGCTGCCCGGTCTGGGCGAAAGCGTGCAGTTCACCTCTTCGTTCGGCTTGCAGTACTACGCGAGGACTGAGGAGGTCGTCAGCGGAAAGGGGAAAGTATTCCCAGCTCCTCAGATCACGACGCTCTCGGGCGCTGCGTCCACGAGCGCGGGCCAGACATTCTTAGAGAACAAGTCGGTGGGCATGTACGTGCAGCAGGAAATGGGGTGGAATGACCGGCTCTTCCTGACCGCGGCGGTTCGCGGGGACGACAACTCTGCGTTCGGGGCGAACTTCGACGCTGCGATCTACCCGAAGTTCTCGGGCACCTGGGTTCTCTCCGAGGAGGACTTCTGGGGTGGCCTTGATGACTATGTGAGCAGCTTCCGTTTCAGGTCGGCCTGGGGGAAGGCGGGTCGTCAGCCGGCACTGTTCGCCGGGGTGACGCTCTTCTCCCCTGAGCCAGGACCGGGTGGCCAACCGTCGGTGACACCCGACGTGCTCGGCAACGCGGCGCTGGGGCCGGAGGTGAGCACGGAGATCGAGGTTGGCTTCGATGCAGCGTTCTTCGACGACCGGGTCAGCTCAGAGTTCACCTATTACAAGCAGAAGGTGAAGGACGCACTCATCGATATCCCGGTCGCACCCACGTACGGCTTCCCCGGAGCTCAGACCGTGAACCTGGGGCAACTCACGAATTGGGGGTGGGAGCTGAACATGAACGGTCGCATCCTCGACCGGACGGGCTTCGCCTGGGATCTGGGTTTGGGAATCAACAGCAACGAAAACCGGGTCGACGACCTGGGTGGGAATCCAGAAACAAACACCCTCAGGGAGGGCCTGAACTATCCCTTCCAGACGGAGCGAGTCATCCTGTCGGCTGCGCTCGACGATACCGGAAACGCGATCGACGTGATGTGTGACGGTGGAACAGGGTACCTCGGTATTGAGGCGGGGGGCACCGCGACGCCATGCAAGGGTGCGCCACGTATCAGGCAGGGGAATGGACTGGCGATTCCGAAGTATGAAGCGACCCTGAATACGACCTTCACCCTCTTCGACAACTTGCGACTCTACGCAATGGCGGAGTTCCGGGGAGAGCACTGGCGGAATCTGACGGACGCCGCTTGCCGGCACTCATGTTTCCAGACCTCGGAGGCTTCGGTAAGGAGAGACGATCCGTTCATGGTCGCCGCGATCACGGGCAGGGCCCAGCAGACTCGACTCACATCCGAGTTCGATGCCTCGTTCATGAAACTCCGCGAGATCAGCCTCAATTACACACTTCCGACCTCGCTAGCCGCCATGGCGGGAGCCTCCAGGGCTTCCATCAATGTTGCCGCGCGGAACTTGTTCACGCTCTGGCAGGCGACGTACACCATCGGGGACGCTACATCCGCTACCACAGGCGAAACCTACCTCGGAGTGCCGGTGACGGACCCCGAGGCGCGGCGCGCGGGAAGCCTCGTCTCTTCGAATTCGAACGTTCCCCCGCTCTCGAACTTCACGATGACAATGCGGGTCACCTTCTAATGCCACGATCCATGGAGCGAGCTGACATGAAGACCCAACGACACACACGGTGGTCGGGAACGCGGCTGGCCATGGCTTCGGCTATGGGGGCGGCTATTCTGACAATAGGAGCATGCGATTCCTTGTTGGAAGTAAAAGTCCCGGGGAATCTTACCGCAGACGATCTTTTCACGCCGGTATCGGCTCCGATCATCATCAACTCGATCATTGCTGACTTCGAGTGCTCTTGGTCGATGAGGTCCGCAACGACATCTGCCCAGGAAGACGCTACCTGGTCGACCAGCGGGTACTGGGCTCAGGACACCCGCTTTACTAACGAGCGCCCGGGTGGCGGGGCCTGCGTCGGAAATTCTGACACCGGCACCAGCTGGTTCGCCAGCTTCCAGTCCTCCCGATTCATAGCGATAGGCGCCTACGACAAGCTCGGCGAGTGGACCGACGCTGAGGTTGCAGACCGAAGCACACTTCTGGCCACAGCGGCCGTCTACATAGGGCTTAACTACACGGTCTTCGGTGAGACGTACTGCGAATTTTCTCCGGATGTAGGCCCGATGAAAACTCCGACGGAGATGCTGACAGTCGCCGAGGGATGGTTCACCAAGGCGCTGGATGCGCTCGGTTCTGGGGACGCGGCGATCGTGAGCACGACCAGCTTGAAGCAGCTCGCCCTCCTCGGGCGGGCGCGTGTCCGCCTCGCTATAAGGGACTTGGCGGGGGCCAGGGCGGATGCACTGCAGATTCAGCCTGGCTTCGTGGCTTATGTCACACGAGATGCGTCGGTGCGCAGCCGCTGGAACGCGGTAACTCAGGCAATGACCGTGTCGGGGTGGCGCACGATCGGTGGACCGATGTACTGGAACGACTACGACGATGACCAGCTCGTCACGGCCGGATACTACGATCTGACGATCGACGCTGCCGGTCTCCAGACGGTGAACGATGGCGTGGCGGACCCCCGGGTCCCTGTGGAGTACACCGGTCAGTTCGCGCAGGACGGGATCACCGACCAGTACATCCAGACCAAGTATCCAACGGTCTCGTCCGACCAGCCCATGGCGAGATGGGCTGAGGCGCAACTCATCCTAGCGGAGATCGAGATCGATGGTGGGGGATTGGCGGCGGCGGTGGGTCACATTAACGCTCTCCGTGATGCACACAGCCTTCCTAACTTCGCGAGCACCGACTCCGACGAGATCTATCGCACGATGATCGAGGAACGGCGTCGCGAGTTCTTCTTCGAGGGGCGCTTCCACGCCGACAAGCTTCGCTACGGTCTATGGTTCCCGCGCGGCCGGGGTAAAGATCACAAGGGGATCCAGTACGGATTCACAACCTGCCATCTCATGCCGGAAAGCGAGTACGAGCTCAACCAGAACATCATCGACGAGTTTGGGGTGGATTATGACGGACCCGATGTCACGGACCTCAACTACTCCTACGAATTGAAGCTGAGTCGGGCAGTAGATTGGCCCGTGCCAAACACGAATCCGTAGGACACGCGGGTCCCGCCACAGGGTTCCCGTATAATTAGGGCAGAGCCCTGGGCTCTGCCCTGCGGCAAAGGGAAGCAAGAGAAGGCATAGATCGGCCGGGCTCCGGGAGGAATCTCGGAGTCCGGCCTTGTCGCTTCAGACCCCCTTCACTCGGGTTCCGTATCGCGACAGATCGAAGCGGAGAAGCCGACGATGCCGAAGATGAAGATGTGGAGCGGGGGACAAGCCACGGTGGCGTTCCTTATCGTCTTCTGTCTGGGCGTCATTCCCGCGGACGCCCAGGTCAGCGACGGCATCACCGGCCGGATCGTCGACCGAGCTACGGGCGAGCCGGTCCCGAGCGCGCAAGTCAATTTCCTACAGTTGGACGGATCCCGTAGCGGTCCGGTCGGCCTCCAGGCCCTGACGGGGCCGTACGGAGAATTCGCCCTCGACGGAGTCGCCGAAGGGGCGTATCTGGTGCAGGTGCAGCACCTCGCGTACGGCACTCACCTTCATCCACTGCGGCTCGAAGGACGGGGGACTACGGCGATCGAGATCTTCATCTCGCAGGCGGCAATCGCGCTCCCTGCTCTCTTGGTCGTGGTGGATTCGGACGAGGCACGGGGGGCTTCATCTCGAAACATCCTCACCCGCGAGGAGATCGCCCGGGCCGCGGCGAGCGGTGTCACTCTAGGGGACTACCTCAGACGATCGGTCGCGGGGATCTCGACACGCGGCGGGGGTGATGTCGGCGCATACCTCTGCGTCGAATTCCGCGGTGCACGGCGGGGTGACGGCCGATGTCGTCCTCCTGAGGTCCGCCTGGACGGGACCGTCGTTCCGGAACCGCTGAGCTTCTTAAGCCAGTTTTCCCTCGACGGGCTGGAACGGATCCAGGTCATCCCTGCCGCTGATGCGGGCGGCCAATTCGGCGCGAACGGTGGGTGGGGAGTCATCCTTCTCGAAACCCGTCGCGGGGGGCTCGTCACGGAGGACGGAATCCCCGTCGCGCGACGTAGCGCCCTGTCCGCCGATCGGTTCGACTGGAGTCTCGAGGCACAGCCGCACCCTTGGACCAAGGTTTATGGAGCAGCGTTCCTCGGCAACGCAGTCGGGCTTGCCGCCGCAGGAGCCTTGCTTAGCCAGTGCATGGATCTCAAGACCCGCACTGTTTTGCGAGGAGAGGACTACTGTGGAGCCGCCCCGCTGCTTGGCACAAGCGTTCTCGCGGCCATCCTACCACCCCTGGCCGCAAGCCTCGCCGCGAGGTGGGCGGGGAGCACAGATCGATCCACAGGAAGGTTTCGACAGTCGCTCCTCTACTCGCTTCCGGTCTTCGTTCCAGGGTTCGCGCTCGCGAGCGTGGGCGCCGGCGACTCGGGATTGACAGGGCTCGAGATCGTAGGCTTGGCTGTCGTCGTCCTGGGTGCGCCGGCACTGAATACCCTCGCGGACCGTATCTTCCGGAACATTCGTTGAGCAAGCACCCCCTAAGCCTTTTAGAGTCCGGCTTTCCAGAGTTGGGGCGTGGGGTGGAAGGCCGCCCACGCAAACCAGGACGCCGTGTGCACTTCCGCAACCGGCTGGACTTGGGTTCCCACTAATGGCCCCTCTACGGCCAGTCCCCGGGTTGATGCTCCGGTTCCCGTCGGCAGCGATGCTTGAAGAGCGAGAATGGCACCACGATGCTCGCTCGGCAACGGAACCCCGGTACCCCCCGGGGGGGGAATAATCAGGTATTGCCCGCCGTACTCGATTCTCGTGAGACGACACATGTTCATCAGTCTAGGAAGGATCTCCACGCGGGCCTTCACCGCCGGTGCAATATTCTTCACGTCGATGTGGCCGGCTCACGCGCTGGCTCAAGACGAGGGTCGCTTAGATGGGATCGTCGTCGACGACCGGACCATGCAACCTGTACAGGGTGCGGCCGTTTCGGTGTCAGGCCAAGGCGGCACGGAGGTCACGTCATCGGATGGGAGCTTCTCCTTCGCGTTGCTGCCCGTGGGGGTTCTCCATCTCAGGGTGCAGCGGGAGGGTTACTCCTCGACCATTGAACAGGTTGAAGTCGTGCCAGATGGTGGCACCTTCCTGCAGCTGAGCATCACGCCAATCGCCACGGTCTTGGACGAAGTCCTGGTCCGTATCCGGTCGGGCCATTCACGAGCCGACCTCGATCCCGTCGACCAGAGCGATTCGGATTCGGGCGCGACGGCGGCGGACCTGCTCGGCCAGCGCCTTCCGGGAGTCACAGTCGATCGCGGGACCGGCGCCCTCGGAGGGGGAGTCGAGGTCCGGATTCGAGGAGTCAGCAGTATCACTGGGGCTCGTGAGCCGCCAATCTTCTTGGATGGGGTCCGGCTGAACCCCAGCCGGCCGCCGGGGCTGTCCCTAAGAACAACGCCAGGTCTTCAGATCCTGGACGAGATCCCGGCCTCGCAGGTTCGGTCGATACGAGTCCTCCGCGGGCCCTCCGCGTCGGTCGTTTATGGCGATTCGGCTGATGGAGTGATCATCATCGAAACCCATCGCGGCGAACTCGATGACCAAGACTAAGCGAGGCTCGGCCTCGCACGGTTGATTCAGTGGACTCACGCAGTAGGGTTGACTCGGAGCCCCGAGCGTCCTGGCATCGGAGCCACTCCCATGTTCGCTTGTCCCAAAAAGGCGCCCGGGCCGATACGCTACTAGCTTGCTAGTGATTGGCCCAGAAAGGCGGAGACGTTAGTTGAAGTCGAGCCTCGCAAAGGGCGTCTCTGGCACACCTACCGCGCCGGCTGGGCCACGGCGCGGAAGAACGTGCCGATTCTCAGGACGTCGCCACAGCCGGTGGGTGGAAGACCAGCCAGATCGTCCAGGATCTCTATCAGCAGGCTGACCCTTCGACTATCTTGAAGGCCGTTATGCACACTGCGGAGCTTCGAGAAGCCCGATGAAGCCCTCTAACGTGCACATCAACATGCACACTCGTTCGTCAGCGAGTATTACCGGATACGGTAAAACCGCTTACCTATGGGATGAAGTAGAACAACGGGACGTG
>Ga0310124_10000762_pt1 | contig 22671 bp, 13 predicted proteins | sample CB11b_AW_Bot5_MG_FD_203507 | JGI IMG/M metagenome (GOLD analysis project Ga0310124, IMG submission 203507) | Marine microbial communities from Western Arctic Ocean, Canada - CB11b_AW_Bot5 | ecosystem: Environmental > Aquatic > Marine > Oceanic | place: Canada: Western Arctic Ocean | collected... | reverse complement strand
GCCGCTGAAGGGCTCGATCGCGGTGATCCGGTAGCGCCTCCCGCTCAGCAGCCGACCGCTCACGGCCACGACCTCGCCCGCGTCGGGTACGTCATCTTCCCGGCCATCACCGCGCATGGCGTTTACGAAGAGGTCCGGATGCCCGTCGCCATCGGCATCTCCGGCAACCATCGAATAGGCGAGGAGATCTTCCGGCGCCGCGCCGACAACCGCCTTGATCCTGAGGTTGCAGGGGAGCTCCCCGCGCAGGGGCTCCCAGCTTTCCGGGAGTCCGATGGGGTCTCCATAGATGACCAGGGCTGCTCCCACATTGTTGCGCAGGCTCAGGCCGCTGCCGGAGTCGTAGCGCGGGATTCCAACGCAGAGGTCATCGAATCCATCGCGGTCCAGGTCGGCCGCGGTCAGCGTGTCGGCGAGGATGTCTCCGGGATAGCTGCCGAAGAGGAAGGCCGTACGAAGGCCCTCCGGCTGTCTCGCGACAGGCTCAGGCGAGAGATCGATGGTCGCTCCGCGAAGGCCATCCCAGCCGTAGATGATCGAGGCCATCCCGGCCCGTCTCTCCTGGCGCGGGCCAGCGGCCAGGAGCCCCCCTAGTATGAGGTCCATTCGGCCATCGCCGTTGAGGTCGCCCGTGCTGAGCTCTTCACCCAGCATGTCCCCACCCTTGCGGCCGTAGATGGTGGTGAGGCGCTGGTTGAGAGGCGGCTCCAGGGGCTCTCCAAGATCGATAAGCGGCGGCAGGCGGCCGCGGTTGTCGGCGCTGGAATAGAAGACATAGATCTCTCCGCAGTTGGGGCGGGTGTTTCCCGGTCCGTCCCCTCCGCCGATGCCTACAGCGGCTATCGGGCTTCCGCCTGCCAGCGAAGCCGACAGGCGCGCCATGGCGGCGGCCACGATCAGCTCGTCGCGGCCGTCTCCATCGAGGTCCCGCGCATGGATGCTCGAGCCGAAGTGATCTGCTGTGTCGCGTCCCAGGATGACGGCCATACCGGCGGACTCCTCTGCGAGATCGAGCGTTGCCGGGAACTGCGGGCGTCCGTAGACCACGTAGACCTTGCCGGAGCGGATCCGGGAGTCGGCTCCTCTCGGCGCCACCGGGAACTGGTCCGCGCCAAGAAGTATGTCGTCAATCCCATCTCCATCGAGGTCGCCGCTCTCGACCCAGACCCCCGCCCTCTCTCCCTCTTCGCCGCCGAGGAGGAGGGTCACTCCATCATTCGGGATGAGGAGGTCCAGGGTGCTGCCGGCATCGAGCAGCCCCCTGCGGCCAAACACCACGAAGACTCCGCCGCAGTTGTCGCGCTCCAGCTCGCCGTCGGCGGCAACCTGGTCGAGATTCTGGGCTCCCACGAGGAGGTCATCGATGCCGTCTCCATTGACGTCCGCGGTAAAGAGCTCTGTGCCCAGGAAGTCTCCTGTTCGTCCCCCGATCAATGTCAGCCCGGGAGCCGAGTCGGCCCGCCCGGCCCTGTCGAGCTCTCCTTCCAGCCGGCCATCGCCGGGGTAGATGTAGACCTCGCCTCCTGCTTGCCTGGCATCAAAAGGTCCAGTATTGGCGAACATGGCAGTGCTGACAAAATCGGTTCTGCCATCGCCGTCGAAATCGCCAAGCTCCAGGGGAAGACCGATGGAGCCTCCTTCGGGCTCGCTGTTGAAGATCGTGAGCTGGCCCTCAGCGTGCTCTTCCCCAACGGACCAGATGTCATCATCTGGAATCTGCGCCGCCAGCGCCAGGGGAAGGAACGCCATGCAGAAAGCCAGCAGGCGGCCCGGGAGGTTGTTTTTTTGGGAATATCGCATTGGCTTCTATATTTCCGGATCAGCCCTAATTCTAATGCCGCGGCGGGTGGTTTATATAGTTCAAGTACCAGGCAAAAGAAAAAACCAACCTTGTACTAAGTCAGCAGGGGAAATGAATCCTGTCTTCATCAGGCCCATCGAGTGCTAATATGAGGATGTAGTTATGAATAAATAAACGGGACGGGTCTTCTAAGGGTATATCGATGAGTAAACGGAATTCACTGGCGACAATCGCTCTGGCTGTAGGCTGCGTTGTCGTCGTTTTTGCCTGCGGTAAAGAGGCGGCCGCCCAGGATGTTTTCTTCCGGCGCGGGGATGCGAACGAGGATGGGAAGATGGATCTTTCCGATGCCGTCTTCGTCGTGGAGCGCCTCTTTGTCGTCCAGGAGCCCATCGTCTGCAGTGACAGCGCCGACGCGACCGATGATGGGTTGGTTGACGTCACCGATGTGATCAAGATCACCGCCTATCTCTTCCTGGGCTTTGAGCCGCCGCCGCCGCCCTTTTCCGAATGCGGTCTAGATCCGACTGAAGACGGCCTGTCCTGCGATTCGTTTGCACCCTGCAACTCCGAAGAGCCTCTCTGCATCGACGAGACCGCGGCCGAGGGCCTGGTCGGGGATATTGATTTCAAAGATGGCCTGATCATTTGCCTGCCCGCCGGTGGAGCCGCGGTTCCCGTCGAGGGCTTCGAGATCGAGATCTGTCCCGAAGCTGAAGCTCCGGCCGAATGCGGCGATACCGGCGAGCCGGGCTGTCCGATCGAGATACTCGGTGCCACCGCTATCGCCGATTTTGAGGAAGGTAAGATCGGGCTCCGGGTCGAGGGCCGCGTGGAAGATCTTCCGATCTCGATGAACGCGTTTATCCCGACCACCTGTACGCTTACCATGCACTCGGCCGAGGGTGAGGACGTCCCCTTCAATTTCGAGATTGTCGTGCCGCTGGAGATCGAGGAGAACGATGAGGGACGTAGAGAGATCGTCGGTATCGGCGAGGCGGTCATTGAGAACCCCGACATCGAGGTGACGGCAGGTGGAGGTCTTCTCTGTGGACTCTTTGGCGCCGCGGGGGGCGTGCTCTCAGACATGCTCCTGGCGCCGTTCGCCGAGACCGTCAATCAGCTGGTCGACGGCCTGCGCGATGACCTCATCGGCATGGAGATCTGTGAATAAGGCACGGTCGGCCCAGGGCTTATTGCGCCGGGCAGAAGCCCTGTTCGCAGGCCAGCGAGCTTTCTGCTCCGACCGGTTTCGGATCGTAGCCGCAGCTCGGGTAGGGTTCGGGGGGCAGCGATGTTCCCAGGAAGAGGGTGCTGAGGGTAAAGATCGCATCGGTGATGTTGAGCTCGCCGTCATCGTTGGAGTCACAGGCCTCTTCACATCGAAACTCACCAGCTCCATCGAAGAACAGCATGTTGAGGGTAAAGATCGCATCGGTCAGGTCGAAGGCGGCATCCGAGTTGCAGTTACCGCGGGTGAAGGTCTCCTGGAAAGCGTCGGCCTGGAGGATGCACGAGCTGGTGGGCCCGCGAAGTCCTCCGCGCAGGCAAACCACCCTGACCTCGTAGGTTCCGGGCTCCGTACCGCTCATGCGGAACTCGACGGCATCGGGCCCGAGCACGCTGTTGGCTCTCGGCAAGCCTTCGTGGAGGACAGTGATCTCGATGGCGTCGATAGCCGGCGGTCCGGTCCAGATCGTCACCAGGGACTCCGCTGAGTCGACCACGCAGGACAGCCCGCTGACCGGCGGTATCCTGACCAGTTCCACGGCGGCGAGGCAGTCAAGCCTGGGGAAGGTCATCCCCGAGTTGTCGTCCGCGACAGAGATGCCCGTAGACTTGAGGGTCCCGACCAGCTGTTCCGGCGAGAGCTTCGGGTTGGCCTCCAGCATGAGACAGATGGCGCCCGCGATATGCGGGGCGGCCTGCGAGGTTCCGGAGATGGTTTCGTTCCCGCCTCCGACACCCGCGCTGATGATGGTCTCTCCCGGCGCGAGAAGTTCAAGCAGCGGTGAGCGGTTGGTGAAGGCGGAGATGTCGCCGGGATTGGTGTCGTGGATCGACCCTACCGAGACTACGTTTTGCATGCAGGAGGGCAGGGCGAGAGAGTTCAGGCTGCCATTGTTGCCCGATGCCGCGAGTACCAGCACCCCGAGCTCCCGGGCGGCGGCGACAGCTCCGGCGATGGCCTCGTTCGCATCTTCGCAACTTTCGGTGTAGAGCGAGTGGCTCGCTAGGCTCATGTTGATGACATCGATGGAGATCCCGTTGTCCTGTTGATGAAGCGATACGGCATATTCGATTCCCGCGGCCCAGTCGGTAAACCAGCCCACGTTTCTGCGATCGAGAACCTTTACAGGAATGATCGAGACTCCCGGAGCGATTCCTGCCGTGGTGACATGCCCCCTGGAGGCGAGGATCCCGCTTACATGCGTGCCGTGGCCGTTGTCGTCATCGAAATCTTCGCTGACATCATCTCCCTGGGAGAGAAAGCGTTTGCCGTGCTCAGCGAGCAGTCCCTCGACAAGGTCGGGGTGGTCGTTGTCGACCCCGCTGTCGAGTACGGCTACGGTTCTTCCAACGCCGCTGATCCCGAGGTCCCGGGCCTCGTTTGCGCGGATCAGCTGGCGGCTCTCGATCAGCGCCGCGCCGCCCTGCTGGTCCACCCGCAGGCTCCTGACCGATTCCATTCGGCTGAGTTGATCCAGGAGCGCCTCATCTTCGAGCTCGAGTGCCAGCACGGGAGAGTACCGGAAGCGGTAGCGCAGAGAATAGCCTTTCTCTCCCAGCGCGGCGAGGAAGCGTTGCTGGGAAGCGCGGTAGCGCCGCACTCTCTGTGCAAGAGGGGCAGCTGAGAGTCCACTGCCAGCCTGCGGAGCATCCGCAAGTACCACGCAGATAACCACCCGTCCTTTTTCGCGGAGGCTTTTTCTGATTACGGCATCGTCCGGAGCCGCCTGCAGAATGGGCATATTCAATGCCAGGCCGAAGAAAAAAACAGCCAGCAGAGAGAATCCGCACCCGCCTCTTGTTCTTATCGAGATCACCTGGTTCTCCTGGAACCATTCCAACTGCCGATTACAGCGCATCCGAGCCAATCCCCCTGATTTTATCAGCAAACCGGGAGGTCTGCCCCGACCTTTTTCTTTGCGAAATGAAGTTCCTGTTCGGATTCCAGGTACGCGAGTGAAAAGCTTCTGCCGGAGAGATAAACAGGCCGAAATCTCGTTATTTTTCCAATAAGTGATGCCTCCAGCGCCGATATGTATTATGCTAACTGTGACTTAAGTGTCGGGGAAAAGACGTTTTGGAGGGGGTCGTATCTTTGCGACTCGGGGCACTTCGGACGTCAATCCTGGAAAGGAAGACAGTATGTTTCCTTGCCGGGTGGTTCGGCAAAGTGGTGGTCCTTGTGGGAGGGGATCGCCTCGAAAAACGTGGTCCAGGACGTCGTTTGACGAACGGTCTACCTGGGCAGCGTTGTGAAGCGCGGGTTTCGGATGATGAGTTCTATGCAATTCTAAGAGACCTCGGAATCGGGTAACTGACAGTACATAGAGTCTATGCAGCCAGGCAGATCTTTTTACGGGTCACAGCAGAGCCATGCGGGCTGGACAGTATGATTCGGATCCGGACATTTCCTCTCCGGATACCGGGAGGCGTCGGCTGAGGGGTTTCTTTGCCCCGGGAAAGCCGTTGGCCGAAAGCAAAAAGAGCAAGTGAGCGAAACGAACGATTTATTTATGCCCGATCCGATTGGCGGTAGCGCCTCTGTGGAGCCCGAGGGTGTCGACCATGAAGATTTCCGGGAGCCATCGGCTCCGCGGTATGAGGCTGATGTATTGATGGCCTCGGCTGAGGGTTCCGGCGAGGTGGCGGCCGCCGACACAAAGAAAAAGAGCGGCGAGAAGGCTTCTGAGAAAAAAAATTCGGGAACCCATTTATCCGAAGGAAACGAAGGCAAGGGTAGCACGGCGACAAAGCCCCGGCAGCCCCGGCCGCGCCGGCCGAGGCGCTTCAAGTCTTCCCGCAAGGGAGGTGGAAAGGCCCAGCGTCATGGAGGCAAGGGCGGCCGTCGTGGCGGGGGAGATTCCGGCAGTTCTTCCGCCGGGCTGGAGGTTGCCGGCAATGGCGTCGCGCCCGCGGCCACGTCGAATCTGCCCCAGGTGCCCGCCGGCGAGGAGGGAATTGTCTACGTCGTCGGCGGCTTCGCGCCGCTTGCGGGCGAGGGCTATATTGAGATGTATCATCGCCGCCGCTCGGTCAAATATTCCTACAACTACTTTACGGAAAAATACGAGGCATCAGAGGAGCTTAACCTGGTCCCGGTTTCGACGGACCGGGGCCTCGCGAATCGGCTGACGGATCCCCTTGACCGTCAGATTGCCGCGATCGTGATCCGGCTGCCCAAGGCTCGAGTGCTTGCCGCCAATGCGGCCAGCAAGAAGACCAAGAAGGGCGGCCGTTCGGGCCACAAGGGCTCCCAGAACAATCATTACGGCAAGGCCTCTTCCTTGCGCAGCTCGGCCTGTTACGTAAGCGAGGATGCCTGGAGGCGGTTGTTGCCCCTGCTGATGGACACCGGCCGGGTCTATGTTGAACATGGCCCTGGCGCCCCGGCCATGCTGATGCAGAAGGAGACCCTGGATCCCTATGAATTTTACCTGTCGCTCGAGTTTGGCAGCCGCTCTGGTGAATACCATCTCACCGGCCGTTTTCTCAGGGACCGCCGTCCCCTGCAGTTCGAGTCCCAGGTTCTCGTGGTCCTCGATGGTGAAAACGGCTACCTGCTCAGGAAATCAGGCAGGCTGACCGAGCTCGATTTCAAGGGGGCCGCATCCTGGCTTCGAGCCCTTCGGCGCGGCCGTTTCCAGCGGGTCAGCAAGCGCAGCCTGACGAAGCTCTTCAAGGTTTTCGAGCGCTCAACGACCCTTCCCCCTCTTCGGACGCCTCCGAACCTGGGTATCGGCCTGGTGAAGGACGCTCGTCCCCGTCCCGAGCTCAAGCTCGACAGCGGCTCGCAGGATATCGTTGGAGAGGTGAGCTTCCGCTACGGAGAGGTTGACAGCGTTCGGGGGGCCCGTCCGGGGCGGTGCTTCTTCTCTTCGAGGACGAAGAACGTGGTGGTTCGCGATCTCGATATCGAGGGTTCCCAGGCGATTCACCTGATGGAATTGGGCTTCCTCTACAACCCGGAAAACCATCAGTTTACCCTGACTGCCGATCGCCTGCCGAATGTCGCCCCCGAGCTCTTTGAGCGCGGCTGGGCCATCACGGGCAAGGGCGTTCCCTTCCGTCCGCCTACGGATATGGAGGTGGAGACCATCACGAAGCCCGACCGGATCGAGCTCTCCGTCACGGTTCATTTTGATGACCAGGAGGTCGGCCTGCCCGCCCTGCTTGGCGCTATTCATGACGACACCCGTTGGATCCCGCTGGGGAGAGGAGAGGTGGGAGTGCTTCCCTTCGAGTGGCTGGAACAGAATGCCGCCTGGCTGGAGCTTGGAGAGCTGCGCGGCGATAAGCTGATCTTCAAGAAGAACCAGTCCCCGGTGGTTGACGCGCTGCTGAGGGAGAATATCAAGAATAAGCTGGATGACGGCTTCAAGGCGGAACGTGAGCGCCTGGCCGGCTTCAAGGGCATCGAGCCCTGCGAACCTTCCGAGGATTTCAAGGGCGAGCTGCGCGGCTACCAGAAGGTCGGTCTGGGGTGGCTGCTCTTCCTGGACCAGATGGGCTGGGGAGGTTGCCTGGCCGACGATATGGGCCTGGGAAAGACGGCCCAGGCCCTGGCCCTACTCGACCTGCTCAAGAAGGAGGGCCGCGAGGGACCCAGCCTGGTGGTTTGTCCCAAGTCGCTGATTTTCAACTGGCTGCGTGAGATCAAGAAGTTTACGCCCCACCTCAAGGGGGTCTCCTATACCGGCCCGAAGCGTTCCGACCTGCTCGCGAAGCTTGATGATTACGACATTATCCTGACCACCTACGGAACCTTGCGCCGTGATATCGACAAGCTGGTAAAAGAGAACTTCTTATACGCGATTCTCGACGAGGGCCAGGCGATCAAGAATCCTGAATCGCAGAGTGCCAAGTCATCATTTCTGCTGCAGGCTGAGAGGAGGATCATCCTCAGTGGTACCCCGGTGGAGAACCACCTCGGCGAGCTGTGGTCGCTCTATAATTTCCTCAATCCGGGAATGCTCGGATCCGCTGAATCTTTCAAATCGCGTTTCGGCTCGGGCATCGATGCCGACTCGATCAGTCTCAAGAGACTGCAGAAGACCTTGCGGCCTTTTATCCTGCGGCGCAAGAAGGAGGAGGTCGCCACCGATCTGCCGGAGAAAATCGAGGAGACCATCATCTGCGAGATGGAGCCCGAGCAGAAGAAGGTTTACAACAAGATCAAGCGGGCGGCGAAAACCAACATTCTCTCCAAGGTCGCCCAGCAGGGCATGGGGCGGTCGAAGCTCCACATCCTGGAGGCGCTCCTGCGTCTGCGCCAGGCCGCCTGCCATCCCGCGCTGATCGGCGACGAGTACCTCGACCACAACTCAGGAAAGTTCAAGGTCCTCCTGTCGATGCTGAACGAGGTAGAGGACGAAGGTCACAAGGTCCTTATCTTCTCGCAGTTCACCTCGCTGCTGGCGCTTTTGCGCAAGCAGCTTGACGAGCAGGGAAAGGTCTACGAGTACCTTGATGGCAAGACGACCAACCGGGAGGGCCGGGTCGATCATTTCCAGAACGATCCGAATGTGAAATTCTTCCTCATCAGCCTCAAGGCCGGCGGTGTCGGTCTCAACCTCACGGCCGCCGACTATGTCTTTATTCTCGACCCCTGGTGGAATCCGGCGGTAGAGGCCCAGGCGATCGACAGGGCTCACCGGATCGGGCAGGACAAGAAGGTCTTTGCCTACAGGTTTGTTTCCGGCGAGTCGATCGAGGAGAGAATCGCCGATCTCCAGGAGTCAAAGCGCAAGCTGGCCGACTCCATCGTTACCGGCTCTGACAGCCTGGTTGGCGATATGACCAAGGATGATCTGGAATACCTCTTCAAGTAAAGGGGGAGCCGGCCTTGATTTGTCCTGGCGGGGCGCAGGTGGCGGATGCGTTCTTTTCGCCGATTGAGTCCGTTTTTCGGCGATTAACTTCAGAGTTATGGGAATAAGGATTTGACGCATCGTCGCCGTCTGTGTAGGATTCCGTTCAACCATGAGGGTGAGAGAGTAGAACGAGGTAAGGCTTCCAGAAGATCTGGCCTTTGCATGATCTGTTTCGAGAGCCTGCCTTTCTTCGAGTATTCAGTGGTGGTACACCAGCGCTTCCCGAGGTTGGAGGTTTGAACTCCGGCCTGCTTCGTATGGGGCTGTGCGCCAAAGGGCCTTCTCAACCAAGTGGTCGCCCTGGCGGAGGGGAAGTGAAGAGACTGGTGGTAAAAAGAAAAGCCGAGGTTCCAAAGGGGTCTTGGCTTTTCTTGTGTCCGGTCGGAAGCCGCCGCGGTCTCTCAGCCCTCGGCGAGGGCATCGCGCAGCTCCTGCAGGCTTACGTGGTGCGTACCTACGCGGCCGATGGAGATGGAGGCGCACCGGCTGGCGGCCCACGCGGCCGAATGGAGATCCCAGCCCGAAAGTCTTCCCAGCAGTACGGTGGAAGAGACGGCATCTCCTGCGCCGGTGACGTCCAGGATCTCGCTGGCGTGGGTAGGCAGGAGGACGGCTTCAGCCTGGTCCCGGCCGAGAGCCGCCATGCCGTCAGGGCCGAGGGTCAGCAGCACCTCGTCATGTGATCCCAGCTGGCGTAATTGCCCGGCCAGCTCAACGTGGGAGAGCTCCCCGGATGTTTTTTGGATGGCGTCCAGCGCCTCCTGGTCATTGGGGATGACCAGGTCAAAGTTCTGAAATTCCGCCAGGCGCTTCCGAGAGCTTCCCTGCAGGAAGATGTTGTGCTCGGTGGCCACCGCCGTCAGCCGGCCAAGGATTCGTTTCGTGACCAGGTGGTCGACCTGGTCGAGCACGATGATTCCGTCAAGCCCGGCGGCTCTCTCTTCGATAGAGGCCAGCACGCGGTCCTCGATGGAGCTGTCGATGGGCGCGTCGGGGAGCACGTCCATCCTCAGGATCTCCCGCGAGGGGGCGCTCTCGACCCGGGCGCGGATCTTGGTATAGGTCAGGGTCGGCTTCGAGGGCTGGCGAATGATGGCGCCGGTGTCGATACCTTTTTCTCCCATCTGGCTGAGGAGGTCATCCCCGGCGGTGTCTTCACCGACAAGGCTGACCAGGGAGACCGAGGCCCCCAGGTTTTTCAGGGAGCAGGCGAGGTTGCCGGCGGCTCCCGGCGTCCCCACGCGGCAATCGAGCCTCACCACAGGGATGGGGCCCTCCTTCGAAATCTCGAACATCTCGCCTTCGAGGTAGATGTCGAGGAACAGGTCGCCAAGCACGAGGACGTGGAGGCTGGAGAAATCATCGAGCGAGGCGCCCAGCTGTCCTGGAGAAAGGGGAGGCTCCATTCAGTGCTCCTGGTATTCTTCCGGTGCGGAGCCGGTGCGGCTTACCTGCAGAAGACTCAGCAGGGTGCTTGCCCAGTAGATCGCACGCTGGACCCTGTCGGCTTCCTCTTCGGCCGGATGGTGGTCGGTGATCGAAACGATGGTATCCTCTCCGTCGGTTTCGGTGATGCTCCATTCTATGCGGCTCGCCGGGCCGTCCTTCCAGTGCCAGTCGTTCTCCAGCCGCTGAGGGGGCTCCAGGCTGATCACCTCCCGGCTTGCCGGACCGCAGCCCTCCGGTGCCTCCTCTCCACCCTCGGGTGACATCGCCAACGGGCTCCGCGGCCACCAGCGCTGGACCTCGGCCGGGTCAAAGAGCTTGCTCCAGACCAGCCAGGGGTAGGTTGGAATCAAGGCCTCGAATCGCTGTGGAGATTTCGCGGCGGCCTTCGTGTAGTCGAGGCGGAGCTCGGGAGCGCCGTCCTCGATGAAGGTGCGCAGGGTCGGCAGAGCGGTCCACCACCAGTTCGGCTGGCTGTCGCTGGCGGTCCAGGCCGGACAGCGCTCGGCGCTCTGGGTGACGATAAGCTCGGTCTGCTCGAGGTTCGATTCCAGCTCGTAGAGCACAGTGGTTTCAACCTCATCGATAAACCAGCGGTATTCCAGGCGGGACAAATCTTCGATGTCGAGGATCTCGAAATTACCTTCCGCTTCCCTGGTCGGGTAGACGGTCTTTCCGCTGAAGGAATAGAGGCCTCCCGGGCGCAGGTCCAGCTCCGCCTCATCGCACCACCAGGCCGTCAACTCCCCGGGCTCGGTGAGGGCGCTCCAAACCCGCTCGGGGGGGAAGAGGATCTTCTCCCTGCGACGGATTTCCCAGGCACCCCGGCGTTTTTTCGACAGGTTCGAGACTTGGATCATCGGCATGGCATCAACGAGGCTTTCGTTTTCGGGGACAATCTTCGACCGGCATAACCCAGCTCAGCCGGCCTGGCAGGAATCATCCTCCGTCCCGATTGGGATCCTGTCGAGTATTTCTTTCCGGGCGAGGTCGCTCAGGTCTCCTTCTTGTCCGCCGTATCTACTTCGCTGCCGCCGGGATTCTTGCCCCGGGGTTTGAGCGCGCGCGCCAGGATCGCCATCAGGAGCGACGCCGCGGCGAAACAGGCGGCCATGGTGAAGACCGCCTTCAACCCGCTGCCTTCGCTGATCCAGCCGCTGAGAGCCGTTCCGGAGCCCATGCCGGCGCCGAAGGTGAGGATGAACTTCAGGCCGTAGATTCTTCCCCGCATACCGGGAGCCGTGTAGCGGGCGAGCAGGGTGTTTTCCACCGGCTGGACCGCGAACATGAAGAAGGCCATCGCGCTGGCGCCGATCAGCAGTCGCATACCGTCGAGCATTCCGCTCAGGTAGATCAGCGGAACGGTGCCCGCGAGGATGAGGACGTAGAGGCCGCGGCCCTCACGGTTTTCCATCCAGTGGCCGGCGGCTACCTGCCCGAGGCCTCCGATGAAGAAGACGATGAACGGTAGATAGCCTTCTCCGACGATGCCTCCCAGCAGTGTGGAATTGTCGGCCCCGGCGGCGAGCCGAGCCGGCAGCATGGTGATGATCAGGCTGTAGTAGATGCCGCCAAAGAGCATGGCGGTCAGCAGCAGGCCGACGATCGATCGGCCTGCGCCCGGCGCACTGTTCTCCTCGTCGGCCTCATCGCTGGTTCTTTTTCCTCCCGTGTCGGAGAAGCCCAGCAGCAGCGCCATCACGATCATCGGGACGGCGAGGCCAATGAAGGCCCAGCGCCAGTCTCCCGTCCAGTGGGTCAGCTGCCTGGCGGCCAGAGGGCTCAGGGCGGTTCCAATGCTGCCAAAGAGGCCGTTGATGCCCATTGCCTTCGCTGGCCTGTTGATTCCCTTGGAGATCAGCGCCAGGCCGACGGGATGGTAGATGCTGGTACCCAGTCCGATGAGGGCGAAGCCGGCGGCGAGCTGCCAGGTGTCGCTGGCGAAGCCGGTGACCACTCCGCCGCCGGCGGACAGGAGGAAGAAGGCGATCAGCAGCGGCTTCTCTCCATAGCGGTCGCTCAGCCAGCCGGCGGGTATGGCGCCGACGCCGAAGAGCAACAGGCTGATCGAGGCCAGCGAGGTCAGCTCCTCGGCGCCCAGGTCATCGAAGGAGCTTCTGATCTCAGGCTGGATCGCCGTGAAGAGGTGGATGTAGACATGCGTCATCGCGTGCCCAATGCACGTGAAGAGCAGGATGTTGCGTTGGATCTTCTGGCCGTTGTCCATTTGTTCGCTCAGAATTTCTCCAGGTAGACGACGAGATCGGCGATGGATAGAGGCTCCAGCCCGGAGATGAGTCCCGCTGGCATCAGCGACAGTGCCCGCGTTCTCGACTCGATAATCGCCGAAGGATCCAGCCGTCGGTAGAGTCCCTGCCGGGTGATGGTCACCAGGGCGTTACGAGCGGAGTAGACCTGGCGGCCCTGGACCACCTCGCCTTCCTTCAGGATATATTCTGTCAGGTAGTAGCGTTTCGCCACCAGCTTGTCGGGCAGGATGATCTCGGTGAGGAGGGCTTTTCTCCCCAGCCGCCGGGCGGCTCCGAGCAGGTCGGGACCCACTCGCTGTCCTCCGCCATCGAGGTGGTGGCAGCTGCCGCAGGAGCGGGCCTCGAAGACCTTCTTGCCGCGCCCTGCGTCGCCGGATTTCCAGGGGACGGTCGAGAGGAGTTTTTCAACAAGCTTCTCCCCGGCGAGCTGGCCCGAGAGGAGCTCAACGAGCTCGCTTTTTCGCTCCGGCAGGGCCATTTCGATCCACTCTCGCCAGCAGTCGAGGGCCGCTCCCTGGCTCTTTTTCACACCGGCCCGGTAGCCGCAGTCCGAGTCCGTGAGCTTTTCAAGCCGACGAGCCAGCTTGTCGCGCAGACCCAGGTGGGTTGGGTCGGAGTCGGCGAGATGGATCCAGCGCACCAGCTCAAACGCCTCGGCGGACGGTTCGGAGGGGTTTTCCAGCCGATCGAGGCCCTTCAGGGCCGTCGATACGAGCAGGAGGTCGTCGCCGGAGAGCGCGTCGAGGAAGAGCTCGCGGTCGTTGGGCGCGGGAGCGCGGGAAAGACCATCGAGGGCCCGGCCACGCAGATCTCTCCTCCCGGCGAGCTTTCTGAGAAGGTCACGGACCGCGTCCCGGTCCTTTTTGTTGGATTGGGAGTTGAGATAATCGAGGACCTTGCCGATGGAGGGGGTGTCTTTCGGAAGGGGTTTTTTCAGCAGGATGGCGGCGGCCTTGACGCGCGTTTCCTTTGCGGCCCCGGCGATCATGCCGAGATGCTCGGGGTCGCCAAAGCGGGGATCGGCCACGATGGCGGCTCCAAGCTTCCGGTGGCGGCGCAGTAAACGCTCCCAGATCGCTCGCGCGTAGGTGTTCCACTTATTGTCCCGGCCGACTCCTTGTGAGCGGATCTTGGCGGGCAGGTCGAGGCCGATGCCGGCCGCCTTGCGTATCGTTTCAGCGGACCACTCACCCTTCAGCCTTGCCAGGCACCAGAGCAGGAACAGGTCGTCTGCGGCGGGGGAGCTGGCCGAGGTGTCGGCGGCCATGAGCGCCGCGAGCCCGGGAGAGCTGGAGCCCAGCTTGCCCGCCAGGCGACGAGCCTCGATGGCGAGGCGGTGGTCGCCGGTAGCGGCCAGGGGCTCGATAGCGTCCAGGGTCCGCTCTACGGCGTCCCCTCGGCCTGAGAGGTCTACGCGGTCCCATTGGGTGTCGAAGGTCGCGTAGCGCGGATCTTCGCCCGCCTCGAGGCGGTCGAAGGCGGCGTTGATGAGCCGCAGGGCATCGAGGCGGTCTTCTGTCCCCGTGGTCTTTTCGGCAAGAAGCGCGAGGCCGAGCGCGAGGCTTTCCCCGGGCAGCTTTCCCCGTGCCGTGGCCCGTGCCAGCACCCAGCCGCGGACAATTTTTTCCCCTGCAGTTTTCGCTTTCGGAAGGTGTTCGGGATCGAGGTGAGCCAGGGAGGAGATGATCGCATGGCGCAGGCGGCGGTCGGTGGTGGAGGCCAGCCTGAAGACGGTTTCAATGAGGGGTTCGGCGGCCGGATCACTCCAGAAGCGCGCGGCGCTCTCGACCGCGTTGCGCCGGACAAGGGCCGATGAGTCCTTCAGCAGGGCCGCGAGTTGGGCGGGCTTTCCATGGATGCCGAGCCAGCGAGCTGCCTGCGCGCGGACGCTCGCGTGACTGCAGGTCGCCGCCAGCCGGGTGGCGTGCGCGGCCGAGTCAAAGAGCTCGAGGCAGATCTCGAGCGCGCGCAGGCAGCGCCTGGCTGAGCCGCATTGCGCCGATCCCGGCGCGAGGCAGCCGAGGAATTCCAGGAAGGGTGTGGCGCTGAGCTTACGGGCTTCGCCCACCCAGTTGGCTCGTGACCAGGCACTCAGGGGCTCCGGAGCGTCCAGCACTCTCAGCAGGGCGGAGGGCGCGGGCTTTTTTTTCGTGCCGGATTTCTTTCGCAGGCTGATTCTGTAGATCGAGCCAGCCACTCCCCGCCCTCCGGATGAAACCAGCAGGGAGCCGTCGGGGGCGGTCTCGATGTCGCTGGGAGCGAAGGAGACCCGTCCGTTGGTGCGCAGGAAGGTCTCGGGCTCCGCCCGGTAGCTCGCCCCGGCGGCCACGGGCCTGAAGAGATAGATCCGTCCCAGGGTCCAGTCGAGGGCGAAGATGCCGCCGCGGTAAGACGCATCGAAGAGCTCGTGATCGTAGGCCTCCACGCCCGTTGGCGAGCCGCGGTGTACCTCGGCGGTCGGCCGGACGCTGTCGAGCGCGTAGGTTGGCACCTTACCGGAGCCGATCGAGCGCCAGCCGCAGTCGGAGCCGGGAGTGAAGTGGTAGATTCTGCAGGAGCGGTACCAGCTCATTCCCTCATCTCGTTCACCATCGGAATCCCAGCCGTAGACGGCGCCGCTAGGCGCGAAGTCGAAGTCGTAGGCGTTGCGCATCCCTTCGCTCCAGACCTCGATCGAGTTCGCCTCGAGATCCATGCGGCAGAAGATGCCGGCGTAGTAGTGTTTCACCGGCGAGAAGCCCTTCACGCGGGAGTGGGGGAGACCGCAGTAGTTGCCGCCGAGGAAGTAGAGGCTCCCGTCGGGGCCTACCCGCAGGGCGTGCGAGCCATGCTCGCCGCCGGTGGAAAGAGGCAGGAGCAGCTTCGGGGGGCCGTCAGCGATGCCATTGCCATCGGCATCATCGTAGCGCTCGAGCCCGCGTCCGCCGGTGGTGTAGAGGGCGGTGCCGTGGAAGACCATTCCCTGGCAGCCGCGAGCGGGTCCTTTGCAGAAATCGACCGCCCGGTCGAGAATCCCATCGGAATCGGTATCCTCGAGCCGCCGGATGTAGCCCGGCCCGCTGACGTGGATCCGGCCGCGCGGGTCGAGCGTCATCGAGTAGATATTCGTCGCCAGGGCGTCGCTGCCGATCTTCTCGATCCTGAAGACCTCGGGGTCGGCGAAGAGGAAGCCATTCGCCTCTTCGCCGGCAGGGGCTCCCTGCGCAAGGATCAACGTGAGGATGAATATCGGGACGCTGACGGTTCGCATGATTTCAGGAATTACCTTCCAGGTCAGTAATACGCGCAGCTAGCTCACCAATGTAGCCCAGTGACGGGGCGCGGTCTACAGCACCGGTCGCTTCAGGGTGCTTGACAGTCCGATGCAGGTTACCTATTTTGATGGGCGCGATCTGAGTTTAATCCATCCAGGCGAGGTAAACGGGTAATGAGCGAAATAGAGAGCAAGGTAGAGGCGGACCGCCAGGCGATCGCCGCTGCGCGCAAAAAGGGAACCGGGGCGACGCTGAAGACCTATACGAAGCTTTCCGGCCCCGGCTGGCTGCAGGGCGCCATCACCCTCGGCGGCGGGTCACTCGCCGGCAGCCTCTACCTCGGTGTTATCGGCGGTTACCAGATGCTCTGGCTGCAGCCGCTGATGATGGTTCTCGGAATTATCATGCTCAGCGCCATCGCCTACGTCACCCTTTCGACCGGAGAGAAGCCGTTTCGAAGTATCAACCGGCACGTCAGCCCGGTGCTGGGGTGGAGCTGGGCGATCGCTACGTTGCTGGCCAATATGGTCTGGGCCATGCCGCAATTCTCGCTCGGTAGCGCCGCGCTGGAACAGAATCTCTTCCCCGGAGTTTTCGGGGGAGATTCCGGAAAATACATCGCCGCCCTGCTGCTCTTCGCGGTGGCCGGCGGAATTCTCTGGCTCTACGATTCCGGCGGCAAGGGAGGAAAGTTCTTCGACATCCTGCTCAAGAGCATGGTGGCGGTGATCGTGCTCTCTTTCTTCGCGGTTGTGGTCAAGATGGGCGTCAGCGACACGGGGTTGCCCTGGGGCGAGATCCTGGCGGGTTTCATCCCCGATTTCAGCCTGCTGTCGCAGCCGGCGGAGAAGCTCCAGGAAGCGCTTAATCTGGTTAGCGATAAAGGCGGCCAGGTATTCTGGGAAAAGAAGATCCTCGATACCCAGATGGACCGGATGCTCACCGCCGCGGGAACCGCGGTCGGTATCAATATGACCTTTCTGCTGCCTTACTCGATGCTCAAGCGCCGCTGGAACAAGGATTTCCGCGGCCTGGCGAGCTTCGACCTCGCCACCGGGCTCTTCATTCCTTTTGTGCTGGCGACCAGTTGCGTCATGATCGCCTCGGCGACCCAGTTCCATGGCAAGTATGAGCCGGCTCTGCTGGGAGAGACAGAGATGACTCCGCGGGTGGAGAAACTGGAGGGGGGATATCACAAGGCGCTCGATGCCCGGATTGTGTCTGCTTATTCCGCAGCGCAGCAGGAGGCATGGAAGGCTCTTGATGAAAAGGGCCAGGTGGCCCAGCGTGCAACGGAACGGGCTGGGGTTGACGTGGCGGAGAAGAGAATCGCCGCGATGCTCGTCTCCCGCGATGCGGAGCAGCTGGCGGGGTCGCTCGAGAAATTGACCGGCAAGGGTTTTTCCCATGTGATTTTCGGCATAGGAGTCCTGGGGATGGCGATCTCGACGATCATCATCCTGATGCTCATCAATGGTTTCACCATCTGCGAGATGTTCAACCTGCCGATGAGCGGGACGGCCTACCGGGTCGGGAGCTTTCTACCCGGCATCACCGGCGCGTTCGGTTTCCTCTTCCTCTGGAGTAACAGCGAGGCAAAATTCTGGCTGGCGGTTCCCACCAGTATCTTCGGGTACTGCCTGCTGCCGCTGGCCTACATCACCTTTATCCTGTTGATGAACAACAGGAAGGTGCTGGGCGATAACATGCTGCAGGGCGGCAAGCGCCTGGCCATGAATCTTGCCATGGGAGTCGCTTTCACGGTGGCCTCAGTCGGTGCCGGCTACGCGATCTGGACCAAGCAGCAGTGGAAGGGAGTCGCGGTTGTCGCGGCCCTGATCGTGCTGGCGCTCGTGATTCGCCCGAAGGCTGGAGACGCGGTGGAGGATGCCGAGGCGGAAGATCCCCCGGAGGAACCAGGCGAAGAATCGTAAGGATTTTCGAGAACGGTCGCTCAGTTCGCCTGGCGGCCCCCGCCCGGTTTATCCAGCAGGCCGCCTCGGTCGCGGGCTTTGCCGCTTAGGCCGTGGCGGATGTTGAGCTTGCGCCCATCGCGCATCCCATCGGCGTAGCCGCAGCTGCGCGCTACCCCGGAGCCCGAGACGCTCCGGATGCGCGGATTGAGATGGCGATAGTACTCGGTGAGCCGCGTGTCTCCGACCCAGACCAGGCCCTGCTCCTGTTCGAGGGTGTCCTTCTGGCGTTCGAGCTTCTGCTTGAGGCCCTGGAGCAGACCGGCAAGGTACTGGAGCCGGGTGCCGCGAAGCTTCTTTTTCGTCGTCGTGGAGGCCTTGTGGGCGGCCCAGAGGGGCTTCGCGGCTCCAGTCACGTAATCGTAGACGTAGGAGGCGATCTCGAGGTTCTGCTTCGTTCCGCAGATCTGCAGGCGTTTGCCGGGCTTGTCGCGGGACGGGTCGTAGGAGTAGGTCCAGATTGCCAGCACGAAGAAATATTCCTGCAGGATATTCGACAGGACGTACTGGTACTCCTGCACCCGAGCGGCGCAGTCGCCGAGGTAGCGGAAGCCATAGTTGCGTTCGCCTGCGAGATCCTCGAATTCGAGGTTGTACTTCAGCAGATATTTCTGCGCCAGGCGCATGGCGGTGGCGGCCTCGTGCTCGTTGGGGCTGCCGGCGAGGGCGAGGAGCTCCTTGATGCGTCCGAGCCTGCGGTCCTTGTCGGCGGCGGAGTCTTCCAGTTTTCCCATCGCGACGGTACCGGCTTTTGCGGCGGGGTCGCAGCGCAGCAGGCCGCAGGCATCCTGGAACTCCTTTCCGTGAGGAGCCGCGGCGCCGAGCCCGAGGTGCTCCTGCACGTATTGGTGCGCCATCTCATGGCGCAGGGTCTCGAGGACGGCTTCCCATTCGTGATCGAGAATGTGGCCGCGGCTGATCATCAGTGTCCGCCGGTTGCCATCCCAGCTGCCGAGCTTTCTTTTAGAGTCGCCGATGCGGAAGACGGGACGTTTCAGGGCGCAGCCGAGGTACTGGTAGTTCACCTGGTCGTAATGCCAGGCCAGGCGGGTCAGCCAGGAGCGTTCGAGCGCCTCGGGAAGGACACCCGGGCCGGCTCTCAGGTCTTTGCTCTTTTGTCTTTCAGCCATCGGCTCCTCGAATTGTCGCTCAGGGCTGTGATGCCAGTGAGAGCTTAACGCCGCTGGGAGGCTCCGGCAAGGTCCGCCCTGCCAGGCGTTGAGCTTCGGCAGGTTCTTCTCTTTTTCGCGGGAGCCGACTATACTCAGGGCCACTTGAACGGAGCCTGTTGATCTGATGGAACTCTACATCTACGAAACGCCCGAGGGAAACGTCGCCGACTTCCGGCCCTACCTCGATGGTTTTGACCATGCCTTCGCCGATCATCGGGAGCTGCAGCCTTCCGATCGACGCCTCGAGAAGGTGAGCAACCTGAAACATCCCACCTACCAGTACGACCTGGCTGGCAAGCTCCGCTTCATCGGCCTGGCGGCGGTCAGGTGGAAGGAACTGATGGTCTTTCCTATCTCCTGGGACGGAGAATTCGCCCCGGTCGAATGGGGGCAGCCGACCGGGGACCCAGCGTCCTGACAGCCTGTCTGGTCGGCTCTTCAGGGGCCGGCTCTTCAGGGACCGCCTCTTTGATCCTGGACTCCGCGTCCGCCGTCGCCGGCTGGACCGCCGTCTCAGCTTCTTCCCTGGGATCTTCAGCGGGAGACTCAGGCAGGCCGGTTTCCACTTCGGGAGCAGCTGTCATTTCAGGCGGGAGCTCGGGAGCGGGCGTTTCGATCATCACGGCCGCTACCGGTTCTGCTGCGACAGCTTCCGGGAGAGCCTCGGGCTCGTCTACTGGCTCGACCGCCTGAGGCTCCTCGGCCGGAGCCTCCTCAGCCGTGTTGACGGTGCGGCTCGAGTCCATCGCCCAGGCCCGCGGCTGGGTGTTCCTGCCGGCGGAGAGACCCGCGAGGAGGGCGAGGCTGATGATGATGCTCGATATCAGCGAGCTGACGACCAGGGCATAGTGGTTTTCGAGCAATTTGTTGAAGCGCCGGGTCATTTGATGATTACCCCTTTTCCAATTTTCGCGCGGAAGTATAGACTGGGAGCGGCTGGGATCCCGCCTCCGGCGGATTCCTCGTTCCCAGGAACGGATCCTTTTTTACCCAACTTCCAGGCGACTGAATATGCCCCAGAAAAGACCCACTCGAAGCTCCGGCAGTCGTTATGTAGACGAAGCCTCTATGAAGGAACTCGACCAGATTCGAGCGCCTCTTTACAGGGAATTGGAAAAGCTCAGCAAAGAGATCTCCTACCAGGCCGGCAGGGACTCGCATCTCTGCTGTACCCGCAAATACAACCAGATGCGTATCTCGCCGCTTGAGGCGCGTTCCATCGCTGTCGCGTTTAGGGAAAACCCCGAGCTTCGCAGAGGATTACCAGCCGTTCTCGACCGTCTTGAAGAGTCCCTCAAGGGTCTGTCCGATAACGATGAGAGGCAGGCCTTTGACTGTCCCCTCCTGGAGAAGGGAAAGTGCATGGTCCACAACCTGGCCAAGCCGGTGGGCTGCCTGGCCTGGCATCCCAAGCAGTACAGCGATCCCGAGGGGGAGTACGGGTTTACCGGGAAGGGCTGGGCGGCCTTTTCCTCCAGGGACAGTCTCAACGACAAGTACCTGGGTCCGGATTGGAAGCTGCGAGTCATTCCGCTCTGGCTGAAGAGGGTGTTTTCCCGAGAGCTTAACTACAGGGCTCGCTCGGCGGAGGCCGGTGGGGAGGGTACCCGGCGAAACCGTGGCGGGAAAAACAGGAGACGGAACTGAACCGCGGGAGTACGAAGGGGGCGAGGTCTGAAGAAGGCGTCCTGTTTGAGCGGTCGGTAAGCGCGGGAGCGCCTACTTTTTACTCTTGGACTTCTTACCCCAGCGTTTTTCTTTTCCACGGGCGGGCAGCGAGCCGTGGTTGGCTCGTTTGCTGCGCCAGCTGAGTTTTCCGTTACGCTTGCGGTGTGCCATTGCTACCATCCTGTGCGATTGCGAACAAGGGCACGAGGCTAACAGTCACCGGGCTGCGCGACAAGTACATTCTTCTTCCTGAACGCCCGATATACATGATCTTCGGAACTTACCTTTTTTCATGCGGGAAGCTTGCTTGTCAACGGAGCGTCCGATCGTGCAGAATTCCGGGCGTCAGCGAGGCGATGAGGCGTTTTTAACCCCTCCTGAGTATTTACCTGCGAGTGAAACGATAGAAAGCGAGCTCTTCATGATGGAAGAATTCCGAGTTTCCGCGGTCCAGATGGACGTGCGCTTCGGCGAAAAGGATGCCAATCTGGAGCGCATGGATTCCTTCGCCCGGCTCGCGGTCTCAGAGGGAGCCGCCCTGGTCGTTTTTCCGGAGTGCTCCCTGACCGGCTATTGCTTCGAGTCGCGCGAAGAGGGATCCGCGCTTGCCGAGCCGATTGGAGGTCCCGCTGTAGAGTCCATGACGGGGCTCTGCCGGGAGCTGGATATTCTTACGGTCTTCGGTTTTCTCGAGAACGAGGGTGACAGACTCTACAATTCCCTGGCCCTTGTCGGGCCGGATGGCCCGCTCGGCAGCTACCGAAAGGCCCACCTGCCGCATCTGGGTATCGATCATTTCGTTGACCGGGGAGACAACCTCACCACCGTACACGAGACGCCGCTGTGCCGCCTTGGAATGAATATCTGCTACGACGGGGCCTTTCCGGAGAGCGCCCGCCTGCTCGCTCTCGCTGGAGCCGACCTCGTGGTGCTGCCGACCAACTGGCCTCCCGGCGCCGAAGAATTCGCCAGCTACGTGATCAACACCCGCGCGCTGGAGAACGCCATGTACTACCTTTCGGCCGACAGGGTGGGGGAGGAGCGGGGCTTTCGCTTCATCGGATTGTCGCGTATCTGTGATGTACACGGAAGAAACCTGGCCGAGGCGGATGGCGAGTCCGAGATGGTCCTGACGGCTACCATCGATCCCGTCCAGGCCCGCTGCAAGCGGATCGACAGGGTTCCGGGCAAGCACTGGATCGATCGCATGGCGGACCGTCGGCCGGAGCTCTACGGTCCGTTGGCGGGAGAAGCTCCCTCGACGGAAAATTGAGATCTTTCAGATGTCGGCCTTGATCCGGTGCCTGGGAGACCACAGACTTCCCGAATGAAGAACGAAGCGGAGAAGGTATTCGAGGCTCTCGGTGACAGCGGTCGGCTCACCGTGTTGACCGGCGCCGGGATCAGCGCCGAGAGCGGCATCTCCACCTTTCGCGACAGCGGCGGTCTCTGGGACCAATATGAGATCGAGGATGTGGCGACACCCGAGGCCTACGCGGCGAATCCATCCCTGGTGCAGGACTTTTACAATATGCGCCGGGCCCAGCTGGGAACCGTTCAGCCCAACGCCGGGCACCGCGCGTTGGGCCGTCTCGAGGAGCTTCTTGGCGACCGCTTTACGCTGATTACCCAGAATGTCGATGACCTGCATGACCGGGCCGGCTCCCGACGTCTTCTTCATATGCATGGCGAGCTTTACAAGGCCAGGTGCGCCGACTGCGGCGTGGCGGTTGAGTGGCGCACGGATATCTCCGTGGATGACCGCTGTGAGAGCTGCTCCGGTTCGATGCGGCCGCATATCGTCTGGTTTGGCGAGCTGCCTTTGTACCTGGAGAGGAAAATTCCGGAGGCCTGCGCTGACAGCGCGGTTTTCTTCAGCATAGGAACCAGCGGCATGGTCTATCCCGCCAACACGCTGGTTTCGCAGGTGAAGGCGCGCGGGGGGTTCTGTGTCGAGATCAACCTCGAGAAAACCGCCGGCCCGGGC
>Ga0310124_10000760_pt1 | contig 22677 bp, 27 predicted proteins | sample CB11b_AW_Bot5_MG_FD_203507 | JGI IMG/M metagenome (GOLD analysis project Ga0310124, IMG submission 203507) | Marine microbial communities from Western Arctic Ocean, Canada - CB11b_AW_Bot5 | ecosystem: Environmental > Aquatic > Marine > Oceanic | place: Canada: Western Arctic Ocean | collected... | reverse complement strand
AAAATCCATTTAGAGCTACTAGATATCATTCACTTGTAGGAGAAAAAACAGTTATTCCAGATTCATTAAAAATTACAGCAATTGCAGAAGATGATGGAGAGGTAATGGGAGTTAGTCACAAAAAATTTCTAATAGAAGGAGTGCAATTCCATCCAGAATCAATATTAACAGATGAAGGAACAAAGATTTTTGCAAATTTTATAGAAAAGGTAAAAAAATATGGAAAAAATAACTGATAACCTAACATTTGACGAAATGTCATCAGTAATGAGTGACATACTAAACGGCAAAAATAATGATCAAGAAATTGCAAATTTTCTTAGCGAGTTATCAGAAAAAGGAGAGTCAGATGAAGAATTACGTGCAATGCTCAAAAAGATGAATGAATTCTCAGTAAATATTTCTCCAACGTGCCATGGAAATTTGATAGATGTGTGTGGTACAGGAGGAGATAATTTACAAACTTTCAACATTTCTACTACTGCATCATTTGTCATTGCCGCCGCTGGTGGAAGTGTTGCAAAACATGGAAATCGCTCAGTTTCAGGCGTGTCTGGTAGTGCAGATATTTTTGAATATTTTGGATTTGATTTGAATTCAGAACCATGGGAAGTGGAAGAATTAATAGAAAAACTTGGAATTGGATTCATGTTTGCACCAAAATTTCACCCTGCAATGAAAAATGTTGCATCTGCAAGAAAAATTCTAGGTAAAAGAACTGCATTCAATTTGCTTGGACCATTAAGCAATCCTGCAAAAGTTAAACATCAATTAATCGGTGTTTTTGCAAATGACTACATAAATAGAATTGTAAAAATTATGCAAAAAAATCATTCAGAAATTATTTTAGCTGTTAGATCAGAAGATGGTATGGATGAACTATCAACTACATCAAAAAATAAAATTTGTATGCTAAAAAATAATGAAATTTCAGAATTTATAATAAATCCAGAAAAATACAATCTACAAAAAGGGAAATTATGTGATATACAAATTAAAACAAAACAAGAAGCAATTGATTCATTTGTAAACGTACTTAATAATTCATCGAATAGAACAATGAAAGAAATTACAGTTTTAAATGCCGCTGGAGGAATGGTTGCCGGAGGAATGTGTGATAGTTTTGAGGAGGGCGTGGAAATGTCATTAAGCACAATTAATAGTGGAAAATCATTTGAAAAACTAAAACAGTTTGCAAAAGAATATGGAACACTAAATAAACTTGAAGGAGTGAATTAGATTGGGAAATATCTTAGAAAAACTTGTTAGCAATTCTAGAAAAGCAATAGATAATAATGTTTATGAGATTATTAATTCTTTACCAAATTCTGGAATAGATTTGAAAGAAAAAATAAACAAATCAAAACATGCCGCATTAATTACAGAAATAAAATTCTCATCTCCTGCATTAGGAAATATTAGAAAAATATCTGATCCAGTAGATATTGCTATGAAGATGGTGAATGGAGGAGCATGTGCATTATCAGTATTAACTCAGCCATTTTTGTTTGATGGTTCACCTGAACTTTTTATGCAAGTTAGAAAAGCTGTAAAGATTCCAATGTTAATGAAGGATATAATAATAGATAAAATACAAATCGAAGCCGCACAAAAAATGGGGGCAGACTATTTCTTACTCATACAGTCTCTTTTTGATAAAAAACTAGTTCCAAATATGGAAGAATTAATTGAATTTGGGCATAAAAATGGATTAAAAGTGCTCGTAGAGGCACATACAGTAAAAGAATTTGAAAATGCATGTAATACTAACGCAGATATTATTGGGATTAATAATAGGAATTTAGATACACTGAAAATAGATCTAAATACAACTAGAAACATTCTAGAAAAATATAATCATTCAAAAACTGTCATATCTGAAAGTGGGATAGAAACGGAAGAAGACATTCGATTTCTTCATAAATGTGATGCTGACGCATATTTAGTAGGTAGTAGTATCATGAAAACAGATGACATACAACAAACTGTGCAAAAATTGGTGAATGCCATATGAAAATAGGAATTCCAAAAGATGGAAGATTTGGGGAGTTTGGTGGTAAATACATTCCTGAGACATTAGCACCCGCAATTGAAGAATTAGAAAAAAATTATCTAAAAATAAGAAATGATAAAACTTTCAAAAAAGAACTTGGAAAATTACTAATAGATTATGCAGGGAGACCAACACCAATGTATTTTGCTAAAAATTTGACCAAAACAATTGGTGGTTGTAAAATTTATTTAAAAAGAGAGGATTTGTTGCATGGAGGAGCCCATAAGATCAATAATACCTTAGGACAAGCATTACTAGCTAAAAAAATGGGTAAAAAAAGAATCATAGCAGAAACAGGTGCAGGTCAACATGGAGTGGCAACTGCAATGGCTTGTGCAAGTCTTGGTCTAAAAGCGGAAATTTACATGGGATATGTAGATACTATACGTCAAAAACAAAATGTATACAGAATGAAATTACTTGGTGCTAAAGTACATACAGTGAAATCAGGATCTAAAACATTGAAAGATGCAATTAATGAAGCTATGAGAGATTGGATTACCAATGTTGAATCAACTTATTATTTACTAGGTTCAGCAGTAGGTCCACATCCATATCCATTAATGGTTAGAGATTTTCAATCTGTGATTGGTACAGAAATTAAAAAGCAGATGAAAATTATTCCAAATGCAGTAATTGCATGTGTTGGTGGAGGATCCAATGCTATAGGTACATTTTATCCATTAATTGATACACGTACAAAAATCATAGGTATAGAGGCAGGAGGTAAGGGAATTAATACAAAATTACACTCTGCACCACTTACTGCAGGTAAAAAAGGAGTTTTACATGGAATGATGACATATTTGATGCAAGATAAAGACGGACAGATTAGTGAAACACATAGTATTTCTGCAGGATTAGATTATCCTGGAGTAGGACCAGAGCATGCGTATCTAAAAGATCAAAAAAGAGTTGAATACAAAGCAGTAACAGATAATGAAGCTATAGATGCGTTCTTAATTCTTACAAGAACTGAAGGAATTATTCCAGCTTTAGAATCTGCACATGCAATAGCATACGCAATAAAAATTTCAAAGAAAATGAAGAAAACAGAATCAATTGTAGTGACATTATCAGGAAGAGGAGATAAGGACATCGATATAGTACAGGAATATTTAGAAAAAAAATGACACGAATACAAGAAAAATTTCAACAGTTAAAATCACAAAAAGAATCTGCCTTAATTTCTTACATAATGGTGGGATATCCATCAGAGAATGCAACACTTACCGCGGTTAGAGGATTGATTGCAGGAGGGACAGATATTATTGAATTAGGATTTCCATTTTCTGATCCAATTGCAGATGGACCTACAATTCAAATGGCAAGCACTCATTCATTAAATAAAGGTACACAAATCAATGATTTTTTTTCAATTGTAAAAAAGATACGAAAAGAATCTGAAATTCCATTAGTTTTAATGACATATACAAATATCTTGTATAATCAAACATATCAAAAATTCATCAAACGTGCAAAAGATGCAGGAATTGATGGATTAATTCTACCTGATATGGCAATAGAAGAATCAAAAAAGTATGTTATGGCTGCTAGAAAAAATGACATGGATACAATATTTCTTGTATCTCCAAATACAGAAAAAAAACGATTGGAGAAAATAATAAAAAACACGTCTGGATTTTTGTATATGGTAGCAGTTTTTGGAACTACTGGGGTTCAAACAAAAATTCACAAATATACAATTAATGCATTAAAAAACACACGTAAAATTGCTAAAGGACTTATTCCTGTAGGAGTAGGATTTGGTATCTCAAATGAAAAAGATGTTCAAAAATACGTATCATTAGGTGCTGATGCAGTAATTGTAGGAAGTGCGAACATAAAGATCATGGAAAATACACCGTCAAATAGGATTCACAGCGAGATTAAGGCATTTACTAGAAAACTTAAAAATAAAACGCTATGATCGAATAGAATAAAAATAGGATAGTTATTTCATTTATGTGCAGACAAAGTTTATTTTTGTTACAGGCGGAGTTATGTCCGGTCTTGGAAAAGGAGTAGTTTCATCTTCAATATCCAAATTACTTCAACTTTCAAATCAAAAAGTATCATGTGTAAAAATTGATCCATATCTAAACTATGACGCTGGAACCATGAATCCAATTGCTCATGGTGAAGTCTTTGTTACTGAAGATGGAGGAGAATGTGATATGGACATGGGAAACTATGAAAGATTTCTTAATCAAAACATACCAAAATCTCATAATATTACTACAGCCCAAATTTATTCTAGTGTAATTGAAGCAGAAAGAAAAGGAGATTATTTGGGTGCATGTGTTCAAATAATTCCCCATGTGACAGATGAAATAAAAAATAGAATTAGAACTATTGCAGAAGAAGAAAATCTTGATATCCTAATAGTAGAATGTGGTGGAACTGTAGGTGATATAGAGAGCTTGCCATTCCTAGAAGCACTAAGGCAGATAAGAGTTGAAGAAGGTTCTGAAAATGTAATTTTTGTTCATGTTACATTAGCACCATCTCTTGATGTAGTTGGCGAGCAAAAAACCAAACCAACACAGCATAGTGTACAAGAATTACGGAGAATTGGAATTCAGGCAGATGTTTTATGTGTTAGATGTGCAAATCAATTACAAGAAAAAACACGGAAAAAAATATCAATGTTTACTAATGTTACAGAAAAAAATGTTTTTTCATGTCATGATGTAAAATCAATTTTAATGGTACCTCAAGTTCTTTTTGAACAAGGTTTAGTAGATTTAGTCTTTAAAAAATTTGGAAAGGTTGGATATGTCAATACATCAGAGAATTGGGATAGATGGAATACGATAGTAAAAACTATGGAATTAGATGGAGAACCAATCAATATTGCAATGGTAGGAAAATATGTAACACTTACAGATAGCTACGTGAGTGTAAATCATGCATTGAAACATGCAGGTGCATCAATAGATAGACCTGTAAAAATAGATTGGATTGATTCTGAAACGCTTAATGGAAATATAGAAAAATTACAAAAATACAATGGAATACTAGTACCTGGAGGATTTGGAACACGTGGATCAGAAGGTATTATTGAAACAGCGAATTTTGCAAGAATAAATGATATTCCATATTTGGGAATATGTTTTGGATTTCAATTGGCTGCAATATCATTTGCAAGAAATGTTTGTAATATACCAAACGCAAATTCAACAGAAATAGAAAATGAAACAAAAGATCCAATTATAGATTTACTTCCAGACCAAGATGGTGTTTCAGATTTAGGTGGTTCGTTGAGACTAGGTGCAAATACAATAAATATCCAAGAAAGTTCAATTGCACATAAAATTTACAACTCAAGTACAATTTCAAAAAGACATAGACACAGATACGAATTTAATAAAAAATACATGGAAGAATTTAATAAAAATGGCATGTTATTTTCAGGAGAAAGTGACAGTGGCCGTAGAATGGAAATTCTTGAAATACCATCTCACAAATTTTTCTTTGGGGTTCAATTTCATCCAGAGTTTAATAGCAGACCTGGATTCCCAGAACACGCATTCAAGGCATTTGTTACTGCGGCTAGTAATAATTAATCAGAATCTTTTTCAAGGTGTTTTTGTTTTAATTCTTTTTGACGTTTAGCGAAAGATTTTGCATTATCATGCTCTTTATCTAATTCTTCAAAAAATTTATTTGAAAATCCTTTCTTATCTATACGACGAGTTTCTTTTGGCAATTATTTTGGATCCTGTTCTGGTATAATTGAGATAGTAGTAGTAGTAGTAACATTAGGAATAATTCTAATCTCTTTTGTAATTATCTGTTCAATAATTTTAGTGTCTTCGGCTACAATTTTTACTAATATATCATAATAGCCAAATGTACCTTTTGCTTCTTTTACAAACTCAATATCTAATAATTTCTTCAATACTTCCATTTCATGCGCCAACTTGCACTGAACTAAAACATATGCAATTTCCATCTACTCACCTTTCATGTCTTTCCGAGTTTTAAAAGTTGGTTTAATTCCTAATGGTTCATAGTCTCCACTTGCACATGTAAAGCACATAGAATCATATGGTATCCCAACTGCATTTGCAAGATTTTCTGCATCATTATAGCCAAGAAAATCGGCTCCTATATCATTTCTAACTTTTTCAATAATTTCTTCATCTGAAGCTTCTTTGTTTTCAGAAAATGTAGCTAATTCTTCTTGTGATGGAAAATCTATTCCTGCATAACATGGATACTTGATAGGAGGATATGTTATCAGCATGCTAATTTTTTTAGCACCTGAACGACGTAATGCTTTGATAATTGCTTTAGAGCTTGTACCACGTACAAGACTATCATCAATTACAATTACATGTTTTCCTTCAATAACTTCTGGTATTGGAATAATCCATCGATTTATTTCAATACGATCACTTTGATGTGGTTCTATGAAACTTCTCAATGGACCTTTCTTGCTATAACGATCCTTAAGCAATCCTTCATCAAATTGTATGTTAAGTTCTTGTGCATAACCCAATGCAGCTGGTCTTGCAGAATCTGGAACTGGAATAACAACGTCTGCATCTTTTAATGGATATTTTTTTGCAAGAAATTGCCCAATTCTTTTTCTAGCCAAATAAATATTTGTTCCTTCCATTTTACTTGATGGTTGTGCAAAATAGGTAAATTCAAATGAACAATGAGCACGTTTCTTTTCTTCTGAAAACATTTCTGTTTCTAAACCAGCAGCACTTAGTTTGATTAGTTCACCTGGACGTACATCTCTAACTAATTTTGCACCAATTGCAGATAATGCAGAAGATTCAGATGCCACTATGTGAAGAGATTGATTTTCTTTATGACCTAAAACCATTGGTCTAAACCCTTTGGGGTCACGTGCAGCAAAAACTGCATCATCGTCAGATAAAAATGTGAAACAATAAGAGCCTACCATCTCATTTTTCAAAATTGATAAAGCACTGCCAAGTTTACCATTTTCACTTATTAATGAAACAAGTCTTTGTGCTGCAACCAATGTGTCACTTGAATTTTGTGGAGTAAAAGTACATCCACCTACCAGATTAGATAATTCTTCAACATTAGCAATTGTCCCATTATGTGCTACACATAGATCCTTTACTTTCAAGGGTTGAGCATTTTCAAGTTCACTTTTACCAACAGTAGAATATCGAACATGGCCTATGGCAGAATGAGAATAATACTCATCTGTGATTTTTTTAAATTCATTAGAAGCTGCAGAGACCAAACCTAATTTTTTTAATGGGGCTCTATTTGGTATTGCTATTCCCCATGCTTCCTGTCCACGATGTTGTAATGCACGAAGTGAATCAATTATCATTGGAACTACATTGACATCAGTATTAGAAAATATTCCAACTACACCACAGTTCTCTTTTGGTCGATCACTTGATAGATCTAAATCTTTAAGCTTGTGTAATTAATTCACCCAACCTACTATACCATTTTTTGTGTGCCTTATCAACTCTTAGCCTAATAATTGGTTTAGAAATATAATTGATAATTATTTGATCGTCTGTAAATTTTCCTAATATACCAAAGTTAATGTTTTTACTACTAAGAAATTGTTTTACTTTACGTAAATTTTCTTTTTTAACTGTTAACAAATATCTAGAATGACTCTCTGAAAACAATAGACATTCTACTGATAACTCTTTATCAATAGAAATTTTGCTAAGTTCAATTGTGCAACCTATATTATCTCTAATACAAATTTCAGAGATTGCAATTCCAAATCCTCCCTTAGAACAATCATGAACAAATTTAACTTGATTATTTTTAATTAACGATAAAACTGCATTCATATTATTTTTTGATTCCTTAAAATCTACAGCAGGACATTTTCCACCAATAAATTCATGAATATATTCAAAATATTCAGACCCACCAAGTTCATTTTTTGTTTCTCCAATTAATAAAATTGAATCTCCTGACGATGATACATTTGGAAATACAAATTTGTCTGTTAAACCTAATACACCTATAATCGGTGTAGGTTTTATTGGTCCAGAAGGAGTCTCGTTATAGAAACTAACTTTTCCACCAACACATGGAATCTGTAGAAATTTAGCAAAATCTGTAATTCCTTCTAATGTTTCCATAAACGTCCAAAAAATCTCAGGATCTTCAGGATTACCAAATTGTAAATGATCTACCATTCCAATTGGATTACACCCAGTACAAATTACATTCCTGCATGCTTCTTCAAAACAACCAATTGCCCCTTGACGTGGATTTATGTAACATTGTTTAGGATTGCCATCTATTTTTATGGCAAGTGATTTTCCATTGTCTAAACGTAATACTGATGCATCCATACCAGGTTTAACAACGGTTCTAATTCCAACCTCATGATCATATTGACGATAAACCCAATGCTTGCTTGCAATATTAGGAGATGATAGTAATTTTAATAAAATTTCTGAATAGTTTGATAGTTTTTTAAATTCTTTTTCAAATTCTAAATTTTCAATATATTTTGGTTTTATTTTTTTTCGATTAAGTAATGGAGCATTTGCCACAAATTCTGCAGGGAGTAATCCTATAGTTTTTTCACCATTTTTCACATGCATCATTTTATCGTTTGTTACATGACCAATTATAGAACATTTAATTCTAAATTTACTACAAATTTGTTCTAATTTTTTTATTTTTTGTTTATTTGTAATAATTAACATTCGTTCCTGTGATTCAGAAATCATTATTTCATTAGGATTAAGTCCAGATTCACGAGTATGAACATTTTTGACATCTAATTCAATTCCAATTCCTAAACTGTCAGCGGTTTCTGAAATGGCACATGACAATCCACCACCGCCAAGATCTTTCATAGCGTTAATGCATTTTTGATTACGTGCTTCTAGTACAGCCTCAATAATTAATTTCTCCATAAATGGATCAGGGATTTGAACCGCAGACCTATCTTCAGATTCTAATGAATCTGATGCAAATTGAGAACCGCCTACTCCATCACGACCTGTCGGACCTCCAAGTAAAACTACTAAATCGCCTGTGTTTGCATGATTTTTGATCAGATTTTCTTTTTTACCAAAACCAATTGCTGCAACATCTACAATTGCATAATTTTTATAACAATCATCAAACTCAACTTCCCCGCCTATCGTAGGAATTCCTAAACAGTTCCCGTAGTCAGCAATTCCTGATATTGCATTCTTAAACAACCATCTTGCATGAGAATCTTTTTCAATATTTCCAAAACGAAGACCGTCTAAAACTGCGATTGGTCTGGTTCCAGTAGATAAAATATCTCTTATTACACCACCAACACCTGTTGCGGCGCCACCAAATGGTTCTACTGCTGAAGGATGATTATGACTTTCAATATGGACAGTAACAACATAACCATCTCCAACATCTAATACACCAGAATCATATCCTTTCTCAGAAATAACTCCTGGACCAGACATAGGTAACATTCTAAGATGAATCTTTGAGGATTTGTATGAACAGTGTTCAGACCATTCAGCAGCAAGAATTTCTAATTCTGTTCTTGATAATTTTCGTTTAAAATTTTTTTTAATGTGCTCAGATTCGTGTTTTTGAAAACTCAATTTTTTCCACCAATTGTATCAAGTAACGATTCAAAAATTAATGATGAAGGTTTATTGTCTATTGGATTAATTGCTGACTCTGTAGCACGTTCAGGATGCGGCATCATTCCAACAACATTTCCTTCTTTATTACATATACCTGCTATGTGTTCAATTGAACCATTAACATTATCATCATAAGAAAAAACAATCTGATTATTTTTTCTTAGGTCATTCATCAGTGTTTTATCAGCAAAAAAACGTCCTTCCCCATTTGCAATTGGAATTGGAATTTTCTGATCAAGTTTTAGTTTATTTGTGAAAGGTGTCTTGTTATTTTTTACTACAAGGGTTGTCCAATTGCACATAAAATTCAATGATTCATTTTTCAATAATGTTCCAGGTAAAAGTCCTGATTCTACAAGTATTTGAAAACCATTGCAAACACCTAAAATTGGTATTCCAGCATTTGCAAGTTTTTTGACATCTTTGATTATTGGACTATGTGCGGCAATTACACCTGCCCTTAATCTATCACCATATGAAAAACCTCCTGGTAAAACCACAGCATCTATGTTTTTTGGTAAACTCTTTTCGTGCCAAAAATATTCTGCATTAATTTTAAAGACGTCTTTAAGAACGTGATACATATCTCGATCACAATTACTGCCAGGAAAAACTATAACCCCGACTTTCACATATTATATTGTTTTATCAGGTATAAAATTGATTCACATGAGCCATGTTTTTATTTTGCGAAAAATATGTGATAATATGGGTCAAATTAGAGATATAATGGAAAAAAATGTTGTTACTATTGAATATGATAAAAGTGCAATAGATGCTGCTGAGATCATTTCTGAAAAAAATATCAGTTTTTTAGTAATTATGAAAGAAGGACTTCCAATTGGAGTTCTAAGTGAAAGTGATTTTGTACGGAAATTAAACACTACAAATAAAAAATCCTCAGAGGTGCAAATTGAAGAAATAATGTCTTACAAATTCAGATGGGTTGAACCTACAACTCAGATTGAAGATGCAGTACAAAAAATGCTAAATAATAATATTCGAAGACTACTTGTTCTTGAAGATAACAAACTTGTTGGTGTCGTAACGCAGACAGATTTAATTGAATTTCTTAGGGAAAGATTACTAGTAGACGGAACAATCAAAAGTATTGAAAGTTAGAAATCTATGATTTTTTTATCTGTACTATAACCTTACTTACTAACGGATTATAAATTCTCAAATCATCACAGATTTTTAAAATTTGTTTTTCTGCTGATTTTGGATTCTTATCGTTTATAAAAAATTTAAGCATTTTTGCAGAACGAATTTTTGTAATATTTGAATTATTATCTTTCATGACAAGATCATTCAATATCGTATCTCCCTCAGGATCACTGATTCCAGGTTTATTTTCAATTATAACATTTACAACATATTCTGCCATCAATAAATTTAGAATAGATAATAATTTAAAGTTAAAAAAACTTGAAAAATTACATTTGATTAAATAAACATAAACAAATTAGTTAAATTTACAACACATTTGCTAATAACATGCTTTATGGGCAGTATTACCATAGAATTGATTTTATAACGGTTGAGTAAATTGCTGATAATGGCTAAATTCAGATATTGGAAATTAACTATAGAAGATATGGAAAAAGTAACCCATGATGAAAGCAAAGTTCTCAATTGGGATATAAAATGCATTAGAGGTCCAGAAGAAAATGCTGAATTCTTTGGTGTATTTCTTTACAAAGCAGGGACACCACACGACTATGAAGCAAAAAAAGGCATGACATACTATTACAATAATATTGAAAGAGACGAATTACCACCAATTACAAAATTCATCAAAAACAAGTTTGGAGGAGATGAAACTGAAAAAGGTGAGAGAGTTTTCTTAGTGGGTTCAAAAGAGATCTATTCAGGAAAAGATATTGCTAAATTGGCAAAGGAATTACAAGATGAATTTACAATGAACCCAATAATAACAGTTGAATTACACGACACAACACAAGAAAAGTTAAAAGAATGGGGCTATCCAGAAGCCAAACTTCTTCCAGTTCCTACCTAGTATATTTGAAACATTTTTGTTGAAGATGTGCAATCATGAATTTTAGATGTCAGAAATTAATGAGATTAACGTACACATAGCGGAATTAAGAAAAAGAGTAATTCGTTCTATCATATCAATTCTAATTATCACAGTATTCATTCTAACATTTCATGCAACATCTTTTGATGTCATGGGAATTACACTGTACTATCCATATCCAGACCCACTAAACAACATTGCAGCACAATTCACAAATGTAATGAGCGCAGAATTAGTTCCAGAAGGTGTTCAACTAATTCAAACAGCACCGGGACAGGCATTTTTCTCTCAAGTGTATATTGCTGCACTAATTGGAGTTGTTCTAAGCATACCAATTATTGTAAGAGAATTCATATCATTTTTGAAACCTGCATTAAAAGAAAGAGAGATTAACGTAAGTCGTTCCATAACAATTCCTGCAATAGGATTATTCATTACGGGGTGTACATTTTCATATGCCGCAGTAATTCCATTTATTTTAGATTTTCTTTATAGATATGGAGAATCTGCTGGTTTAGTTACGTTTTTGAATATTATGGACTTTGTAACATTTGTTTTACAGTTCTTACTAGCATTTGGAATATCATTTCAATTACCACTCATAATGTACGCAGTTAGTCTATCAGGTTTAGTAGATGCTAAATTTTGGAGACGAAATTTGAGATATGCAATTGTTGCTATAGTAATTTTTGGTGCAGTAATTACACCAGATGGGAGTGGAGTTACAATGTGGTTTATATCATTACCAATGATTGCATTATATTTTGCAGGCATGATTTTTACAGAAAGACATGAAAGACAGACACTCAAGACTTAAATGAGAATTTATCACAAGATGAATTATGATTTATAATCTATTCAATTTCATTCCAGGCGGAAGCGAATGGATAATTGTAATTGTAATAGCAGGTGTACTGTTATTCGGAGCAAAGAAAATTCCAGAATTGGCAAAAACTTTCGGTAAAGCAAAAGGTGAATACAAGAAAGGGGAAATTGAAGCAGATAAAGAACTAAAAGAATTCAAAGATACTAAAGAATAATCACTCTTCAATAATATTAATAAATTTCTGATATAAATTTTTTAATTCAGTTTCATAGTCATGTTTCTTAAAAATATTTTTTATTCCTTTTGTAGTTACTATTTCAGCATCTACAACTAACTTTGTTTTGTGCCCACATTGAGAAATCTTTTCTATAATATAACTTCCTTTTATGTCTCCTCCAACTACACGAGTTTCATGTAAATTTGGAGGCTTACTGAAATGTTTAGCCATTATTACAAACTCATTACCTGATAGATGTAGATGTTCTACAACCAATGAACTTTCGTCTCTTATAGATTTTGGAGTAATTGATGAATAGTATTCTGGTAGAATTTTTTCAAAATTTCTAAAATCTATAAGTACATCAAATGTTTTTTGCATATCAGCATTTATCATATTTTCAAAACTAATTTTTGACATAACAAAGATTATTGAACCTAATGTAAATTTTTTACTTAAGATGAGCCCCAACGGGTAAATAGATTATGTTCTATGCCAAACTGATCTAAACATTTTCCTACAATATGGTCAATCATTGCATCAATTGATGTTGGATTTGTATAAAACTCAGTTACAGGAGGCATTATTATAACTCCCAATCTTGCCAGTTTAAGCATATTTTCAAGATTTATTGCAGTTAATGGTGTTTCTCTTGCAACTAAAAGCAATTTTCTTGATTCTTTTAATGTTACACCACCCGCTCTAGATACTAACGTTTCATCATATCCATTTGCAATGCTTGACAGTGTTTTCATACTACAAGGGATTACAATCATACCATCAATTTTATGAGTTCCACTCGAAACACTTGCTGCCATATTTTTTTCATCTGAAACAGTTGAAGCAAGGGATTTAACATATTCAATATCATGTTTTGTTTCCATTGAAATACATTTTTGTGCCCATTCAGACATTATTAGATGCGTTTCAATTCCGGCATCTTTTAAAACTTCAAGCATTCTTACACCATAAATAACTCCAGTACTTCCAGTAATCCCAATTATTAATCGCATGTAATAGATCTTAAATTTTTTACAATATATTAAAGAAGAGCATAAAATTACGCTTGAGAGTCATCTGTTACATTGTTATCAATATTCTCTTTTCTTTTATTTAGCCAAATTTTAACTGCTCCTGCAGTCATTCCTGAAAATAAAATAATTCCAACTAAAACCATTTCTGTATTCATATAATCATCATTTATCCCACATGTAAAAATAATACTTTTGAATATAAAAAATCTCAATCATTTAAAATATGGTATGAGTTTTAACAAAATATGATAAAAAGGTCAGAAATGCAGAAAATTGTTAATAATTATTCTGATCTTCGTATAGGAGTTCTTGGCAGTCACTCAGCTCTTGAAGTAATGGATGGTGCAAAAGATGAAAATTTGAACACTGTTGTTTTTTGCCAAAAAGGTAGAGAAGTTCCATATCAAAGATTTGGTAGAATTGCTGATGAAATAATGATTTTAAAAAAATTCAAAGATATTGCAACAATAAGTAATCAAAAAAAATTACTAGACACAAATACACTAATTATTCCACATCGTTCACTGACTGCATATCTTGGTTATGACATATTAGAAAACAAGCTAAAGGTCCCAATATTTGGAAACAGAAAACTGTTTCAGGCTGAAGAACGAGAGAATAAGAGAAATCAATATTATTTACTTAAGAAAGCTGGAATTAAATTTCCAAAAATATTCAAAAATCCAAAATCAATCAATAAGCCAGCAATTGTAAAAGTCATGGAAAAAGATAGAAAACTAGAACGTGCATTTTTTACGGTAACATCATATGCAGATTATAAAGAAAAATCTGAAGAGAAGATCAAAAAAGGAATAATTGCAAGAAAGGATTTGGAAAAGGCAAGTATCGAGGAGTTGGCTATAGGAACATATCTAAATTTTAATTTCTTTCACACTCCAATTTCGGATCAGGTAGATTTCATAGGAATTGAAAGACGTTTACAAACAAATATCCATGATTACAATGCACTTCCTGCAAAACAGCAATTAGAGATGGACATTCCATTACAAAACATCGAGGTTGGACATACACCAGCAAGTATTAGAGAATCATTGTTGGAGAAAGTATTCAAGATGGGAGATAAATTTGTCAGGGCAGTAAAAAAAGAATATTCGCCTGGAATAATTGGTCCATTTTCACTACAAAGTGTAATAACAAAAGATCTTGAAATGATAGTATATGATGTATCATTACGTGTACCAGGTAACCCAATTGTTGCTACAACAAGTCCATACACAAAATACCAATATGGTACAACATTTGGAATTGGAAGAAGAATTGCTATGGAAATTAACAAGGCAATAGATGAAGATAGATTAAGTGAGATAGTTACTTAGGTGGGTTTTCTATGATGTCTTGCAATAGAGTTTTTCTAACTAAAATTGGAATGTTATAAAATACAGCTAAAGCAACTGCATCTGATGCTCTATAATTTCTAAGTACCAAATCATTTTTTCCAGTGAGATATAGATTTGCACGTAATGCATCTCCACTATCATAAATTTTTACTTTGACAAGAACTTGTTCATTCTGTTCACAAATATCTTCTAACATCTTGTATATAGTTGGAACAGAATCATGATCACCATCAATAAAACTTGCAATATGACGTGATACCTCACCCGAAAACGCACGCATATGAAATTCTTTGTTATCATCATCTCTTAAAACAATTAAACCCTCATTTCCATAGGGATCAACAAATCCAATATTTGTAATTCTCACTACATCGTAATCTAGATCCTGGTCTTCATCAATTTTCAAGATAATTAATACAATATTCAATTTCTTAAAAATATATTGAACAAACAAAAAGATCCCATATGAAATCAAAGACTGCCTCAGGTAGTCAAAATGACAAAAAACTGATAATTTTGGGTTTTGTTTCAATTGCAATTTTATTTATTATTTATGCGAGATTTGAAAATCCTGGAATTACACCTGATGCGATAGATTCCATTGAAAGACTGAGTATTGCATTTTATGTATTATTTGTAATTTCATTTGGTGTAATTGGAATAGGTTTACGAAGATATCAAAAAAGAATTGCTGCCACAGGAAATCAAACTGTACTATCAATGATTTGTAATTCAACAATTAGTTCTAGATCAATGAAAATATTCATCATAACATTTGTACTATACGGACTTTTCTTTTCTATGACATCAGGAATCCTGATCTACCAACCAGAAGTAATTTTCTCATATCATTATGGAGCCGAAGTCCCATCTGCACACATTACGCCATGTTGTGGTCCTCCCGGATATATGCCAAAATTTGTTGCATATATGACTGAACATATTGGAATACAAGTAATTCCAATTAATCTAGTGTTACAAATCACTGTGTCATATCTTGTTGCAATGAATACAGCATTGGCAGTAAATGCTATTTCTATTACAAAAAAATCAGGTGGATTAGGTGGTATAGGAGCTACTACTGGACTGTTTATTGCATGTCCAACATGTATTGGGTCGTTTCTTTCATTGTTTGTAGGTGCAACTAGTGCAGTAGTATTTACAATTGCAGTAACAGAACTACAAACGTTGTTTATCGCAATAACTATACCAATTTTGATATTAACTCCGTTTATAATATCAAGAAAAATAATAAATGCACAAAATAAAAATTAAATTACTATAGTTATCTTAGGATTTTTATTATTTCCAATATCAAAGCCGTCACGACGTAAATACTTTAGAACTAATTTGTAAATTAATTCATCATGTTCTACCTCTACTAGCAATTCAGACCATGTAAAACTACCTTTTTTCAGAATTTCAGGTTTTAATTTAGTATTAATTGATTCCGCAATTTTTTTACAATCTTCATATGAGTTACCGTTTAGATATGAAGTTCCTCTACCAGTACACACTTTCATGATTTTATTAAAAAAATCTCAAATAAAAGAGTTAATTAGTTATAAGATAATTTTGATTTTTCTATAGATTAAAAAGGCAAGAAAAAAATAATTAATATAGACTATATAATCTAGACAAAGATACCTCTTTGGCTGGCTCAACTGTTGCAATTTCACCATCTACTTTCACCTCATAAGTTTCAGGATCAATTTCAATTTTTGGTGTTGCATCATTAAATAACATATCTTTTTTTCCAATATTACGGCAGTTCTTTACAGGAAGTAACTTCTTTTCGATTTTGAGTTTTTCTTCAAGTCCATTGTCTAATGCAATCTGTGATGTAAATGTAAAAGATGTTGACTTTTTTGCCTTTCCAAGTGCACCAAACATTGGCCTATAATAGATTGGTTCAGTTGTTGGAATCGATGCATTTGGATCACCCATTAGTGAATAAGCAATAAATCCACCCTTAACGATAATCTTTGGTTTTATTCCAAAAAACTGTGGTGTCCAGATAACAAGATCAGCAATTTTTCCTGGTTCTAGTGAACCAACATATTCTGAAATTCCATGTGTGATTGCAGGATTGATTGTAATCTTTGCGATGTATCGCTTTATTCTATAATTATCATTGTCACCACTATCTTCTGGAAGACTGCCTTTCATCTTTCTCATTTTATCTGCAGTTTGCCAGTTTCTTGTAGTTACTTCGCCAACTCTGCCCATTGCTTGACTATCAGATGACATCATACTAATTGCACCAATATCATGTAAAACATCTTCAGCTGCAATTGTTTCAGCACGTATTCTAGATTCTGCAAATGAAATATCTTCTGGTACAGATGGATTTAGATGATGACATACCATCATCATATCTAGATGTTCTTCAAGTGTATTTGTTGTAAATGGTCTTGTTGGATTAGTTGATGATGGTAAAATGTTTGGTTCTCCTGCAATTTTCATAATGTCTGGTGCATGACCTCCACCTGCTCCTTCTGTATGATATGTATGAATGGTTCTGCCATTAATTGCACTTATTGTATCATCAACATATCCGCATTCATTTAACGTATCAGTATGAATTGCAACTTGTGTGTCAGTTTGATCTGCAACATTTAGTGCAGCATTAATTGTTGCAGGTGTTGTTCCCCAATCTTCATGAAGCTTAAGACCACATGCACCTGCTTTTACCTGTTCTAACAATGCTTCTTCTCTAGAATCATTTCCCTTACACAGAAAACCAAAATTTAATGGAAATTCTTCAACTGCCTCAATCATTCTATGTATGTTAAATTCTCCGGGAGTACATGTAGTTGCATTTGTTCCATCAGCTGGACCAGTTCCACCACCAATCATTGTGGTTGTCCCATTACAAATTGCATCAATTGCTTGTTGTGGAGAGATAAAGTGGACATGACTATCTATAGTGCCAGGTGTACAAATTGTATGTTCACCTGAAATAATTTCAGTATTTGAGGATACAGTAATGTCAATATCATCCATTACATTTGGATTGCCAGCATTGCCAACACATAAAATCTTACCATCTTTTATACCAATATCTGCCTTTATGATGCCAAGTACAGGGTCAATAATCATAGCATTTGTAATTACTAAATCAGCAGAATTTTCTCTTAATACACCACTGGCTTGACCCAATCCATCTCTCGCACTTTTTCCTCCACCAAAAACCAATTCATCACCATATTTGATCATATCCTTTTCAATTTCCATAACCAATTCAGTGTCTGCTAATCTGACTTTGTCACCTACAGTAGGTCCAAACAGTTCAACATACCTACCACGTGGAATTTCAAGTGAACCTGTTTCTACCTCTACATTTTCTAAAACATTCTTGAAACCATTCTCATGTATGTTTTTAATTGCATCTTGTTTTTTGGACTCTAAATCACCACTTACTAATCCACTAAAACCAAATATTGTTTTAGTACCACCAAATTCTACAACTTCAACATGCTTTGAATCTCCTGGTTCAAATCTAATTGATGTACCAGATGGTATGTTAAGATGAAATCCAAGTGATTTCTCTCTGTCAAATTCTAATGCCTTATTTGTTTCAGAAAAATGTGTATGGGAGCCAACCTGAATTGGTCTATCTCCAGTATTAGAAACTGTTAATTTGATTATTTTTTTAGATTTGTTTGCTATAATGTTTCCATCTGTTGGTATGTATTCTCCTACATGTGGAACTTCAGAACGCCATCTTGGTAACATAATACTATCACACTATTGGGTCATGTACTGTCACAAGTTTTGTTCCATCAACAAATGTTGCTTCAACTTGAATTGTATGTATAATATCTAAAACTCCTGGTAATACATCATCCCTTTTTAGAACATTTTTTCCAGAACTCATCAAATCAGAAACAGATTTTCCATCTCTAGCTCCTTCTAGTATATGATCAGAAATTATTGCGACAGATTCTGGATGATTTAATTTTAATCCCCTATCTTTCCGTTTTCGAGCTAACTCTGCTGCTACAAAAATATGTAATTTATCCATCTCTCGTGGTGTAAGATTCATTTCTAGACATTTCCTAAAAGCACTTTTCTATTATTGAGTGTACGTCGTATCAAAAGAAATCCTGCACCAGTAGTAAATGCACCAAACAAAATATTAACCATAAGTACACCACCTAGACCTCCAATTATCAGCATTGGTATTGGAAATTTATGTGTCATTTCCTTTCTACTTGAATCAGGTAATGCACCGCTAATTGCAACCTTATGGCAAACATTACAAAAATGCTTTTGCTTCTTGCCTTGCCATGCAGTCTGAAGATAATAAAACTCAGTTTGACATAAATCACATGCCTTCATTGGTAATGTTACCTTTCCATGATCTTCCCAGTTTTTACCTATCTTCAACATGCAAAGCTTACAATAACTACCTGGAACACGCCATAATTTATTGAACTTGAATTTTTTAAAACCAAGTACAGTGCCACAACCACTACATGATGTCATACTATAATCCTTAATTTCGTATTAAAAAGAATTTCTGAAAGTTGAATTTGAGTATAGGTATTCCTAACTAGTATACTAATACTCGATGGCAAAAAAATGTCAGTTTCCTGCAGGTGTTTTTTTGCCACTTGCAATTTGTGCAAATCCACCTCTGGCTTCCCAAATTGGAAGTCCAATTATTAGGATTGATGCACAACTTACCCAGACTACTGCAATCATGACCCATAATGAATAGAATGCTAAGTCAAATACAAATCCAGAGAAATACAATGGCATTGGCCATAGTACTACACAAATTATAGTCAAAATTCCACCACCTTTGAGGCTAAACTTGAATGCTTTCTTTAAAGTTGCTTCATCTAGTGCACGTTTTTCAATTTCTGCTGCACTTGCCTCTGTCTGCTCAACAAGTTTCATCTCCTTATTCAACAAGGTCCAATCATATTTCTTGTTCTGTGCCAAACTAATTACTACACAGATTAGACCTGATGATAATATTGCTACGACGTTACCATAAAGCATTGGGAATGCTCCACCAAGTGAGCCAATATCAACGACTCCACCTGATTCTGCTGCTGCAACGCTTGTCCAAGTCAATAATGATAACATTACACCTACGAGCGCACCTGCAACGGCACCAGCACGTGTAGTTTTACTCCAAGTAATTGTTAATGCAATCGGAATCACAGCCGAACCAATTAAGATACCCATTGCCAAATATACAAATCCTAAGCTAAGTCCCATACCTAATAACACTACAGCAATTCCACCCATTCCTAAGCCAAACGCAACTATTGTTGCTCTACTGACTTTAAGTAACTGCTTTCCAGTCGCATCTGGATTCTTGTATGTTCTGTATACATCATAAGTAATCAAAGATGATACTGCGATTAATTCAGCAGATCCTGCTGAAGTTACTGCCATGAATAACATAACCAAAACCATGATTGCACCAATCTCACCCATCAACACTGATGCTGCTGCTGGCACTGTAAGTCCGAGCTGCACCTGCTCTGGAGTAAGCTGCACATCCAGCGCCACCGCCGTAAGCCCCATAGTAGTTGCAAGAGTAAATGGAATTGCAAACCAACACATTCCACCAAGTAAGAAACCTCTTACAGTTGAACTTGGCTGTGCTGCAATTGCACGTTGCCAGTAAGCCTGGTCTACGAATACAGTTCCAAAGTTACCGACTATGTTAATTACACCAAAGATTAGTCCACCAGCGGATGCCATTGTAAGATATGCTCCCATAGCATTACCTGGTTCACCTGGTGTGAAAGTTGGTTCAAGAACTGGTCTCAAATCAGCTGCGGCTACTAGTTTATCATACATTCCTTCAATTCCACCTGTAATTGGACTGATGAAGAATACTGTTGATACGAAAGTAAGTATTACTAGAAATATAATCACCGTATGCATATAGTCTGCTACGAATGTTGCCTTTAATCCTCCTACTAGTGTGTAAATCATAACACCGATTGGAATCAAGAATGCTGCAATAGAAATATCCATGCCTGTAAGACCGTTTACAACTGCTGCACCTCCTAGAAGAAGCATACCAGTTACAATCATGTTACAAGTTAATGCAAAACCTAAGAAAATTTTATGTGTACCAGCGCCAAATCTTGCTCTGATAATTTCCAAAAATGTGTGTGCGTTTGGTGCTTTTCGTTTTAGTTCAATAGCCAAAATTCCGAACAAAAGAACCTGAATTGTTGCACCTGCTGCATACCAAAATGGACCACTAACTCCATACAGATATGCTACTGTGGATGACTGAAGTAATGTTGCAGCCCAAGTCCATGCTGATACAATTGCTGCTGCAGTTAGACCTGTTTTAATAATTCTGCCTGCTGTGTTAAACCATTCTGAGTTTTGAACATGACCAAGATATTTTTCCTCAATCTTAATCTCTGCTGAAATAATTCCAGCGAAAACCATTCCTAGACCTACAACGATAAACCAACCTACGGATTCATCTAAAACTTCACCTAGTTTGAATTCTCCTTCAATAACTCCTGCTGCATCAGCTGCTGGGGTAGCAAATAAAATACTAGATCCTATTGCTACTGCTAATAACGCCATCAGCCAGTTAATTTTCAACATAATTATATTTTTGTGACAGTATATAATGATTTCATGATCACAGAATTTAAAAAAATCTTATATATCACTTTATTTTGACTAGGAATTCTGCATTAAAAAATAAAATAATTAGCACTAGTGATAAAAGTATAATGTTGATTAAATATTGTAAATAAGAAATCCAAATAGTGGTCTCGGTCATATCAGTTAATTTTCAACGACTTCCCTAGTAAGACTGGGACCCATTCTATAACCTAAGAAGAAAATACAAAAAATTAGGCATGAACTACATCTAGTCAGTTTTTAAAATGGTCTAATTTTATGTATTTTATGGAATATGAAGATGAGGACATAAAAATTCTTGAACTTGTAAATAGAGGAGTAAACACATTTCGAGGTCTAAAAGACATACTAAAAATAAAAAATGAAGAATTAGAAAAAACGCTTGGAATTTTAGATCAAAGTCAAATGATTACAACTGCCAATAAAACCGGATTACTTGGACAAAAAAAGATAATTATAACACTCACAGATGATGGAACTAAAAAAATTGATGAATATGTAAAGATACTAGATTCTGAATGGAAAAAAATGCTCGATCTTGCGATCGCTGGTGAAAGAGAAACACTTGATCAAATGATTGTTGACCATCCTCTACTAGTTAATGTGATGGTGTTTTTTGGAGTAACAGATTTGCCTACTCTAAGTAGATTGAATCTTAGATTTCTACTTGAAGGAAGGCACCTATGCTACAAATGTAAAAAAGAACTAGGAAGATTTTCACAAAAATTCTCAGTTTCTGATGTTAGAAAATTTCACTTTAAACTTCCAAGAGGAATGACTACTAGAGATGATTTATGTGCTAACTGTTTTGACAAATTAACTGATGGACCTAAGTAGATCTAGACATACGCTTTTTGACAATCTGATAGGCAATTCTTACT
>Ga0310124_10000758_pt1 | contig 22697 bp, 26 predicted proteins | sample CB11b_AW_Bot5_MG_FD_203507 | JGI IMG/M metagenome (GOLD analysis project Ga0310124, IMG submission 203507) | Marine microbial communities from Western Arctic Ocean, Canada - CB11b_AW_Bot5 | ecosystem: Environmental > Aquatic > Marine > Oceanic | place: Canada: Western Arctic Ocean | collected... | reverse complement strand
TCTCCAGAAATTTCCTGTGCGATTAATTCTATAGATATTATAGATAATAATAAAATTACTATTCTAGAAATTTTTACCATAATTGAGATCGTAATTTATAGAAAAAACTATTATAACGCCACTGTCATATGTTTCAAATTGTATTTTTATTTCAATTTTAGTAGATTGTTCACTTCTCTAAAAAATAAAAATGTTTATAGTAGAAAATTATACACCAGCCGTATTTTTATGTATCATAACAATGCTCTGTTGGGGTTCTTGGGCTAATGCTCAAAAAATGGCATCAAAATCTTGGTCATTCCCTTTATTTTATTGGGACTACTCTATAGGTGTTGTTCTTTTATCATTAATTTTTGGATTGACACTAGGAAGTAGTGGAATAGAAGGAAGAAGCTTTATTGATGATATGTTTCAAGGAAATTCTACTTCTTTTTTGTCGGCATTTCTTGGTGGTGTTATTTTTAACATAGCAAATTTATTAATTGTTGCAGCTATAAGTATTGCTGGAATGGCTGTTGCCTTTCCTATAGGAATTGGTATTGCTCTTGTTTTGGGTGTTACAATTAATTATATGGCTATTCCAATAGGTGATCCCATTCTTCTTTTTGCTGGAGTATTTGTAGTAGTAGTAGCTATAATTATTGATGCTTTAGCTTATAATAGACTAACAAGTAATAATTATAAGTCTTCTTCAAAAGGAATTGTTATTTCAATAATTGGAGGTATTTTGATGGGTTTTTTCTATCGTTTTGTAGCGTATTCTATGTCAGCAGATTTTAAAAATCCAGAAGAAGGCCTATTTACTCCTTATACAGCTGTATTTATATTTTCGTTAGGAATTTTTCTTTCTAATTTTTTATGGAATACTTACTTTATGTATAAGCCAATTCAAGGAGAAAAAGTTTCTTATCTTGATTATTTTACTAAAGGAACAACCAAATTACATTTAATCGGCATTTTTGGCGGTGTGATATGGTGTATAGGGATGTCTTTAAGTATGATAGCAAGTGAGGAGGCTGGTTATGCAATTTCTTATGGTCTTGGTCAGGGGGCAACTATGGTAGCTGCTGCATGGGGAGTTTTTGTTTGGAAAGAATTTAAAGGCTCACCAAAAGGAACTGATAGATTGATATATATGATGTTTTTATTTTTTATTGTTGGTCTATCACTTATTATTTTTTCTAGATATTAAGTGATTTATAGTACAAAAATGAATAGTTATAATAAAAAGTATTTATCCGTTGATCAAATAAATGATGCTATTATTGAGATTAATAAAAAATTAACGTTATCAAAATGGATTCCTGATGTTATTATTAGTTTAAACAGAGGAGGGTGTGTGCCAGGTGTATATCTCTCACATCTTATTAATGTACCTCATGAAGTTATAGACATAAAAAAAACAGATAATAGTCAGTACCTAAATGCTATTGAAAAATATAAAAACATTTTAATCATTGATGATATAAATGACACTGGAAAAACCTTGCAATTAGTAAAAAATCTTTTTTCTGATTATACGGCAACTATTAAATTTGCAGTACTAGTGGACAATAAATCAAGTAATTTTATGATCGATTTTGCTGCTAAAAATATTGATAAGAAAGTTGATAATTCTTGGATAGTTTTTCCTTGGGAAGAAATGAGGTGATGGTAATTGTTTCTAATTAAAGTATTTATGATTAAAAAGACTTTTAATAAAGTTATTTTAAGATTGGTTTTCTTGCAAGTAGTAATAATTACTATTTCTAATTTTCTCGTATCCATACCTCTTGAAATTTTTGGAATTAAACTTACATGGTCAGCATTTACTTTTCCTCTAGTTGTTTTGGCTACAGATTTGACAATTAGAATACTTGGGAAATCTGTAGCAAGGAAGACAATTGCTATAACTTATCCACTTGCAATTTTAACTTCAATAGCTATTTTGTTGAGTGAAGGTAGTTTGATGTCAGTTTCTTTAAGAATAGGATTTGCTAGTGCAACCGCTTATGCTATAAGTACTCTATTAGATGTGTATGTCTTTCAAATAATTAGGGAAAATTATAAGGCTTGGTGGTTGGCTCCTGGAATTTCGACCGTATTCGCTAACATAATTGATTCTTACATATTTTTTTTTACTGCTTTTTTAAATTCTGATGATATTTATATGGCAGAGAATTGGATTGAAATAGCTGGATCCCAAAGTTTAATTAAGATCGTTATAGGGTTAATATTCTTTTTACCAATTTATGGGATAATTCTAAACTATTTAGTTAAAAAATTTAAAATAAAGTAAACAGTACCTTTTATAATTAGATATATGTTATTTATAATCGGGGGCTTTATATAATCCTAGTTCTGAGATAATAGGAGAACTTTTAGAATCTAATATGGAAAACCTGATTGCATCAATTTTACATGTTTTAAATCTGATTAACCTTTTATTTCCAATAGTAGATCCTTCTTTGATGATTTCCCATTTATGATTGGATTTTATTTCAAAGCGAAAACTTTTTATTCTTTGTCCTAAAGGAATAAACTCAGAAATTTTGAAAACATTAGCTAAAACAGGTTTTTTAAATGAAAGTTTCAAAGTAGCTTCAATAATCCCATCATTAGTAGTCCAATAGGTTTCTTCATTACCATCATTCGCGTTTTCTATTGGGTATTTCCTCTTAGAAGAATCTACATTTATTGAACTTTTTTTTGCAAGATTTTGAGAAAAGGTAGACTTTAAAAAATTAGATAATTTTTTTAATTGTAGAGCGTCATTTTCATGAATTAATCCACGGAAGTCTACTGGAATATTCAATAAAAGAGCACTATTTAGACCTACAGAATTAAAATAAATATCTATTAATTTTTCAAGAGATTTAACTTGATCATCTTGTTCAGGATGATAATACCAACCAGGTCGAATGGAAACATCTGTTTCAGTTGGAATCCAATGGGTACCCTCTTCTTGTCCAGATGAGAAACGGTGAAAATCAGGCATTCCTGCATAAACACTATCTCTATATAAATTAGACCAAGTTGTTTCATTTGCATATCCTTTTTCATTACCTACCCACCTAATGTCAGGACCAGCATCACTAAAGATTACAGCATTAGGTTGTAATTCACGTACTATTTCATATGTATTTTTCCAATCGTAATAGGTTTTTTTATCTACATGTCTGATTTCATTAGCTCCACCATAGTAACCATCTCCTCCGTTAGCTCCATCAAACCATACTTCAAAAATTTCTCCATAATTTGATAATAATTCTTTCAATTGATCTCTGAAATAATTTATGTATTCTGGTTTTCCGTAAGCATAATGATTACGGTCCCATGGGGAAAGATATATTCCTAATTTTAAATCATATTTTTTACAAGACAGAGAAAGTTCATTAATTAAATCTCCTTTTCCTTCTCGCCATGGACTATTTTTTACGGAATGTTCTGTGAAGGTACTTGGCCATAAGCAGAAACCATCGTGATGTTTGGCAGTTAATATAATACCTTTCATTCCGGCTTCTTTAATAATCCTTGCCCACTGGTCTGTATCTAACTCAATAGGATTAAAAGTTGCAGGAGATTCATCACCATAGCCCCATTCTTTATTGGTAAAGGTGTTCATATTAAAATGGATAAAAGCATAATATTCCATCTGCTGCCAATTTATTTGACGTTTTGTAGGAATTGGATTAATGGGTGTTATTATTTCATTTTTAAATAAACAAGATTTAAATAAAATAGAGATTAGAATTAGAAAAAAAAAGTGGAATACCCATTGAATAAAATTGAAATATTTTAAATCCATTTTTTATTTATATTTTCTAATATAATCAAACTAAGCCATAGGCATATCTTCTTCTTTTAATTAGTTTCATATACCTTTGTCCGAAATTTAGTAGGATGAAAAAAATATTATTTTTATCATTTTATATCATTTTTTTAAATGATATATATGGTCAGAAACCATACGAAAAACCTGAATTTGCAAAAAATTGGAGTACTCCAGGAAAGCATCCAGATCATATTGTTCTTAATTTTTCAGATGATCCTTCATCTACAATTAGTGTGACGTGGAGAACAAATAAAGATGTAAAAAGTGGATATGCGGAAATTGCTCAAGCAACAGCAGATCCCACATTTATTGAGGAGAGACGTACTTTTGAAGCTAACACTGAAGTTTTTGATTTTAGTGATGTTGTTCAGAATGGAACTTTTTCTGATGAAAAAGTTGATTTTGATGATTTATACTCACATTATCATTCTGTAACATTTACAGACCTAAGCCCAAATACACTATATGGTTATAGGGTTGGTGATGGAAAGATATGGAGTGAGTGGATACAGTTCAAAACAGCTAGCAATAAGCCTGATCCTTTTTCATTTTTATATGTAGGTGATGCTCAAAATTATATTTTAGAGTTATGGTCAAGACTTATTAGGGAAGGATATAGGAAAGCTCCTAATGCTAGTTTTATAATTCATGCTGGAGATTTAGTTAATAATGCCCATAGTGACCATGAGTGGCATGAGTGGTATATGGCTGGTGGATGGATTCATAGATCTTTGCCATCATTATCTATTCCTGGAAATCACGAGTATAGACCACAAGTTCAAAAAGATCTTGATGAAAAAATTAGTAGGTTATCCATTCAATGGAATCATCAGTTTACTTTTCCAGATAATGGTGTCAAAGGTTTGGAAGAAACTGTGTATTATGTTGATTATCAGGGAGTAAGATTTATTGGATTGAATAGCAATTTAATGATTGAAGAACAGACCGTATGGTTAGAAGAAGTTTTAAAAAATAATCCTAATAAGTGGACAGTTGTAGTTTATCATCATCCACTATATTCTGCATCTAGAGGAAGAGATAATGTAGAATTAAGATCAAAATGGAAACCAATTTTTGATAAATATAAAGTGGATTTAGCATTACAAGGTCATGATCATGCCTACACTAGAGGAAGGGTTTCTCCTTATGAGGAAAATTTGGTTTCTGGTCAAAACACTAAAAATTTAACCGGTACAGTTTATGTTGTATCCGTTAGTGGAGGTAAAATGTATCCTTTAAAAGACGGATGGAATCAATACGATGCTTTAAGAGATAGAGCAGGACAAAACATGCAATTATTTCAGGTTATAACTGTAGATGGTAATAAACTTTCTTATCAGGCATATACCGCTGTTGGTGATCTTTATGATTCTTTTGATTTAGTGAAGGGTGAAAATGGATTAAATAGTTTTGTAGAGAGAAAGTACGAAGCGTATTAATTTTAAAATCATTGATTAACTAATTACAGCTTAGGAATAGAAATTGCACCTCCCATTTTTGTTGTACTAATGCTTGCTGCTTTTGAAGCTATCTCCATGCTTTCTTTTACTTCATTGTTTTTATAATAAGATGATATAAAATATCCAATATATGTATCACCTGCAGCTGTTGTATCAATACTACTAACTTTATTTGCAGAAATTTCTATTACTTTATTATTATAAGAGTAAACAGATCCTTTTTTCCCAAGAGTTAATAAAAGTTTTGTATTAGGATATTTTTTTGATAGATATTTGAGGATCTTAGTTTTTTCTTTTCCTCCAGAGGAAAGACCAAATCCTTCTGATTCATTAAAAATTAAGGTATCAAGTTTTTCTAATGGATAATTGATAATTTCTTTAGTAAAGGGTGCTGGGTTTAAAAATATTTTCATTCCTATTTCGTATCCTCTATTTATGACTTCATCAATTTTGTTGATTTCATTTTGAAGGACTAAAATATCTCCAGAATTAAATTTATTAAGAGTATTCTCTATTTGCTCAGATGATATGGAGTGATTAGCACCTCCGTGAATTATAATTGAATTTTCTCCATGATCATTTACTTGAATAATTGCGTGACCTGTTGGGTCCTCAACTTTTATAATGTTATCGGTGTTTACACCCCATTTATTTAATTGAATTATTATAGAATCATCGTTTTTATTAATACATCCAGCATGGTAGATATTAGCATCAGAATGTGCTAAAGCAACACTTTGATTTAATCCTTTACCTCCAAGAAAAACTTCATATTTTTTGCTTGATATAGTTTGTCCAGATTGAACAAAATTTTCTACCAAGTAGACAAAATCTTTATTTATAGAACCAAAATTTAATATTTTCACAGTTCTATACTAGGCTTTTTTTGAGAGTATTCAAAAATTTTTCTCGTGATATTTTAGATGCAAGTTTAATATTACCTTTTTTAGTAAATGATACTATATCTTTTCCTCTTTCTAAACCATTTAGTATCATTTTAATTTCACAATTTTTATATTCAGTAACGATCTTAGAGTCAATAAATGCTGCCATTGCTAGAGGGTCAGCCAGATCTACCTTGTATTCATTATATTTTATCTTATAGTATTGAAGAGCTTTTTGTTGAATATCAATTGAAAATTGAGATAGTGAAGAATTTATTTTTTCTAGTTCTTCAAAATTTTCTTTGTTTATATAGCCATATATTTGAGTGGTATCCCAGGCTATAAGATGTATTTTAATGTTAGAGTTAAGAACAACATCTGCAGCATCAGGATCTACCCAAAAATTAAATTCTGCATGGTGAGTAATATTACCTTTTCCCTCTCCAATACCACCCATTATGTAAAGACTTTTTAATTTGTTAATAGTAGATGGATCTTTATCGAAAACTTTGGCAATATTAGTTAGTGGACCAATGGCTATAATTTCTATTTCATTAGGATTGGCATTTATGAGCGACACAATTTTATTAATTGCATTTTCCTTTTGTTCTTTAAGTTTTGGGATATATGGTCCAGTATCACCTAAACCATCTTTTCCGTGAAAAAATTTAGATGTTTCCAGTTTTCTTTTGAGTGGTCCTGCAGATCCCTTATATACTGGAATATTTTTGTTACATAATTCTACAGTATAAAGAGCATTCTGAGTTGCTTGTTTAAGATCAACATTTCCGGCAACTGTAGTTATTGCTTTAACATCAAAATCATTATATTTTAATGCCATAATAATTGCTATGGCATCATCTGTAGCAGTATCTGTATCTATTATTACTTTTCTCAAATTATTGATTTATAAAACTATAAATCACTTTTTTCTTGCTTCAATAAAACTTTTAATAAAGTATATCATTGCATAAGTTGAAGAAGTAAGCATAATGATTACTCTTAGTGCAGCATCATTTCTACCATCTTCTAATGCTCCTTTTAAAGGCATTATATTGGCAAATGATAATAATGTTACAATCACAGCTATGTGGGCTATTAGTTTGTTTTGATTTTTTATTCCTTTATTTAATAATAATAATACTAAACCAATAAATACTGGAATATTAGATGTTAGCGAACCTGATTCAACATAACCCCATGCTCCAATTACAATCAAAATAATTGCATTAATTCTACTTGCTGTATGTGCTTTCATTTTTTCATTTTTTATTTAAAGAAACAATCAAATTATTTATTATAATAATCAATCAAATATATATTATTTATAAATTTAGTCTTACATATATTATAATGAATTTAATTTTAAATTGTTGAGATGATAAGAACCGTTTTATTTGTTTAGTGTTTCTGCTACTGGCCAGTGGATTAATTGGTCAATAATGAGGTGTTTGTTACTTATTGTATTGTTTTATAATAGTGCTAGATTTAGTGAGGATATTAGTTCAAGAAAATATACTGATTATAAAAAATACATAAAAAATGTTTCCATGTTTTTTTCTTTTTTAGGATTTTCTAAGAAAAATTGGAAATGATTTTTATTTATTAAAATCTTTGTAGATAAAGCTGGGTTGAATTTCTTTATTTTTTTGATATTTTCCACTTATATACTTTTCATATTCTCCCTCAATATTATGATAGTAAATTTGACAGATTTCAACATTTGGATAAATTTTTACCGGTTGTACACAAAAAATTTCTAACGTCCAAAAACCTTCAAATCCAACATCTCCAAAACCTGCAGTAACATGAACAAACATTCCAAGTCTCCCTACAGATGACCTCCCTTCTAACATAGGTACAAGATTTTTGGTTTTAGTATATTCTACCGTTCTTCCTAGATAAAGTTTGTTTGGTTCTAGGATAAAACCTTTTTTGGGGATTATAATTTTTTCTGTATTTAAAGGCTTCTTCATATCAAATATTTTTTCTTTATATACTAGTAGCTCATTATGAAGCTTTAAATTATAACTATTTGGATTTATTTGATTTTTATTATAGGGATCTATTTCAATATCCTTTCCTATACGATTTTTTATTTCTAGACCAGATAAAATCATCCTATGTACTTATTTAATAAATTTTGAGTTGCTTTAACTCCATCATTTGGAGATAGATAATCATTTTTTTCACTTCCGTACATGCTTGCCATAGCCCCCTCATATTCTATTGTAAGATATCCTTTGTAATTTGAATTTAAAATAATTTTTAACATTCTTGAAAAGTCTGTTGATGTTTCTTCTCCTTTTTCATTAAAATGATAAGATTTTGCACTTACACCTTTAGCATATGGCATAAGTTTTTCAACTCCCATATATTTATCGTACTGATTTTCACACACTTTTCCAAGATTTTCAAAATCAAGGTCCCCTCTTTTCATACAGAAGTTATAATCACCAAAATCAGGTAGAGTACCTACGTACTTGCTGTCAATATTTTTTATTAGAGAAACTAACCAGTCAGCATTTGCTGTTATTCCACCGTGATTTTCAATAACAATATTTATTTTATCATTTTGACTATAATCAATAAGTTTTAGAATACTTTCAGATGAATTATCAAAAATTTTTTTGTTATTTGATTCTTCAGATTTTAAATTAACTCTTATTGAATGGCATCTAATTTTTTTTGCTACATCTACCCACTTTTTATGAAAGTCAATAGCCAAATCTCTTTCACTTTTTACAGATGATGCTAGACTTGGACCACTCTTCATTGTCTGAATGTTTATATCATCTACAAGAATTAGTAAGTTGTCGGTGTTTGCATCTATACTTTTTTCTTTTAATGTTTTTAGGTATGAATCATCATTTTCTTTTCCCATAAATGGTATGGACCAATATTCAGCTCCTTTAACTCCAAAATTATCTTGAATGAATTGTGGAAAATCTAATAGATTAAATTTTCCCTGCATAATATTTGGACCAAAAGAATATAATTGAATTGCTATTTTTAGCTTTTTCTTAAAAATTTCGTTAGCAAAAATGTTTTGAGTTAGTGTAGTTGCTGAAAATACTGCTATTGAATTTTTTATAAATTTTCTTCTATTGTATATCATATTCTTTTTTGGTAGTTTAGTAATTTATTAAATAAAAGTATTACTTTCTAGAAGGACTAAATGATTCTGAAATAGACTCATTAATTTAACTGTCAATTTTCAACTTTTTTTGATAATTTATCCATTATTAATCAATAATGTAATGTGGTACAATTTATGTATTATAATATTTTGAATTTTTAAATTTTAATTAAATGACAAAAATAAATTTTATACCTTTAATAGATAAAGTTTTTGTTGAATCTTCTACTGCTGAAGAAAAATTTGAATCAAATTGTAAAACATTAAACTCAGATTTATTATGAACAAATCAATTATTTTTAATAGTCGTCCAGACGGCTTACCTACAAAAGAAAACTTTTTACTTAAAACTGAAGGAATACCAGAAATTGTAGAAGGAGAAATATTATTGAAGGCCTTGTATGTATCGGTTGATCCTTATATAAGAGGAAGAATGAATGATGTAAAATCATATGTACCTCCTTTTGAGGTTGGCAAGCCAATGCAGTCTGGTGCTGTAGCTGAAGTAGTGAAATCAAAGAATAAAAGCTATTCTGTTGGAGCCTATCTTACTGGTATGATGGAATGGAAAAAATATCAGGTTTCTAAAGGAGTAGGACTATTTCCAGTGAGTGCAGATTTGGCACCTTTATCTTCATATTTAGGAGTTTTAGGTGTGACAGGCTTAACTGCATATTTTGGATTATTAGAAATTGGAAAACCAAAAGAGGGAGAGACTTTAGTTGTATCAGGTGCAGCGGGAGCTGTTGGAATCACAGTTTCAGAAATAGGAAAAATTAAGGGATGTAAGGTAGTTGGTATTGCAGGATCAGATGAAAAGACAAAGCAGTTAAAAGATAAATTCAAATTGGATGAAGCAATAAATTATAAAAAAACTGAAAATATGGCTAAAGCTATTAAAGAGGCTTGTCCAAATGGAGTTGATATTTATTTTGATAATGTTGGAGGAGTGATATCTGATGGTGTAATGTTAAATGCTAATAATTTTTGTAGGGTTCCTGTTTGTGGTGCAATATCTCAATATAATGATAAGTCCCTTACCGTTGGTCCTCGAATTAATCCAATTATCATAAGAAACAGGGTAAGACTTCAGGGATTTATAGTTTTTGATTATGCTGATAAATATTTGGAAGCACAAATGAAATTAGCAGAATGGATTAAAGCAGGAAAAATTTCTATAGAAGAAACTATTATTGAGGGATTTGAAAATATTCCTGAAGCGTTTTTAGGTTTATTTGATGGAAAAAATATTGGTAAAATGATTGTTAAAATTTAAATTTATATAATATGAAAAGAACTGCACACGTCGTATGGAATGGAAATGGTAAAGATGGAAATGGAACACTTTCTACCCAAAGTGGAGCATTAAAAGATCTTCCTTATAGTTTTAAGACAAGATTTCAAAATGATGATGGAAAACTTGGTACTAATCCTGAAGAATTAATAGCTGCAGCACATGCTGGTTGTTTTAATATGAAACTTAGTTTTGTTTTGAATGAGAATGATTTTTATCCAGATGAGTTAACAACAGATGCTGAGTTAACTTTTGTTGATGGTGTTGTAGAATCAATAGAATTAAAATTAAATGCTAAAATTTCAAATATTAGTAATGATAAATTTCAAGAGTTAGCGGATTTTGCAAAAAATAATTGTCCTATATCGGGTTTATTGAAATGTGATATAAAATTAGTTGCAGTATTAGACTAATTTTATATATTTGGCTTACTAATGAAAAAACAAATTTCTATTTTATTTCTTGCCTTACTCTTAAGTCCAGTTTTATTTAAATCAGTAAATAATTTTTTTGGACATCAACATGAAATTTGTAGTGCAGATGGAATTCATCATCATGAAATTACTAATGATTGTCCACAGTGCATGACAAGTAAAATAAAATTAGGTGTATATTTCATTAATAATTCAGAAGATATACTAAACATATCTTACAGTAAAATAAAGAATAATTACTCTCAACAATTATCTGTTTGTAAGATAAATTTAATTGACTCTCAAAGAGGTCCCCCTTCACTAATATCTTAATGTTAGGGTGAAAAGAGTACCTTTCTATACAATAGTATAAACTCTTCTATTTATCTCATTCGATTTATTTTATTATGAAAAAATTAGTTTTATTAATATTTATTTTAAGTTCTATTTTTATAGATCTTTTTTCTCAAAATGTGATTTCTGGAGTTATTCAAGAAGATGGGTCTGGGGAGAGGCTCTCTTACTCAAATGTATATATTGATGAAATTAAAATTGGATCAAGTGCTAATGAAAATGGATATTTCACTTTAGTAGGAGATATTAAAGAGGGTATGATTCTTAAAGCAAGTTACGTTGGCTATAAAACAAAATCGATCACACTAACAAGTGAAATGATTAATAATGATTTTGAAATTAATTTGGTGGCTCTTACATCTACTTTAAATGAAGTTGTTGTGTCTGCAGAGTCTAGTAAATTTCTTCAGGCAAATACTGAAATTAGTAAGCATAGGATGTCTGTAAAACAACTTAGCTTGTTACCCTCAATTGGTGAGGTTGATATATTTAGATCTTTACAACTTTTACCTGGAGTAAGCGCGACTCGTGAGAGTAGCTCGGGATTACATATTAGGGGAGGAGAACCACAGGAAAATCTTGTTCTTTTAGATGGAATAAAAGTATATAATGTTGATCATTTCTTTGGATTTTTTAGTGCTTTTAACGCTAATGCAATAAAAAGTGTCGATTTATATAAAGGGGCATTTCCTTCAAAATATGGTGGCAGACTTTCAAGTGTCATTGATCTTACTGGGAAAGTAGGAAGTTTTAATGAAATAAAGGGTAATCTTAGTGTGAACCTTTTAAGTGCTTCAGGAAGTATTGAGATTCCTTTCTTGAAAAAGTTTAGTTTTTTTGCTTCTGGAAGGAGGTCTTTTACAGATCTTCTTCAAACATCATTTTTTGAAAAAATATTTAGTCAATTTGATCCTGATGATGACATTGAAAATTTAGAGCCATTTATCCCTACCTTTAATTATTATGATTTTAACTCTAAGCTATCATTTAAACCATCTAAAGATGATTTGATCACATTCAGTTTTTATAAAGGAGAAGATAATCTTGATGAGTCAAGTGATACAAAAAGATATCAGTATCCAAATTTTGGAAATATTGACAAAATAGAAATTATTGGTGATTTGGATAGGATATCACGTTGGGGTAACCAGGGTTATTCTTTTAAATGGTCTAGACAATGGAATCCAAAATTTTATAATAGTTTAAATGTATCTTATTCCAAATATTATAATTTTCAAGATGATAACTATTTTGTAGACGTTAGAATTCCAGAATTAGATTCTACTATATTTGATTTAAGTGTTATACTAGATCAAGATAATTCTGTACAAGATTTTACTGCTCGGTACGATGCAGAAATAGTTTTAGGAAAAAATAATAAGTTTGAATTTGGTGCTGAGTATACAAAATCGGAGGTAGATTATTTATTTGTAAGAGACGATACTCTTAATATAATTGATACAGATCAAGAATCTAAATTATATTCTGCCTACATATCTTATGATTTAAAATCTGTTGAAAACCTTAATGTTAAGATTGGTTTAAGAGGAAGTAGGTACGGCTTCAATGATAAAAATTATTTTTCTCCAAGATTTCAATTTGACTATTCATTAACTGATAAATTAAAAGTTAAAGCTGGCTATGGAGTTCATTATCAATTTGTAAAAAAAATAGTTGGAGAAGGAGTAACGTCTAGATCAAGAGATTTTTGGTTACTTTCAGAGGATAATAATGTAAAAGTTGGAAAATCAACACACTATGTTGCAGGACTTTCATACGAAAGAGATGCATGGCTTATAAATTCTGAAATATTTTATAAGGATGTAGAAAATTTAACTGAGTTTTCATTAAGGTATCGGAATACTGGAATAAGTTCATTATTTTTTACAGGAAGTGGAACAGTTAAAGGTTTTGAGACTCTGCTTCAAAAAAAGATAGAAAAATATACAGGTTGGATATCATACACTTATATTGACGCTGAAAATACCTTTCCACTTTTAAATGATGGTCTTTCTTTTAGAGCTCCTCATTCTCAAAAAAATGAGTTTAAAATCTTTAATAATTATGAGATAAATGGATGGAATTTTTCAGTCACTTTTATTTATGGGTCAGGAGAATATTTTACTGAACCATCTTATAAGTATGATATTACACTACTTGATGATAGTAATATAACTTTTATTGGAGTTGGACCAAAAAATGGATCTCTTCTTCCTGATTATCATAGATTAGATCTTGCTGTTCATCATATATTTAATATTAATAAGTATAAGGGAGATATTGGTATATCCATTTTTAATGTATATAACAGATTGAATGTGTGGCATTATGAGTATGATTTTAACCAAGCACCATTTTTAAAAACCAGCAAAAATTATTTGGGTTTTGTACCTAATATTTCTTTAAAATTTGAATTTTAACTATGAAAAAGTGTTTGGCATTTATTTTTTCTTTTTTCTTTTTCTCTTGTGACAACGAAATTCCTATTGATGAAAATTTTGTTGTTGAGGCTTTCCTTTTTCAGGGAGAGGTTGTAGATGATATAAAAATTAAAGAGGCAAAAATGTGGAATACAACAGATAGCATTACTGATTATATTGAAAATGCAGATGTTATAATTTTTGGGAATGGGACTGAATATAAATTAGATTATAACTCTCAGTTTGAGAGTTATGTGACTAATCAAAATATAGATATAGTATCAGGTAATACTTATGGTCTTGAGGTAACGGTTGGTGATAGGACTGCAACTGGAGAAACTATTGTTCCTACAAAACCTGTAGGTCTTAGATTGTCAACTGAAGAAATTGTAATTCCTCGCTTGGTATTAAGTTCTGCACTTCCTAACATTTTAGCTGGACTTTATGAAACGGCAAGGACATCAGTGATTTGGGATAATCCAAATAATGAATACCACTATTTGACTATAAAGTATGATAGTGAAAGTGAAGACCCAATTTTTGGTGAGGAAATTCCAGGTGCAGTAGGAGAATTTTTTAGTAATTTTTCATTACAATCTGAACCTACAAGAGACACTGAATATAATGCGCTATGCTTAAGCTTAAAAAATTATGGGAGATATAAAGTAACTCTATATAAAATAAATAGGGATTATTATAGTTTATTTGAAAATCAGGTTCAAGATGGAAATGATCTTAATGAACCTCCATCAAACATTTTTAATGCTTTTGGTATATTTTCTGCTTTTGCTAGTGATACTGTATCTTTTAAAATTGTTAGAGAATAATTATTTTCTTATCCAATACGCAATCCAAATAAGAATTCCTTGAATAGGAAGTCTCCAAATAGCAATTTGTTGTGATGTCCCAATTGCTTCTTGAGCTTCTTTACTTTGAGCAAGGTATATGTTTGCAGGGAATACTGCTATTAGAAGAAGGATAAGTCCTATCGCACCATAGTATCTATATTTTGGAAATAGTATCATAAGACCAAAGAGTATTTCAAAAAACCCACTTATGTAAACTAGCTCAAGATGTAATGGAAGATAAGGTGGAATAATAGATAAAAAATAATCAGGTTCTATAAAATGTTTTATTCCCACAATAGAATAAAAAATAGAGGATATAACTATTAAAATTGATTTTTGTAATTTACCTTTCGTGCTCATAAACTTCGTAATATGTATAAATTATTACTTATTTTTTTATTCTTTTTAACTTTTAATATTTATGCTCAAGATGCTAATGAAATTTTAAAAAAATCTGAAGAAAAAATAAAAGGAATAAAATCATCTTATCAGGAAATGATGATAAAGATTGTTCGACCTAAGTGGAGTAAGGAAATGATAATGAAAGGATGGTCTATGGGAGAAGATTATTTTGCTTCTGTTGTACTTTCTCCTGCAAAAGAAAAAGGAATAGTGTTCTTAAAGAGAGAGAATGAAGTATGGAATTATATTCCTTCTATAGAGAGAACAATTAAATTACCACCATCCATGATGATGCAAAACTGGATGGGAACGGATTTTACAAATGATGATCTTGTACAAAGATCTTCAATAACTGATGATTATACCAATACCATAATTGGTAATGAAACCATTGATGGATTAGATTGTTGGATAATAGAACTTATACCGAATGAAGATGCAGCTGTAGTATGGGGAAAGCTTGTGATGTGGATAGATAAGAAAGACTATATGCAGTTAAAAACTCAATTTTTTGATGAGTATGATGAAATGGTAAGTATTATGACAGGAAAAGCAATAAAGAATTTTGATGGAAAAAAACTACCTGCAATTATTGAATTTGTTCCGTTAGATAAAGAAGGGAATAAGACTATTGTAGAGAGGCTAGTTTGGAAATTTGACATTGATATAAATGAACGTTTCTTTTTGCCAAACTATATGAAAAATTTAAGATGATATTTAAGATAGCATGGAGAAATATTTATAGAAATAGAAAGAGAAGCTTAATTACTATTACTTCAATCTTTGCTGCTCTATTTCTTATAATACTAATGAGAGCCTTGCAGTTTGGATTCTATGATAATATAATTAAGACAGTTGTCGAGTCATATGCTGGATATGTTGAGATTCATGCAGATGGTTACTGGGATAATCAAAGCCTTGATAATTCCATGGAAGTAGATCAAAAACTAATAAATGACATAAATTCAGTAGAAGGTGTCGAAAACATCGTCCAGAGATTACAGACGTTTTCATTGATATCGATGGGTGAAAAGACCAAAGGAGGTGTAATAAATGGAGTTGACATATCTGATGAGCAGAAAATAACAGACTGGAATAAAAAAATGGTATCTGGATCGTTTGATCTTGGTGAGAATGAAATAATAGTTGGTAAAGGCATTGCAGAATATTTTGATATAAGAGAGAATGACACTCTGACTCTCTATGGTCAAGGATACAGAGGTATGATGGCAGCAGGAAAATACCCAGTTAAAGGAGTAATTGATTTAAAAAATCCAGACCTTAACAAGCTTGGTATTTTTATGACTATAGAGTCAGCAAGACATTATGTCTCTTCTGAAGAGATATCTACACATATAATTATTGATAAAGAGCAATACTATGATGAGGAGAAAATTGTTAAGGACTTGTCTCAGATTCTCTCTAAAGACTATGAGATTATGACTTGGAAGAAGACTCTCCCCGAGATTGAGCAGACAATTCTTGCTGATGGTGCTGGCGGATTAATTATGGCTTTTATCTTATACATAATAGTTTTGTTTGGGATGTTTGGTACTGTTCTGATGATGACTGAGGAAAGAAAGTATGAGTTTGGTGTCTTAATCTCTATAGGAATGAGTAGGATCAGATTATTTGGTATTATCTTAATTGAAACAATTATCTTATCTATGATGGGGGTTTTATTAGCAATTATTTTAACGTATCCTATAAGTTACTACTTCAATCTAAATCCTATTAACATGGCTGCCTTGATGGGAGAAGGGGCTGATCAAATGATGGAAGATTTAGGTTTTTCTCCATTAGCTCCTATGTCAATTTCATGGGATATTCCTCTATCTCACGCCCTTGTTATTTTTATATTTTCTTTGTTGATATCCATCTATCCTGCTATCAAAATATTAAATCTTAATCCAGTAAAATCTATGAAAATATGAACATAATAACACTAATTAAGATTTCTTGGAGAAACGTTTGGAGAAGCAAATTGAGAAGTTTTGTGGTAATAATGTCAGTTATCTTTGGGATATTAGGTGGGATTATTATGATAGCAATGTCCTATGGACTTAACGAAGAAAGAATGAATAATGCTGTTAAAACTTATCTCTCACACATCCAAATTCATAATAAGTCTTTCTCTGAGGATTATAATATAAAACTTACAATAGATAATCTTCCTCAAATTGAAAAAGCAATCAATAATGACGATAGGGTGGTGTCTTATTCTAAGAGAATTATTTTGAATGGGATGTTGTCTAACTCTAATGGATCATATGGCATCCAGGTTATGGGAATAAACCCTAGTGAAGAGATAAAAGTTACTAATACTTATGAAAAAATAATAGAAGGAGAATATTTTAAATCAAAGAGGGATAACACTATTCTTGTCGGAAAGAAATTAGCAGACAGACTAAATCTAAAAATAAAGTCCAAAGTTGTTATAACATTCCAAGATGAGAATTATGATCTAACATCTCTTCTGTATAGGGTTGAGGGTATTTTTAGATCTGGTAACTCTAGGTATGATGGGGCTAACGTATTTGTAAGAAATTTAAGCATTACGAAAAATCTACCAAATTTTTCGGGATTTCATGAGATGCCGATATTGCTGACGGATATTGAATTAAGAGATGAGGTTAAAAATGAGTTGATTCCTTACAGTTCGAATAATGTTGTTGAGGCATGGGATGATATATCTAAAGATCTTGCATATGCAAATGAAATGCTTGCAGCTGTTCTTTATATTTTTATGATGATAATCCTAATTGGACTATCATTTGGAATTGTAAACACTATGCTAATGGCTATACTTGAGAGAAAGAGGGAAATTGGGATGCTTATGTGTATCGGGATGAACAGATATAAAATATTTCTGATGATATGTTTTGAGACAATTTTTCTATCGTTGGTAGCTCTTCCTTTTGGTTTGCTTTCCTCCTATTTTATCGTAGAATATTACTCTGTGGTTGGCATTGATTTAAGCATTGTTGAAGCTGGTCTTGAAAATTTTGGTGTTGGAACACGATTATACTTTAAAGTTCCTGATGAGCAATATTATATAGTTGCAATAATGGTTTTTATTATATCAATTATTTCATCAATTTTTCCTTCTTTGAGGGCACTAAAAATTAATCCAGTTGAAGCAACTAAAACTATTTAAATTTGAATTATGATTGAAACTAAAAACTTATCTAAAATCTATAACCCTGGTAAATTTGAAGTCAAAGCTGTAAATGATGTGAATTCACTATTTAAAGAGGGAGAATTTACTTCTGTTGTGGGGCCATCGGGATCTGGTAAAACCACATTCTTAAACTGTGTTGGAGGTCTTGATAACCCAACCTCTGGCGATGTATATATAGATGGTGAAAATATCACACGACTATCTGGGGGCGATATAATTCAGTATAGGTTAAAAAATATAGGATTTGTTTTCCAGGCCTATAATTTAATTCCTGTCTTATCTGCCAAGGAAAATATTGAGATGATAATGTTACTTCAAGGAATTGATGAAAAATCCAGAAGGTTAAGGACTGATGAATTACTAAACCAAGTTGACTTATACGAGATGAAAGATAGAAGGCCATCTGAACTTTCAGGAGGACAACAGCAGAGAGTAGCTGTTGCAAGAGCATTAGCTTCAAAACCAAAGTTTATTCTTGCTGATGAACCAACTGCAAATCTTGATACAGCATCAACCTCCAATCTTTTAGATATCATGAGCAAGTTGAATGAAAATGAAAAAATAACTTTTATATTTTCAACTCACGACCAGAGAGTAATTGATAGAGCTAGAAGAGTTATAACTTTAGAAGATGGAAAAATTGTTAGTGATACTAAAAAATAGTTTTATATTATTTTTTATAATTATTCTAATTTCATTAGAATCTACGGCTCAAGACAAAAAATCTGAATTTACTTTAAGCGGATATGTTAAATATCTTCCATCATATCTTAATTATAACAGTGATTATTTTGATTCTGAAACCAGGCATCTTATACATAATAGGTTAAATCTAAGAGGATATTTTGGAGAAAACTTTTCTCTCGGATTAGAATTTAGAAACAGGATGATTTTTGGAGAAAATTCTTATATTTCATCTGATGATGGACTGGTAGATTTGTCACATTTTATTGTTGATAATACAAATTTTAAGATGCATTCTATGATTGATAGATTTTGGTTAAAATACCAAAAAAATAAAATAGAGATAAGTATAGGCAGACAAAGAGTTAATTGGGGAATCAATACCATATGGAATTCTAATGACTTGTTTAATGCATACAATTTTATTGATTTTGATTACATTGAGCGACCTGGATCTGATGTTATTCGATTTCAGTATACAGGAGATAATCTATCTAGTTTTGATCTAGTATATAAGCCTTCTTTAGACCAAGGAGCAGTAATAGCTGGATTATATAAAATTAATAAGTTGGGTTATGACTTTCAATTTCTTGGAGCTAATTATTATGATGATATTGCAATTGGTACTGGATGGGCTGGAAATATTAAAAATGCAGGTTTTAAGGGTGAATTAACCTATTTTATTGTGAAAAATCCACAAGATATTTTTCCTTCTCAACAAAAAAATTCTACTAGTTTTTCAACTTCTATTGATTACTCTTTCAAAAATGGATTTTATATTTTGGGATCTTACCTCTATAACTCAAATGGTTTTTCTGATCCAAGTGTATTTAGTTTGGGTTCTATTACAGAAAATGTTTTATCACCTAAAAATTTAATGCCCTCAAAAAACTCTTATTTAATTCAAGCTTCTAAACCAATAACTCCTGCGATAAATTCATCATTGACTATACTTTATGGTCAAGGCGTAAATTTTATGTTTATTTCTCCAAATATCACCTATGACATTAATAAAAGTTTTGATCTTAATTTTATTGGTCAGTTTTTTTATGGTGAAGTGGATGATGATTTTCAGAATTTATTGAAGGGTGTTTATCTTCAAATAAGGTATAGTTTTTAATTATTCGTAACCATTTGTCATTTTCCAGATTTCGTAGTCACCATCATTAATTTTATATGCCCAGTGTATTAATGATTGTCTTACTGCGAGAGAAAAAGATAGGTCATCTATTGTTGTGTTTTTTTTATAAATTTTTGAATAAATATAATTTCTCCATCTTCCTTTTATTCCGCAAAAGTTATTCCATCTAGACATTTGTCTTGAATCGTCATCTGTTCTTCTTCCTAAATAGTATCTACAGTACCACTGAAACCAACCCCTTGGATCTTGTTGGTGTATCCATCCTTTCTCTTCCCATTCTTTTTGTGAAAGACCAGATTTTATTTTAAAAAAATTTACTTTTCTATTGTATTTTTCAGATTCATACTGATTTTCATTTAATCCCTTGAACCATTCTTTAGGAAATTCATTTGAATTTATGTCAATATTTTGTTTTGTTTTGTTGAAATATGTTCCACCAAATGATCCACTTTGAATAACTTCTTTTGGGGTAAGGTTTGGTGAAAATTCCATTAAGTTTTAATTTTCTCGATTTGCTCTAAGATTTTATTTGCTTCTACCAACTTCGCATCACTTTTTTCTCTATTTATTTTCGATAATTCATAAGATTCTTTTAAGAGTCTTTCATATTTTATAAAAAGCTTTTCTTTTTTACTTTTAAATAAATTAAACATAGTTTTAAAATGATTTAATTAATCTTTTTTAAAGATTATATTAATTAGGCCTTTCATCTTCATAATATAGTAACTCGCAATCACAACCTAAGACGACATATTTTTCACTAACTGTGTTTGTTGAATAATCAAAAAAAGTAATAAAAAGTGTGCTATCATTTAGTTGAATTGCTCCTCCTGATGGGAGTACACTATTCTTTTTTTTAATTTCATCTTCTACTACATCTATACAAGCATATATTTTTTCATTTTTACATTTTTTTTCTTCTTTGGAACAACCCAATGAAAATAAAATGAGTATACTTAGCATTATATATTTATCAATACTATTTTTTATTGAAATGAATGACATACTTGAAAAGAATTTATTATTAATTATATTAATATTATGGGGCATACCTAGTACGTATTTTAGAAGCAAATTTAGGAAAATTGTTTATAAAACAGAAGATTGGAAAATTAATATTATGCCTTTATTTACAAAGGAAATTAAAGGTCTTTTTTTAAACATGCATCCTGATGATAAAAATTATATAAAAGTTAGAAATTTATATAGATTATATTTGGTGGTATATCTTATCTTATTTATTGTTTATTATTTTTATGAATAATCAAATATTTTTTATTTGATGGTGTTTTTTGCCAATATATAAAATATGAGCAGAGTTAGAGCAATTGCACCAAGACCTATTGAAATTTTAAAAATTAATAATCCATCCATCTATCTAAAAATTAATTTTTTTATAAAAGACATCATTATGCGAATTTATATAACTTCGTTTTCTTAATATTAATATAACAACAATAAACATGAAAAATATAGTATTAATTATTTTAGCAATTTTTCCTTTATTTTCTAAAAGCCAAAATATTGATTACATAGAATATGATTTAGATAATGGACTTCATGTCATTCTCCATCAAGATAACTCTGTTCCTTTAGTCGTAACTTCTGTTATGTACCATGTGGGTGCAAAAGATGAAAATCCAAAGAGAACAGGTTTTGCTCATTTTTTTGAACATCTTCTTTTTGAAGGAACTAAAAATATAGGAAGGGGAGAAATGGATAAGATTATTGAAAGAAATGGAGGATCTTATAATGCTAATACCACTCAAGACAGAACATATTATTATGAACTTTTTCCTTCAAATAAACTAGAATTAGGTTTATGGATAGAATCGGAAAGATTATTACATCCAGTTATAAATCAAATTGGAGTAGATACTCAAAATGAAGTAGTTAAAGAAGAAAAAAGACTGCGAGTTGATAATTCACCATATGGTCAATTACTTGAGCAAATTGTTGAAGGTCTTTTTGTAAAGCATCCATATAGATGGACAACAATTGGTTCTATGGATCACTTAGATGCAGCTACTTTAGATGAATTTTTAGCATTTAAGGACAAATTTTATGTTCCAAATAACGGGGTATTGGTCGTTGCGGGAAATTTTGAAGTCGAAGACACTAAAAGTAAAATTGAAGCTTATTTTGGACCTATACCAAGAGGTAATGATATTGAAAGGATAAATGTGCAGGAAGATCCTATAAATGGAGAAATAAAAAGAACTTTTAATGATCCAAATATTCAAATTCCTATGGGTTTAGTTTCCTATAGAACACCTTCTATGAAAGATAGAGATGCATTTGTTTTAGATATGATTTCATCTGTTTTAAGTGGAGGAAAAAGTTCTAGATTGTACAAAAAAATGGTAGATGATAAAAAGGTATCTCTTCAAGTTCAAGCAATAAATTTATCACTTGAAGATTATGGGGCGTATATTATATTGTCTCTTCCTGTTGGAGAAAATACATTGGAAACCTTATATGCTAATATTGATGAAGAAATTGATTTATTGAAAAATGAATTAATCTCAGAGAGAGAATTTGAAAAACTTCAAAATATTTTTGAGAATAATTTTGTCAATTCAAATGCATCTATGGCAGGAATTGCTAATTCTTTAGCAAGAAATTATATGCTTTATGAAAACACAAATCTTATAAATTCAAAT
>Ga0310124_10000757_pt1 | contig 22698 bp, 18 predicted proteins | sample CB11b_AW_Bot5_MG_FD_203507 | JGI IMG/M metagenome (GOLD analysis project Ga0310124, IMG submission 203507) | Marine microbial communities from Western Arctic Ocean, Canada - CB11b_AW_Bot5 | ecosystem: Environmental > Aquatic > Marine > Oceanic | place: Canada: Western Arctic Ocean | collected... | reverse complement strand
GAACCCGCTCGTTCTCCGGTTCCGTGCGAATGGCCACGCGAAGGGACTCGCCGTCCAGCCCAATCTTGTCTCCGCATCCCCTCACGTAAACGCCGTGCCTGATGAGTAGCAGCGATGTCACTACATGGGCCGAAACGCCGGGCGGGAGCCGCATCAGCTGAAAGTTGGCGCTCGTTGGGTACGCTTGAACGAAATCGGCATTCGACATCGTCGCCGTGAACCGGTCAATGAAACCCCGGTAGGTGTCCAGGACCTTACGGTATTGAGAAAGGAAGTCGGGGCTAGCGAACAGTGAGAAGAAGTACTCGGCCATGCCGCTTGTATTCCAGAGATAGCCATGATTCAGCAGGTGGCTCACACGCGACGAACTCATGATCGCGTACCCTGCTCGAATTCCGGCAATACCGAAGTCCTTCGACATGCTCTTGACGATCGTCACATTGTCGAATGATTCAGTGAGCCCGACGAGGGTGGGCAAGCCTCCTTCGTCAGAATGGGCACGATCAGCAAAGTGAAGGAAGCTCTCGTCGACGATCACAGTCCTCAGGCCAGACAACTCGGCAAGTATCCACGCCAATTCGTCGTCTGGAATCAGATGGCCATCGGGGTTGTTCGGCGAAATCAGCACTGCGGTGTCTGCACCACTCTTCAGCACCGATCGAACGTACCGTTCCGGGTCAACCGCAAAATCATCGGCGGCATCTAGCTGGAACTTGGTGACACGCTGCTCGGCACCCGCGAACTCGTAGTTCGGACTAAGCGTTCACCCGAATGGTCCGCCATTTCCCCTGCCGAAACCGGATCACCGTGAGCGCGCAGCGGGTCATGTGGCCGAGCACTATGGCCAACCAGATGTCGCGTGCCTCCAACCCCGTCGTCGCTTGAAGAACCGCGCATATGCCGAGGGGCACCACGATCTGTGATATGATCGAGATGAAGAAGGGACTGCGTGTGTCACCCGTCCCCTGAAGCCCTCCGGTGTAGGCGAGCGCGACCGTGATGAACAGTCCGGATACGCTCAGGTAGGCGAGGAGCTCGACGCCCATCTCGACTACCAACGGATCATCGACTCCGAAGAACCCCAGGAGCACGCGCGGAATCGTGACATAGAATGCGCCGAGGATCACGGCCAACACCAACCCGATCCGTGACGCCACCTTGACGGCATGGACGGTTCGTTCGGGGTGTCCAGCACCCAGATTTTGGCCGGCTACAGCGGCGGTCGCGCCCATGAGGCCTACGGACGTCCAGGTGATCATCGAGAAGAGCTGCGTGTAGGCGATCACGAAAGCGGCTTGAGCTTGCCCGCTCTGTGGCAGCGAGCCGATGAAGCCGAGCAGCATCACGCCCGCGGCGTTCATGGCGACCCCCTGGAGTCCTGTCGGAAGCCCGAAGCGGAACAATTCCCGGATGATCTTGAAGTCGGGTCTCCAGTTCATGCCGCGGTGGAAGCCGACGACCAATCGACCCGAGAAGAGCAGAACGAAGGCGACCACGGTCACCACGCCTCCGGCGATCACCGTCCCGAGCGCGGCTCCGGTCGTTCCGAACGCCGGGATCGGTCCAAGTCCCCGGATGAGGATCACGTTGAGCGCGATGTTCAACACCGTGAGCAGGATGCCGAGGCGGAGTGGAGTGCGGGCGTCTCCCGCCGAACGTAGTGCGCCGCCTACCATGAAAAAGACCATCATGCCGAAGCTGAACAGGAACATGATGCGCAGGTAGGGAAGGGCTTCGGCTTGGACCTCGGGCGCGGCGTTCACGACGGTGAGCAGCCAGGGCGCGAGAAAGTAGCCGATTGGCGCCAGGACGCCCACGGACATGAATCCCGCGGTCAGGAACGCCTGATAGACGGTGCGGTTCACCTTCTCAGGCTCCCTGGCACCGACGAAGCGTGCGACCAGCACACCCATGCCGGTGAACACGGAACTGATGAACACGATCACCACCAGGAAGATCTGCCACGCCACCCCGATGGCCGCGTTGCCCGTGTAGCCGATGAAATGCCCCACCATGGCATGATCTACGATGCCCTGAAGGCCCCCGATCATGTTTTGCAGCATCGTCGGCCAGGCGAGCTTCCACACGGCGCTCGGGATCGGACCCTCCACGATGGAGCGGTCGAAATCCTTGGATTTAGGTCGCGCGGGTGCGGACACTATCTAGCGACCCCTCCCGCCGACGGGCCGGCCTCGACGGTGAAGTCGAGGAACATGCCGCGCCCCTCGTGCCCGGAGAAATCGCACACCGCGGTGTACGCACCGGGTTCGAGGTCCAGCGTAACGATCCGGGATTCGAAGGGGTTGAGCCGGCCCTCGGTTTCCCAGACCACCGAATCGGCTTGCTTCCTAACGAAAAGCAGATTGTGCTCTTCGAAACCCTGGCTCTTCAGCCTGAGCACCGTCCTTCCGGCTGGAAGCACCAGCGGCATCCCGATCCAGAACTCGTCGAGAATCACCTCGACGGTGTCCTGCGCGGCGTCCGCTTCGGCCGTAGTCGACGCTTGCGGCACGGGCGGGCCCCCGACCTGTGAATCGTCACTTCCGCCGCAAGCCGTGAGAAGCGAGCCAAGCGCCAGGGTGCACGCGAAAACCGCCACCGTACTCTCGCGTCGTGCGAGGAGTGGACGCCTGTCGAGGGAGCGGAGCGGCAAACCGGGGTCTCGTGCAAACAAACTGTGGCTCGCCCTCTGGCTCGGATAATGGAGGTCATGCAGAATCGCCAATGATAGTCGCGCCACCCGAGGGCCGGAAGCCTTGGTCGCTTCCGGTCCCGGACTGCGCAACTGGATCGATTCTTGCTAATCCGGGACCACCACGCCTGATCCGACCCGTCGAAGTACGCAATTGGTGCGGTTTGGCGGTACAAGATTTAGCTTTCAGAGTTGGGCGTAGAGGTCCATAATGCTGGATCGGCCCTTTGCCGCACAGGAGAGATGGGCATGACCGTAGTGCTTCGAACATGGACCCTCGGCGTGGCCTGCTTTTTTTCAGGCGCTACGCCGGTTGCGAGTCAGATCGTGGCCCGCTCCACCTACCTTGGTGAAGGTTCTTTCGAGCTGCCCCTCGCGGGGTCGATGTCTCCCCAGCAGCCGAACGCGATCGCCGTCGGTCCCGACGGATCCACACACATCGTGGACCAGCTCGGCCAGGTCGTGGTCTTCGATCCGACGGGGACACCTGTGCGCTCCTACGGCTCGGGCGTGCTCCGGAAACCCTTGGGCGTGGCCATCGACGAGGCCGGTACCCCCTATGTGCTCGACGGCGATCTGAAACAGGTCAAAGTGTTCGATCGCGAGGGTGGTGAGCTCTATGCGATCGGCGGCCCGGGGCGGGGGCCCGCACAGCTGGACGATCCGGTGGGTCTCGCGCTGGGTCCGCGCGGGTTCGTGTACGTGTTGGACAAGGGACGTTCTGCAGTCCGCATCTTCGGGCGCGACGGCCTGTTCGTCCGCCAACTCCCTCTGGGCTCCAACGCGCGCAATGCGATCGCGATCGCCGTGGGCGGGGACGGCCGAATTTTTGTCGTGGACAGGGATGGGGGGCCGCAGGTCTTCAGCTTTCCGCCCTTCCCCGACTTGCCCTGGACGGTAGGGCCCGGTCCCGAGGTGATGTCTCTGGGCCCGGTCGAAGAAGCCTCGTCGATCGCGGTGGACGGCTTCGGCACGGCCGTTGTCGTGGATCGCAGGCAGGGGCGGATCTGGGGTGGGGACCGGTTGGATCCCGCCGTCGCGACACAGAGCCGTCCGCTGTATGGGGGGACCGGGACCGGTAGGGGATCCTTCCGTGAGCCGGTCGGAATCGCGTTCACGCCCGAACGACATCTCGTCATCCTGGATCGCGAGCTCCGCAAGGTCGAGCGTGTGGAGCTCACGGAGGGAGGAGACGCAGCAGCACTGCAGTGGGAGTATCCGGTTCGGGTGAGTCAGCTGCCTCCGAACATGACGAGTGCCGTCATGGCGGTGGGGCCCGGAGAGAACGGTGCGGGCCGGTTCATCGTTACGGCCGCGGGGGGCCGTAGCATGCGGATGGACGAAGGGACCGTGGAACGCTTCGTGGACTTCCACGGTGACGAGTTCGACGCCCACTCCCTCCCCGTGACGCCCGACGCCGACGGGTTCAGCGTCTCGTTCCGACGCGATCCGGGGGCCGTGGCGCTCAACGACTCGCTGCTGGTCGTGACGGAACCGGATGAAGACCGCTTCGCCGTGTTCGATCTTCGGGATGGCTCGACGCTGGGAACGTTCGGAAGGGATTACGATGACGACCGCCGGCTCAACAAGCCGGTGGGGGTGGCTTTCTTCTCGGACGGGAGTCTCGTCGTTGCCGATCGCGACAATCACCGGGTTGCCGTCTTCAGTGCCGACCTGGCATCCCTGCTGGGGGTGTTTCCACTCCAGGAGGCATGGGGCGTGGCGGTTTCGCCGCAAGGACAGGTTTTCGCCTGGTCCGAACGGGGGCTTACGGTCGTGCGGATCCCCCTCGACGGGGGGCCGCAGGAGGCGCTCCCCGGGGCCCTGGTTCCGGGTCCGGTTCAGGACATCACCTTCGACGCCCATGGAAACCTCCTTGTGCTGGAAAAGAGATCCTCCCGGGTAACGGTTCTCGATTCGAACCTCGAGCGTGTTCTCGTTCGGCTCGGAGGCAATGATCCCCAGTTCGCCGCGACCCACCTGACCGTTGACGACAGTGGCAACATCTACGTGTCCAGTTTGAAGGAGGGGCGCACGCATGTATATCGGTGGGACCTGCAGTTGCCGGAGCTGGAGGGGGTTCGTGTCGTGCTCACCTCTGGCGGCGCGGATCTCTCGTGGGGTACAGGCCAATCCGACTTCCTGGGCGGTTACCAGGTTTTGGGAGCCGCAACCGAGGAGGGTCCATTTGCGACGTCGGTGACCCTCGAGTCCGCTTCGCTGGCTCTGGCGTTGGAGGAGGGGTCGGAGATGCGGTGGCTTCGAGTGGCTCCCGTCAGCATCGCCGGATCCGCGGGTGTACCCACGCCCCCCATTCCACTGGTGCGGAGGCTCGCCAGCGATGCGTCAGCCCGGAGCGCCCATGGCGAAGTTCTGAACATCGTGGCGCAGGCTGATGCGTTGGAGGCGGCGGGCGTCCTGAGCTTCGACGCCGACGTGGCTCGCGAAGTGGAGTGGTACGCATTCCTCGCGGAGTTCGAGTTGGGCCGATTCCAGGAGGCGATGGCGAGGAAGGAGGCTCTGGAGGATTTCCGGGGCGACGACGGCGGCGTCGACCTCCATCGCCGCCTGACGATCGTACACGCGAATCTGGGTCATCAAGCTCCTGCGTTGGCCAGCGCTCGCCGTGCCGTGGAGATCATGTCGCCCCAGCAGCGCTCGACCGAAGACGGGATCGAGTTGCTTCGCCTGGGACTGGTCGCGGCGTCCGAGACCGGAGCGCATGAGGCTGTCCTGGCCTTCGGGGACGGCCTCCAAGAAAAGGTGGCGGAGGACCGGGAATGGAATACGGGTATGCGGATCGCGGCTGCGCAGCTCGCCCTGGCCAACCCCCAGGGCGCCCTACAGATCGCCCTGGAGATCCTGGATAGGGATCGAGCCGGAACCATACTCGCTTATGAGGGCGAGCGTCCGAACCTTTTTTGGATCGGTTTCCAGGGTGCGCTGCAGCTTGGAGATCCTGGGTCGACGGAGCTCTGGGCGGCGGAGGTCGCCCCTTATGTGGAGGGAGGTCGTCGCCAGGAGTACTACCGGGCGCTCAGCCGTTTCCGGCTCTCTCAGGGACAAGGCTCGCAGGCCCATTCCGACCTCATGGAGATCGTGCAGCCGACGACCGATCCCGCGTTCTTCAGCGAGGTCGAGACGATCGGGCTCACTTTGGATCTATTCAGAGTCCTACAGGATGGGGACGTCGAAGAGCACACAGCCGGCCTGACGTTCCTAGCGCAGTACACGGAGGGCCTGCCGACTGGCCTCGGCGATCTTCAGGCAGCCTATAGGGACTCCATCGCGTCGTTTACGGTTCGGGAGGGCATCCGAGCCAGATTGGGTGAAGGGTTCCAATATTGGCGGGACGCCAACTTCGTTCAGATGATTCGATTCTTCGAGCAGACCCTAGAGACCGGCGGGCTCGAGCAGGAGCAGAAGATCCTGGCCAGAGGATTCCTGGCCAGTGCCTACCTGAGTGCGGGACGGCGTGAGGATGCCGAAGCGGCCTACCGGGCGATTCTCGAACTCAACCCACTCTTCGACATCGATGCCATAGTGGAGGAGGTGCAAGCGCTGTACGACGTGACGCTGTTCGACGCCCAGACGATCGCCGTGTTCAGGGAAGTTCGTAGGATTCGATGACTGAATCCGGCGATTCTTTTGGTCCGACTTCAGACGGCACCCGTCGCAGTCGAGAGAGAAGATCCGGTACCGGCGCCGACAGGCCCGGGCCGACTGACGGTGCAAGTCGTTCCCGCGTCGCTTGCGCCCCGGACTCTGGTCGTCATCGACGGAGACACTCTGGGTCCCGCGCCGTTGGGAAACGGGGTGCTCGCCGAGGGAGTCGCTCACCGTGTGGAGATCTTCGGGAAGCCGGAGTTCTCGGCCCGGTTGATCCGTATCTATGATGGGCAACAGACGCCTGCACCTGCGCAGCGCCTTACCCCGCGGGCTCAGGTAACGCCGCTCGGTACGGTCTCCATCGATTCGACACCCGGGGGTACGGTCTTCGTAGATGGCCAGGAGATCGGATCGACCGCGCTCGTGACGTATCCGGTCACGGCGGGAACGGTGCACACGCTCGAGATTCGGCCTCTGCCGGCCGACGAAACGACCCACGGTCCCTACGTCGTGGACTTTCGCGTGGAGCTTTTGGAGGACAAGTCTTTGGGAAGGGTAGAACTCCCAGCGCGCTAGGTTCTACCCGTTCGCCTGCGTTCTACTCGTGCACCTGCGACAGAAACTCCCGGAGCACCTTCAGGGACTCCCTTGGTAGCTCCTCGGGAGGAAGGTGACCGCATTCCTCCAGGATCTCGAGTTGCGCGTTCGGAAGTGCCGCGAGCAGTTTTTCCGCCACCGACAGGGGGACCACGCGGTCGTGCCGTCCCCACAGGAGTAGGGTGGGCACGTCGATCTCCCCATAGCGATCGGTGATTTCGGCAAGGTGCGGTGGGACGATCTGCAAGGCCGTGCGGATGATCGCCAGGCGGTGGGCCACACTTCTGAGTGGCTCGGCATACGCTTCCACTTGTGCCGCGCCCACCTTCGCCGGGTCGTAGACGATGGGTCGAATCACTCGCCTGATCAGGGGTCCTTTCGGGATGATCGCGAACAGCCACTGGGTCAGACGTCCCATGCGAGCCAGCTTGACGAAGGGCGGAAGGCGTTGCGGATAGGCAGCACCGGCTATGATTACGAGACGGTCGAGTCGCCCCTCATTCAGCAGACGAAGCGCTACGAGTAACGCGATGCCCCCCCCCATCGAGTGTCCGATCAAGGTGAGCCGGCGTATGTCCTTCTGAACGATCAATCGGTGGACGAGTTCCGCGTGATCGTCGGGGGAGTAGGACTCGTCGGGAGGCGCGGGCGCCGATCCGTGTCCTTTCAGATCTACGGCCCATACCGTGTAGTCTTCGGCGAGCGGCCCGACCCAATGCCGATATTCGAACGAATTCGCCCCAAATCCGTGCACAAGGACGATGGCCCGGTCTCCGTCGCCGTACCGGTCGGCATGAACCGGCAGGGAGTATCCCCAGGGCGGTGACGAAGGGGTCAACTGTCCGGGGTCTCGGAGGCGTCGAGCGACGTTGCGAGGGTCCTTCCAACGGCCTCCGCGACGGGCGCGAGTCCCGCCATGAGGTCCTCGAATTCCGTGAACGTGAGTGACTGGTCACCGTCCCATACCGCCCGCTCCGGATCCGGATGGACCTCGATGAGTAGTCCGTCGGCGCCTGCCGCCACGGCTGCGTAGGCAAGCGGCGCAACGAGATCCCTCCGCCACGCGGCGTGGCTCGGCTCCGCGATCACGGGTAGGTGCGTCTCTCGCTTCAAGACAGGGATTGCCGCCAAATCAAAGGTGTTGCGAGTCGCATCCGAAAAAGTTCGGATTCCCCGTTCACAGAGAATGACATTCTTGTTCCCTTGCTTCATGACGTATTCCGCCGCCAAGAGGAGGTCCTCAACGGTCGCCGACATTCCCCGCTTGAGCAAGATTGGCCGGTGCAGCCGCCCTACCTCGGTGAGCAGTGCGAAGTTCTGCATGTTGCGAGCGCCGATCTGAAGGACGTCCGCGTAGGAGGCCACCAGGTCGGCTTGTCGCGTGTCCATCACCTCCGTGACGATCGGCAGCCCCGTCTCGGCTCGGACCTCGGCCAAGAACTCGAGCCCCTCTTCTCAGAGACTGCTGAACGCGTACGGAGAGCTCCTCGGCTTGAAGGCGCCACCCGTCAGCACCACGGCTCCGGCGGCGCGGATGTGGCGCGCGGTCTCGGCAATGACTTACGAGCTTGATCTTGTCCTGCCCGTCGAAGACGGTGCCCTCGAGGGAGTCCTTCGGAAGGTTGATCCGAAGAGGCGGGAAGCGGCACTCCTTGAGTCGGAAAAGACCTCTGGTCTTCACCTTCATCTCGATCGAGCGAGGTGTTTCGTCGTTGCCAGCGAAGGTCATGATCGCGGGGCGGTACTCGCTTTCCTGCGTGCGATCCCCGCGCAGTTCATCGAAGTTCGCCTAGAGCGTGAACTCGATTAGCTCGTCGGACTGGAAGAGGGGGCGGCAGGCACCTGTGCCAACGCGCCGTAGGGAGCTGCAAGCGCTAGTACGAAGACGAATGGCTTCCGCATTGCAGGCTATTTCCTTTTCTTCAGGCCCTCGAGCGATCGCAGCTCGGCGGCTTTCACATGTTCGCCCCCCCTTGCGGACGGCGTCCAACAAGGCCCCGCCGGGCACGTGGTCCTTGAGTCGCACGAGGTATTCCAGGATCGAAATGTCGTCTTCACCGGGGATGATCTCCGCCAATCGCCAACGAAGCGCCATATCCTTGAGCAAACTCTCGACCACCTTCTGAGCTTCGCCGGCGCGGCCCGAATACACGGGCGCGCTACGCAGTGGTTCGTTCCAAATAGTTTGCAAAAACTGTCATGACGGCAGCGAGGGAAATCGAGAGAAGAATCAGGATGACCAGCATTTCGATGAGCGAGAAGCCTGCTCGGCTCGCCCGTCGGATGCCACTCCACGTGTAGGGTGCCTCCGCTCGGCTCGAGTTTCGGAAGTCCCATGCCATCCATGAAAGATCGTTAGGGATGAGTCCGCGCTCAACAACTTTGTCTCGTCGTGAACTATGTCGCGTCTCGTTACATAGGTGAGAAGTGGGCAGGTCTCTCGGGTTTCGGGGGAGCGTTCCATCGTTCAAGGCATCGCTCCGTTCGTACTTTCCGCCAGGACGGTGATTTCGCGTACGGCCACTGAGAGACCCGACACGGACATCGAATCCTCTGCCCGAATCTCGTCCATCAGGTCTCGGAAGCGTGCGTATTCGGGTGCAACCGTGTCGATCACGCTCTCGCCGTTCACCGACTCAAGCTTACGCCGCGTGAGGTTGTAGTGGGCTCGACTCAACTCCTCGGCGAGGGCCTGTGACGCCCGCTGTTCCCAGCGATCCTCCCGCGCCGACCCGAAGATCGCTTGCCGTAGCCATGGCACGTGGAGGAACTCCGAAATCTGGTAGTACACCCGCCCCGCGACGAGGGGTTCGGATCCGGTTTCCTGGGCCACCCGCAGGATCTCCAGAAGCTGATCGAGAAAGCGCAGGGTGATCAGGCTTCGCGCGAACGCAGGATCGGCGCCATGCCGCTCGATCTCGGCCACTCTCCGTTCGAAGACGATGCGGTCCTCGCCGGCGACGAAGTCACCGAAGTCGGCTCGAAGACTCACGAGCGGGTCCAGATTCCGCTCGACGATCGCGGCGGTCCCGGCTTCGCTCCCCACGTTGGAGAGTAGCCACCGCGTGGTGCGCTCCAGAACGCGGGACAACCCCAGTAGCCAACGATACGCGACCCGCGAGGGGAGCCCGCCTTCGGTTCCGCTGACTCGCTTCACCAGTTCCTGATGACCCGCCAGGTGTGAGGCGATGAGCCAAGCCCTGGCTACGTCGGCCGGGGCACGCCCCGTATCGCGGGCGACCCGATTGACAAAAGTGGCGCCCATGAGTCCCATGAGGTCGTTCGTGAGCTGGCACGCCACGATCGGGCGTCGAAGACGGTGCGCCATGAGGCTCTCCTCACCCGCGGCTCGAAGCGCCGCCTCGGGGAAGTAATGTCTCAGATATCCATCGATGGCCGGATCATCAGGCAGCTCACTCCTGAGAAGTTGGCTCATCAGGTCCATCTTGGCGTACGCGAGCAGCACACTGAGCTCGGGGCGAGTCAGAGATTGTCCCTGCTCCTCGACTCGGTTACAGAGCTCCTCCCAAGTCGGCAGATGTTCCGCAGCACGGTCGAGTCCTCCGCTACGCTCGAGCGACGACATCACGTCTCTGAAGTCGTCGAGAGCGTCCTTGGTCCGTAGCTTGTCGAGCGACACCGACAGGCTCTGGCTCTCGTTGTCGGCCAGCACCAGGGAAGCGACCGAGTCGGTCAAATCCGCCAGAAGCCGGTTACGCTCCTCTTCGGACATGCTCCCCGACCGTACCGCGCCCCGAAGAAGGATCTTTAAATTGACCTCCCGGTCGGAAAGGTCCACTCCCCCGGAGTTGTCCAACGCGTCCGTATTGATCCGGCCGCCGCTCAACGCGAAGGCGATGCGGGCCTCTTGCGTGAGACCGAGGTTGCCGCCCTCTCCCACAACTCGGCATCGAAGCTCGTTCGCGTCCAAACGGACCGCGTCGTTCGCGGGGTCCCCGGCGTCGCCGTTCGACTCGTGTGCCGCCTTTACGTACGTGCCGACTCCACCGTTCCAGAGAAGCTCGACGGGAGCGCGTAGCACGGTCCGAAGGAGAGCCTCGCCATCGAGCGTCCCGGTCTGCTCGGCGACGCCGAGAGCCCTTCGTGCCTCGGACGTGAGCTCGATCTCCTTGGTTCCCCGCGGGACGATCATTCCGCCGGGGCTCAGGCAGCTACGGTCATAATCATCCCAGCTCGAGCCACTTTGCTCGAACAGTCGAGCCCGCTCCTCGAAGGACTTGCCGGTGTCCGGTGTGGGGTCGATGAAGACGTGCCGATGATCGAACGCCGCGATGAGTCGGATGTGTTTCGAGAGAAGCATTCCGCTGCCAAACACGTCTCCGCTCATGTCGCCCACACCCACGACGGTAAACGGCTCGGTCTGAATGTCTTTTCCCTGCTCTCGGAAATGCCGCTTCACGCACTCCCAGGTACCCCGTGCCGTAATCCCAACTGCCTTGTGGTCGTAGCCTTGGGATCCTCCCGAAGCGAAGGCGTCCCCGAGCCAGAACTCGTACTCCTCCGCGACAGCGTTGGCCACGTCGGAGTACTTGGCTGTGCCCTTGTCGGCGGCGACCACCAGGTACGGGTCCGGGCCATCCCAACACACGATCCCCTCGGGCGGCAATATGGATCCGTCGATGTCGAGGTTGTCGGTGACGTCGAGCATGCCGCGGATGAGTGTCATGTACTGTTCGCGCGCCTCGTCGGCCATTTCCTCGGGGCCATCGAGGCTCCGGAGCGTGACGAATCCGCCTTTGGATCCTGCGGGAATGATCACGGCGTTCTTGACCATCTGGGTGTTCACGAGACCTAGGATTTCGGTACGGAAGTCGTCGGGACGGTCGCTATACCGAATTCCACCACGCGCCACATCAGCCCCCCGGAGATGAACGCCTTCCATTCTCGATGACCGCACCCAGACTTCGTATAGAAGTCTCGCACGCGGCATGTCACGCAACTCTCGGGCAGCGATCTTCAAGGACACGTAGGGCACGCCCCCTGAACGTTTGGTAGGGCTCCCCCCACCATGGCGGAAGTAGTTGGTGCGCACCGTCGCGTCGAGAAGGGCCGCCATGCGCTTCAACGCGCGGTCGTCCGCCAGGAGCGTCACGGTCGTCATGAGTTGGGCCAACAATGACTGAATGTCCTCGACCAGCGTCGTCCGGTCCTCGATCGTCGCCGCGCCTTCGGTCTCGAACTTCGCCGTGAATATCTCGAAGAGTGTGCTGGCGATCCTCGGATATTTTACCAGGGCTGTCGGCAGAGACAGCCTGCTGGGAACGACCCCGAGTTGGAACGCATAAGTGGCGTAGGTCCGAAGCACGTCCAACTCTCTCCACGAGAGGCCGGCGAGGAGCACCAGAGCATTCAGGTTGTCGTTGGTAGCGTCTCCACGGCGAACCGCCAAGATGGTTTCGGCGAGGAGCGTCCCACGATCCTCGGCGACCAACGGGTTGCCGGCCGAGTCTTGGACCGAGAACGAGTAGATAATCGCTTCAGGTGTGCGTTTCCCGCCGATCTCATGGGGAACCACCGCGATGACTCGGAGACCCGCGTTCTCGAGAATGGGCATGAAGTCAGAGAGTATGAGCCTCTCCTCTCGTAGGTAGAGCTTGAGCTGTGTCGTCGCCTCGTCACCGGGTTCGTCACCGGCTCCGCCGTTGGTGGAGAGTGAGATCGAAACCATGCGCTTGTCCGCAGCCATGGCTTCGAACTCGAGGATGTCCCTGACCGCGACCTCCGGTTGCATCGCGGCCTGGTATTCGGCACTGAATCCGTCGGCGTATCGTGCGGCGAGGTGCCTCGCCTCATCGGCCGGGCGAACCCTCTCCAGGCCTCTTTGAACGCGGTCCTGCCAGGAGCGGATGATCTCACGCACGGCCGATTCGAGATCGCCGGTCTGGACTCCGTCGCGGGCCACGCCGGGTACGGAAACGTAGAAGTGGAGGCGTGCCTGATCTCCCTCACCGAGAGCGAGGTGATAGTTGAGGACCTCGGCCTGAAAGTGGTCGATCAGCGCTTCTTCGATCGCGCGGCGAACGTCACCTGAGAATCGGTCCTTAGGGAGGATGACCATGACGGAGATGCCACGCCGGACTGGATCCTCACGAACCGTGACGCGCACGTCGTCGGTGTGATAGGAAGTGAGGACGACCTGGAGATCCTCACGGATCTGCTCAGGCGAAGAGAGAAACAGCTCCTCCTTCGGCATTGAGCTGAAGATCGTGTTGTATTCCTTGTAGTCGTGTGATCCTTCGTGCACCCTCGCCAGCTCCAGGATCACCTGGAGCTTGTGGCGCAGGATGGGGATCTTGTTCGCGTCCTCCCCGTAGGCCCTAGAAGTGAAGAGACCCACAAAGCGGTGTTCGCCCACGACCTCACCCTCCGCGGAGAGCTTCTTCACTCCGATGTAGTCCATCCGTGCCAGGCGATGGACTGTTGAGAGGGTGTTCGTCTTGGTGATGATGAGTTGCGGACCCCCCAAGACGAGGTCCCGCATTCCTGCCTTGAGCTCGCTCAAGGGCACGGGCTCCGCGAACATCGACATGGCCTCGTTTCGGAGCACTCCGAGCCCGGAGCCCGGCTGCACCAAGATCGCTTTTTCGTTCTCGAAATTGACCAGATCGTACCCACGGTATCCGAGGAATACGAAGGCGCCATCCCGAAGCCAGCGCAGGAACGCCTGGATTTCGTCCAGCTCCTCACTCAGTTCGGGAAGCTGACTGACGCGCTCGGCGAGCTCCACCACCGTGCTGTTCAACGCGTCGATCATCGGATGGAAGTCGTCGGTGGCGCGCACCACGTCCTGCAGCCGCCGGTGGGTCTCCTCTCGCAACGCCTCCCGTGTCTCAGGATCGGCGACCCTTGTCACCTCGCAGTGCACGAGCGATTCCCGATTTCGACCCGCCCCAGAGGACCCGACGCTCAGGATTTCACCCGATTCCGCACGCTCCACTTGCAACACGGGGTACATGAGGTGCTCGATCGAGAGGTCCTGGCTGTGGAGGAACTCACGTAATGAGTCCACGATGAACGGGCGCTCGGAGATGCTGGTCCTGAGGACTGTCACCGGGGCGTACCACCCCTCGTTGTCCACATCGGGATTGAAGATGTCGACGTCGACCTTGTCTGGGTGACTCGATTGGAGAAATCTCCACGTGCCCAAGACCATGTGGGCCAGCGCATCGGTGCTGCGCTCGTGGAGTAGCTCTTTGGTCGCCTTGGAGAGGAAGATTTCCGCGAACGCTACAACGAGCGCCGACTCCTCGGCGTCGGCCTGGCGTTCCAGTTGACGGCACACCGCGTCCACGGTTGGCGATTCCGCTCGTAGGGTCCGGACGGCCACTTCGGGAGTGTCACTCATGGGTGGTCAGGCTTAGCCTGGTCGCTCTCGCTTCGGGGTTCCGAGTGACGGAGTATCGGTGCGTGCTTTCGTAACGACAAAGATAGAAAGCTGTTTTGTTGGGTACAAGAAGCTTGACGATGTGCCCATTCGGCTCTGGCCCTCGCCCACCCGTATCATCTAGCTTGAGCGCCGATTGTAGCAGCGACCTTCTTCGGGCAATTCATGCGCTTTCTCCACACCGCGGACGTCCATCTAGACTCCTCCCTGTCGAGTCGGTCGGCCGCCGTGCGGGGACGGTTGCGCGATGCGTCTCGCCTCGCGTTTCAACGTCTCGCCGACCTGGCGCTCGCTGAACGTGTGGACGCCGTGCTCATCGCGGGCGACCTGTTTGACGACGAGCGGCTCTCTTTTCAGACGGAGCGCTTCATTCTGGAGCAGCTCGCCCGACTGAATGAGGTGGGTATTCCCGTCGTGTACGCTACCGGCAATCACGATCCCGGCAGGGAAGGGCTGCGCTCCTCCGACCTGTGCTGGCCGAGCAACGTCACGGTCGCGCGAGACCGTGAGGTGAAACGGGTGACTGTGGAGGACGCAAACGGTGAGCGCGTCGGAGTGGTGAGCGCTGTGGGTCATGCGACGTCGTCCGAGCGGGATGATCTGTCCGGTGTCTTTCCTCCTCCTGAGGGTCACCTACCCGAGGTGGCCGTCCTCCATACGCAAGTCGTGGATTCCCCCGGGTCCCTGAAACACGGAGAATACGCGCCCTCCAACCTCGATCGGCTCCGGGACTCCGGGTACGACTACTGGGCATTGGGCCATGTCCACAAGCGCTTGACTCTCTCCGAGCAGCCCGCCATTCACTACCCGGGTAACCTCCAGGGGCGAACCCATGGGGAACGGGGACCGAAGGGTTGTCTGCTCGTCGAAGTTCGTCTGGGAAGTCCTCCTCGTGTCGAGTTCAAGGAGCTGGCGCCGATTCGCTGGGAGGACTTGGAGGTACGGGACCCCACCGACGCTTCGACCCTCGATCAGTTGGTACGGACGGTGGCAGAGCGGTGGGAGGATGTGACGGGCGGGACTAATGGGTTGAGCTGGATCGGGCGAGTCCGCATCTCCGGCGCCACGCCTCTTTGGAGAGAGCTGTCACGAGAGGACGACCAAGATCACCTCCGGGATGAGCTCGCACACCGACTAGGGGTATTGGAACTCGCCGTCGAGATCGGGAGTGTCTACTCCCTCGAGCGGGTCGAAGATCACCTTTCGCGTGAGGACGTACTGGGTCAGGCACTCCGCCTTGTGCGCGGCGTTCGGTCCGGAGACGTCACGTTGACAGATCTCGGGTGCGAGCATCTCATCGGGGTAGAGGATCCCGACAGCCTGGCCGCGTACGTCAGAGATCTCCTGGACACGGGTGAAGAGGAAGTTCTCGCTCGCATGCTCAAGAGCGTCGTGGAGAGTCGATGAGGCTCGATCACATTCGCGTGCATGCCTTCGGCGACCTCGATGCGTTCGATTCGGGTGAAGAGCCGCTTGGCGCCATCAACGTCGTGGTGGGCCCCAACGAATCCGGCAAGACTACCTTCTTCCATCTGCTCGGCTCGATGATCTACGGATTGTACCCGGCCTCGAGAGATCAACATCCGTACGCCCCGTGGAGTGGACGGGACCTCGACTTCGAGGTGGACCTTCGGCTCGACGACGGGGAATCTTGTCGGGTTCACCGGCGACTACTGACCTCCCCCACGGGGCGCTTGTCGCGCGGCGATCGAGTGCAGGACATCCGAAACCAAACGCTGTCGTTTGCTGCACACGTAACGCGGGACGTCTTTTTTCAGGTCTTCGCGCTCACCCTCGCGGAGGTGGCCACCCTTCGATCCGAAGCCTGGTCCGACATTCAGGACCGGCTCCTGGGCGCCATGGGGGCTCGGGATCTGGTACCCGCCCGCTCGGCGGTGAACGTTCTCGAGACGGAGGCTCTCTCTCTCTGGCGTCCCCACCGACGAGGCAAGCAGGAGGTGCGCGAGCTTGATGCTCGCATACGGCAAGCCCGTGCTTCTCGTCACGCGGCGATGGACAGAGACACCCGTCTCCGCTCGGCAGTGGCCGGCCTGGCGCGGGCTCGTGCGGACCTGAGAGAGGCGAAGGTACTTCGCGAGCGACAGAAGCTGTGGGTCGAGCGAACCACTCGGCTTCTCCCCATTCGAAAGCAGTTGGAGCGAGCATCACTGCTGGCGGCCGAAGCCGGCTCCCCGGATGCCCTCGCAACGCTCCCCGCCGATCCGGCGGGTGAGCGTGGACGGCTCACCGGTGACATCGCGAAGCAAAGGGACCGCTTACGTAGGATCCACGAGGAGGTGCAGCAGGCGGACGCACACGCTCGAGGGTTCACCGAGTGTCACCAGCGTACGCTCGAGGCTCGATCGGATATCGTGCAGATCGGGGGCGATGTGGCAGCCGTCGAACCCACGCGTGCCCGACTCGTCGCGATCGAGCAGGAAGTCCAGGACCGCCAGCGTCTAGTAGACGCGGCGACGCGGGCGAGTTCTACGTGAGCGGGCCGGGCGTAACCAGTGCTGTCGATGCCCGTCATCTTTCCACGGGGGCCACCGAGCAACTCTATGTAGCGATTCGGCTGTCGATCATGGACCACCTGGACGAGGGTCGGGAGCGGTTGCCGGTGTTCATCGACGAGATCTTCGTGAATTGGGACGCCGAGCGGCGGGGAAGGGGGTTGGAGGCTCTTCGGGAGTTGTCGGAGATTCGCCAGGTATTCATGATGACTTGCCACGCGCCCTGGGCCGAAGAGCTGGTCGCGCTGGGTGCCCGCAGGATCACCCTTGGATGAATGCGGAGTCCCGGCGGCAGCGCGATGTCGCGGGCACGCGAGTGCCGCTCGTCAGGGCCCTGCCCGCATCCGCTCCGTCAGCAAAGTGAAGAGCATCCGGCTTCCCGCCCGCATGGTGCCTAGCACCGATCCCGAGATCTTGGATTCGCCGCCCGCTCGCGGCCCATGGTCGACTTCCATCTCGAGAATCCGGAACGAATGACGAACCGCCCGAATTTGCATCTGAAGCGTCCAACCCCAGGTTCGGTCGTCCATGTCGAGCTCGAGGAGCTTCTTGAAGTCAATCGCGCGGAAGGGTGGCAGATCTTGAAAGCGATGGCCGAAAAGCAGTCGCACGAGCTCCGTGACGAGGGCGTTCCCCATGCGAGCATGGGCGAAGGCTGTGCCGACACCTCCCTCGCCGCGGCGACGTATGCCGAGCGTGAGATCGGCCTCTCCACGTTGGATCGGGCCGACCAACTCGGTGATTTGCCTGGGCCCTTCGGCGTGATCCGCGTCCAAGAACACGAGAACGTCGGGTCGCATGGGCCGTGTGAGAAGATGCTCGATTCCGGCCAGGCAGGCGGCTCCGTAGCCACGTTGGGACGCGCTCAATACCTCGGCCCCACCCGCCACCGCAACCTCGTGCGTACGGTCCTTGGACCCGTTGTCCACCACGAGGATCGGCCCCACGGGTTGCTCACGAAGATCCGACAGGAGACCGGGAAGGGTGGCTTCTTCATCGAGTGCCGGGATCAGGACGGCCACCGGGTTGGTCACGGAGTGGGTCACGGAGCACGCGTCGTGGGTGGTGAGCGATTGGGATCCTTTGGTCAAGCTAACGCGTAACCCGGGAGAGCCCATCCCCGGTTCCGTCCGGTTTCTTGTGGCGGCGGGCGTCGCGGAGTTCCTCTTACTGATGGCCGCGGCTTTGTGGCCCGGCCGTGGGTTCCCCTGGCCCGGCCTCCCCATCATGGCTGGAGCCTTCGTCGTCTACGCGCTCGCGTCCACTCGCACCGGTCGTCCGTCGATTTCCCCCGAGGTCGCCCGTAGTGAGCTTCGAGTCATCTGGGGCTGGGCCATCCTCTTTCGGCTGGCGCTCCTTCCTTTGGCTCCTGAGCTCACGGATGACTTCTACAGATATCTCTGGGATGGGCATGTTCAACTCCAGGGGATCAATCCGTATCTCTACGCTCCGGCAGACCCAGCCTTGGAAGCCTTGAGAACTTCGTGGCACGGGCTCATCAACAACCCCACGGTATCGACCGTGTACCCCCCACTGGCACAGGCTGTCTTCCTCCTGAACGCATTGTTGGGCGGCACGCTCGTCGGCCTCAAAATCCTCTGGGTGAGCCTCGACCTGTGCACAGCGTTTTTTCTTGGAAGGGTGGCGGAACGGTCGGGGAGGGATCCCAGGGGTGTGCTCATCCTCTACCTGTGGTCTCCCCTCCTGATCATCGAGACCGCGTGGAACGGACATCTCGAGCCGCTGGGGCTCGTCTATGTGGGGCTGCTACTTTACGTGGGGGCCCGCCGCTGGAGCTCCGGCCTGGCGCTCGCCCTGGCCACCCTGGCGAAGTTCGCCCCCGCCGCCGCTCTTCCGCCCCTGTGGAGGCGTTGCGGGTGGCGCTCGCTTGTCGCGTTCGGGGTCACGATGGCGCTCTTCTATCTTCCCTATGTCGGTGCGGGGGAGATGCTCTGGGCTGGACTGAGCACCTTCGCGGAGCATTGGCGATTCCAGGAGGGCGCCTTCGCCGTGTTGGAGTGGGTCATCCCCGGCGCGCTGGCTCCGCGCGTTGCGTCGGGAGTGATCGTCCTGGCCGTCATCGGCTGGACCGTATGGAAGTCCTACGATCTGGAGAGGGCTCTGTTCTGGATTCTAGGGACAGGACTCTTGCTGTCTCCCACGGTCCACCCCTGGTACGTGCTCTGGGCCCTTCCGTTCGCCGCCCTACGCCGGAACCGTGGGTGGATTCTGCTAACGGGTCTCGTTCTTTTGGGTTATTGGGGGCTCGAGAGCTTTCACACCCAAGGCATCTGGCCCCAACCGCTATGGGCTCGACTGATGCTTTGGGTGCCCGTGTTCGCTCTGATCGGACTCGATGCGGTCCGAGGAAGATCCGGTCTCCGCGGTTGAGATCAGACTGGAGACGGCGTCCGGTTGGAGGAGCCATGGGTCTGTCCGACGCTCCCGGCGTTCCTGTCCGGAGTACTCGGATCCGTGCCGTCCGAGGGCGGAGGCGGCACGCGGCCGCGTAAATATTCTGACAGCCCGTGTAGGCTGAGTCCGCCATATCCGAACCCGAAGAGTGCAATAAAGGGTAAAGAACCGTAGTAACCATTGGCTACCGCCAACACGAAGTAGATGCCCATGGTGGCTGCCAGGACGACCTTGAGTGTCAGGTCGCTGGTCGGTACGTGCGCTAGGTATGTGGTGCTCGCCACCTCGCCCTTCTTGGGTGTTCGAACGAAGGGGTCCTCCCCGCTGCGGACTAGTCCGCGCAGCACAGCTCCGGTGACGGATACCGTGAGACCGATGCCCACCGCCAGCGCCTGCGGAACGGCCCCGAGCACCCACCTCGTGGACTGCCCCCGCCGCTTGGCCGCAAACGCGTAAAAGACCAGGAACGGTACCGTGGCCGCCGTGAAGATCAGGAGATCGGGAACGAGGTAGTGCTCGATGGCAAGCGTCCGGCGGGCGACCGCGGAGGGTAGGATCAGGAGCCCGAGAAGAAGTGTGAGCGGATGTGCGACATGGCCGCATAGGTGGATGATCGCCTCCGTCTTGACGGGTACGGGCCACGGGCCGCGGAGCAGCTCGGGCAGAACCCGTCTTGCCGTCTGGATGCCGCCTTGCGCCCATCTCTTCTGCTGCACTTCCAGGGCGCTGACTGTGGACGGGACCTCCGCCGGCACACCGACGTCCTCCAAGAAGACGAATTGCCAGCCCCTCATCTGAGCCCTGTAGCTGAGGTCCAGATCCTCGGTCAACGTGTCCGCGCGCCATCCTCCGGCTTCGCGGATGCACTCCTGGCGCCACATCCCGGCCGTTCCATTGAAGTTGAAAAAACGCCCGGCTCGGTAGCGACCACCTTGCTCGAAGAAAAAGTGACCGTCGAGGAACAGGCTTTGGCCTCTGGTCAGCCAGTTCTCGTCCGCATTGAGGTGATCCCAACGCGCTTGTACCATGCCCACCCTGGGGTCCTGGAAGGGGGGTAGCGTACGTCTGATCAGGTCGGGCGGCGCTACGAAATCCGCATCGAGGACGAGAAGGAACTCGCTCTCCGAGCGCCTGCAGCCTTCCGCGAGAGCTCCGGCCTTGTATCCCTGGCGCGTCCCTCGTCGTATATGCTCGATCCGTACACCCTGGCTCTTCCACACCTCCGTTGCCTGAGCGGCCAGCTGGACTGTGCCGTCCGTGGAGTCATCGAGGATCTGCACATCGAATCGGTCTTTCGGGTAGTCCTGTGCGCATGCCGCATCGATCAGCCGTTCCACCACGTGGATTTCGTTGTAGATGGGCAGCTGTATCGTGACGTGGGGTAGGGCTGATTCCGGCCACGGATCCCGAACGTCCTCCCTCTTGCGGCGTGACAGAATGAGCAGGTAGGTGCGGTGTAGGGCGAACGGCAAGAGTAACGCCAGCACAATGCCTGTCAGGATCAGAGTGCCGTAGGCGACAGCCGCTTGCATACACGCTCATTTCGAAGGTCGGTGAAGGCGAGGCCTCGCCTTCAGTATTTTAAACCCGGTCGCCGTCGATCGGGTTCCGGCGCGCTGACGGATAGTCGGTCTCGGCACGGGCGTACGTATGTTGGGATCGGGACTATGCGTGCGATAGCGCCAGCGATCCCACGCGCGTTCGACAGGGCAGACGGCGAGCCTTACTCTGGTCAAAGAGCCATGTCGAGACGTCCGGCACGAGGATCGGTTGTCTCCTTAACGAGAACCCGCCACGGGAAGGGACGGAATCCTCATGTTGACGGAGCTTTCTACTCGCAGACAACTCGCTGTGTGGCCGCTCATGGTCGGGGCCTGCACACTCGGCCTCGCCTGCTCCGGAGGCGACGACGGACCCCGCGAACCGGCCCCCCCCCCGACAGGGTCATACGCGGACTTCACGTCGGAAGAGCTGGTACGGGTCTTCAATCTGCGAGAAAGCGATGTACCTGTTCGCGAGCTACCGGGGTGGGCCCCCCCCAAGAAGGTGGTCGTCGTGGTCCCCGAGGAGTGGGATCGACGCGAGGAACGGATCGCATTCTTACAGGAAGTCGCGCCTGGGGTCGAGCTCATCCCCGTCAGGGACCGAAGAGACGCCCTCGATCGAGGCGTGCTCGTCGATGCCCAGGTCGTGCTCGGCCTTGGATGCGCGGCGAGTACCGTCGCAGCCGTCGGTCCGGAAACCCACTGGATTCAGTCCGGTAGTGTCGGAGTCGAGGGATGTTTTCTGAGCGGCAACCCGCCCGGAGAGACCAACCGGATTCTCCGTGAGCGCAACATCGTGACCACGGCGCTGCGTGGCATGACCGCCCGCGCGATCGCCCAGCACTCGCTCACGACCATGCTCGCGTTGATCGGCGGCATGGATATCCACGACGAGAGACAGGAGAACCACGTATGGGGGAGAACCCAGACGGACGTGGTAAAGGACAAGCACCTGGATCGGGAGTTCCAGGATCAGACGTTATTCGTGGTCGGCCTCGGGAGCATCGGTACGGAGGTGGGCCGACTCGCTCACGCTCTGGGGATGCGCGTGATCGCGACCCGGAACAGCAGTCGCTCCGGACCGGCGTTCGTCGACTATGTGGGCCTCTCCGATGAGTTGTACGAGCTCGCCGGCGAGGCGGACGTAGTGTTCGCCTCGGTCCCCAACACTCCCGATACACAGGAGATGTTCGACCGGGAGTTTTTCGATGCGATGAAGGAGACCGCGTATTTCGTCAGCATCGTGCGCCTTCCGGTCGTGAACTGGGACGACCTGAAGGACGCGCTCAGGTCGGGGAGCATCGCAGGTTTCGGGACCGACGATTTGCCTCAGGACGACTTCGAGCTCTGGGACATGCCCCGTGTCGTCATGACGCCCCATGTCTCTGACTACTCCAACCGATATCGCGACAACCAGTACCTACTCTACCGCGAGAACCTCCGCCGCTACATCGCGGGCGATAGAATGCTGAACGTGGTCGACCTCGATCGGGGGTACTGAAGCTCAGTAGTCGCGCGCGGACCGTAGCGCGGACCGAGCCGGTCGGCTCAGTTCTCGCCGATATCCGCCGTCCACGTGATCTCCACCGAGTCCTTGATGCTCTGCGCCGTCGGGCACTTACTCACGTGCGTCTCTAGGGCCCGATCGATCTTGTCCCGCGGGGACTCCGCGGGTGCCCGCATCGTGTAGTGAACATGGATCTTGGTCAGAATCGGGATCTTGTCCCGCATCTCGTTGAAACCCTCGACGCGCGCACGCACCGCGTCGCCCGGCAACTTCACCCCGCGCACTTCCAGTGCGCCTATGAGAGTTCCGAGTAGTCAGCCACCGGCTGCTGCCGCCACATAATCCACGGCCAGGGGTAGGTCCGCCTCGTCGTGAAGCCCATAGAGGGCCTTTACGGGGCCGTGCACCCCGAAGTC
>Ga0310124_10000756_pt1 | contig 22736 bp, 15 predicted proteins | sample CB11b_AW_Bot5_MG_FD_203507 | JGI IMG/M metagenome (GOLD analysis project Ga0310124, IMG submission 203507) | Marine microbial communities from Western Arctic Ocean, Canada - CB11b_AW_Bot5 | ecosystem: Environmental > Aquatic > Marine > Oceanic | place: Canada: Western Arctic Ocean | collected... | reverse complement strand
CACGAATGATGGATTGATAGGCGTTGTAGGCATACAGGTGCAGTCCACGGCGAACAAATGATCTCGCCATAATATTGCCGGGGGTGGCGATGCCCTGACCAGCCGCTCCGCCGATGGCCAAGGCAAAATCAAAGTCAGCACGGCTCATGCCGATCACTCCTTATAGTCGGCTGTAGTAATGACTTAGGCGTGTTCCCCCCGTAAGGGACCACAGCCCACTGTTATCAACGCTGCATTGTAGTCGATCCGCTGTTCAGTGGCCAGAACCCCTAACAATAATCCGCCGATTAGGTTGCTATCGGCCTCCATTTTGCAATGACATCCAGCAGGTTCGCTCTGTACAGGTCGAGGATTCTCTTTGTGTCGATGTACAGTAGGTAAGCGGATGACGCGCTCTGACGTGTGGGGGAATCTGGCAGTGCTCCGGTAATGAGGTGGCCATGACTCAACAACCTTCGCGTATGAAGGCAGCTGAAATACATTGGGCTAGGCGTAAGTTCAAGGCTATGGCAGTGGTCTTCGTGCTGCTGATTGGGCTGTATGGCGGCTACCGCTTCTCGATGGGTTGGCGGGTGCGAGCTGAAATCCGGCTTATTTCAGCAGAGGCCCATCCGACCCAGCTATCGCAACTGCCGAACTGGTATCAGGCTCCGGCAGGTCCCAACGCGGCCTCTATTTACCGTAAAGCATTCAACACGCTGGTATCGGATAAGGCGTTGGAACATACGGTACCGTATTTCAGCCAGACCCAACTGCCGCGCCGTGGCCAGCCGCTGCCTTCCAACATGGCCGCAGCAATCGATCAATACCTAAACGCCAATGCCGCGGCGTTGCAATTGCTGCACGAAGCGGCGGGTGTCGAAACGTGCTGGTACGGTGGCGAAGTGACTCCTAAACTGGGCACTGAGCGTTGGGAGCTGATGTCTAAGGCATGGCACCTGCTGGCGTTGCAGGCGATACTGGCAGTCCACCGTGGTATGCCGGACAATACGGGGGACTCGTTGGTCGCCCTATTGCGCCTTACCGCCTCCATGCGTCATGAGCCGCTGATCCAATCATGTATGGTTCGCGCCTCAATGGACTTACAGACCGTTCAGCTCCTGGAAAAAGTCCTTGGTGACGGTCGGCTTAAGCCGGCGAAGTTAGATGACCTGTCGCAGCTGATTGCCGATTCACTGAACCACAAAATGCTGGCCCGCGCCTTTATCGTGGAACGATGCCTGGTGATTAACTCTTTCGATGATTACTTTTCCGATATTTCCCGCCGTGGCACAGGCAATCGAATCAAGGTGGGAATTAGACGGCTGTCCGGCCTGATTGATCTTGACAAGGTCGCGGTCATGCGTCTGCTGGGGAATGTCATTAAAGAAATCCAAGACACTGATGAGCCGCGGCTCCATAACGTGTGGAGCATATTACGAAATCAGTCGCGGCTACACATGGCAACTCGACTTGTGGGTGGCCGCGTCGCTGAAGCGATGGAAGGCACAGCAGTCTATATGGCGATCAAGCGATGCGCATTGACGGGACTTGCGCTGAAACGTTATCAACTCGACAACGATGTGATGCCCCGGTCCCTGGCCGTGCTGGCACCAAAATATCTTGATGCGGTGCCGACCGACCCGTATGACGATCGTACGCTGCAATACGTGCAGACGAAAAATCACCTGATGGTTTACAGCGTCGGACCCGATGGAATCGACAACGGCGGCGTTGAACAGGACTCCACGGGCCACCGCTACACCCGCCACACGGACGTGACGTTTACATTAACGAGGTGAGTAGTGGCAACACATACCACTAAAAATCGGCATATTCAGGACGTGAAGGGGTGAAGATCTCCACGATCACCGAATCTTCCAACGCCTCGCCGCCGTGGGGCTTGTTGCTGTCGAGCACGTAGCCTTCACCGGCCTCAGCGATGAACTCGTCTTCGGGTTTCTCGCCGAAAAACCGCATCTTCCCTGATAAACACATACCGATCTGTACTGGGTCATGCTGGTGCAACGGAATTTGCGCCCCCTTTTTGAAGGAGATATGGCACAGCATGGCCTGATCGTTGTAGGTCAAGGTTCGTCGCGTGATGCCATCGAGCATTTCGACGGCTTTGGCGGTAGAGACACTTTTCTGCTTCATGATGTATCCTCCGTTACAGCTTTTATTAACTGTATCTGTTGGCGTTAGGATATTTTTTCACTATCGGCGACGGTGTAAAAAGATAGGGGAAACGGTAGCGCCCCGCAAGCAAGTTTGGTCTAAGCACAGCAAGTGAGGCCTAGTGCCACACCAACGGCGTTTTGAGCCTGAAGCAACCTCTGCCGCTTGAGATGGCGGGCTTACAGGCAACGGGAATGTCTTCGTGGGTGATGTAGTCGCCTAGGTGGCCCACGGCGTTTTTGTGGATCTGGGCGGCAGCAAGTACCCCCCGCTGGAACCCGTATTAGTTCAATAACAGAGGTTCGTGGGCCTACCTCTTGCCGTGAGCGGTGCGAGCATTTAAGCTAAAACACCGGCGGGCCGGTTATTGAGCAAGCAATGGCCTAACCGGCCGGCTCTGGCAGCGCAATGAACTTGAGACGTCTGGCCAAGGAGTGCAGGTGATGGGTCAAACCAGTATGAACACCCAGGTATCGGCGGCGCAGACTTTTGCACCAACACAGTATTTTTCCACACAGGGCCACGTCAATAGCTTAGAGCAGTATGAGCAGATGTATGCTCAATCGATCCAGGACCCGGACAAGTTCTGGGCCGAGATTGCCGGACAATTTGAGTGGAACAAGAAATGGACACGAGTGCACAGTTGCGACTTCAAGGACAAGGTAGACATCAAGTGGTTCATCGACGGCAAGACCAACATCACGGTCAACTGCCTAGACCGCCACTTGGAGACGCGTGGCGACCAGACAGCGATCATCTGGGAGGGTAACGAGCCCGGTGAAGGAGAGAAGTTCACCTATCGCCAGTTACACCGCGACGTGTGCAAGTTCGCCAATGTGCTCAAGTCAATCGGCGTGACCAAGGGCGATCGCGTCTGCCTGTTTCTGCAGATGGTGCCGCAACTGGCGATCGCTTGCCTTGCCTGTGCCCGCATCGGGGCTATTCACTCGGTGGTATTCGGCGCGTTTAGCGAAGATTCGCTGAGCGACCGGATCAACGACTCGCAATGCAAGGTGCTGATCACACAGGACACCGCCCTACGCGGCGCAAAGAACGACATCCCCATGAAGACCAAGGCCGACAAGGGCCTGGAACAGTGTCCAAGTATTGAATCAGTGGTGGTGGTCAAGCGCACCGGTCATGACGTACCCATGAAGGAAGGGCGAGACTACTGGTGGCATGTGTTAATGGAAACGGCAAGCGAATCGTGTGAACCGCTATGGCTCGACGCTGAGGACCCGCTGTTTATCCTTTACACTTCCGGCTCGACCGGCAAACCCAAGGGCGTGCTGCACACGACCGGCGGGTACATGATCTACACCGCTACCACGTTCAAGTACATTTTCGATTACCACGACGGCGACATCTGGTGGTGCACGGCCGATATCGGCTGGATCACTGGGCACAGTTACATCATCTACGGGCCGCTGGCCAATGGTGCGACTTCGGTCATGTTTGAAGGCGTGCCGACCTATCCCGATGCCGGCCGATTCTGGGACGTGGTGGACAAATACAAGGTAACGCAGTTCTACACGGCCCCCACAGCGATCCGCGCCTTGATGCGAGAAGGCGAAGAACCGGTCAACAGCCACAAACTGTCGAGCCTGAAACTACTGGGCACCGTGGGCGAGCCGATCAACCCGGATGTGTGGCTTTGGTATCACCGCGTGGTCGGCAAGGGCCGATGCCCGGTGGTGGATACCTGGTGGCAGACGGAGACGGGCGGGATACTCATCACGCCGATACCCGGCGCCCATACTCTTAAACCCGGCAGCGCCTCGCGCCCATTTTTCGGCGTTGAGCCGGTCATTGTGGATGACAACGGCAAAGAGGTGGCCGACGGTGAGAGCGGAAAACTTTGCCTCAAAAGGCCCTGGCCCGGGATCATGCGCACAGCTTGGGGCGATCACGAGCGTTTCGTGCAAACCTATTTCCGCACCTATGAAGGTATGTACTTTACCGGCGACGGCTGCCGCAAAGATACTGACGGCGACTATTGGCTGCTCGGCCGCGTGGATGACGTGATCAATGTCTCCGGCCACCGACTGGGCACCGCTGAGGTGGAAAGTGCGCTAGTCTCGCATCCCGCGGTCGTTGAATCGGCGGTTGTCGGTTGCCCCCACGAGATCAAGGGCCAGGGCATCTACGCTTATGTCACCCTCGCCGCCGCTTACGAGTACACAGACGAACTCAAGGCAGATCTTATCAAGCACGTGCGCCAGGAGATCGGCCCGATTGCCTCGCCGGATACCATCCAATGGGCGCCAAACCTGCCCAAGACACGCTCGGGAAAAATTATGCGCCGCATTTTACGCAAGATCGCAGAAAATGAGATTGAAGCCATCGGCGACACCAGCACCCTTGCCGACCCGAACGTGGTCGATGATCTGGTCGCCAACCGCGTGTCGAGCTAACCTCGCCGATGACCAGCCTTAGCGTCAATGTCAATAAAGTTGCCCTGTTGCGCAACACGCGGGACACGGGCATCCCCGATGTGGTCAGCGCGGCAAGAACCTGCATCGAAGCCGGGGCGCATGGCATCACCGTCCACCCGCGACCCGACCAGCGGCATATCACGACACAGGACGTGCTCGATCTGGCTCAACTGCTGAGCGATCACCGCCATGTGGAATACAACATCGAAGGCAATCCGTTTGAAGGCAGATACCTGGAGCTGGTCGCGCAGGCCAAGCCGGCGCAGGCGACGCTTGTACCGGACACGCCGGGCCAGCGGACCTCTGATCACGGATGGCAAATGAACCGCGACGGAGACCGGCTCGTGCCCGTCATCAGGCAACTGGGCAAGCTGGGTATCCGCGTCAGCTTGTTTATGGATCCCGATGCAGACCAGATTGAGCGGGCAGCCAGGATCGGGGCCGATCGGGTGGAGCTGTACACCGAGTCGTACGCCACAGCCTATCGCGGTAGCGGCGCTGACACCGAAATTGACCGCTTCGCACAGGCGGCGAGGATGGCCCAGAACATTGGGCTAGGTATCAATGCGGGGCACGACTTGAACTTGGAAAATCTCGGTCCCTTCTGCGCCAAGGTACCCAACGTGCTGGAAGTATCCATCGGCCACGAATTGATAGCCGATGCCATCTGGAAAGGGCTGGCGACAACGGTTAAGGCGTACCTTGCTGTACTGGGCCACGGCTAGGACGGCACGTCACAGCAATGTTTCCAGCAACTCGGCCATTTCGCTGTGTGCGTGATCGTCGCCGGCCTGCTTGGCCGCGGCCATTCCTTTTTCAAGTACCTGCCGGGCACGGGCGTTATCACCTTGTTCGCTAAAGATTTTTGCCTGTTGATAAAACGCATAGCAATAGAGCGGGTCTATCTCCAGCGTCTTTTCCAGCCACCGGACAGCCTGATCGGATTCTTCGGCTTTGGCGTGCTCTATGGCGATGCCATAGGTTAGAAATGGGTCGGTGGGGTCGGCTTCGTACAGTTTCTCCAGTTGTTCGAGTCGCTCACTCATGGGTTACATTATAATAGCTCTTGCGGTTGACGAACAACGCTACTGCGATATGTATCACGCAAGCGATAACTGCTTGGAAAAACGGATGGTTGCTGATTGTTTTCATGATCTTGTTGCTTCCCACCCCGGCGTTGCTGGCTGATCTCTATGTCTGGCTGCCCATATGCATGGCTGCCTTTGTGTTTTTGATTCCCGGCTATCTTGTTTTGTTGATACTGGCTTTCTCCGATGGCCTGAAAGGCAACAGGTCACGACGATGCCGGATCTGCTCTTGCACGGGAGGCATGGGGAGGTTCGGCGCACCAAGCGAGATGCGGGTAGACCAGTTTCTGCAGGCATTCGACGCCAGCAATAGAATGTTGTGCCGTGCCTGATAAAAGTACGCCAACAAAGAAACGGAAATCCAGCCGATGGCTTCTGCTCCATTTGACCGTTATCCTCTTCTGCTTCACTGGGATACTGATGTTCTTTGAAGATAAGTTTATTTATTTTCCCGACAAGTACCCGGAGGGAGACTGGTCACCGTCGGAACATACCGTTAGCGGGCTTGGAATCTATCCCAGAATAAAAGACTGCTACCTGACCGCATCCGACGGGGTGAAACTGCACGGCTGGTACTGCCAACCGGCGGCGGCTGTTGGCGACGGCGGCAGGGCAACGATACTGTGGTTTCATGGTAATGCCGGCAACATCACGCACCGTTATGAGACGATCGTGTCTTTGCTTGAGTCACCGGCAGACGTCTTTATCATCGATTACCGTGGTTACGGTCGCAGTGAGGGCAAACCGTCGGAATTGGGTTTGTACCGTGATGCGCAGGCGGCGTGGGGTTATCTGGTGGACGAGTACAAGATTGCCCCATCGCGTATCGTGGTAATGGGCCGATCGCTGGGTGGCGCGGTAGCAATTGACCTTGTCAGCCGTGGCAAGTTGGTTCCGGCAGGCATGATTATCGAATCGAGTTTCACCTCGGTGCCGGACATGGCCGGCAAGGTATTGCCTTTCATGCCTCACTTCCTGGTGCGTACGAAGATGGACTCAGTCCACAAGATCGGCACAATCAGCGTACCAAAGCTCTTCGTACACGGCGACGGGGATAGCATTGTCCCATACAAGCAGGGTCGAAAACTTTTCGATTGGGCAACCGAGCCCAAGCAGTTTTACACGATCAAGGGCGCTGACCACAACGACACAGACTACATTGGCGGCCAAGCCTATTTCGAGCAGGTAGCGCAGTTTGTTCACAATTGTGTTTCGACGCCTTAATGAGTCGGTCGTTCACGGATGGACTGCAACTGAAACCCGGACGCGACCAAGCTAAGAAGTGTCAGCATCTACCGGTTTAAGGCTGCGGCGTGCCATGTCAATGGGTACTTGCCGGCTGGTTCTATCAAGGAAGAAGCTGACCTGTTCATAGCCGGCTTGCTCCAAGCAGTCGAAGGCCCGGCCAAACCGATCCCCGACGCGGTGGGGCACATGTGAGTCGGACCCGACGACCACGGGGATACCGCGACGGGCCATTTCGGTAAGCATCTGCGGCCCCGGGTTGGCCTGCGGGATAGCCTTGTTCCAGCCGGAGGTGTTGAACTCCATGGCCGTGCCTGTGGCGGCAACGCGGTCAAGGCATTGGCAGATGCAGTCCATGATCCGATCAAGTTGCCACTCGTCGGGGGCGGCGTTCTTGATGATATCCGGATGGCTAAGGCAATCGAACAGGCCACTCTCGCCAGCCATCGCCACGTGTTCGAAATAGGTAACCTGATTGGCCAGCGGGTCTGCGGGACAGAACCACTTTTGCGCGTGGCCACTGATGAACGGGTGGACCGAACCGAGCACATAATGCAGGTCGGCCGATTCGATCTGCCGGCTCAGCCAGGGCTCAATGCCTGGAAAATAATCACACTCCAGGCCAAGGCGCACATCCACGCTCCCACGCCAGGTCTCGGCTGCCCGCTGCACGATACGCACGTATTCGTCGAATTCCTCAATCGACATGCGGACTCTGGCCGCAAAGCCGTCTGGCATCGGATTGTGACAAGTAAAGATAATGCCCTTGAGGCCCCGCTTCTCAGCCGCGGAGGCATATTCCTCAGGCTCGCCCTCGGCGTGCTTGCACAAAGGCGTATGCATGTGCGTGTCGTACAGCAGTGGTTCGATCATCTCCGCTCCGGATGCAGGCGATGGCCGGCTTGGATGACAAAGACTGTGACCTTCATTCATCGTCGTCAACTACGATGACGTCTTCTTCCTGGCCACTGGCATCAAACCGGTGCTTTTTCGCCCGTTCAAGTCGCCGTTTGGCTCGAGCCTCAGCCCGCTGGCGCACCTCTTCGCTGGGCCATTCGTACTGTATTTGCCCCGTTTCCGGGTCGCGCCAATCGGATTCAACATCGTCTTGGCTGGCAAAATCGGCGAGTTGCGTGGCGGTAATTTGTTCAAGGGAAATGGTGCCTTCGAGGCGATCCTGCGTAACGTGCACTCGGCGCTGGCGAACCAGTTCGAGCGTGGCCAGGAACAGGCCGATCATCTCAATACGGGATTGGCGGCCCACGAAAATCTGCTGAAGGGTAATCGGCCCGTCGCGTTGCAAGCGATCAAGGATATCCTCGGCATGCAAAGCGATCGGCGTATCGTCATCGACGACCTCGTGTGCCACGGGACCCTGGCCGATAGATTCGAGGATATGCGAAAAGGCCTGGCACAGGTCGAGCACATGCGCATCTTCCAGATCTATTTCAATCCGTTCGGCGTCGGACGGTTCGCCCTCGGGTCTTGCAGATGGATGCACAGGCCGCAGCGGATAACGGGCCTGCCATATTAGGCGGCGATCGTCCAACTGAAGAGCAGCGTCCTTGAACCGTTTGTAGGTCAATAGCTGTTGAACCAGTTCGTACCGCGGGTCGAGTTGCTCGCTGGGCGTTTTCGTCTCACCCTCGCCGGGCTCGGGGCGCGGCATCAGCATGGCACTCTTAATTTCCAGCAACGTTGCTGCCATCACCAAGAACTCGCCGACTACGTTCACGTCAATCTGCTTGAGCAATTCGAGATGACGCAAATACTGGTCGGTCAGCTCAGCAACGGGGATGTCGTTGAGATCTATTTCGTGGCGTTGCACCAGCAGCAGCAGCAGATCCAGCGGTCCGCTGTAGGTATCCAGTTCAACGCGGTAATCTGCTTCCATAATAGGTGAATCGGCCGTTGTCGGCCGCCGCGGCCACTCAGATACGGTAAACTGACCGCACAGCGTAACCGGCGAAACCGTATGAACCAAATCACCGATGATCAAGATCAGCAGGCGTTTGCCGAACAGGTACTGCGTAGCGAGGCGCAGGCGGTGTCGCGCATCCGCATCGGGCCGGCATTTCACGAAGCGGTGGAATTGATCATCAAGGCCACCAGTCGGGGCGAACCCGGTTCGGTCGTGGTCAGCGGCCTGGGCAAAAGCGGCTTGATCGGCCAGAAACTCGCCGCCACGTTCGCCGCCACCGGTACCCCCAGCCACTTCCTGCACCCGACTGAAGCGATGCACGGCGACCTTGGCCGAATACGCCGCGGCGATATCGTGTTGCTTTTGTCCTTCGGCGGCAGCACAGACGAGGTCTTGTCCTTGGGCAGCATTCTTCGACAGGATGACGTACCCACCATCGCCCTGACTGGCCGGCCTGACAATGATCTGAGCCGTTTGGCAACAGTGGCGCTGGTCATCGGGAAAATGGATGAACCCTGCCCACTAAACCTTGCTCCCACGGCGAGCACGACCGCCATGCTGGCACTCGGCGATGCTTTGGCGCTGTCCGTAATGCGGCGGCGCAACTTCGGCATCAACGATTTCAAGAAGATACACCCCGGCGGTACGTTGGGCCGCCAACTCATGCCGGTGGCCAAGGCGATGCGTTTCCGCATCGGCGAAAATCTGCCCATGATCAGCCGTCACGTGCTAGTGGAGCAGGCATACGCCAAGACACAGGTCTTGGCCGCAGCGGGCGGGTTGCGCCGTTCCGGGGCGGTGCTGATCATAGATGATGACGGCAGGCTGGTTGGAATTTTTACCGACGGCGACCTGCGCCGTTCGCTGATTAAGGGCGGCAGTGACGCGTGGCATGAGCCAATCGAAAAATACATGACCGCCAACCCAACAACATTGCCAGAAACCGCCCTTGTGCGCGATGCCGTACATCTGGTGCAAACGCACCGGTGGGATGAGATACCCGTCGTAGATGAACAGGGCAAACCACTGGGGCTGATCGATGTGCAGGACCTCGTCGCCTTGAAAGTAATCGAAAGCTGATGGCTGATCCGACTGACATCCGCATGGTGGTGTTCGATGTCGACGGCGTATTGACCGATGGCCAGATCATTCTCAACGACCATGGCGTAGAAACAAAACAGTTCGACGTGCGCGACGGTTTTGCAATGTCAGCAGCGCAACGCATGGGACTGAAAGTTGCGGTTTTAACCGGCCGATCCAGCCGAGTGGTGACGCTTCGCATGACTGAGTTGGCGGTGGATTCGCTCCTACAAGGCGCTGGCGACAAGGCCATGGGCCTGCAAACCATCTGCGAGCAGGCCCAGTTACAGCCTCAGCAGTGCGCTTTCGTGGGTGACGACCTGATCGACCTGCCGGCCATGCTGCGTTGCGGCTACCCGATCGCCGTGGCCGATGCCGTCGACGAGGTCAGGGCCCAAGCCCGATACATCACCACTGCACCCGGCGGCCACGGCGCCGCCCGTGAGGCGATCGAACACCTGCTGCGCGGACAGGGCCGGTGGCAGCAGTTGGTGGAACAATACACCATGTAGGCAGCAACCTGTCTATTAATGTACCGAGGCCGGGGCCTTCAGGGGGTTCAAACCAACAGAAGTTCTACTGCAGGGCACTATATTGTGCCCTGCGCAAATGGGAACAGTTGGCATAGAATGGTCTCCGAGGTTTTACATTGACACGCACAGCAACCAGTGGCGAACCACCTCACGGACTTGAAGGGCAAATGCCTTTTACCGGACAAATGGCCGGGCAACTTCGTGGCATTGTGCAGCGCAGCCGGCGGCGCTGGGTCACCATTATCGTCGTGCAGGCAGTAGCGTCAGCCATCGTTATGCTACTGGCGTACCTGCTTTTTGTGTTGTGGCTGGACAATGTCGTGCACCTGCCCGTATGGGGGAGATTTCTGGCCAGCGCGATATTTTATTTGACCGCAATTTACATCGGCTACTTTCTCTGGCAACGACGACGACAGGTCCGGTTGACGCTGGACCAAGTAGCCCTGGCAATTGAACGGCGCAGCAAGGGAAAACTGCAGAATCGACTCGTCAACGCGCTGCAGTTGGCGCAACGGAACGATTCGCCAGAACCGCAGATGGCACATGCGGTGGTTGAAGAAAACTACCGGCAACTTCAGCAGGTCCAGATGCATCGCTCGGCCGCATTGTGGCCCGCCCCGGTTGCCATCGCCGCACTGGCGGTCATTTTGACGGTTGCGGGTGTCTATTGGATCACCAACAGCAGGCAAATGGCCAATTCAGCCTCCCGTATTTTCTCTCCCCTTGCTGATATCGCACCCATATATCACACCACTCTGACCGTCGAACCCGGAGACGTGACCGTGACGCCAGGCCAAGACGTACCGATCACCATCTCAATACAGGGGCGCACACCTAAGCTGTTGTCGATACTGATCGATCAGGGCAACGACAGTAAGCGCAAGACCATTATCCCAGACGAAACCTTGCAGCAAGCGACATATACCTTTAAGTCTGTGCAACGATCAATTTCTTACCGGGTGCGCGGCGGCGACTTCACCACCGGAACCTACCGCATCCACGTGCCGACGCCGTTGGAATTGTCCCGCCTTTCAGCGGTCTACGAGTTACCGCCATACACACAGTTGCCCGACCGTCGCATTGATAGTGTCACGGGCGACCTTGAAGCCCTGGTCGGCACCATAGCTTCATGCACGTTTGTGCTCAACCAACCGGCCGATGAGGCGTGGCTTATCCTGCACAAGAGGCCCGATCGCGATTCAGCGGGGAACAGCAGCAGCGTCCTTGAACGCCACATGCTGCAAAAAAAAAGTCCTACCGAGTTTGCCGGTCATATCACTTTTAACGATGTCGTTGGCTACCACTTGCAGTGCCGCTTGCGGGGGCAGCAAGCAATGGCCAGCAGACATTACCGCCTGCGTGTTCTTGACGATCAGGCGCCTTTTCTGGAACTGACAGGACTAGAATCAGAAACACATATCATGATCGACGCAGTCCTGCCCTTGACCGTGTTGGCCCGCGATGATTACGGCCTAGCCGAAGCGGGGCTGTTCTATCAAACGGTACAGCTCAATGCCGACGAAGAAACTGAATCCGAAGCCGACTCGTGGAGGACTATCGAGACATGGCAAATGCACGAACCTACCGTCGCATTTGAGCAGGAACATGATTTGCCTGTGGGCCTGCTCGACGTGGTGGAAGGCGAGGTCATTGAATTGGCCGTACGCGGCCGTGACAACCAACCCGCGCGCAACAGTACATGGGTGACCGGCCCTCGTTACCGCCTGACGGTGACCAGTCCCGGCGGTGCCCTTCAGTTACTTTATGAACAGATTCTCAAGACGCAACTCGATTTGCAGCAGTTGGTCGTGGATCACGATGCCCATGTTGAACAGTCTGGCAAGTGGATCAAGCGGCTCGACCCGTTCTCCCGCGTGCAATGGGACGAGCAGAAGAATCTTGACGCCTTGGCGACCGCGATGAATGACCAGTCGCAATCTCAAATACGGCTGCGTGACCGGTCATCGACCATAGCCAAGCAAATGGTTGAACAGGCCGGTAGCCTGCGCCTGTCCGTGGCCATGCTCGCCGATACGGAAATGGTGCGTAGTATTCGCCAGTTGCGATCCGTCACCGGCAAGGACAATACGCAGCAGAAGCGTGCGACGCTGGCCGATGCCCATCTCACGCAACAACGCATCCTTCGCAGCCTACATGAAGTCTTTGATCAATACGTGCAATTCCGCAAGGACTGGGAACTGTCGCACATGATGGCATTCACGAAAATGCTCGCCAACCGGCAACAACGCATGGCCGATGCAACGGCGTCCTTGTCAAGCATGGCTGACGACGCAATCGGCCCAAAGCAGCGAAATGTCCTGGGCCGCCGCCAAGGGAAGGTGCTGGAACTTTCTAACCTGGCACAAACGGCCTTTACCGCGATGGTTGAATTCGAACCACTGGTGGGCAAGACCATGGCCGAGGCGTTTTCCGCCGCTTCTCAAGCGTTCGACGGTAGTGGGCTCAAGACAGACATGCGCCAAGCCGGAGAACACCTGCAAATTGGCCGGTGGCCTCAAGCAGAGCCACTGCAGCACCGCGCCGCCTCGGCCCTTGCGGCCATACACCTAGAACTCAAGAAGGCGCAGACGCTGGCCGCCCAAAAGGCGATGGCCGAACTGAAGCAATTGATCGACAGCCAAGCTCAATTGCAGCAGACATTGGCTCAATTGCGCCAGGGTAGCGTAGAAAATCTTCTAGATCTTGACCCTGAGTCGGTGGTACTCGACGAAATAGTGCACATGCGCAAACTCGCCGAGCAGTTAAAAAACAAGAAACTAGCACGCGGCAACGACGCGACCTACGACCACCTTTTCGAAGAACATATGAAAGATTTACTGACAACGGGCGCTGGCGGCGACCAGCAGTTGAGCGGACTAAAGCTGCCAAGGCAACCAGGCGGACAGGCAAGCTCGCCCAACTTTTCCAATCTACCCGGCAACCGTGTCAAGCCCAATATTCAGCAGCAATATGAAGACCTTGTCGGCGACCTGCTCGAAGAAGCCGATGATTTACGGGAAGATTATGAAACGTACAACTTGAACGTGGATTGGAAGCTCAGCGAGACAGGTGAATTACTGAAACAAGGCGGCGACATCAACTCCACTTCAGCATCAGCTTCGACTGGTAACATGAAAGTGCCGACCAACAATGCCGGCGGGGCGTCGCGCAGCGGCCGACAAGGCGCCAGGGCGCACGGGCTTAGCGTAGGCCAGTGGTCGATCAACCGCCGTGGCCGTGACGATGCCCAGGAAGGTGACCAGCAGGTACCGGATCAGCAGGGGTTCAAGAACGAGATACTCTCCGATGATCCACAGCAGGACACGTCGACCGGACTCGGCGGCAAACTTGTCAACGAGGACCAATCCTCTTTTAGCGTCAAGGACGCCGGCCAGTGGAAGGATGAAATAGTCGATCGGCTCGGCGCTCCGAAACGTCAAAACCTCATCGTCGAGCGCAAGGGCAAACCCCTGCATCCGCGAGTGGCCGAAGCAATGCGCAATTTGAGCAGCGGACAGGATCAAGTGATCCGTCGCATCAAGGCACTTAAAAAGAATCTGGACCAGTTGTACCTGCCCACCGACCACCTCGATGACCTGATGAGCCAGATGAAATCGAACATGGACCGGCTGAAGGACAAGCCCGATGCCGATGTGTTTCGCCGTCAAGTTGAGGTGCTCGACAAGTTGAAGGCTACCGTCATCGTTTTCCATCGTCCGTCATCTGAATTTGAACAGAGTCTTCAGCGAGATCAGTTACTGCGCGGCCCCGTGGTGGATGAACCGACCCGCCAAGCCATTCCCGGCTATGAAGCGGCGGTCAAACAGTATTACAAAAATCTTTCGGGGCTTTAACATGAATCGATCGGAGATGGCCCTACATCTGCTCGCCTGCCTGTATGCCACTGGGCTTTTTGTTCCGGCAGCAGTTCACGCCCAAACGGCTGACCCTGCCTCGCCCGATGAACTGCTTGTGCCCGTCGTTGTTCCCGGTGCGATCTGCGCTGTAGCAAGCGACACGCACAACCTGCTTGTGATTGGTTCTGACGATGACAAGCATCAACTGTCAATTTTTTCACTGGCCGGCAACGCCGCCCACGCTCCTAGCAAGCCTGCACAAGTGGACCTGCCCAAGCCCGCACTGCTGGAAAACGCCAAGAACCGCCCACTGGGAATGGCGTTTCATCCCAAGTTGCCCTTGCTTTACGTCTGGCAAGACATTACGGCCGATGCCGAGAAGATACACATCGGCTTCAATCACCTGATCATCTATGCCATCGAACCAACCGCGTTGAGGCAGGTCGCCGCCTATGCTCGCGGACCTGAATTTGCCCATGGGCTATCGATGGGAGCGATCGCTATCGACCCGCAGGGTCGCCGCATCTTTCTACCCAACCTGCAAGACCCAAGCAACGGCGGTGCGTCCATCGGTTATTTTGACCTCGATGGCGAAGGCATGCCCCGCCCGACGCGCGTGCCCATACAAGGCACCCTAGATGGCCGCGGGCTCAATCAGTTTGAACTCGTGACAAAACCGGTCCGCGTCAACGTGAGCCGGTTCCGCGGGCTACCCACCGGTTGGGGCTTCGTGGCCCCGTCGCTCAACACCGTGGTTTTTACCGGCGCCGGTCATGGGCCGGCGGTGTGGGACACGCAGAATCGCCGCGCCGCGATCGGCCTGTTGCCTATCGATACCCTGCCCGGCGACTGCCTGATCGCTGCCGATGCCCAACTGTCCGTATTGTTCGGCGCAGCCCAAGGACATGACAGCCTCTACCGCGTGGCGCATGCTGACGGTTACCCGACGCTGATGCCCCAGGTAGTCCAACTGCCCGGCGCCGTATTTCACAGCGCACCGACCGTTATCGTGGCCAATCACAATAGGCTGGCGGTGGGCGGTGCAGGCAAAGTGCACTTTGCTGGCCTGAATAAACGGGGACAATTCACCAATGAATTTGAGAGTATCTCGGTGGAAAGCGATGCCGTGCGGGCATTGGCCTATTCACGCAAATCCAAACGCCTATATGTCGCTGTAGAAAAGGACCGACAATGATAAACCCGTCTGGTTCACCCAGCCGTTTTGCCACACCGTCGGTTTCCGTGTTTCTATTGACATTGCTTGCCACCACGCTGGCCACCGATGCCCGCACCAGTATCCTGGACGCATCCGACTGCAACCAACTTGCCGGCATCGCAGAAGCGGCCCCCCGCCATAGTTGGGCAATGCACGAGCGTTGGCCTGGTGTATTTACAACCGACAAGATTGCCCTTGCCCCGCAACGTAGTTTCCTGTTCCGATTTTCCCTTGACAAGATTCCGCCTGGACAGCGAATATCCCACGCTCAACTGACCCTGCCGGTCACCCAGCGCTACGGATCTCAGCCGCGGTTTTATTTATGGCGCATCACGGCAGGCTGGGGCCCTGGCGTCTGTTACCGATATCGATCAGCAACTCCAAAGCCGGTCAAATGGACCAAGCCCGGCGCCGCGGGACTGTCTTCAGACCGTGCCACGCGGCCAACCGATATCGTGCGACTCATAGAAAATGGCGATGTCACCATCAACGTCACTGAAGACGTCGAAATCTGGCACAGCGGCGCTGCAAAGAACAATGGCTGGCTACTGAGCATCGAGGATCCGGGCATCAATGTTGATGTGCGATCACCTTTAACCGGTCGCTCGTCAGGGTGGAAACTGCGAATCACCTATGAACCTGAGTAATCAAAAAGTCACATCTGATGATGATCGGCACTCGTAAAATCCGCCTGTTGGCAATTCTTGCAACCGTATCTGCCCTGACGTTTATCACGCCGGGAACCGCCCACTCATTTCAACCGATCCTCCTGCCCGGCCAAGTCAACATCGACGTTGAAATAATGCCTCCCCACCATGACGCCCAACCGGTTTACCACGTCCGCCGTGCGCTGCGACCGCCCACCCTCGACGGCAAGCTCGACGAATGGCAGGACGTGCAAGCGATGGTCGTGGACCGTAAGCAGCACCACCGTGGCGGTATTTGGCGCGGTCCCCAAGATATCAGCGGCGCTATGAAAATGATGTGGGATGAAAACGGTCTCTACTTTGCCCTCACTGTCACTGATGACGTGACCAATCCCGATCCCTCACCCCATAGCGTGTGGCGAAATGACTCCACCCAATACGTATTCGACACTTTACTCAATGGCCCCAGCGGCCACTTTGGCCGGCGCGACTGGAGTTTCGTTGTCAGTAACACCCGTCACGGACCTGTCATGGGTTATTACCGACAGCTCCCAGACATTGACTTCAGTGGCGAAGAAATGTGGTTGCCGGATAAGACCATTTGCTTTACCGAAACCGAGAATGGCTACCTCTATGAATGGCATCTGCCCTGGCAACGCATCGCTCCGATCTCACCGTGGATACTAGGCCGCTGCGGATTCAGCTACACACTCAACGACAATGACGGAGGACACGGCTTCGACAATGAAGGACACGGCTTCAAGGGCTCCCTGGCGTGGACCGAGGGTGTGGTTTTTGGTCAAAACAGCGGCGGATTGGGCCAGATTATTTTTGACGGCGCCGTGGGCACGCGTGACGCCGTCTTTGAAATTCCGCCCGATGCAGGCAACCGCCAACCCGACACCTTCAGCCAATGGAGCATCAAGGGCGCCCCGGACATGCACCAAACTGCCGGGTTTGTACTCCATACGACCAAGGAACGGAACGTCACCGGCTTCATCAAGGTTTTCATCGCCGGCATGGACCAGCCCTACGCGACAGGCCGGATTGACAAGACGCTGCAGCCCGGCGACACCGCCGCGTTCACTTGGAAATTATTGTCTCTGCCGTCAGGACTATATGAGATTGAATTTCAAAACTCACTTGCTGACCCCGCCGATTGGACGCCGCAACGCTGGCCATACCGTCAGTTCGAGTCGCCACTGGAGCCGGCAGCCCATCCACTGTGGATCGACGGGTACCGCGTACGCTACCTGCTGCGCGTAATCGGCGACCTTCGCCAGGAAAACCCCAAAACCGTCATTGCACGCATCCCCACCGGCGGTTGGCTCAAAGATGACGTCAGCGACCTGGTCGTAACCACAACAGCCGGAAAGAGTATCCCCCTGTTTGTCCTTTCACACGACCGGTCCGGCGACACCATTATTCAATTCAGGAGGCAGGGCGAAGACTCGTGGTACTGGCTATACGCTGTTAACCCTGACGCACCAGCTCGCAACCTCGATTGGCATACTCGCCTCGGCCACATGAAAGAAGACGCCCAGGCCGCTGCCCGCGCGCAGATGAAGCCTTTAATGGTTTCCGGCAAGCGAGCCGCGGAGTTGCGCAACATTACCCGTGCAATAGAAAGACAAAGATCAACGATTGCAAGCGCAAACGAAGAGTTAGCGTCATGGCAAACCCTGTTACCGCAGCGCACCGCCGCCGCCGAATCTGCTGCAGAAAAACTGCCGCCGGTACAACTGCTGGCCGAGCAAGCCGCCCAGGCACACGCGTCGTTTCAGGCCAGTGCCAATCAAGCCACCGCCCAGGCACGCGCCGCCTCGCGAGAAGCAACTGCCACACGTTCGGCTGCCCAAAAGGCCGACACCGCTTACCGAGAAATCCGGAAAACTGGACAGAGAACTGAAAGGGCCAGGGCAGCCAAGCAACGGGCCGCGCTCTTGGCCAAGCAGAAACAGGTGATCGCCGACGCCGCCAGCAAAAGGGCCCAAGACGCCCGCCTCGCAGCGGCGCCAACAGCCACCTCCAAGGCTAAAGTTGATCAGCAACTTGCAGAATTATCCGCCCGCAGCGCCGCAACTGAAGCCGCGGCAGGGCAAGCCAGGCAACGTATTGCTGACGCCACCAAGCTCAGAACCAACGCCGAAAAATCGATTGTTGAACTGACGCCCAAGTTGGCGCCCGCCCAAGAGGCCGCCAAACAGGCCAAGGCAATCGCTGACCCGCTCGTCGCCGATGCCGCCGGCAAAGCCCAGGCGTACGAAGCGCTGGCTCGCGACGTGGACCCCGACCTCCTGCAGGAAGGCCTGATCGTCGAGTTCCGAAACTGGCGGGGCGACCAACTCGACAGTTGGCCCAGCGTATTGGCCAGTTTGCAAAGTTCGAAAAACTTGCTTGGCAGCGCCATCGTCGGCCAACTTGTGCAAAACGTCAACCCATTTCGGCGTAGTGACCCACGCAACTTTGCAGCTTCCTACCGCGGCTATCTAAAAATTGATCGGCCCGGTATCTACAGCTTTTTTGTCAATGGCGATGATACCACCTTTCTTTTCATCAACGGCTATAAGGTGTACTCACGCACCGGATCGAACCTGCCCATTGGCGGACGCGTCGGCGTCTATTCGATAGGCACTGACATCCAACTCGAGACCGGCGCGCACCCGTTCGAGATCCATCACATCGTCGGTAACACGCCGACCGCCACGGGCAAGTGCGCCTTCTACTGGCTTCCGCCCGGTTCAAGGAATTGGTCCTTCACTACGCCCGCTGCTTTTGCAACCTCTCTGCAAGCCGTTCCTGTCAGCGTACAAGCCCATGATGGCCGCCAACTGGCCGTGTTTGAATTCGCCATGGACGATACGCTTACCGCCGACGGGGTAACACTCTACCTTGCCCGATTCGTCGCCCAGGGCAGCGTCAAGGAACCGGACGAACTGACATGGAAATTCAGCGACGGCTCAACGGCAAACGGCCGAAACATATGGCGTGTCTACTTTGCGCCAGGCGACCGGGAAATATCCCTTAAGTCGCACCCAGAACTGCCTCCATTTCGTCGCCGCATCTCTGTCTGGACGCCACCAATCCCCACCAACGCCCATTCGCTTGAAAGGGCCGTGTTCATCCTTTCATCGATGGACTTAACAAAGCTCAGCCGATCAAACCTGAACGAGATTTACCATTTCCTTCGGATATGCGAACAGCCGACCCGCTGGTCGTTGATGGAAAAACTCTGCCGCCTGCTTCTCGACCGTGACGACCTGGACGTCCGGTATCGCGCAATGCTCCACACTTCCCTTATGCGAGCCATGTCACACCAAGGCCGCGCCGCCGAAGCCTTGGGTGGGCTTGAACACGCCCTTTCCCATGCCCAACAGGTAAAATCGCTCACCGCGTTGGTACTGCTGTCTGCCGCCAATGTGAACCGTGATGCATTGCGCAACTTTCGTGAAGCCGACCGGTTGTACGCTCGCGTTCTCCACGAAAACGCTCGTTTGCGCCACCCCATAGTGCGACGCGCTGCCGTTGCCTGGGGCGATATGTTCCTCCAAGCCGACGACATGGTCCACGCTGGTGAAGCCTACCGCCTGGCGATCGCCCTAGGTAACATTAGCGGTGACGGGCGACCGCAGGGCAATCCGATCAAGCGTGGGGCGATGCTTCGCGTTGCCGAGCAGCAGCTTAAACAGGGAAACAACCGCCAGACCCGGCGATTGCTTCAACGCATCGAAACCGAATTTCCCGACCAAAAGCTCGAAGGCCTCTACCGCTTTCTCCGCGGCGAAGCCGAACGGCACGCTGGCCGGTATCAACAGGCGGTAGGCCACTATGAAATTCTCCTGCAACTTCGCCAGTGGTCCGGATATCGCGCCAATGCGATCTTCGGTTTGGCAGACAGCTACTACCGCATGGGTGATTACGACAGGGCTCTTAAATGGCTCGAAGATCTCCAACAGTCATTCCCCGATTTCTTCGGCCGTCAAAATCTTGGCGCTTACCAAAGTAATGTGGCAATACGCGATCAACACCTTCAATCGGGCCAGGGCGCCTCATTGGCCTTATTCACCCGCTTAGATATAGATTTAGATAACCATACAGTCGCCCCGTACGGGGCTGGCGTTTTGCCCACTTTGGGATTCGGCGGAAATCACGCCGTTTTTCTCCACGAATTTTCCAGCGAAAACGCGCGATTCGCACCAATTCCGTTAAAAAACCTGCCCCCACAGGGTGCGCTTCGAGTCGAGTTGTGGTACCGAGACCGCGCAGTGTCCGCAGGTAGCGTCCCCAGTCGGCGTTTTGAAATTGAAGTGCAATCCGCTACCGGTAAGGTGATCGGCCACGCCATACTGGCGCCCCAGCGAACCTTCGGCAGATGGCACAAGGCCGCCTTTAACCTGCCCATGCCCAAGACCGATACGGGATCGATCATTGTCCGCGCTCGTAACACAGTGGGCCTGCTCGAGGTCGCGGCTTTGACAGTCCTGCACGTTAGTGATCGTCAAAATGACGCCTTGCGTAATTTCCTAGAAGGCGCTGATCCACAATAATGACCACACCGCCCACTTATCTTTACCCGCCCACGTCAAACTTGCTCTGCCGGCTCATGTGCATCTTGACTTTACCAGCCGCGACCTGTTTCGGCGCGCAGGTCCATTCCAACGGCATGGGTGGCGGTCGCTGGAGCGACCCGGACACCTGGCACGGCGCAAAACTTCCCACAGGCAACGACGACGTGGTCATCTCCATGCGCGACAAGGTTGCCTTCGACCTTGTCGGCATCGAAAAACCCTCTTGCAAGGGGCTCTACCTTGATCCCGAGGCCGTCCTCACCTACCACGGTAAAAGCGGCCAACTGATACTGGCGGTCAACGGCCCTATCGAATCCTACGGCACCATAAAAATCGATGGCTCGCAATGGCCCGACAGCAGCTTTGAGTTGCGCCTTGTACACGCCGCCGGGCCGGCAAAACTCATATTGCTGAAAAACGCCTCCCTGCTGGCCTACGGCCGAAAAACACACCTGGACAAACCGCGTAACGTCCTGATTCGGGCCATCCTCGACGAGGATAAGCATCCGCCGCAACCCGCCTCAATCATCGCCAACGACAACGCCATGCTCGACCTGCACTTTACCGAGTTGACCGATATCGTCGTACAAGCCAAATCACTGGACAACACCGGCAACCAATCCAACGAACGGCTCAACATCATCGCCAACCACTTCAACGGGCTTGCCCGTCTGGAAATTGATAACTGTGACACTCCGGCCATCACCGGAAATAAATTTCAAACCGGAAAGGAGAAAGTTAATGAGCCGGCAGTGCGTATCGAGCGATGCAAACTGCCCGAAATTCGGGGTAACCACCTGCTGGGCCCGTACACCACCGCGTTGCACCTAAGCGAAAACGTTGATTGTTCCGTCATTGAAAACACCATTATCGGTTCTACTGCATGCGGCATCACCTGGGCCAACAGTATCAACGCCATGATCAGGGAAAACCGGATCGCTGACTGCAAAACAGCCATGAATATTTATGGCGGCACAGGCGTCATTGAAAACGTACATGTGAAAAACGCGACAATCGGTTTCCACATGTCCCACAAATCAGACATGCAACTGACCACCTGTCATGTCGAAGATATGCCAGACGGAGCATCGGCGATAGTGCTAGATAACTCCACCACCCTGCTGCTCAACTGCAACATCACGGACGACACGATTCTGCGGCAAGGGCCACCTCCGTCCACCAAACCGTGGGTCCAGTCGATGCAGTATGTCGTCGTGGCCATAGACGGTGAACTACCCGGTGGTGCCTGGATAGAATTGCGCACCGCTGAAGTGTCCGGCGGCGTACCAGAAGGAAAGAACGACCTGAACGTTCGCAATTCCCCTGCGCAGCTGCGCTCCAATGGCCTTACACCTCTGGCCCACACCATGGACCCGCTGATGGTTCGCTCCTGGCATATCGGCCACGATGGAAAAATCGTCAATGCCCCCTTCTATGATCTGCTTGTCTTGGCGCCGGCCGATGCGCCCCAACAACCGCCGCGTGTACTAAAGTCCCTGCTGGTCGAGCCCAATGACCGCTGGTTTCGATCCCAACTAGACGACCCCACACCAACCCTACAGGTGACGCTACCGTGACCGGCTCAACCGAAATACCCAACCCGTTGATAAAACCGTCGCGATACAGGCTTGCGTGGACCATGGCAGGCTTGTCTGTGCTTTTGCTTGCCTGCCCAGCACGTGCCCAGTACACGGTCAATTTCCCCCCAGCACACAGCAAACCACCACCGCCCGTCAAATCTCCCCCACGCACTCAAGCCAGCAGCGAGGAAACCATTCTCCTCGACGACACCGCGCCCACCATGCGAAAAACCCAGGAACGCAAACCACCGCCGCCCACCAACCTGACCGTCATGTACAAAGTCCAGTACGGGGGCCAACTTCGCTACGTCTACCCAGACGGCACCGTACAAATCTTCAACCAATGGCAAAGCTTCAAAAACGACGGCTACCAGTTGATCAAATACACCAACGAGCGCCTCGCCGACGG